>Ga0265327_10000277_pt1 | contig 101027 bp, 91 predicted proteins | sample 41621metaG_FD_202089 | JGI IMG/M metagenome (GOLD analysis project Ga0265327, IMG submission 202089) | Rhizosphere microbial communities from Carex aquatilis grown in University of Washington, Seatle, WA, United States - 4-16-21 metaG | ecosystem: Host-associated > Plants > Roots > Rhizosphere...
GTGCCCTCGAACATGCGGCCGCCCACCTGGGAATATTCGCCCTCGGTGTTCTCGCGAACGATCAAAATATCGATGTCGCCCGGCAGACGGTTGGCCAGCGGCGCCGGCACGCCCGGCATCAGCCGCGCCGGCCGCAGGTTGACGTACTGGTCGAAGCCTCGGCGGAATTGGATCAGCGAGCCCCACAGGGAAATGTGGTCGGGCACCACCTCGGGCCAACCGACGGCACCGAAGAAAATGGCGTCGAAGCCCTGGAGGCGGTCGAACCAATCCTCGGGCATCATGCGGCCGTGCTTGAGATAATAGTCGGCCGAGGCCCAGTCGAAATGCTCGAACCGGATGGCGATGCCGTATTTGGCGGCGGCGGCCTCGACCGCCCGCAGCCCCTCGGGCATCACTTCCTTGCCGATGCCGTCGCCGACGATCACCGCGATTCTGTGCGCCGTCATCCTGACCTCCGGTCGGGAGAAAGGTCCGGCTATTTGGCCCCCAGCACCAGATCGACGCGATCGGCCGGGCCGGAACCTTCGATCTTGTTGCCCAGCGCGCGGACCTCAATGCGGGTCGAGCGCACGCCCTGATCCATCAGGAAGGTCCGCACCGCCAGGGCGCGGGACAACGACAGGCGCCGCGCCTTGCTGGTGCTGGCCTCGTCGCCCTCGGCATAGGCCAACAGTTGCAGACTGAGCGATTCGTCCTTGTTCATGCGGGCGGCGATGGCGCCCAGATCGTTCCAGGCGGCATCGGGCAGACGGCTGTTATCGGGCGGGAACACCACCGACAGGGAATCGCCCTTCTTGATGATAGCGGCGGGTGGCACGGCCGGCAGCGACGCCGGCTTGACCGGAGCGGCGACCGGAGGCGCGACCGGAGGCGGCACCGGGGCCGAAATCGCGGCGGGAACCGCGACCGGCGGCGGCGCGGGCGGCGGCGGCGGTTCGATGCGGGCGACCTGGACCGGCTTTTCGGGAGCGGGCGGCGGCACCGCGACAACCGGTTTGGCCTCGATCTTGGGCACGTCGGGCAAGGAAATCTGCGGCCCCTTGGCGGGTTCGGGGGCCTTGGGCGGCTCGACCGGCTTGGGGGCCTCGACCACCTTGGCGGGCTCGGGAGCCTTAGCCGCCTCGACCGGCTTGGCCGGCAGTGGCGCCGGTTCGGGCAATGCGGGGGCGGCGGGAGCGCCAACGTTCTTGACCGGCTTGGCCGGGGTCACCGGCGGCGGCACCTCGGCGGGAACGCTGACGGTCTTGACCGGCTCGGCCGCCGGCTTCGGCGCCTTGGGCTTGGCGGCGACGGGCTTGTAGGGCCGGGTCGGCGAATAGGGATGGAAGACGACATTACCGGTACCGGCGGGTCTGGCGGCGGCGGGAACCGGAGCGGCCGCCGGGCGGCCATCGTTCTGAAGCATGTCGGCAAGATTGGGAGGCGGCCCCAGCCGTTCCAGCACCGACCAGTTGACCACCACGCCGGACGGAGATTCGCCGCCGATCACCAATTGGGCGGCCGCCGGGAGGGAGCCGGCGAGCAGCAGTGCCGCCAGCGTCGACGCAAAGGTTGTCGCCCGATTCATGAACCAATGCCCCCGGATCTTGTGCGTGGTCGCGACCGAACACTAGCCGATCGTGAGTCAAGGGACAATAGTGAGATGAAGAAGATCCGAGCCCGTGGCCGCCAGGGCGCAAATGATTGTTATTGTGTTAACTCTTGGCGGCGCGGGCCGTATTGAGCAACTTCAGGATCGACGAATGCAGGTGGTCGTTGGCGGCCACCACCTCGCCGGTAGTCAGCATCTCGCCCTTGCCGTCCATGTCGGTGACGTAGCCGCCCGCCTCCTTGACCAGGACGATGCCGGCGGCGATGTCCCAGGGGCGGATGCCGCTTTCCCAATAGCCCTCGTAGCGGCCGGCGGCGACGTAGGCGAGGTCGAGCGCCGCCGAGCCGAAGCGGCGGATGCCGGCGCAAGTGGCCATCACCTGGGTGGCGTCGGCGACGAACTGCTCATGGCCGGGCCGGCCCTTGAAGGGAATGCCGGTGGCGAACACCGCCTCCTCCAGCTTGCGCCGGGCGGAAACCCTGAGGCGCCGCTCGTTGAGATAGGCCCCGGCCCCCTTCTCGGCATGGAACATCTCGTCGTGGATCGGTTCGTAGACCACGCCGGCGATCACCTCGCCGTCGCGCTCCAGCGCGATCGAGATGCAGAAATGCGGGATGCCGTGCAGAAAATTGGTGGTGCCGTCGATGGGATCGATGATCCAGCGGTTGCTGGTGTCCGAACCGGCGACCGCCCCCCCCTCCTCCAGCAGGAAGCCGTAGCCCGGACGGGCCTTGGACAATTCCTGGCAGAGCAGCTTTTCGGTCTTGAGGTCGGCGGAAGAGACGAAATCCGCCGGCCCCTTCATCGACACCTGGAGATTCTCGACCTCACCGAAGTCGCGGATCAGGCCGCGCGCCGCCTTGCGGGCGGCGTTCATCATGACGTTGAGAATGGGGGAACGTACGATCAAGGACTCGGACCCCGCTTACTTGGCGCGTTCGACGTAGGTGCAGTCGGCGGTGCCGACGATGATCTTCTCGCCCTCGGCGATGAACGGCGGCACCAGGATCTTCAGGCCGTTTTCCAGCTTGGCCGGCTTGTAGGACGAGGACGCCGTCTGGCCCTTGACCACCGGGTCGGCCTCGACCACCAGCATCACCACCTTTTCCGGCAGCGCGACGCTGACCGGCGAGCCTTCGACGAAGTCGACCTCGACCACCATGCCGTCCTGCAGGAAGGCCACCGACTCGCCCAGCACGTCGGCGGGCATGGTGAACTGCTCGAAGGTCTCGCTGTCCATGAAGGTCAGGTGGGTGTCGTCGCGGAACAGGAAGGTGCATTCCTTTTCCTCGACATTGCACTTCTCGACGGTATCGGCGGTGCGCCAACGGTCGTTGCTCTTGGTGCCGGTGCGGATGTCGCGCATCTCGACGGTGATGAAGGCGCCGCCCTTGCCGGGCTGCACGATCTGCGTCTTCAGCACAACCCACTGCTTGCCGTTGTGCTCGATGATGTTGCCGGGACGCATAAGGTTGGCATTGATCTTCATGGAAAAAGCTCGTCTTGGCGGGAAATTGGCGCGGAAGCTAACAGGTCGGGCCGGATATAGCAACCACACCGGAATTTAGTAGCGGTGCCGGTTGCCGTCGCGGTCGGCGACCTGCCCCGCCGTCTCGTCCCAGTAATCCGGCCCCACCGGCACCTTGCCGGCACCGCCGGGGATGTCGAGGACATAGGTGGGTTGGGCGATGCCCGACAGCCGGCCGCGCAGCGCCCGCATCAGCGCGCGGCCCTCGGCCAGCGATGGGCGGAAATGGGCGGTGCCGCGGGCCCGGTCGGGGTGGTGCAGATAATAGGGCCGCACCCGGTGGCGAATCAGGGCGCGGAACAGCGCCTCCAGGGTGGCGGCATCGTCGTTGACGCCCTTCAGCAGCACCGTCTGCGACAACAGCGGCAAGCCGGCGTCAGCCAGGCGGCCCAGCGCGGCGGTCGCGGCGACCGACAACTCGCGCGGGTGATTGACGTGTACCGCCAGCCAGGTGGCGCGGCCCGAAGCCTTCAACGCCCGCGCCAAGGCGGGCGTCACCCGCTCGGGGGCGGCGATCGGCAGTCGGGTGTGCACCCGCACCAGCTCGACATGGGGGATGGCGCCGATGCCCCGCATCAGCGCCGCCAGCCGACGTGGCGCCAGCATCAACGGATCGCCGCCGGTGAGGATCACCTCGCGCAGTTCCGGCCGGGCGGCGACATAGGACAGCGCCGCCAGGGTCTCGGCCGGGCTCAGCGCCCCCTCGCCCACCTGCTCGCGGCGGAAGCAGAAACGGCAATAGACCGGGCAGACCAGCACCGGCTTCAACAACACCCGGTCGGGATAACGGTGGACCACCCCCTTCAGTGGGCTGAAGGCGTCGTCGCCGATGGGGTCGGCCAGCTCCTCGGGCGCCACCGCCAATTCGAGGGCGCTGGGGATGAACTGGCGGGCGATGGGATCGGCCGGATCGGCCGGATCGATCAGCGCCGCCAGCGCCGGCGGCACCGCCACGGCGAAGCGTTCGGCCACGGCGGCCAGCGTCTCGACCGCCGCCGGCGGCGCCAGCCCGGCGGCGATCAGGGCGGCGGGGCTGCGCAGCGTCGCGGAAACCTGTTGAACCGTCGCGGCTCTTCGTGCCTTGGTGTCGGACATGTCAATTGGGGATGGATGATGACGGGCAGAGAGTGGTGGCGTCCGGAGGCGTTGGCAAGGCGAAAGGCCAATCTCGAGATTCGCGCCAAGGCGCTGGCGGCGGTGCGCACCTTTTTCGCCACGCTGGAATTCGTCGAGGTCGAAACCCCCTGCCTGCAAATCTCGCCGGGGCTGGAACCGCATCTTAAGGCCTTCGCCACCGGCTTGGCCGACCCGTTCGGCGACGCCGACCGCACCCTTTATCTGCACACCAGCCCCGAATTCGCCATGAAGAAGCTGCTGGTGGCCGGCATGCCGCGCATCTGGCAACTGGCGCGGACGTTCCGCAACGGCGAACGTTCACCCACCCACCACCCGGAATTCGCCATGCTGGAATGGTACCGGGCGGAACCGCGACTAGTGCGGCTGATGGAGGATGCCGAGGCGCTGGTGCGGGCCTGCGCCACCGCCGCCGAGGTGACTAGCCTGCGCCATGGCGACGTCGTTTGCGATCCCTTCCGCCCCTGGCAGCGCCTGTCAGTGGCGGATTCCTTCGAGATTTACGCCGGCATCGACCTGCTGGCCACCGCTCCCGACCCGCTGGCTCCCGACACCAGCCTGCTGGCCGGGGAAGCCCGCCGCATCGGTATTTCGGTGTCGGCGACCGACAGCTGGGACGACATCTTCTTCAAAATCTTCCTTGACCGCATCGAGCCGCTGCTGGGACTGGAGGTGCCGACCATCCTGCACTCCTATCCGCTGTCGATGGCGGCGTTGGCCCGGCCCTCGGCCGCCGACCCTGGAGTGGCCGAACGTTTCGAGATCTACGCCGCCGGACTGGAACTGGCCAACGCCTTCGGCGAGTTGACCGACGCCGCCGAGCAGCGCCGGCGCTTCACCGCCGACATGGACCTCAAGCAATCGCTTTACGGCGAACGTTATCCCATCGACGAGGATTTCCTGGCGGCACTGGAAGCGGGTATGCCGGAAAGCGCCGGCATCGCGCTGGGCTTCGATCGTCTGGTGATGTTGCTGGCCGGAGCCGAGCGCATCGACGACGTGCTGTGGGCGCCGGTGGCCGGCGCTTAAACCAGATCGGCCAGCGTCTTGCCGTCGAGAACGGCGAGGAAGGCGCCGAGCGCATCATCGACGACTCCGCGCAGCTTGCACTGGCCGATCGGGCAACCGTCGCCCGGCTCGAAGCAGGGCAGGATGGCCAGATTCTCCTCGTCGCGGAAGAGCGCGCCAAGATTGATGTCCTCGGGCTCGCGGGCCAGGCGCAGCCCCCCATTCTTGCCGCGCACGGTCTGGATGTGACCGACCTCGGCCAGGTGGCGGACGATCTTCTTCAGGTGCTCGGCGGAAATGCCGTAATACTCCGCCACCTCGCGCACGGTGACGACGCGGTCGCGGCGGTGCACCAGATGCAGCAGCAGCCGTAAGGAATAATCGGTGAACTGGGTGATCTTCATCGGCCGCCGCCTGATTCGTCAGTTTTCGACGTATAGGCCCAATTGACGAACTCTGGCAACAATCGCGCCCAAAAATTCGGCATTCTCCCCGCCACCGGCGGTCACAAGGCGTGATTCGAACGCCGTCAGCAACGCGAACAGGCGCTCCTCACCGAACATCGCGCACTTGCCGCGCATGGCGTGAACATGCTCGGCCAAAGCCTCCGCCCCACCTCCAGCCAAGGCCTGAAGCAGGGCCAGGTCCTTTTCCATTTCGGCGACGAATTGCGGCAGTAGCGATTCGAGACCGGGCGGTATCGCCGGCGGGTCGGGCATGGTCACGGTCGTTAGTCCTCCATGACTTACGATGGCCCGCCGCCGACGCCGGACGCAAGCCCCTTGCCTCGGACGGCCGCCGGTGCGACGGTGCGGCGGCCAACGGCAGGGAGAAAGGACGATGCGCATCTGGACCCGCCTGACGGCGATGCTGGCCCTGCTGGCCGCCACCGCCTGCGCCGCCGAGCCGCCGCCGCCGCCCCAGGCCGAACACGAGGCGGACCACCCGCTGGTCGGCCGGCTGTGGCGTCCGGCCGAGGGCCGCTTCGCCACCATCGATGAGGCGCTGGCCGCCACGCTGGCGGCCGACGCGGTGTTGCTGGGCGAAACCCACGACAACCCCGACCACCATGCTTTGCAGGCCTGGATGCTGCGCCGCCTGACCGCCGCCGGACGCCGCCCGAATGTCGTCTTCGAGATGTTCGACGCCGGGCAGACCGGACGCTTGAACGCCCATCTGGCCGCCCATCCCGGCGATGCCGAGGGCATCGGCGACGCCATCGGCTGGGCGGAAAACGGCTGGCCGGATTGGCCGCTTTATCGGCCGATCGCCGAAGCGGCGCTGGCATCGGGCGGCAGGTTGATCGCCGGCGATTTGGCACGGCCCCAGGTCCGCGCCATCGCCCGCGGCACGGAACCGACGGCGACGTTGGAGGATTTGGGCATCACCACCGAATTGGACGCGGCGACGCTGGACGATATGAAGGCGGAAATCCGCGAGGATCATTGCAACCTGATGCCGGAAGCGGCGCTGGCCGGGATGGTGCGGGTGCAGCGGGCCCGCGACGCCGCCCTCGCCCGCGCCCTGGCCCAAGGGCTGAAGGATGGCGGCGGGGCCGTTCTGATCGCCGGCGCCGGCCATGTTCGCGCCGACCGCGCGGTCCCCGCGCAATTGCCCCGCTTCGCCCCCGGCCGCTCGGTCATCGCCATCGCCTTCCAGGAGGTCGACGCCGACCGCCTCGACCCCACCGCCTATGGCGTGGGCTATCCCGGCGACCGTCAGCCCTACGATCTGGTGTGGTTCACCCGCCGCGCCGAGCGCGAGGACCAGTGCGAGGAGTTGCGGCGGCAGATGCAAAAGAAGAAGCCCGGATGATCACCCGACCGACCGTCGATGGGGGTTACGCTGGCGCGGCATGGCGCCGCTCCGCGAACGCGTAAGGCCTTACCGGCCACGGCATCGTCAGGTTTTTCATCCTCTTCGGATTTTCCGCCCCCCCCCCGGCCGCGACCTCACGGTTCACCCATGTTTCGGCGGCGCACCAGAATTCCAGATCGTGCCCGTCAGGCCTGCCCGAGTAGGCCCAGAGAAGATAGGCGACCTCGTGAATTCTATTTTCCTGTTGGGTCATGATGGCCAGCCTCCACTGGCGACAATGGATGAAATCTCGTTCGCGCGTTAATGGATCGGCTCGGCGGCCGGAGCGTGGCCGACGGCTTGCGACACCAGCGAAACCGCCAGGGCCGTCGACGGGTTCATGCTGTCGACCATCGAGCTGGGAATCAGGATCGTCGTCCCCCGTTCCTTGGTCGTCTCGTAGATGATGTTCATGGCCCGCAATTGCAACGCGGTCGGATGGTCGGTGTAGATCTTGGCGGCTTCGACGAATTTACCGGCGATTTCGGCTTCGGCCGCGCCCAGGATGATGCGGGCCTGCTTTTCCCGCTCGGCCTGCGCCTGGCGCGACATCGCGTCCTGAAGCGCGACGGGAATGGCGACGTCGCGAATCTCGACCGACGAAACGGTCACGCCCCAGGCGGCGGTCTTGATTCCGATTTCCTTGCAAAGTTGACGGTCGGCGGATTTGCGGTCGGACAGCAACGTCGCCAGCAGCGACGAGCCGATCATCTCGCGCAACGAGGTCTGCGCCACGCGGTCGATGGCCTGCTGGAAATTGGTTATCGCCAGCGCCGCCTTCTCGGCGTCGTGCACATTCCAGAAAATGATGGCGTCGACGTTGACCGGCACGGTATCGCGAGTCAGCGCCTCCTCGGCATTGAAGGCGGTGGTCTGGATCCGCTCGTCGATCACGGCGACAACGCTATCGACGACGGGGATGATGGCGAACAAGCCGGGGCCCTTGACGCCCTGGAGCTTGCCGGCGCGCAACACCACGAACTTCTCCCAGGTATTGGCCATCTTCAGCGATTGCGAGACGACGATCGCGGCGATTCCCACGCCGATTCCCGCCGCCAGATTGCCCGTTGCCGCCAGCAGCAGGCCAACGCCCGCAATGGCGACCGAAACAAAGAATGTGATCGGGTTCATGGGTGGCTCCCGGTGCAAAGGCCGTCGGTACGTTCGGCCCCGTCAAGCGGTCATTGCTTCACCGGCAATAGACTGTCCTGGTAGCGCCTCCGAGTCGGCCCCATGTCGGCGGCGTCATCGAAGTCGATCGCCATTTCACTTTGATCGAAGCGGGAGCCCAGACCGAAATGCCAGCCGCCCGCCATGGGCGCGGCGTTAAGGAACACGGCGAGCCTGTTGATCCCTTCCATTCCTCCCGTCACCGGGAAAACCGTCGATTCCGTAGCCATGACCAAGCCTCCTGTTTTTAGAACTCAGCCGATGTGGGGCCGGATGGCGACCCATATGGCCAAGCCGAGAATGAGGAAAATCGGGATTAGGACCGGTGGAACCAGCCACTCCTTGAAGGAGCATGCGCAATTCGGCGTGTCGCTTTTCATTATTTTGAGCTCCGCTTAGTTGGGATTGTCCGACGCCGGACGCTGAAGCACCGCCAATCGCGCCTGAAAAAGACCGCGCGACTTGAGGTAATCGCGAACGCCGATCAGGTCGGCGTCGTTACCGGACGCCATGCGCGCCAACGGCGGTTGATTGCCGAAATGGGGATTGGGCGTCCGCAGCCAGGGAACCGCCTCTTCACGGAACCCCTTCAGCATGCCGTAAATGCCGCCGATATGGCGCAAGCGGCGGACCACGTCGGCAGGCATGCTGGACAGATTTCCCGCCTTCCATTCGGCCATTTGGGCACCGAACGGAAAGCCGAGAACGCCGCGAACTTCGGCATCCTCCAGGTTCCAGATATCGAGAACATGCAAGGCGCTGGCGATGCTTTCCGCCAATTGTTCCTGGGTTCTGGGGTTTGCATTCATGACCGGGGCCTAGCAAGACGGCGACCGATGGCGCCTCTAGTCACATAGTGCGCCAAATTGATTTGCCCGTCTGTGCGCCGCCGCACCCATGGTTTTGGTCCAATATTTTCGAAAACACCAATCTGGCGATTGCAATATTGATGTTGACGCGAAGCCTCCCGCGATTGCGCGAGGCCCGTTTACGCGCTATCTACCTTGGAGGCGCCGAGCCAACGAGGAGCGCATGACGCTGCCGCCGTCCATACGACAAAACCAACTGCTCGCCGCCCTTCCCCCCGACGAATTGGCCAGGTGGCACCCCCATCTTGAGCCGGTGGAGTTGCCGCTTGGGGGCGTACTGCACGAAGCCGGCGGCCCCATGAGTCATGTGTACTTCCCGACGACGGCCATCATCTCGCTGCTGTACGTGATGGAGGACGGGGCGTCCGCCGAGATCGCCGTCGTCGGCAATGACGGCATCGTCGGCATCTCGCTGTTCATGGGCGGCCAATCGACGCTCAGCCGCGCCGTGGTGCAAAGTGCCGGACACGGCTTCCGGCTGAGGGCGGACCTGATGATGCGCGAGTTCGACCGCGCCGGTCCGGTGATGCACCTGCTGCTGCGCTATACGCAGGCGCTGATATCGCAGATGGCCCAGACCGCCGCCTGCAACCGACATCACTCGCTGGACCAGCAATTGTGCCGCTGGCTGCTGCTGAGCCTGGACCGGCTGGATTCCAACGAACTGATCATGACCCAGGAACTAATCGCCAACATGCTGGGCGTCCGCCGCGAGGGGGTGACCGAGGCGGCCGGCAAGTTGCGGAAGGCGGGGCTGATCCGCTACCGGCGCGGCCATATCGTCGTGCTGGATCGGGCGGGCCTTGAGCGCCGTTCCTGCGAATGTTACGCGGTGGTCAGGAAGGAATACGAACGACTGCTGTCGGCGCCACTGTCCCTCCCCGCCATCTAGACTCTTGTTTCGCCCCTCGCCGGGTGCTCCCCGCCGGGCATCGGGATGGCATTGCCCGCTTCACATCGTCGGAGCGGCGCCATTGGCATACTTTCGATATCTACAAATGGGGATAGAAAGGCACCCTTTTGTGTCTCACAATAGCCGGCGTTGGGGTGAACCGCGCAGCCCGCGCGGAAGCCGTCCCCGCGGTTGGAGGATTTGATGAAACCCTCATTCGGCGAGAACTACAAATTCACCTGGGCGGATCTTGGCGACATTCAACTGGGGCGTCCCAATCTGGGGCAGGACGTGCCGGTGGCCGTATACCGTCTCGCCCAGTACACGATGCGCGAGGCGCTCACCCAGCGATTCGGCGATGAGATGGCGGCAACCCTGCTGCGCGAGGCCGGATGGATCGCCGGCCGTGAATTCTGCCGCAACGTTCTTGACGTCGATAGCGAGTTTTCCGCCTTTGTCGGCCAACTCCAAACGGTGATGCAGCAGCAGAAAATCGGCATCCTGAGGGTCGAGAAAGCCGACGTGGAGGCGCTCACATTTACGCTCACCGTTTCCGAGGACCTCGATTGCTCCGGGCTGCCGCTCTATGGGGTCGAAGTGTGCGATTACGACGAGGGCTTCATCGCCGGCGTGTTCTACACCTATACCGGCAAGGAGTTCAGCGCCGTCGAAATTGATTGCTGGGCCACCGGCGACCGGACCTGCCGGTTCGTGGTAAAGCCCGAAGGGGCCGCGGGATGAACAATGCGGACGCCGGTCTGCTTGCCGACATCGTTGGCCGGATCGGTGCGATCGCGGGCGGCAGACCGACGTCGTCGCTGACCATCGGCCCCGAGACCGGCCCGGAGGTTCGCGCCGTCGCCGAGGCGGTCAACGGATTGATCGGCGAATTCGCCCTGCTCAGGGACCTTTCGGTCGCTCTCGCCAACGGCAGCCTCGATTTCGAGGTGCCGCCCAAACACCATCTGGTCGATCCCCTCAAGTCGCTGCAGGCGAGCCTAAGACATCTGACGTGGCAAACCCAGGAGGTGGCGGCCGGCAACCTGATGCACAGGGTCGATTTCCTCGGCGAATTCTCGGACGCCTTCAATCGAATGGTCGAGGCCTTGAGCGAAAAGCGTCGCGCCGAGCGGGAGGCGATGCAGATGGCGCGATTGGCCAGCGTTGGTCAGTTGGCGGCGGGCATCGCGCACGAGATCAACACGCCGGTACAATACATCGGTGACAATCTCCAATACATCGATCGGGGAGTGGCCAAGTTGACGGCGGTGGTCGATGCCGCGATCCCTCTGGCCGCCGAGGCGGCGGGGAGCGAAGCCGCGTCCCGCTTCGACGAGGCGGTGGCGGCGGCGCGGTTGACGAAGCTGATGGGCGAACTACCCGCGGCGGTCAGCGAATCCTTGGACGGCGTTGCCCATATCTCGCGGATCGTCATGTCCATGAAGGACTTCTCCCATCCCGGCACCACCCACAAGACGACGACGGACCTCAATCGCGCCCTGGAAAGCACCCTGACCGTCTCGCGCAATGCCTGGAAGCACGCGGCCGAGGTCGTTTGCGCGCTCGATCCGGAACTGCCCGCCGTGGTTTGCCATGCCGGGGAAATCAATCAGGTCTTCCTCAACCTGACCCTCAACGCCGCCCAGGCCATCGAAGCCTCGGGCAAGCCGCTTCCCGGCCGTATCGACATCAGCACCCGGCGCGACGGCGATTGGGTGGAAATCGTCTTCGCCGATTCCGGTACCGGCGTGCCGGCGGCCCTCCGCCAGCAGATATTCGAGCCGTTCTTCACCACCAAGCCGGTCGGCAAGGGAACCGGGCAAGGATTGGCCATCTGTCGCGACGTGATCGTGCGCCGGCACGGCGGCACCCTGGAGGTCGGCGGCGCCGAGGGAGAGGGCGCCGTCTTTGCGCTGCGCCTGCCGATCGGCGGTGGTGGCGAACAGCCGCAAGGGGACGAACCATGAGGGCGCGCGTTCTGCTCATCGACGACGAGCCGAGGGCGCTTTCGGCCTTGGTTCGTCAACTGGATGAGACGTTCGACGTGGTTACCGCGCCGGGCGGGCATGAGGCGATTGCCGCGGTCGAGCGGGCGATGGCCGACGGTTCGCCGTTTGCCGTCGTGGTCTGCGACATGCACATGCCGGGAATGGACGGCATCGAAACCCTACAACGCATCCGCGACCGCTCGCCGCTGATCGTGGGCATCATGTTGACGGGAGACGCCGACCAACACACGGCGATCGAAGCCATCAACCACGGCAGTATCTTCCGCTTCTTCATCAAGCCATTCGACGCCGCGAGACTTGCCGAGGGCATCGCCGCCGCATTGCATCAACACGATCTGCTTGTGGCCGAAAGACGCCTGGCCGAGAACGAAGAGCGCTGGCGCCTCGCGCTGGAGGCGGTCGGCGATGGCGTCTGGGATTGGAACCCGCAATCCGAGATGGCCGTCTATTCACGGGGATGGTGGGGAATGCTGGGCCTTTCGCCGGCGACCGAACGTCAATCCGTCGCGGCATGGCGGGACCGGGTTCACCCCGATGACGCCCAACGCCTGGACTCGCGATTGGCGGCGCTTCTCGATGGCAAGGAAGAGGCGCTGCGGTGCGAGCACCGTCTGCGCATGAGCGACGGCACCTACCGTTGGTTCCTGGCCCGCGGCACCGTCCTCTTTCGCGGCGACGGGCGGGGCGCCATCCGGGTGATCGGCACCCACACCGACATCACCGAGCGCCGGAACATGGAGGAGACCCTGCGCCGGCAGGCCGAGGAATTGGTACTGCTGGCGACCACCGACGCCCTGACCGGCCTATGGAACCGCCGCCGCTTTATGGAAAAGGCGGACGAGGAATTGCTCCGCGCGGTGCGCTACGGGCGGCCGGTGGCGGCGGTGATGGTCGATATCGACCATTTCAAGCGGGTCAACGATTCCTTCGGGCACGCCGCCGGCGATGCCGTCCTGCGCCAGTTCTGCGACATCCTGCGGGGAAATCTGCGCGGCACCGATTGCCTCGGCCGCCTCGGCGGCGAGGAGTTCGCCGTACTGCTGCCGGAGAGCGATGGCGCCGGCGCGGTGGTCGTGGCCGAGATTTTGCGGCGCGCCGCCGCCGCCGCGACCATGCTTCTGCCCGATGGCCAAACCTTGCGGATCACCGCCAGTTTCGGCGTCGCCGCCTCGAAGGCCGGCGACGAGACGGTCGCCGACCTGCTGCGTCGCGCCGACGAGGCGCTGTACGCGGCCAAGGAACGCGGGCGGAATCAAGTGGTCTGCCACCCGGATGGCGCTCATCGGATGTCGTCGATCTTGATCGGCGGAAACGGAGCGTCCGACGAGAAAGGGGGGAGAGATGGATGACGAGGTGACGGAGCTCGCATATCTCTTTCATTTCGCCGATGCTCCCAGCATCCGGATCGCGCTGAGATTTGCACGCGACACCTACCAGCTTCTTTACGACGCGCCGAACCCGCCGGAAGCATGGACGGCGCTCGACTTCAACAAGTGTGGCCATTGCCCGCTGGCGTCCAGCACCGCGCCGATCTGCCCATTCGCCGCCGCCCTTTCGACCTTGCTGCGGGAATTCCGGTCCTTGCGGTCCTATGAAAACACCATTGTCGAGGTGACGTGCGGGCGTCGCACGGTCGTCGCCCGCGGCGCGCTGCATGACGGCACCGCCTCCTTGCTCGGCCTGATCGGCGCCACCTCGGGCTGTCCGCATCTTGCCGTCTTCCGGCCGATGGCGCGTTTCCATCTGCCATTCGCCACCGAGGAGGAGACCCTGTTCCGCGCCTTCTCCGCTCATGTTCTGGAAAAACTGGTTCGGGGAGAACCGGCGTCGCTGGACGGAATGCGGGAGCGATATGAGGCGGCGGGGCGGGTGAACGTCGGCATGGCCGAGCGGCTTCGCGCCGCCTTTCCCGGGGATGCCGTGGTCAACGGTCTGATCATTCTCGACACCTTTGCCCAGGCGGCACCCTACGTGATCGCCAAGAAGCTGGGCGAACTGCGCTACATTTTCGAGAGGGGGACGGCATGAACCGAAGGAATCTTCTTCGCCTGGCCGCCGCGATCGTCGTTGCGGCCTTTCCCCTCGGCGTAAAAGCCGAGACTTCGCCCCTGCTGGTCGGTGTGGCGCCACACACCAGCGCCCGCATCATCCTCGAAATGTATCAGCCGTTGCGCGAGCGCCTGCAGGCCGATCTCGGTCAGCCGGTGGAGATCGTCACCGCCCCGGACTTCACCGAATTCGTACGCCGGGCGCTCGGCCAGGAATACGACATCGCCATCACCACCGGCCATCAGGCGCGTCTGCTCCAGGTCGATGGCGGCTACCAGCCCTTGGTGACCTACGGGGCGGTATTCAGGTCCGTCGTCGTCGTCAAAAAGGATTCGAAGGCGGCGGGGCCGCGCGATTTCAGCGGCACGACGATCATTGGCCTTAGCCCGACATCCCTGGTCACTCAATGGGGCGAGCGTTGGCTGAAAACGGGCTCGGCCCAGGGCCTCCAGGTCCGCTATGTCAGCGCCGCCGACAGCGTCGCCCAACTGATTCTGGCCGGCGACGCGTCGGCCGGCCTGATGTCGCTGGCCAATTTCATGGGACTGGCGCCGGATGTGCGCGACCGCCTTCGCCTCCTCGTTCAGAGCGAGGCTCAACTCGGGCGCGTCTACATGTTGAATTCCCGCCTTGGCGGCCGTCGCGAGGCCATCCTCAAGGCGCTGGCCGCGTTTACCGCCTCTCCGGCCGGCCAGCAATACTTCGCCGCCTACCGTCTGGAAGGCTATCGCGGCGTCAAACAAGCGGAGTTGGAGGCCATGGAGCCGTTCACTCAAGGGGTTCGGGACGAACTGAACGCGACGAGGCGATAATGGGCTGGCGGTTCCCCCTCCGCACCGTTCGGGGGCGGATGTTGCTGGCGGCGATCTGCGTCGAGGCGGTGATGCTGACGCTGATGGTCGGCAATGGGCTGCGCCTTCTCAACGCCAGCCTGACCCATCAGGCGCAAGTCTATTCCGACCAATTGTCGCCGGTGCTGCATGCGGCAATGGTGACCCCTTTGGCGCAGCGTGATTACGCGACGCTTCAGGCGATCGTCGACGAGAGCCTACGGGCGAACGTGCTCAGCTATCTGGCGGTATCCGACAGCCGTGGCGCGGTGGTGGCGATCAGCGGCTTGCGGGCGGGAGCTTCGTTGCCGGAACCGGACCAAAATTTTTCGCTGACGGCAAAAGACGGCCAATCCCGCTACGACGTGCGTTCATCGATCACCATCGGTTCGCAGACGCTCGGCCATCTCCAGTTCGGTCTGGATCTTGGCGGGATCGTCGCGGCGCGAAACAGCCAATTGACTCAGGGCGTGGCGATCGCCATCGGCGGGATCATGCTTTCCGCGGCCGTGCTGGCCGCCATCGGAATATGGCTGACCCGCCACCTGAGCAGGCTGACCAAGCTCAGCAAGGAGGTCGCCCAAGGCAATTACGCCCCTGGCCTCGCCCCCGAGGGGGACGACGACATCGGCCGGCTTGGCACCGCCTTCAACGCGATGTCGCGGGCGGTTGGCGAGCATGTCGCCGAACTGACCGTCGCCATCCAGAAGCGGCGGGCGGTCGAGGACGAACTCCGGCACAGCGAGGCGCGTTTTCGCGATCTGGCCGGCTCGGCCTCCGACTGGTTCTGGGAGAGTGACGCCGATTACCGGCTGACTTTCGCCTCGCCACGCATTGCCGAGGTTCTCGGCGTCAAGCCGTCGTCAATCGTTGGCATGACGTGGTTCGAATTTGGCTTGGACGACTTCCCAGAAATTGCCGAGCGGCATCGGCTGGACATCGCATCTCGGGAATCCTTCCGCGATCTGGTCTTTACCGTCGGTCCACCCGACGGCAAGGATTTCCGAACCATCCGCATCAGCGGCATTCCGAGCTTCGGCGAGGATGGCCGGTTCGAGGGGTACCGAGGCGTCGGCGTCAACATCTCGCGCGAAGCGGAAGCCGAGCGCATGGCCAGGCGGGCGCGGCAGCAATTGGTCGACGCGATCGAGAGTCTGGCCGACGCCATAGCGGTCTTCGACGAGGATGATCGCCTAGTCATCTGCAATACCGCCTATGCCCAGATGGGGCGACTGGAACCCGCCTTCCTGGCCCGCCCCGGAATCACCTTCGAGGAGATTCTGCGGGAAGCCCATCGCCAAAACGCCTTCGTCATCACCGGAATGGATTTCGACACCTGGCTGGCGGATCGGGTGGCTCGCCACCGGGCCGCCGACGGGCGGGATTTCATCGTTCAGGCATCCGGAGGGCGTTGGTTCAGGAATCGGGAATACCCCACCCACGAAGGCGGCGTCGTCGCCGCGCGCGTCGATATCACCCGCCTCAAGCAGCACGAGGAAGCGCTGGAGAAGCTTCGCCGCCGCTACGAACTGATCCTCAGTTCGGCGGGCGATGGCATCGTCGGATTGGACCCGCATTGCGGCGTCGTCTTTGCCAATCGGATGGCGGCGACGCTTCTGGGGATCAATGCCGAACGCCTTGTCGGCGTCGACCTCGGAGAATGGGTTCTCGACGAAGGCGGTCGGGCGCCGCTGACCGCCGCTTGCCAGCGGGGAATTTCGGCCCAGGGGCGATGGCTGAGGTTCCGGCACGGCGATTCGGGCGTTCTCCCCATCGATTATTTCATCGCGCCGATCATCGAGGACGAGGCGGTCGGGGGGGCGGTGCTGGTCTTCCGCGACGCCACGTTGCCCCTTCAGTACGAGGAAGCGGTCAGCAACCAGCATCGCGAACTGGAACGGCAGGTGGCGGAGAGAACCACCGAATTGCGCGCCTCCCAGGAAATGCTGAAGCGCATCACCGACAATCTGGTGGAGGGCGTCATCGTCGTCGACGAGGCCGGCGATCTCGCCTTCGCCAATCCATCGGCGGCAAGGATATTGGAAGTCGCGGACGGCGTCGCGGCGATCGAAGGGTGTCCCATCGACACCCTGCTGCGCCTGCGGACGGCGGCGTCCGACGTCCTCTTTCGTAGCTCGCCTTGGAGCAAGGCGATGGCCGAGGGCAACATCATTGAGGACGATGATGGGGTGTTTGTGCTGCCGTCCGGCCGCACCGTTCCGGTCGCCTACGCCTGCGCCGGGCTTCCGGGAAATGGCGATAGTGGCCGGGCGCTCATTTCATTCCGCGACATCGGCGCCCTCAAGCGGGCGCAGCACGAAGCGATGCAATCGGCGCGACTGGTCAGCGTCGGCCAGCTGGCGGCGGGCATCGCCCACGAAATCAACACACCGGTGCAATACATTGGCGACAACTTGCGCTACATTGACCGCGGTGTTGACACGCTATTGCGGGTGGCCAACGCCGGACGGCGGTTGGCGGAGGAGGCGGCCGAAGCGCCGATCCTAGGGGATTCTATCCGCCGCTTCGAATTGGCCGTGACGACCGCAAAGCTGCCGCGACTGACCGAAGAGTTGCCGATGGCGATCCACGAATCGTTGGACGGTGTGACGCAAATTGCCCGGATCGTGCTGTCAATGAAGGAATTCTCTCACCCCGGCACCTCGGACAAGGTCGCCACCGACATGAATCGGGCGATCGAGAATACGCTGACGGTGACACGCAACGTCTGGAAGCACGTCGCCACCGTCGAACGCCGCTTCGATCCGGAATTGCCGCCGGTTCCCTGCCACGCCGGCGAGATCAATCAAGTCATCCTCAATCTTGTCGTCAATGCGGCCCAGGCGATCGAATCATCCGGCAAGCCGCTGCCGGGCACGATCACGATCTCCACCCGGTGTGACGGCGACTGGGTCGAAATCGAAGTGGGCGACAGCGGCACCGGAATCCCCGACGCCATCCGCGAACGCATCTTCGACCCCTTCTTCACCACCAAGGAAGTCGGCAAGGGCACCGGACAGGGCCTTGCCATTTGCCGCGACGTCGTAGTGACCAAGCATGGCGGCACCCTCGAAATCGGCGGCGCCAAAGGCGAAGGGGCCGTATTCACCGTGCGGCTGCCCATCGACGGCGGCGACACAAAGGATGAGATATGACGATTACCGACAAATTCCGCATCGCCTTTGTCGATGATGAACCCCACATCCTTCGCGGCATCCACCGATCAATGGCCGATATGGAAGACGAATGGGACATGACCTTCTGTGCTTCCGGCCAGGAGGTATTGGCCAAGATGTCGGAGCGGCCCTTCGATGTTATCGTCTCGGATATGCGGATGCCGCAAATGGACGGGGCCGATTTGCTGAACGAAGTGCGCCATCGTTACCCCGAGACCATCCGCGTCATTCTGTCCGGGTACGCCGATTCGGATTCGGTGTTGCGAACCGTCGGGCCGGCCCACGCCTACCTGGCCAAACCTTGCGACGCGGTTCACTTGCGCGATGCCATCCGTCGGCAAATCGCGGTTCGCGCGCTGCTGGACAGCCCGCAACTGCGGGCGATGCTGGCCGGCCTGACCAATCTCCCAAGTTTGCCGACCCTCTATCTGCAGCTCCAGGCGGAATTGCTCTCCCCCAAAAGTTCCGCCAAGTCGGTGGCCGAAATCATCGCTCGAGACGTGGCGATGACCGCCGAAATCCTGAAGATGACCAATTCGGCCTATTTCTCGACCGCGGGAAACGTCTCGTCGCCGCTTCACGCGGTCAAATTGCTGGGCATGGACATTGTCCAGGCTTTGGTGCTCAAAATTGGTGTGTTCCGGCAATTTGCCGGCAAGCCCGACGTGGCGCCTCTGTTGGAAACGCTGACCTTGCGCAGTTTTGCCATCGCCGATTTGGCCGAGCGCATCGCCGTCGTTGAAGGGGGCGACGTCGTCCAGAGCAAGTCGGCGCGCGTCGCCGCCATGCTGTCCGATATCGGCATTGTCGTTCTGCTCGATGGGAAACCCGACGAGTACCGTCGCCTGCTGGCGAAGGTCGGACGGGATGGCTCGCTGAGTGTATTGGAGCGGGAGGCGTTCGGCGCCGATCACGCGCTGATCGGCGCCTACCTGCTGGGGGTATGGGGATTTTCCGACTCGATCGTCGAGGCGCTCATATATTGCGCCCATCCCCACGCTTGCCCACGTCGTGATAATCTGGCACTCACCGCTTTGCACGCGGCCACCGTGCTCGGCCCGCGGATGCCGCTGCTGCCTGAGGGGCTGGCGGTCGACGACGATCTGGATATCGTCTATCTGACCGAGGCGCATTGCGCCGACCATGTGCCGAGGTGGCGGGGATTGGCCACGACCAGTTCGAAGGGTGAGGGGTAACCATGCCGGCGCGCATTCTTCTGATCGATGATGACCCCCATCTGCTGTCGGCGCTACGCCGGCAGTTGGAAGATGATTTCGACCTGACCACCGCCGGCAACGGCCAGTTGGGCATCGACGCGGCGCGGGCCGCCGTCGAGAGCCGCACGCCTTTCGCGGTGGCGCTTTGCGACATGCGGATGCCGGGCCTGGATGGCATCGAAACCCTGGAAAAAGTCCGCGAGGTCTCGCCGGACACCGTGCGGATGATGTTGACCGGCAACGCCGACCAGCAGACCGCCATCCAGGCCATCAACCGCGGCAACATTTTCCGTTTCTATACCAAGCCGTGCGCCGCCGACGACCTGCGCCAGGGATTGTTGGCGGGCATCGCCCAGTACCAGCTGGTGACCGCCGAGCGCGAGTTGCTTGAAAAGACGCTGGCCGGCAGCCTGAAAGTGCTGGTCGACGTGGTTTCGATGAACGATCCCGTCGCCTATCAGTTTTCGATGCGCCTTCGCGAGTGGGTTCGCCTGATCAACGCCGAAGTCAAGCTGCCGCAGGCTTGGCAGGTGGAGATTGCCGCGACTCTGGTGGCGATCGGCCAGGTGATGGTGCCTCCCGAGATCATCGCCAAGCAACGCGCCAACGAGAAGTTGACCGAGGTCGAGCGTTCAGTCTTCGAGCAAGCTCCCGAGGCCGCCCGCAATTTGGTCGCCAATATCCCGCGGCTCGACGCGGTGGCGGAGATGCTCTATCTGCAGGACAAAGGCTTCAACGGAAGCGGCTTTCCCCAAAAGGGGCCGGTCGGCGAAGCGATTCCCTTCGGCGCCCGCCTGTTGAAAATTCTGAAGGATCTTGCCGCCGCGACCGAGGGGGGGCCGCTGACTCGGGCCGCCTTCCAGGCGCTGCAAAAGCGCGCCGAGGCTTACGATCCGCGGCTGCTTGGCAAGGTCAAGGCCTGTCTCGAAGGCACCATTACGGTCAATGCGCCCACGGTCGCGGAAATTCCGCTGTCGGCATTGCGCGTTGGCCACGTGATCCTTTCCGACATCAAGATGGCCGATGGCCATTTGGTCCTTGCCGCCGACAGCCTCATCTCGGCCCCGTTGCTCGAGCGCCTGCGCAATCTGCGCAAGATGTTTACCTTCATTGAGCCGATCAAAGTCCGCATGTAATCGCGCGAAGGGGGCGCGGTGGGAACCTTGGGAATAGCTTGGGACTCTTCTTCCCAAACCATCCCGAAAGTGCCCATTTGTTCGATTCTTCGACCTTGCTCGATCCGCCCAAACCCCCTACAAACTGCCGCACGGGGTGTAGCTCAGCCTGGTAGAGCGCCAGCTTTGGGAGCTGGATGCCGGAGGTTCGAATCCTCTCGCCCCGACCATTCAAAACCGTGACGTCGCGCACCATCTTCTGTGAACCCGATCACAGACTGGCGCCTTGAATAAGTTCAAGGTGCGGAGGGTATCAGAAGATTCCGCCGGATTTGCCCGCGTGGCGAAATCGGCTTCTGGGTCACAGAACAAGGGCGCGCCATGCTTGACACCAATACGCCACCCCCTTCGGTAAAGTCTTTGCCGAAACTCGCCGCCGCGACCGCGCCGAAATCGGCGCTGTCGTCGAAGAACGCTCAGACCGTCAGCCTGATTCTGGGGCAGATCGAATTGCTGGTGGACGAGAAGGACGGCCAGATTCGCGCCGGCTATTCCGAGAAGTCCGGCAACCAGATCGTGGCGAAGCGCGACATCACCACCGATGTCAAACGGGCGCTGGTCGAGCACATGATGCGTATGTCCCCCACCGGGGCCACACAGAAATTCAGCCTCGACGGCGGGAAGACCTGGATCAAGCTGACGGTCGAGCCGACCGTCTGATTTGCGGGGTCCGGTCGTTGCCGGACGGGCAACGTCACCCGCCGCTCGCCTCGAGCGCGTCGACATAAGCCTGGATCCGCTCCCAGGCCCGTAGCCCCTCGGCCGCGTCGGGGGCCTGTGACGTCGCCCATTTGTCCGTCATTTCGCGAGCCCTGGATTTCGCCGCGGGAAAGCCAAGCTTCTCGATCAGGGCGATGGCTGCGCCAACGATCTCGGCTTCGCCGGCCACGCTCAGGTACCCGTTGACGGGATGGCCGCCGCCTGGACGCGCTTGAACCCGTGCCCGACGCCTAGGTTGGAAAGATGGACGGTGACGTGGCCGAACCCATCGGTTTTGGCAAGCCGGACCACCGTACCGGACTTCGGCACGGTGATGATCGAATCAACCATCCAGACGGTCCGACTGCGACCATCGCTCTCGTATAGGTCGCCCACCGCGACCATCGCGCCGGTACCGGCCGCTTCCGTCATTTTCGGCATCCCCCGCCCACCCCATATGCGCCGCCAAGGACCACATCGGCGCGACACACGCAATCGGGCCAAGACCCTAAAAAGTCACATCACCGCCGCCACCACCAGCGGCAGGGTCAGGAAGGCCAAAGCGGTCGAGGCCAACACCATGCCGGCCACCTCGTCGGGGCGGTTGTCGTAGAGGCGGGCGAACAGGAAGTTGAACACCGCCACCGGCATGGCGCTCTGGATCACCAAGACGCCACGGGCGGCGCCGTCCAAACCGAACAGGGTGGCGACGCCCCACCCGGCGGCCGCGCCGCCGCCGATGCGCAGCGCCGACAGCGCCAGCGAGCGACCAAGCGCGGTCACCTTGAAATCGGCCAGGGCGGCGCCCAGCCCCAGCAGCATCAACGGGATGGTCAGTCCGCTCAGCAGTCCGACGGCGTTGTCCAGCCAACGCGGCACCGCCAGGCCCAGGCCACAGACCACCGCCGCCGCCGCCACCGCGTACAGGAACGGAATACGGGCGACACGGCCGAGATTGAAGCTGCCCGCCGCCATCGCCGGACCGAAGGTGAACTGACCGACATTGCAGACGGCGAAGGCCACCATCGCCAGCGCCAACCCCCGATCGCCGAAGGCGAACAGACAAACCGGTAGCCCCATGTTGCCGACATTGGGAAAGATCAGCGACGGCAGGTAGACCCGCCAGGGCAGCCGCGCCCATTTCAGCGCCAGGGCGCCGACCGCCGCCGACAGCAGCATGCAGGCCAGCATGGCGCCACCCATCGACAATAGATCCTCGGAGGCGATCCGGGTACGGGTCAGCGCCGAGAACACCGTCGCCGGCGCCCCCACCCAGGTGATCGAGCGGGTGACGAATTCGTGGTCGAAGGGCTGGCTGAACCGCCGCCAGACATAGCCGATGCCGGAGACCAGGAAGACCGGCAGAATCACCGCCGCCAGGCCGGAAATCAGTTCCCCCATTCAGGCGTCCCCCAAGGTCGAGGCAAGCCAAGATATCGAAGCGACGGGATCGACGCCAGCCGTCCCAATATGGGGATATCGAGCAAACGGCCATCGCCATAGCGTGAGGTCAGGCGGGTGGCCCACAGCGAGGAAACAAATGGCTGACATCATCTCCTTCCCCAAGCGCAAGGCCGCGAGCCCGGCGGTCACGGATACGCAGATGGTGAGCATCGGACGGCGCATTTGCGCCGAGATCGACCTCATGGTCGATGTCGCTTGCCCGAGCGACGACGAAGCCGACCGCAGCGCCGCCTGGCAGGCCATCGCCGCGGGCGTCATCCTGTCACTGATCGGGGATCAGGCGGCCGCCGGTGGCGGTTCGGCGCTGGCGCAGTTCGGCCTGTCGGCCGACGACATCGAGCGGCTCAGCGTCATTACCTGAAACGCGCCCTCGTCACTCAATATCCAGGCTGTATCCCGCCGAATATCGGGTGGACCACCTGATCGCCGGTCTTGATGCCCAGTCGCGATGTGGCGCCGCCATTCAATTCCAGCACCGCCTTCACCGGCCCCGGCGACGGGATGACCGTTTGCGACATCGGCACCGTACGCTCGGCGATGCCGGCCACCGTGCCGTCGGCGGCGATGAAGACCATGTCGAGCGGGATCAGCGTGTTCTTCATCCACATGGTTACCGTTTGAACCTGGCCGAAGTCGAACAGCATGCCGGCATCGGCGGCCAGCGCGCGCCGGTACATCAGCCCTTGCGACAATTGCGCCCGCGTGGTGGCGATTTCGACCGCCAGGGTCAGTCGGGCGCCACCGGACGTGGCGATCTCCAGCGATCCCGTGGGAAATGATACCGGCGGGTCGGCCGCCGCGCTTCCCGCCAGCAATGCCGCAAAAACCACAATCAGCAACCGCCAGGCCCGCATCCCGCCCTCCCTTGGCTCATATTTTTATGGTGCACCGTCGGAGCGCGGCACACAAGATTCCGAGAAATAGGTATATTTTCCTGCCACAATAGAGCCGCTTGTTTTTCGCCCCTACCACCAAGCCCATCCGCCTCACGCGCCCCCCGGCCGAAAGCCGCGGATTTCCTCGATCCATCGATATTCGATAAAATTTTATTCAAACACGCATCAAGTATTCGCAGAGTTGTATTAAAGTTGGAAGGAATATATTTGGATATCTTCCTGTTTATTTTCTCAGAAAATCAGCTACTATCATAATCACAAAACTGCTGAGGGGCCTTCCCGCCCATCCCCAACCCCTCACCAGAGAAACGCCGCCTCCCCAAGGCGGCGTTTCGTTTTTCAGTCCTGGCGATGGGCGGCAAGCAGCTGCGCTAATTCTACTGCGGTCTTGACGCCCATCTTGGCGAAAACATGGGCGCGATGGACTTCGACTGTCCGCATGGTGATGCCGAGATCGTCGGCGATCACCTTGTTCATCCTTCCGGCCAGCACCAAATCCATCACCTGGCGTTCGCGGGAACTGAGACTGGACAGGCGAGCCGCCACCGAGGCGTCGTCGGCCTCGCTTTCGCGTCGACGGGCATCCCAGGCCAGCGCCTCGATCACCCGGTCGACCAGCTCATTGTCGTTGAACGGCTTCTCGACAAAGTCGCGGGCGCCGTTCTTCAGCGCCGCCACCGCCATCGGCACATCGCCATGGCCGGTCAGAAAAATCACCGGCATCCCGGACGCCGCCGCCCGCAGGCGGTCGAAAAGTTCCAGACCACTCATGCCGTCCATGCGGATATCGAGCAGCAGACAGCCCTCCATCGCGACGTCCCAAATTTCGAGAAACGCCTCGGCCGAGGCGAAGGTCCTGGCGTCCACGCCACGCGATTGCAGCAGCCAGGCCAGGGCGTCGCGGATCGCCTCGTCGTCATCGACGATATAGACGGCGGCGCTCACGGCGACACCCTCGGCAAGGTAAAGCGGAAGATACTGCCGCCCCCCGGATTGGGCTCGAACCACAATCGCCCCTGATGGAACTCGATAATTGAACGACAGATGTTCAGGCCCATCCCCATGCCCTCGGCCTTGGTGGTGAAGAACGGCTGAAACAGCTCGCCGACCCGTTCGGGCGCCACCCCGCAACCGCGATCGGCCACCGTCACCGTCGCCTCGGCTCCGTCGACCGCGATCCCCACCGACATTTGCCGATCGTCCTTGTCGGCGGCGCCCATCGCCTCCATGCCGTTGCGCACCAGATTAACCAGAACCTGCTCGATCAGGATGCGGTCGGCATTCACGGGGGGATCGCCCTCGGCCGCGGCGAAGTCGATGGCGACGCCGCGCTTCTTGGCATCGGCGGCGATGAAGGCGAGCGCGTCGGCGACCAGGGCGTTGATCGAGCATAGCTCCAACCGAGGCTCGCGCTTCCTGACGAAGTCGTGGATGCGGCGGATGATCTGGCCCGCCCGCTGCGCCTGCGCCCCCAGCTTGCCGAGCGCCATCGTCAATTCGTCGGCGGTGAAGGCGCCCGAGGCCAGGCGGTTGAGGCAGCCGGTATTGTAGCTGGCGATTGCCGACAGCGGCTGATTGAGCTCGTGGGCCAGTGTCGAGGCCATCTCGCCCATACTGGTCAGCCGCGCCGCGCGCTGCATGCGCTCCTGCTGCTGGCGGGCCAGTTCCTCGGCGGATTTGCGTTCGGTGATGTCGAGCACCGAGGCCATCCAGCCGACGTGCTCGCCCGAAGCCTCGATCAGCGGCGCTTCGTAGATCAGCGCCCAGAACACCTCGCCGTTCTTGCGGCGGAAACGGATCTCGAAGCCCTCGGCCGGAGCTTCGCCCCGCATCACCATGCGATGGATGGCGTAGGTCTGCTCCAGTTCGTCAGGCAGCCAATAGGGCATCGGCGGCACCGCCCCCACCAGTTCCTCGGCGCTCCGGCCGACCATCCGACAGAAGGCCGGATTGACGTAGGTGATGCGACCGTCGAGATCGCGGGCCCGCATGCCGACGGTCAGAGAATCCTCCATCGCCTTGCGATAGGCATGCTCAACGCCCAGCGCCCGCTCCGCCGCCAAACGGCGATGCTGCTGCCGGCGCGCCGACCACAGCGACCACGCCGACAGCAGCGCCAAGCCGAAGATCGAGGCGGCGATGACGTTGCGCGACAGGTCCGACGGCGCCGGATGCAGGGTGGCGACGATCGACAGGCCGTGGCCGGGCGGATCGAAGCGCACCTGGTGGCTGGGACCAGGCTCGGCCACCTCGAGGCGGCTGGTACCGCCGAGCACGGTGCCGTTGTCGTCGACGATCTCGATTTTGTAACGTTGCGCCACCCACCAGGGCACCTGGGTCGCCAGCAGCTTGTCGACGGCGATCTCGCCGACCACCGCGCCGGCGAAGCGGTGGCCATCGAAGACCGGCACATACAACTCAAACACCCAGCCGCGACGGCCTTCGTGGAAGGCGGCGGAATAGACCGGCTTGCCCACCGACCGGGCCAGGGCAAAGGCGGTCATCCCCGGCCTGTCGGTGGCAATCGGGGCTTCCGCCTGCGGGGGGCGAGCCATCGTCACCACCCCTTCGATATCCACCAGACTGACACGCTCGAGGTCGGCATCGTTGCCGAGCAGTTCGCCCGCCGCGTCGGCGAAGGCGGCCGCGTCGATGATTCCGTGGCCCAAATCCTCGGCCAGCCGGGCCAAACGCTGCTCGTCGGAATCCAGGTGCAGGTGCAGGTTCTGCTCGACCCACAGGATGTCCTTGATCAGGGTGGTGCGCTCTTCTTCGGCGCGGCTGGTTTGCAGCAGCCACAGCAGCACCCCGAACAGCACCGCCAGCAGCGCCATGGCGACCAGCGGCACCGCCTGCATGGCGACGCCGCCCGAAGCCCGCATTCCGCCACCTGCCCGCTTCGCCACCCCGCCCCCGTCCGATGTTTACGGATAACCACAATAGCGCGGGCGCGGCCATGGTCCAAAACTATCGGCGGAACCGACCGAGGGGAGGCGGAACGAGGATGCGATTGCTGGCGGCACTGGCCTGCCTGATCGCCGGATGGCTGGGGGCCGCCTGGGCGGCCGAGCCGCAGCCTGTCGTCATCCGCTTCAGCCACGTCGTCGCCCCCGATACCCCCAAGGGCAAGGGCGCCCTGATGTTCAAGCAACTGGCCGAGGAACGGAGCGGCGGCCGGGTGCGGGTCGAGGTCCACCCGAACTCGACCCTTTACAAGGACAAGGACGAACTGGAGGCCCTGCAGCTGGGGGCGGTGCAGATGCTGGCGCCATCGCTGGCCAAATTGGGGCCGCTGGGTGCCCGCGAATTCGAGGTCTTCGACCTGCCCTACATCTTTCCCAGCACCGAGGTCCTGCGCGCCGTCACCGACGGTCCGATCGGCCGCTCGCTGCTGAAGAAACTGGAAAGTCGGGGCATCCTGGGACTGGCCTATTGGGACAACGGCTTCAAGCTGATGAGCGCCAACCGGCCGCTGCTCCGCCCCGAGGACCTGCGCGGCCTGAAGATGCGAATCCAGTCGTCGAAGGTGCTCGACGCCCAGATGCGGGCGCTGGGGGCCCAGCCGGTGGAGACACAGTTCTCCGACGCCTTCGCCGCACTGAAGGACGGCATCGCCGACGGCACCGAGAACCCGCCATCCAACATGTTCACCCAGCGCATGCACGAGGTGCAGCGCCACGCCACCCTGACCAATCACGGCTATCTCGGCTACGCCGTGCTGGTCAATCAGCGCTTCTGGCTGGGGCTGCCCGCCGACCTCCGCGCCGTGCTTGAGGACGCCATGGCCGAGGCCACCCGCTTCGCCAACGACATCGCCGAACGTGAGAACGACGAGGCGCTGGCGGCGATGGTGGCGTCGCGCCGCACCGAGTTTCATTTCCCCACCCGCGAGGAAAAGGACGCCTGGCGCCGCGCCCTCGCCCCGGTGTGGCAAGCGTTCGAGGCCCGCATCGGCAAGGAGCTGATCGCCGCCATCGGCCGCGAATCGGAACGGCACGGCTTCAAGTAGGCGACCCGAAGGCCCATCTCTCCCGGATGATCGCCATCGAAGCCGCCGCTATCGCCATATTCCTTGGCGCCTACGCCTTGGTGGTCGCCGAGGAGCGTATCGGCTTGGCCAAATCGAAGCCGATGGTGGTGGTGGCCGGCCCGCTGTGGCTGCTGGCCGCCGTCGCCACCGGCGGCGAGACCGCCACCGCCGGATTCCGTCTGGTGCTGCTCGATTACGCCGAGTTGCTGTTGTTCCTGCTGGCGGCGATGACCTACATCAATGTGCTGGAGGAGCGGCGACTGTTCGACGTGTTGCGTGCCCGCCTGCAAGGCTTGGGGTTCAGCTACCGGGCGCTGTTCTGGCTGACCGGCGGACTGGCCTTTCTGCTGTCGCCGGTGGCCGACAATCTGACCACCGCCCTGGTGATGGGCGCCGTGGTGCTGGCGGTCGGGCGGGACGAGCCCCGCTTTGCCGTGCCCGCCTCGGTCGGCATCGTCGTCGCCGCCAACAGTGGTGGCGCCTTCAGCCCGTTCGGCGACATCACCACCTTGATGGTCTGGCAGAAGGGGCTGGTGGATTTCGGCGGCTTCTTCCGGTTGTTCCCGCCCGCGCTGGCCACCTGGCTGGTGCCGGCGGCGCTGATGCATTTCGCCATTCCCGCCGGCCGGCCAGCCGTCGTCGCCGAGCGGGTGACGCTGAAACCGGGAGCGGTGACGGTCGCCGCCCTGTTCGCCCTGACCATCGCCGGAGCGGTGACGGTCCACACCGCCGTCGGCTTGCCACCGGCGCTGGGCATGATGACCGGCCTCGGGCTGTTGCAGCTTGCCTCCCACGTCTTCCAACGTCGGCGGAACCTGCGGGCCGGGTTTAACGTCTTCGCCGCCATCGCCCGCATCGAATGGGACACGCTGCTGTTCTTCTATGGCGTCATCCTCTCGATCGGCGCATTGGCGACGTTTGGACTGCTTGACCGGTTGTCGGGCCTGCTTTACGGCGGACTGGGGGCCACCGCCGCCAATTCCGCCATCGGCATCCTGTCGGCGCTGCTCGACAACATTCCGCTGATGTTCGCGGTGCTGACCACCCGACCCGACATGCCCGAGAGTCAATGGCTGCTGCTGACCCTGACGGCCGGCACCGGCGGCAGTCTGCTGTCGATCGGCTCGGCCGCCGGGGTGGCGCTGATGGGCAAAGCCCCCGGCCTTTACACCTTCACCAGCCACCTGCGCTGGAGTTGGGCGGTGGCGTTGGGCTACGGAGCGGGTGTCGCCCTCCATTCGCTCCTTAGCGCTGGCCCGGGCTGACACCGACCGCCGCCCCTTCACACTCGTGCCGGCATGCGCCATATTACTGAACCGTTCAGTTCAGCGAGGCAGGCATGTCGGAGGTCGAGAAGCCCGAGGCCGACCCCAAGGCGACCCGCCGGCGCCGTTTCAAGATGTTGGCCGCGGTGCTGACCACCGTCGCCGTCGGCGCCGCGTTCTGGTGGCTGCTGACCCACAACCACGAGACCACCGACGACGCCTTCGTCGATGGCGCCGTGGTCAGCGTCGCCCCCCAGGTCGGCGGCCGCGTGCTGGCCGTGCATTTCAACGACAACGATCAGGTACGGGCGGGCGCCCTGCTGGTCGAGATCGATCCCCGCGATTACGAGGCCGCCGCCGCCGGCGCCCGCGCCAGTCTGGACGCCGCCCGCGCCCGCCGGGCCGCCGCCCAGGCGACGCTCGACCTGACCCGGGTGACCTCGGGGGCCGACTATACCCGCGCCGAAAGCGCGCTGGACGGCGCCCGCGATCAGGTTGGCCAGGCCCGCGCCAGCGCCGAGGCGGCGCAGGCCGATTCCATTCGCGCCGCCGCCGACGTCAAGCGTTACGAGGAACTGTTCGCCGGCCACAACGCCTCGCGCCAGCGCCTGGACCAGGCCCAGGCCGAGGCCCGCTCCACCGCCGCCCGCTGGCGGGCGGCGCGCCAGCAGGTGGCCGCCGCCGAGGCCCAGGTGGCGCAGGTGACCGCCCAACTGAAAAGCGCCAGCACCGCCGCCCAATTGGTGGCGGAAAAGGAGGCCCAACTGGCGCTGGCCTCTGCCCAGGCCGAGCAGGCCGAGGCGGACCTGCGCACCGCGGAACTGAATCTATCCTACACGCGGATTCTCGCCCCCCAGGACGGCCGCGTCGCGAAGAAGGGCGTGCAGGTCGGCGACACCGTGCAGAAGAACCAGATCCTGACCCTGCTGGTGGCCGGCGCCCCCTGGGTGGTGGCCAACTTCAAGGAAACCCAACTGACCCGCATGCGCCCCGGCCAGCCGACGACCTTCACCATCGACGCCTATCCGGGAGTCAAGCTCCAAGGCCACGTCGATAGCGTCCAGCCCGGCACCGGCAGCCGCTTCTCGCTGCTGCCGGCCGAAAATGCCACCGGCAACTTCGTCAAGGTGGTGCAACGGGTGCCGGTCAAAATCCTGATTGACCAGCCCGAGCGGGCGCCGTTCCTGGCGCTGGGCATGTCGGTCGAGCCGGATGTCGATGTCGGCGGCGATCCCGGTCCGACGAAATGAATGGCGACGGTACCAACGGCGGCGGCAATGGGCGCAATCCCTGGCTGATCGCGCCGGTGGTGGCGCTAGCGGCATTCATGGAGGTGCTCGACATCTCGATCGCCAATGTCTCGTTGCAGCACATCGCCGGCGACCTGTCGGCCAGTCAGGACGAATCGACCTGGGTGCTGACCTCGTACCTGGTGACCAACGCCATCGTCCTGCCGATCAGCGGCTGGTTGTCGACGGTGCTGGGCCGCCGCCGCTTTTTCATCTTCTGCATCGTGGGGTTTTCGGTCAGTTCGCTGTGCTGCGGCCTGGCGCCCAACTTGCCGCTGCTGATCCTGTTCCGCGCCATCCAGGGGCTGACCGGCGGTGGGCTGCAACCGCTGGCCCAGGCCATCCTGACCGACGCCTTTCCCCCGTCGAAGCGCGGCATGGCCTTCGCCCTCTACGGCATGAGCGTCGTCTTCGCCCCCGCCATCGGCCCGACCTTGGGCGGCTGGATTACCGATTCGGCCAGTTGGCGCTGGGTGTTCCTGATCAACGTGCCGGTCGGCATGATCCTGGTGCCGCTGGTCACCACCTTCGTCGAAGACCCCGCCCACGCCGTCGCCGAGCGGCTGGAGCGGTGGAAGAAGGGTATCCGCATCGATTATGTCGGCTTCGCCCTGCTGGTGCTTGGCCTGGGGGCGCTGCAGGTCATGCTCGACAAGGGCCAGGAGAAGGATTGGTTCTCGTCCGCCTTCATCGTCTGGACCGGCATCGCCTCGCTGGTGGGTCTGATCGCCTTCGTCATTTGGGAATTGGGCCAAGAGGACCCGATCGTCGATCTGCGCCTGCTGGCCAGCCGCAATTTCGGCACCGGCAATCTGCTGATGTTCATGCTGGGCGTCATCCTGTTGGGCAGTACCGTGCTTTTGCCGATGCTGGTCCAGCAGATCTTCGGCTACACAGCCACCCTGGCCGGCAAAGTGATCACCCCTGGCGGCATGGCGATCATCCTGTTCATGCCGATCGTCGGCCGGATGGTGAACCGCGTCGATGTCCGTTGGATGATCATCGCCGGGCTGGTGCTGTGTTCGCTGGCGCTGCACCGTATGGCCGGCTTCTCGCCCGACACCGGCTACGCCTCGTTCGTCTGGGCCCGCATCCTCCAGGCCTTCGGGCTGTCGCTGCTGTTCATCCCGATCAGTACGGCGGCGATGACCGGCATGGCGCGCGAGAAAAGCAACCAGGCCTCGGCGTTGATCAACCTGTCGCGCAACCTGGGTGGCAGCGTCGGCATCTCGATCGCGGTCAGCCAGCTTAGCCGCCAGGCCCAGGAGCACCAGAATGTGCTGGTCGCCCATGCCAACCCGTTGTCATCGGCCTATACCCACATGATCGACGGCCTGAGCGCCACCTTCCTGCGTCATGGCGCCACCGCCGCCGAGGCCCTGCACCAGGCCCAGGCCCAGGTCTACGGCCTGATCCTGCGCCAGGCGTCGCTGCTGGCCTTCCTCGACGATTTCGACCTCCTGGCGATATCTTTCATCTGCATGGCGCCGCTGGTGTTCCTGATGGAGCGGCCGCATTTCCACGACCACCCGCCGGGTGGCGCCCATTGAGACTTTACTTCGCGCCCCACCTTAGGGAGTATGCCCGGCGCGTCCGGGGCCGGTCGGGCGCAGGCTATTCGGAGACGTGATGATCGCCCGTTGGGTAGTGCGACTGGTGCTGTGGTGCTGGCGGCATTGGGTCGTGGTGACGGCGGCCGCCGTGGCCGCCACCGTGCTGTTGGGCTGGGCGGCCGTCGCCACCCTCGGCATCGACACCGACGAAAACAAGTTGCTGGCCAACGACCTGCCGTTCCGGCTGGCCGAGGCGCAGATGTCGGCCGCCTTCCCCGAGGCCGACGACAACATGGTGGTGGTGATCGAGGCCCCCACCGCCGGCCAGGCCGAGCGGGCCGCCGACAGCCTGCTGGCCCGGATGACGGCGCGCTCCGACCTGTTCATCTCGGCCCGGCGCCCGCCGGGCAATGAGTTCTTCCACCGTGAGGGCCTGCTTTATCTGTCGGTGGACGAGTTGCAGACCATGGCGGACCGGCTGACCGAGGCGCAGCCGATGCTGGGCGGCCTGGCCCGCGACCCCTCGCTCCGGGGCGTGCTGGGGGCGCTGAACCTGATGCTGGAGGGCGTCGCCCGCGGCCAGGTGGAGATCGCCACCATCGCCCCGGCGTTGAAGCGTTTCGCCGACACCGCCGCCGGCGTCGCCGCCGGCAAGCCGAAGGCGCTGGACTGGAGCGAGCTGATGGGCTCGTCCGCGTCGATGGCCCAGCCGATGGCCATGATCCTGGCCAATCCCCATCGCGATTTCAGCGACCTGACGCCGGGCAAGCCGGCCGCCGACGCCATCCGTCTGGCCGCCACCGAGTTGGGCCTGACCGCCGCCAACGGCTACCGGGTGCGAATGACCGGCTCGGTGCCGCTGACCGACGACAACTTCGCCACCGTCGAGGAAGGCGTCAAGCTGTCGACGCCGCTGTCGCTGATCGCGGTGATCGCCATCCTGCTGGTGGCGGTGCGCTCGAAGCGACTGGTCGGCATCATCCTCGCCACCCTGGTCACCGGCCTGGCCGCCACCGCCGCCTTCGCCGCCGCCACGGTGGGCACCTTGAACCCGATCTCGGTGGCCTTCGCGGTGATGTTCGTCGGCATCGCCGTCGATTTCGCCATCCAGTTCGTCATCCGCTTCCGCGACTGCCGCTCGCGCGAGCCGGATGTCGACGCGGCGATGAAGGCCTGCGCCACCGGCATCATCGCGCCCCTGTCGCTGGCGGCGGTGGCGACGGCGGTCGGCTTCCTGTCCTTCCTGCCGACCAAGTATGTCGGCGTCTCGCAATTGGGCCTGGTGGCCGGCGGCGGCATGCTGATCGCCCTGATGGTCGATCTCACTTTGCTGCCGGCGCTGCTGCGTCTGGCCCGGCCGCAGGCGGCGCGCGAGGTGGTGGGAATGCCCTTGGCGCGGCCGCTCGACCGCTTCCTCGCCCGCCACGCGCGCCCGGTGGTGATCGTCGCCGGCCTCCTCGGTCTGGTCGGCGCCGGACTGGTGCCGCTGCTGAAGATGGATTTTAATCCGCTGCACCTACAGAACCCCAAGGCCGAGGCGGTCTCGACCCTGCTCGACCTGACCGCCAATCCCGACACCTCGCCTTACTCGATCCAGATGCTGGCGCCGTCACTGGACGCCGCCAAGACCACCGCCGACCGCTTGGAGGCGCTACCCGAGGTCGATCATGCGGTGACCATGAACAGCTTCGTCCCCAGCCACCAGGACGACAAGCTGGCGATCCTCGCCGACCTCAACACCATTTACGGTCCGCTGTTCGACCCGGCCGCCCGACTGGCGCCGCCCACCACCGCCGAGACCCAGTCGGCGATGGAGGCGGTCGCCGCCAAGTTGCGGGCGCTGAAGGACGACCCCGACGGCAACGGCCGCCGGCTGGCCGACCACCTTGACGCCATCCGCGCCGCCGGCCGCGTCGATTCGCTGGCCGACGCCATGCTGGGCGGCATCACCGAGAACCTGGCGGCGCTCACCGTCCTGTTCGACGCCAAGCCGGTGACCATGGCCGACCTGCCACGCGACCTGGTCAACGATTGGCGCACCCAGGACGGCCGCTACAAGGTCAGCGTCTGGCCGAAGGGCGACATGGGCAGCGACAAGGCGGTCGCCAAATTCGTCCGCGCCGTGCAGGCGGTCGATCCGATGTGCACCGGCATGCCGGTCAGCATCGTCGAGGCCGGCAACGCCGTCATCGGCTCGTTCCTGCAGGCCGGCGGCACCGCGCTGGTCGCCATCGCCATCCTGCTCGGCCTGATGCTGCGCCGGGTGCTCGACGCCGTGCTGGTGGTGCTGCCGCTGGCGCTGGGCGGTCTTTACACGGTGATCGGCTGCGTCGTCCTGGGGCTGGCCATCAACTTCGCCAATGTCATCGCCCTGCCGCTGCTGCTGGGCATCGGTGTCGCCTTCAACATCTATTTCGTCACCAATTGGCGGGCCGGCGTGAAGGAGCACTTGCAGACCGCCACCTGTCGCGCCGTGCTTTTCTCGGCGCTGACCACCTCGTCGGCCTTCGGCAGCCTGGCGGTGTCGCCCCATGTCGGTACGGCCTCGATGGGCCTGCTGCTGTTCCTGTCGGTCGGACTGTCGGTGGCGACCACCTTCCTGGTGCTGCCGGCCACCTTCCATCTGCTTGATCGGCGCGCCAAGCCATGAGCCGTCGCCTGATCGTCACCGCCGACGATTTCGGCCGGGTGGAAGCCATCAACGAGGCGGTCGAACGCGGCCACCGCGAGGGCGTGCTGACCGCCGCCAGCCTGATGGTCACCGGCGCCGCCGCCGAGGACGCGGTGGCGCGGGCGCGGCGCCTGCCGAATCTGGGGGTGGGCCTGCATCTTGCGCTGGTCGACGCCGTCCCGGCGCTGCCGCCCCGAGAAATCCCCGCCTTGGTCGAGCCCGACGGGCGCTTCACCCGCCGGCTGGTGGCGCTGGGCGCCCGCATCTACCTGTCGATGGCGGCGCGGACGCAGCTGGTTGCCGAGATGCGGGCCCAGTTTGAAATGTACAAGGCCACCGGGCTGCCGCTCGACCACGTCGATTCCCATCACCACTACCATCTGCATCCGACCGTCTTCCAATTGCTGGTGCCGCTGGCCAAGGAGTACGGCGCCAGGGGAATCCGCATCCCCTTCGAGCCGCCGCTGGCCTCGTGGCGGGCGCGTGGCACCCGGCTGGGCGACCGCCTGACCACCGCCGCCTTTCATTCGCTGCGGGTGGCGCGCATGCGCCGGCTGGTGCGCCGCCATGGCATGGCCGCCAACGACGCGATGTTCGGCCTATTCGACAGTGGGGCCATGGACGCGGCGGCGCTGGGCGACTACATCGCCGGATTGCCCGAGGGCCTGAGCGAGGTCTATTGCCATCCCGGCGCCCATGCCTGGGACGAGGCCCATCCGATGCCGGCCAGCTACCGGCCGGTGGACGAATTCCGGGCGCTGATCGACCCGGCCGTCATCGAGCGTGTCCGCGTCGGCGGCATCCGCCTCACCACCTTCAGCCGCGAGGCCGTATGACCGCCATCCTGAGAGTCGCCCTGGGCCTGGGCCTGATCGGCCTGGTGATCTGGCTGAGAGGGGGAGTCGGCGACATCGTCCAGGTGCTCGAGGGCGCCGGCTGGCTCGGCATCCTGCTGGTCACCTTCTTCCATTACATTCCGATGGCGCTGTGCGGTGTCGCCTGGCGGGTGATGCTGCCGGACGCGCCGAAGGGCGCCTTGGTCGCCTTCGTCCACGCCCGTTGGGTGCGCGACGCCATCAACCAGCTGCTGCCTTTCATGCCGCTGGGCGGCGAGGTGATCGGCGCCCGCATGATCGCCGCGCGCGGTGTCGGCGGGTCGATGGCGGCGGCGCTGACGGTGGTCGATATCACCGCCGAGGTAATGAGCCAAACCGCCTACAGCCTGATCGGCGTCGCCATGTGGCTGGACCGCTCGCCCGAAGGCGGCGTGCTGACCTGGGCGGTGCTGGGGGCCGTCATCACCCTGCCGATGCTGCTGGGGCTGTTGCTGGCGCAAAAGTTGGGGCTGGTCCGCTGGCTGGAAAAGCTGGCCGACAAGGTGATGCCGGCGGCTTGGAAGACCGAAGCCGGCGACGCCGCCTCGATCCACGACACCATCGTCACCCTTTACGCCCAACGCGGCCGCTTCGCCCTCGCCACCGCCATCCACTTGGCCGGTTGGCTGACCGCCAGCTGCGAGGCGTGGCTGGCGCTGAGGGTGATCGGCGCGCCGATCAGCATCGGCGACGCCCTGGCGCTCGAAAGCGTCATCTACGCCGTCCGCAATGCCGCCTTCCTGGTTCCCGGCGGCCTCGGCGTCCAGGAAGGCGCCTATGCCCTGGTCGGCGCGGCGCTGGGCCTGCCGCCCGAGGCGGCGCTGGCGCTGGCGGTGATCAAGCGCGGCCGCGAATTGCTGATGGGGGTGCCGGCCATCCTCAGCTGGCAGTGGCTGGGCCGCAAGAAGCCGGACGCAATCGATCAGGCCCGATAGGCCCGGAACCGTCATCCCGAGCGGGCGCGGCGACGAGGGAACTTTCAGGCGCAGTGCGTGAAAGTCCCCTCACTTCGTTCTGGATGACAGCGAAAGTCTACGCCGCCTTCTTGCAGCTGTCGCAGCCGTCCGGCTCGCCGCGCTTCCTGAGATACTGCATGAACTCGATGCCCTCGCGGATGCGCCGCGTGAACATGTCCCAGCTGGTCAGCATCTCGGCGACCATTTCAATGATCTTGCTGGGCCGGAAATAGAACTCCCGGTAGAATTCCTCGACCGCCGCGAAAATTTCGTCGCTCGACAGGTCGGGATAATTCAACACCGCCTGCTGATTGCCGTGGTCCTCGAGGAGACCGTCCTTGGCGATCCAACCGTTCTTCAGCGCCTGGGCATGCAACTCGGTGCCCGGATAGGGCGCCGACAGCGAGCACTGCACCGAATGCGGGTTGACCTCCTTGGCGAAGCGGATGGTTTCCTGGATGGTTTCCTTGGTTTCGCCCGGCAGCCCCATGATGAAGCAGCCGTGAACGGTGATTCCCAGCTTGTGGCAATCGGCGGTGAAGCGGCGAATGATGTCGAGCCGAGTGCCCTTCTTGATGTTGTTGAGAATCTGCTGATTGCCGGACTCGTAGCCGACCAGCAATTGGCGGCAGGCGTTGTCCTTGAGGATCTTCAGCGTCTCGAAGCTCAGATTGGGCTTGGCGTTGCACGACCAAGTGATGCCCTTTTCCTTCAACACCGGGCCGATCAGGCGAGCGATCTCCTCGGCGCGGGGCACGTCGTCGGTGAGGGTGTCATCATCGAAGAACACCTCCTTAACGCCGGGGAATTTCTCAAGGATCAGCTTGACGTCGGCCAGCACCCGGGCCGGGCTCTGAGTGCGGTAGACCTGGCCGCCAATGGTCTGCGGCCACAGGCAGTATGTGCATTTCGAGCGGCAGCCGCGGCCGGTGTAGTAGGAGACATACGGGTGCTTGAGGTACCCGATGTAATAGTCCTCCATCACCAGATCGCGGGCGTAGACCGGGATCACCGACGGCAGCGCATCCATGTCGTGGATCAGTTCGCGATCCTTGTTGTGGACGACCTGGCCGTCCTTGCGCCAGGTGATGCCGTCGATCGCGGCGAAGTCGCGGCCCTCGGCGACCTCCTTGATGGTGTAGTCGAATTCGTGACGGGCGACGTAGTCGATCACATTCGAGGCCAACAGCGACTGCTCGGGCACGGTGGCGACGTGGGCGCCGCACAGGCCGATCATCAGCTTCGGATTGGCCGCCTTGAACGCCTCGGCCACCTGGATGTCCGAATGGAAGGTCGGGGCGCTGGCGTAGATCACCAGCATCTCGAAATCCTTGGCCATCGGCAGGATGTCTTCAAGCGTCTGCTCGTGCGCCGGAGCGTCCACCAGCTTGGAATCGGGCACCAGCGCCGCCACCTGGGCCAGCCAGGTCGGATACCAGAACGACCGCACCTCGCGCTTGGCCTGGAAGCGCGCACCGGCGCCACCATCGAAGCCCTCGTAGGACGGGGGGTTGAGAAACAGGGTCTTCTTCATGGCTTAAGAACTTTCTTCAAGCGAAACCAGTTTGCCGTGCCGGGCGATGCGGAACCGGCGTCCCCGCCAGTGGACCGTCCGCCCCGCCAGGGCGATCGCCTGCACGGCGAAGGACAACAAATCGCGTACCAACACCAGCCACGGCGGCTGCTTTTCCAGCCCCAGCGAGGCCTCCTCGGCACGGACCGCCCACATCCGGCCAATCCCCGCCACGACCAGAGCGACCAGCACCGGCCATGCGCCACCGCCGACAACCAACGCCACCAACGCCACCGGCACCGCCAACGTCACCACCGAGGCGACGTAGCCGGGCCGGTCGATGCTGGCCAGCGTCCGCCCCCAACGAACCTCGTGCGCCAGCATGGTGGCAAGGTCGGGCTCATGCACGATGCTCTGGGGCAGCGCGGGCGCCAGGCCGATGCTTAACCCGGTGGCCCGTACCGCCTCGCCCAGAAGGTAATCGTCCGCAAGCTGTTCGCGCAAGGATTCGAAGCCCCCAATCTTTTCGAGGGTATCCCGGCGAAGCGCGATGGTGGCGCCGAAGCAGCCGTCCTTGCGGCCGATGGCCTGGGCCACCATCACCGACGGCAGGAAGCCGTGGTTGATGCCCATGGCCCCCAGTCGCCCCCACAAGGTGCCGTCGGCGCGCCCGACATAGAGGCAGGTGGCGACCCCCGTCCCCGGCCGCGCCAGGGTGGCGATCACCGACCGCAGATAGTCCGGTGCCACTCGCATGTCGCTGTCGCAAACCACCAGAACATCGTGGCGAGCCGCCGGCATCATGTCGATCAGATTGGCGACCTTGGGATTGCCGCCATCCGGGCGGCCACGTCCGACCACCACGGCGATGTCCAATCCGGCGAACTCTTCTCGCAGGCGATTGGCCAATGGCAGGGCGGCGTCTGTCGCGTCGTGGACGCCGAAGACGATTTGGCAAGCGGGATAATCCTGCTGACAGAAAGAACGGAGATTAGCCTCGAGCTCGGGCTCGACGCCGCACAGCGGCTTCAGCACGGTAACCGGCGGCCAATCCTCGGACGGCGGCGGTGGAGTGGCGACAAAGCGGCGAAGCAGCAAGGCCGAGGCGACCTGATAGACCGTCCCGGCGATCGCCGCGGCGGCCAGAGCAAAAGAAATAGCTTCACTGAACCCGGCCACGTCGATGTCAGCCTTTGGTCCCCAGGGCCTTCGTCTTGCCTTCGATGGTCTTCAGCAGGGTATCGAATCCCTCGCGACGGAGCAGCGAGACGAATTCGGAGCGGCGCATCGCCACCTGGCTGACCGAGCCATCCATCAGGATGTCAACGATTCCCCAACGGCCGTCGTTCTCACGCATGACGTAGTCGAGCGATACCGCCGGGGCGCCGCCCGACGGCGTCAGCTTGGAAAGCACCACCAAGGCCCCGTTGGGTGCCGGACGGGTCTCGCCAACGGCGAACTTCTCGCCGTTGAAGTCGTCGAAATTGTCGGCGTAGCTGGCGACGGTATAGCGGCGGAAAGCGTCTGTCAGCGCCGTCACCTGTTCCGGCGCCAGACTCTTACCGGCGGCGCCAAGCGTCAGGCGAGTCATTTCGGGCATGTTGAAAACACTATCGATGACCGGCGCCAGCTTTTCCTCCCGTCCCTGGAAGCCAAGCTGCTTGCCGTTCTTCATCACGTCCTGCAACACGTCGTAGAAACGAACGATGGTGTCGCGCGGCGCCTCGGCGGCCTTGACCGGGCCGACGGCGAAAAACACCAACGCCAAAGCGAACAACAACCTACGCATCATCTCGTGCCCCTTCACCACGGCACCGCTCATTCGTCGGGCGGGCGAAACGCAATGCGGGAATCCCCGGCCAGGAAATCGGCGCACGGCGCCGCCACCGCCCCGGCACGGCCAACCGTTCTTGGACCTATGGTTAGCAGATGGATGGGGCCAGACGCCAGTAAGAAGGTGGGAATCGGACGCCGAAGTTGCACTTGGCCCGGGGGGCGGATATTCTCCGCCCCCCAAAGCGCTCCGATGGGCAGCGGCGATGCTGGGCATCTTCCCAACAGGAAGAATACCATTGAAATTATTGGGGTTATCTGCACGCGCCCCCGAGGTCGGAAAAATATACGAATGGACGCGAGGCATTGCCCGAAGGTAACATCCCCTTCAAATGCCGCGCCGGCGACTTACATTCCTGGCTGCCGCGCGCCGGTTTCTCTGCCGGCCGGGCATGAATTGGTCTGGAGATTGATTGGATGCAGGTAATCCTGGCTGAGGTGCGCGGCTTCTGCGCTGGCGTCGAAAGGGCGATCGCCATCGTCGAAATGGCGCTGATCAAGTTCGGCGCCCCCATCTACGTTCGCCACGAGATCGTCCATAATCGCCACGTGGTCGAGCGTCTGCGCGCCAAGGGCGTGGTCTTCGTCGAGGAGCTGGACGAGGTGCCGCCGGGCAGTGTCACCATCTTTTCCGCCCACGGCGTGGCGCGGAGTGTCGAGGACGACGCCAACGGCCGTGGCCTGTCGGTGATCGACGCCACCTGTCCACTGGTGCTGCGCGTCCACAAGGACGGCATTCGCTACGAGAGCCAGGGGCGCGAAGTGGTACTGATCGGCCATGCCGGCCACCCCGAGGTCGAGGGCACCATGGGCCGGCTGCACGGCCCGGCCCATCTGGTTTCCAAGGTCGGCGACGTCGCCAAGGTCGCCGCCGGCGACCCCCGGAAGGTCGCCTACATCACCCAGACGACGCTGTCGGTCGACGACACCCACGAGATCATCGACGCCCTGCACGAGCGCTTCCCCGGCATCGTCGGCCCCGACACCTCGGAAATCTGCTATGCCACCCAGAACCGCCAGCGCGCCGTCGCCGAATTGGCCGGCCTGGTCGACGTGGTGCTGGTGGTCGGCGCCAAGAACAGCTCCAATTCCAACCGTCTGCGCGAAATCGCCGAGGCCCAAGGCATCCCCGCCCACCTGCTGGAGGACCCGGCCGAGCTCGATCCCACCTGGATCACCGGCAAGAAGCGGGTCGGCATCACCGCCGGCGCTTCCGCCCCCGACGATCTCGTACAGGGCCTGGTCGAGGCGCTACGCGCCTTCGGCGAGGTCGAGTTCTCGACCCTGCCCGGGGTCAAAGAGGACGTCCGTTTCAAACTCCCTCCCCAACTGGCCTGAATCCCATGGCGATCCCGATCAATCAGGCGCTGCGCATCGGCGCCTATGTGCTGAAGCAGCATCTTACCGGCCGCAAGCGTTACCCGCTGGTCCTCATGCTGGAACCGCTGTTCCGCTGCAACCTGGCTTGCGCCGGCTGCGGCAAGATCGACTATCCGGACGAGGTGCTGAACACCCGACTGTCGGTCGAGGACTGCCTGCGGGCGGCGAACGAATGCGGCGCCCCGGTGGTCACCGTCGCCGGCGGCGAACCCCTGCTTCACCGCGACATCGAGGCGATCGTCGCCGGTCTGCTGGCCCAGGGACGCTTCGTCTACCTGTGCACCAACGGCCTGCTGCTGGAAAAGAAGCTCGAGCGGTTCAAGCCACACCCCAACTTCACCTGGAACGTCCACTTGGACGGCGGCCGCGACGAGCACGACAAGGCGGTATGCCAGCCCGGCACCTATGATGCCGCCGTTGCCGCCATCAAGGCCGCCCGCGCCCAGGGATTCCGCGTCAACATCAACTGCACGCTGTTCGATGGCGCCGATCCGGCGAAGGTGGCCGAACATCTCGACGAGGTGACGGCGCTTGGCGTCGAAGGCTTCACCATCTCGCCCGGCTACGCCTACGAGCGGGCGCCCGACACCCAGCACTTCCTGTCGCGCCGACGCACCAAGGAACTGTTCCGGGCCCTGTTCCGCATCGGCCGCGAGAAAGGCCGCAAGTGGAACTTCACCCAATCGTCGCTGTTCCTCGACTTCCTGGCCGGCAACAGCGTCTTCAAATGCACGCCCTGGGGTAATCCGGCCCGCAACATCTTTGGCTGGCAGCGCCCCTGCTACCTGCTGGGCGAGGGCTACGCCAAAAGCTATCGCGAGCTGATGGAAGAGACCGACTGGGATTCCTACGGCACCGGCAATTACGAGAAGTGCGCCGACTGCATGGTCCATTGCGGCTTCGAGCCGTCGGCGGTGGTCGCCACCATCAACCATCCGCTGAAGGCCCTGGCGGTGGCGCTGAAAGGCCCCGACACCGAAAGCCCGATGGCGCCCGATCTGCCGCTCGACCGCCAGCGTCCGGCCGAGGCGGTGTTCGACAAGGTGGTCGAGGATCAGATCGCCCGCCTAGCCGCCGAGAATCGCTTGCCGCAAAAGCGGACCGGCGCCGGCTGACACAAATCCTTCACTTGCGCCCAACCCCGGTTGCCAAGAGCATTTTGCACTTTTGCGACAACAGGGGCAGCAAGTGGCCGAGGCGACGGGGATCGACGACTGGGACGTCCGCACTCGCGACCTCGCCATCCCGCTGGAGCCGGTGAGCCCGGACCGGGCCGGCGCGGAAGTCTTCGCCATGCTCAACGGTCACGCCGACTGGCCGGGCGTGGCGGTGGTCGGCCCCCAGGGCGAGATTCTCGGACTGGTCAGCCGCGGCAATTGCCTCAGCATCCTGGCCAAGCCGCTGATGCTCGACCTCTACAGCAATCGGCCAATCGCCAAGATCATGGAGCTCAAGCCGCTGGTGGTCGATGTCGATACCACCATCGATCAACTGAGTGGCCTGATCCTGGCCGACAACCTCGGCGCCATGACCGAAGGATTCGTCATTACCGAGAACGGCCGCTATCTCGGTCTGGGTACGGCGCTTGGCCTGCTGGAGGCCAACGAAAGGCAAGGGCGGCGGCGATCGCAATGGATGGAGGAAGCCCGCCAAGCGGCGGAAGCCGCCAACGAGGCCAAGAGCCGTTTTCTCGCCAACATGAGCCACGAACTACGCACGCCTTTGAACGCCATCATCGGCTATAGCGAGATGGTGCAAGAGGAACTCGAGGATCTGGGCCAGGAGGCGTTGACCGCCGATCTCGTCAAGATCCGCGCGGCCGGCAAGCACCTGCTGGCGTTGATCAACGACATTCTCGACCTTTCGAAGATCGAAGCCGGCAAGATGGAGCTGTTCTTCGAGGAATTCGACCTCGACGAAATGGTGACCGAGGTGGCCTCGACCGTCGAACCGCTGATGGCCAAGCGGGAAAACCGCCTGGTGATCGCCGGAGGGCCCGGCCGCGGCCGGATCACCGGCGACCTTACCAAGGTGCGCCAGACATTGTTCAACCTGCTGTCCAACGCCGCCAAATTCACCGAGCGCGGCACCGTTACCCTTGGCGTGACACGCGAGGCGGGCCAGGTGCTGTTCACCGTCGGCGACACCGGCATCGGCATCACGCCCGAGCAGATGAACAAGCTGTTCCAACCGTTCAACCAGGCCGACGCCTCGACCACCCGCAAATACGGCGGCACCGGACTGGGGCTGGCGATCTGCCGCGCCTTTTGCACGATGATGGGCGGAGACATCACCGCCAGCAGCGATTTCGGCAAGGGTACCATCTTCACCGTCCGTCTTCCCGACGCTCCGCCCACGACCGCCGACAACGATGGGGCGGCAACGCCGTTGGCGGCGCCAGCCCCGGCCGAGCGCCTGCCGCTGATCCTGGTGATCGACGACGACGCGGCGGCGCGCGAGCTGATCGGCAGGATGCTGGAGGGCATCGGCTATGCGGTGGTCACCGCCACCGACGGCGCCCAAGGCCTCGCCCTGGCGCGCCAGCACCGCCCGGCGGCCATCACGCTTGACGTGCTGATGCCCGGAACCGATGGCTGGATGACGCTGTCGGCGCTGAAGGCCGACCCGGAACTGGCCGCCATTCCGGTGGTGATGGTCACCATGGCCGGCGAAGCGGAAATGTCGATCGCGCTCGGCGCCGCCGACTTCCTGCCCAAGCCGATCGACCGCAACCGATTGAACCAGATCATGGCCCGATTCCGGCCGGGACCGGCGGCCCATGTGCTGGTGGTCGATGACGATCCCGAGAATCGCGCCATCCTGAAGCGCCTTGCGGATCAGGCCGGTTGGACCGTCGACGAGGCCGACAACGGCCGCACCGCCCTCGCCAAATTGGACGGCTCGCGGCCCGACCTGATCCTGCTGGACCTGATGATGCCGGAAATGGATGGCTTCGAGTTCGTCTCGCAGCTGCGGGCCCGCCCGGACGGCGGCGACGTCCCGGTGGTGGTGCTGACGGCGAAAGACATCAGCGGCGAGGAGCGTGAATTTCTCTCCGGCTCGGTGCAGCGGATAATGCGAAAGGGCAGTATCGACCAACGAGCCCTGGCGAGGGAATTGCGGCGCCTGCTGTCACCTATCTCCCAAGAAGATTCCATGTTATAAGGGTTGTACTGGGCGGGCGTTTAGACGGCTGGATCAGGAGGTGGCCATGCGAAGAATCGTGATGGCCTGCGTGCTGGGTTTCTCGGCGTTGTCCGTTTCCCCCGCGTCCGCTCACGACGGCGATTGGCGTTTCCGGCCATTCCGTCCCGGGCCCTACGTTTTCCGCCCCGCCACCCCGCCTCCCGCCATTTCATCGAGCCAGGGCCTGTCGCTGGGCGGCATCGGCCAGGTGTTGTCCGGGCTGGGCGGTTCGGCCTCGTCGGGCGGCTACCCGCCGCCGCAAGTGGTCTATGTCCAACCCACTCCCGTCATCATCGCGCAGCCGACCCCCATCGTACCGCAAGTGGTGAACCTGCCGCCGCCCCCCACCTACGCGTCGGGGCCGCCGCTGGCCGATCCGGTCGACATCGCCGACATCCAGCGGCAACTGACCGAGCGCGGCTACTACGCCGGGCCGATCACCGGCCGCATGGACGATTACACCCGCACCGCCATCTCGGTCTATCAGAGCGACGTGCGTCTGAACGTCACCGGCCGCGCCGACAAGGCCACCCAGAACATGCTGCATTTCGGGCCGGACGTGCACGCCACCATCGCCCCGATCGCACCGCCGGCCAAGGAGGCCAAGCTGTCACCACCGACGGTGCCCCTGGCACCGCCGCCCACCCAAATGGTTCCCGCCGTTCCGCCGCCATCGGTGAGCGCGCCGCCGCCCGCAATCCAGCCGGCGCCACCGGCCCCGTCCGCGTCGCTGCCGACCTCGCCACCACCCGCCGCCCGCCCATCGCTTCCGGCCGAGGAACAGACGCCCCAAGCGACCGGCGAGCCGCCCAAGCCGCGGGCGGCGCCCCAAGCCCCGGTGGAGAGGGAGGCGCTGCCCAAGGCCAAGCCCGCCCCCAAGGGCCGGGGGCCGGAGGTGGCGACCTAATTCAGATCAGTCCGGCCAGCGGCGACGACGGATCGGCGTAGCTTTTCCGCGGCATGCGGCCCGACAGATAGGCCAGCCGACCAGCCTCGACCGCCAGCTTCATCGCCCGCGCCATGCCGATCGGGTCCTTGGCGTGGGCGATGGCGGTATTCAGCAACACGCCGTCGCACCCCAGTTCCATCGCCACCGCCGCGTCCGACGCGGTACCGACACCGGCGTCGACCAGCACCGGCACCGCCACCGTCTCCTTGATCAGGCGGATGGTAACCGGGTTGAGAATGCCGAGCCCCGAGCCGATCAGCGACCCCAGCGGCATGATGGCGACGCAGCCCATGTCCTCGAGCGTCTTGGCCTGGATGGGATCGTCCGAGCAATAGACCATCACCTCGAAACCGTCCTTGATCAGCGCCTCGGCCGCCTTCAGGGTTTCCGGCATGTTGGGGTAAAGCGTCTTCTGGTCGCCCAGCACCTCGAGCTTGACCAGATTCCAGCCGCCCGCCTCGCGCGCCAGGCGCAGGGTGCGCACCGCGTCGTCGGCGGTGAAGCAGCCGGCGGTGTTGGGCAGAAAGGTATATTTCTTGGGGCTGACGTAATCGACCAGCATCGGCTGGCTGGGATCGCTGAGGTTGACCCGACGCACCGCCACGGTGACGATCTCGGCGCCCGAAGCCTCGATGGCGCGGGCGGTCTCCTCGAAATCCTTGTACTTGCCGGTGCCGACCAGCAGGCGCGAACCGAAAGTCTTGCCCGCGACGGTAAAGCCCCCGTCACCCGAGCCGCCGCCGATGAAATGGACGATCTCCAGGCGATCGCCGTCATCGACGTCGATCTGCCCATAGGCCGATTTCGGCACGATCTCCAAGTTGCGCTCGACCGCGACTTTGCGCGGATCGACGCCAATCTGGCCCAACAGGGCCTCGACACTCATCGGAGCGGCGAAGCTGCGCTCCTCTCCGTTGATGACAATCTGCATCTATCTGAACCCCGGACATCCGGCACGAGAAGGGGCGTCAGTATGAGACGAGCCCGGCGCCGATGCAATCGGGGCCGGGCCCAATATACGCCGCGACCGGCGGTTCAATGGCTCAGCAGGCAGGGCAGCGGCGCGTGGCTCAGCACGTGCCGGGTGACGCCGCCCAGAATCAGCTGGCGCAACCGGGAATGGGTGTAGGCGCCCATCACCAGCAGGTCGGCGCCGCACTCGATGGATCCGGCGATCAGCGCCTCGCCGGCCTGGCCCGAGCGGCCGAGGTTGCGGGAGCGGGATTCGATGCCGTGCCAGGCCAGATAGGCCGCCAGTTCATCGGCCGGCGCCCCGGCGGCGGTCCCTTCCTCGGCCACCGACAGGATGGTGACGGCACCGGCGCGTTCCAGCAGCGGCAGGGCGCAGGCGACGGCCCGCGCGGCCTCGGCGCTGCCGTTCCAGGCGATGGCGACGTTGCGGCCGATCGCGCCACCGCCGGTGGCGGGCACCAGCAGCAACGGGCGGCCGCTTTCCATCAGCGCGGCGTTCAGGGTCATCGGCGACGGCGTCTCGGCGTCGACGCCGGGACGAGACAGGACCACCAAGTCGGCGAGACGACCGCGCCAGGCGACCACTTCCTCTTCGCGGCCGGTGACATCGACCCATTCGGCCGTAAGCCCGGTGCCCCCCGGCGCCGCCGCACGCGGCACGCCCAAGCGGCCGCACACCCCGTCGAAGGCCTTGCCGGCCGCGTCGGCGCGGGTGGCCGCTTGCTTCTCGGCGGCCGACATCATCTCCTCGACCATGGCGCCCGACATGCCTTCACCGACCAACGGCACCGCCATGGCGGGATCGACGCGCACATGCAGGCCGACCACATGGGCGGCGAATTCGCCGGCGAGGCGAAACGCGGCCTCCAGCTGCGGAACGGCGGTGGCGGCGTCGGAAATGGGAACCAGGATGTTCTTGAAGCCAGACATGGCGGACCTCTCTCGCGGGCCATCCCAAGCCTAAGTATGCACCCGCCATGCGGCTTTGTTAACCCGCCACCGACGGATACCTCTCATACCCCCAGGACGTGGCGGGCCGTGTCGACGGCGTCGTCCTCGACCCTGCCGGTGTCCAACCGCGTCCAGTCTATGGCGCCCAGGTCATAGCCGCGCTGGCGCTCAAGCACGGCCCGGGTGGCATCCGAGGCGTCGCCGATCCGGCCATCGATCCTGGCCGCCGCCACCTCGGGCGCCGCTTCCAGCCACAGGCCATCGAAGCGAACGCCGACGCGGGCGGCCACCGCCGCGATGGCGGCACGCTGCTCGGGGCGGGCGAACACCCCGTCGGCGATCACCGGATGGCCGGCGGCCAGCACTTCGGCGCAGGTGTCGAACAGCGTCGCCCAGGTACGCGCCGTCGCGTCTTCGGAATAGCCCTCGGGGCCAAGTTTTTGGCGAAGTTCAGCCCCCATCAGCCGCTTCCGGAGCGCGTCCGACCGCACCACCGCCGCCCCCGGCACCCCCAGCAACGGCGCCAGCCGACGTCCCATCCGCGACTTGCCGCTGCCCGACAGACCGCCGATCGCCACCAAGCGCGGCGGCGGCGGGTCCAGGTAGAGCAGCGCCGCCGCCAGATAAGATCGCGCCGAAGCGGCCTTGGCCTCCCGCGCCGCCCCGTCCAGCGCCAGTGCGATGGTGGCGTCGACCATCGCCCGCACCCCGGCCCGCAGCGACAGGAACAGCGGCAGCGCCGCCAACGCCTGGAAATCGCCGCCGAGGTCGAGCGCGTGGTTCATCACTTGGCTGGCGGCGACGGGGGCGCCCTTGACGTCAAGGTCCATCAGCAGGAAGGCGAGATCGTAGAAGACGTCGACGCAGGCGATGTCCTCGCTGAATTCGATGGCGTCGAACAGAGTCGGTTCGCCCTCGAACAGGCAGAGATTGCCGAGATGAAGGTCTCCATGGCATTGGCGCACCAGCCCGGCATCGCGACGAGCGTCGAGCAGCGGCGTCAGCTCCGCCAACTTGGCCCGCGAGGCTTCGGTCAGCAGGGCGACCTCGGCCGCCGGCAGGATCGAGGGAATTGCGGGGGTCATCGACAGGGCGTTGTTGTCGATGGTCCAGGTCAGGCCGGCGGCACCGCCCTTGTCGCGGCGCACCGGCGCACCGGCGTGGAAGGCGACCACCGCCTCGGTCAGACGCAGGAACAGCCGGCGATCGACCCGCCCATCGGCCACGAGGCGGTCGAAGCGGTCCTCGGCGCCAAAACGACGCATCGCCACCAGCCAATCGACCACCGCGCCATCGCCGCCGATCGCCAGCCGGCCATCGGCCCGACGGACCACCGGCTCGACGCCGAGATAGAGCCTGGGCGCGGCGCGGCGATTGATCTCGAGTTCCTTCAGGCAGGCGGCATGGCGAAATTCGACGATCGAGAAGTCGAGGAACGGCAGCCGCACCGCCTTCTTCAACTTCCACGCCCGGTCGCCGGCCAGGAAAACCGTCGAGATATGGGTATCGATCCGCTCGACCTCGGCGCCGCCATGGGTGGCGGGGTCGGCCAGCAGGGCACAGGTCTCGGCCTGGGAATCGGCCATTGGCGGATCTTCCAACTGAGCCGGCGGGCGCTTAGGCCGCTCTTGGGTTGACGCTGGCGATGATAGAATCACCGCCCTCGATCTCGGCGTTTTCCAGGTCGTAGTCGCGTTGCAGGTTCAGCCAGAATTCAGGCGTGGTGCCGAAATAGCGAGCCAGGCGCAAGGCGGTATCGCCGGTCAGCCCCCTGCGCTCGGCGATGATCGCCTGAACCCGACTGACCGGAACGTCGATATCCTTGGCCAATCGGTAGGCGCTGATCGCCAGCGGCTTCATGAATTCCTCGCGGAGCTGCTCTCCAGGGTGGATCGGCGGCAAGTCGCGCTGCGGCATTCCCGTTCTCCTCAGTGGTAATCCACGATCTCGACGTTCTCGGCGGCGCCATCGGTCCAGACGAAGCAGATGCGCCACTGGTCGTTGATCCGGATGCTGTGCTGACCGGCACGGTCGCGCTTCAGTGCTTCCAGACGGTTGCCGGGCGGCGACCGCAGGTCCGTAAGCTCCTCCGCCGCATGTATTTGCCTCAGCTTCCGCTGTGCGACCCTTTGGATGTCCTGGGGCAGTTTACGGGCGAAACGCCCGTGAAACAGCCCATCGGCCTCCTTGTCGGCAAAGCTTCTGATCATGGCGCCATCATACCCGCGGCGAGGTCATGCCGCAAGCCGTGTATACGCGAAGCGGGTACCCCCTACTCCCCCGCCCCGCCCCGGCACTTGGCCAGTAGCGCCGCCAGTTCCTTGAGCCGCTTGTCGGCCAGGAAGGTGTCGACATCGACCGGGAAGCGGGTGCGCCAATTGGGGTGCTGGTCGGTGGTGCCCGGCACATTCATCTGGCTTTCCAGCGCCAGCACGTCCTCGATCTGCACCATCATCAGCTTCGAGCGGCATGCGGCGAGATAGCGGTGCGCCGCGAGCGTCAGCGCCTCGGCCTGGGCGTTGGTGAGCCGTCCGTTGACCGGGAATTTGGCCGGCAACAGACCCTGGCCGGCGAAGGCGGCGACCATCTTCTCGCGGTCCAGCTGACGGGCCTCGCGCTCGCCTTCCGCCATCTCGGGCTGGGGGTAGAGGTCGAGCGCAATGCGCTTGTCGATGTCGGCGCCCTTCCACCAGCCGCGCACCGACGGCAGATCGTGGGTGGCGAAGATCGCCAGGGCCTTGATATCGAAGGCATCGGGGGCGCGAACCTGCTGGTTCTCGTCCTTTTCGAACACCATCACCCGATAAGCGAACAGCCCGGTATGGTCCATGCGTTCGCGGAAGCCCTCGGGCACGGTACCGAGATCCTCGCCGATGACCAGGCAATGATTGCGACGGCTTTCCAGCGCCACCAGCCGGAAAAGGTCACCGACCGGATAGCGGACATAGGCGCCCTGGTCGGCCGCCACCCCCGGCGGCACCCAGTAGAGCCGTTGCAGCGCCATGGCGTGGTCGAGACGCAGCGCGCCGGCGTGGCGCATGTTGGCGGCCATGACGCCGATGAAGGGGGCGTAAGCCGCTTCCTTGAGCGCGATCGGATTGAAGGGGATCAGCCCCCAATCCTGGCCCTTCAGGGCCAGCGGATCGGGCGGCGCCCCCACCGAGACGCCGAGCGCCAGATTGTCCTGTTCCAGCCAAGCCTCGGCACCGTCGCCGGCGATGCCGACTCCAAGGTCACGATATAGCCCCATGGCCCTGCCGTCGACGCCGCGGCCGGCCTGATGGGCGGCGCCCAATTGCTGGTCGGCGACGAATTGCAGCCACCAATAAAACTCGACGCGGACACGATTCTGGGTGAAGAAGCGCTCGACCGCCGGGGATTTCGGGTGGCGATATTCCCCCGGCCACTGGCGCCAATACCCTTTGTTTTCGGCCAGCAGCTTTTCCTGCAACGCCTCGAAGGTACAGAACAACTGCGCCGCGCGGCCACCCTGCTTCTGGAAGGCGCGGAACAGTTTGCCGCGCTCGTCCTCGGGCTCAAGATGGTTCTTGCGAAAGACGGTGTAGAGGTTTTCCAGCACCGGCCGGACCATCTGGGCGACGCCGGGATAATCGACCAGCGATTCCTGCTTCAGCCGGGCCAGCGACGCCTGGCACCCGGGCGAGGCGACGGATCGCCGCATCTTGCCTTCCTCGAATTCCGGAAGCGCCTCGACGTCGATATAGGCGATATCGAGGAAGCGGCGCGAGGACGGCGAATAGGGACTGAAACGCTCGGGCTGGTTGGGGAACAGCGCGTGCAGCGGATTGACGCCCACCGTCGCCGCGCCCAGGGCGGCGGCGCCGGCGGCCAGAATTTCCAACGATTTGTATGTGCCGACGCCCCAGTCGCCACCGTGACGCAGGGCGTAAAGCTGGGTGGCGACCCCCCAGACCTTGCCATCGCCGGCCATGGACTCAGGTATATGGCCAGACGCGGGCGCGACGATCACCGTCGTCGTCGCCTGGACGCCGTCACGGGCGCGGAGCGTCAGGCGGTGATATCCGAGTGGCGGCAGTTCCGGCAGGTAGAAGCGCCAGCGCTTATAGAAGACGCCGTCGATCCAGCGCTCCTCCAGCCAGTGCAGCGTATCGACCTGGAAGGCGCCGGAATGCCGAGGCCCCAACTCCTCCTCAAGCACCCATTCGATGACGTCCTTATCGCGCCGAGCCGGAATGGTCACCAGAATTTCGGTCGAACCGCCACGCTCCTCGAAGACCGTCACCGGTTCGAGCCAGCGGCGCCAGGGCCGGGTATCCAATTCGACCAGGCTGGCGACGGTGTCGGCATCGTTGCCGACCTTGAAGCCCATGGCGGCCAGGAAAGCGCGCTTGGTCTCGGCCGAAACCGGCCGCCAGACACCAAAAAAATCCCACCAGCCGTCTTCAATCCCGGCCAGTTGCGCCAGGCGATCCAGCGCCTCAGAACCCGTCATTCCGTCTTTCCCCTGTCGTCCAAATGCCAGTCCACGCCCCAGGCCGGCAGACTTCTCCCATCGCCGCCGGCAGCGTACAGCAAAGTTCCCGTTTCGGGAACGATCCCGGCCAGCGGTTGATCGCAAAGATTGGCGCGTACCGTCAGAGCCGCGCCATCGCCCAGAATCCAGCGGCAGCGGAGCGCGCCGGGACCGATGCGCTCGGCTCTGTCGGCGCGGGCACCGGACAGCCTGGGCGCCAGCACGCGCCGGCGGATGTCGAGCAAATGGGCGACCCGGCGAACGCGCTCCGCCCCCTCGCCGCCATCGCGCCGACGCCAGTCGAGGCGCGAGCGGAGGAACGAGGCGTTGGCCACCGGGTCGGGAATCCGTCCCCGGAAATGAGGATATTCGTGCCGCCGCCCGCGACGCACCGAACTGGCCAAGCGCGGCTCGACGTCGCAGAAATATTGGAAGGGCGAGGTCGCCCCCCATTCCTGCCCCATGAACAGCAGCGGCGGCTGCGGCGACAACAGCAGCAGCGCCGTGGTCGCCCACACCGCCGATGGCGAAGCCAATCCGTCGATGCGCTCGCCGACCGCCCGGTTGCCGATCTGGTCGTGGTTTTGCAGAAAGGCGACGAAGGCGGTGGGCGGCAGGTGGGACGAGGGCTCGCCCCGCCTTTCACCGCGCCGATGCTCGGAAGCCTCGCCCTGGAAGGCGAAGCCCTCGACCAGGCAGCGGCCGAGATGGGCCAGCGGATCGGGGGCATAGTCGCGATAATAGCCCTCGGTCTCGCCGGTCAGCAGACGGTGCAGGCTGTGGTGGATGTCGTCATTCCATTGGGCGGTATAGAAACGCGGCCGCCCCGCCGCGTCACGCGCCAGCAAATGGGCCGAATTGGCGTCGTTCTCCAAGATCAGATGCACCGGCCGCTCGGTGATTTCGGCCCGCACGCGGGTCGCCAGTTCCTCGAGGATGGTCGGCCGCGAATCGTCGACGATGCTCTGAACCGCATCCAGACGCAGGCCGTCGAAATGGAACTCGGTCAGCCAGTAGAGGGCGTTGTCGATGAAGAAGTCGCGCACCGGGCGGGCGTCGGCGCCATCGAAATTGAAGGCCTGCCCCCAGGGGGTGTGATGGCGGTCGGTGAAAAAGCGCCGGGCGGTCAGGTGGAGATAGTTTCCCTCGGGGCCGAAATGGTTATAGACGACGTCGAGAAAAACCATCAGGCCCAGGCCGTGGGCGGCGTCAACCAGCGCCTTCAAATCCTCGGGACGGCCATAGGAGGAATGCGGCGCAAAGGCCAGCGCCCCGTCGTAACCCCAGCCGCGGCGGCCGGGAAACTCGGCCACCGGCATCAGTTCGATGGCGGTGACGCCGACCTCCGCCAGGGCTTTGAGGCGGGCGATAGCGGCGCGGAAGGTTCCTTCGCGGGTGAAGGTACCAACGTGGATCTCGCTGATCACCGCCTCTTCCCAAGGACGGCCGCGCCAGTTGGCGTCGCGCCAGTCGTAGCCGGCGGGATCGACCACCTCGGACAATCCGTGCACGCCCTGGGGTTGGTGGCGGGAGGCCGGATCAGGCACCACCCTGCCCCCGACACGAAAGCCATAACGGTCACCGGCGCCGGCGCCGGGAACGAAATACTCCGTCCAGCCCTCGGCATCCCGATCGAGCGGGTAATCGCCCCTTCCCGCCAGATGCAGCACCACTTCGCCGGCGTCCGGCGCCCACAAGCGGAACCGGACGCCACCGTCCTCGACGGTGGCGCCGAACCGCATGGAATGGCTACGGCGCATGGCGCTGCCGGTCAAATCCGGCGGTTTTGGCGCGGCGCTTGAGCACCACCACGGAATGGGCCGGCAGCGGAAAGCGATTTCCGGCATTCCAGACCTCGCCCGGCCACATCGGCTTGGGCTTCGAGGTATCGACCACCACCTCCCACGCCGGCGCCAGCGAGGCCGGCGGCAAGGTAAAGGGGATGGTGTCGAAAAAGGCGTTCATCATCACCAGAAACGTGTCGTCGGCCTGAGCGTCGCCGGAAGTGGCGTCCCGCGAGCAGCTCTCACCGCCGAGGATGAACGCCAGCGACCGGGCGAACGGCATCCGCCAGTCGCCCTGGGTCATCTCGCGTCCGTCCGGGGTAACCCAGGTGATGTCCTTGACCTCGCTGTCGCCCAGCCGCTTGCCCTGGAAGAAGCGCGGCCGGCGGAATACCGGGTGGGCGCGACGGAGCGCGATCAGGGCGCGGGAGAAGGCGAGCAAATCCTCGTCGACGCTCGTCCAGTCGATCCACCCGATCTCGTTGTCCTGGCAATAGGCGTTGTTGTTGCCGCCCTGGGTGCGGCCGATTTCGTCGCCGGCCAGCAGCATCGGCACGCCTTGCGACAGCATCAGCGTCGCCATCAGGTTGCGCATCTGTTGTGTGCGCAGCTTGACCACGCTGGGTTCCGTCGTCGGCCCCTCATGGCCGCAATTCCAGGAATAATTGGCATCGGTGCCGTCGCGGTTGGCCTCGCCGTTGGCCTCGTTGTGCTTGCACTCGTACGAGACCAGATCGCGCAAGGTATAGCCGTCATGGGCGGTGATGAAGTTGAGGCTGGCCCACGGCCGCCGACCGGCCCAGCCGAACAGGTCGGACGAACCGGTCAGCCGTGAGGCCAACTCGCCGATCAACCCCGAATCGCCGCGCCAGAAGCGACGCGCGGTGTCGCGGTAGGCGCCGTTCCATTCCGACCAGCCGGGCGGAAAACCGCCCAGACGATAGCCGTCGCCGCCGATATCCCAGGGTTCGGCGATCAGTTTGACCTTCGACAGCACCGGGTCCTGACGGACGGCGTCGAGGAAGCTGGCGCTGGGATCAAAGCCCGCCGCCTCACGCGCCAGACTGGAGGCGAGGTCGAAGCGGAAGCCGTCGACATGCATCTCCTCGACCCAGTAGCGCAAGCTGTCCATCACCATCTGCAACACCCGGGGGTGGCGCAGATTCAGCGTATTGCCGCAACCGGAATAATTGTCGTACCAGCGCTCGTTGCCGGCGACCAGGCGGTAGTAGCTGAGGTTGTCGATGCCGCGATAGGACAGCGTCGGCCCCAGATGGTTGCCCTCGGCGGTATGGTTGTAGACGACGTCGATCAACACCTCGATACCGGCCGAGTGCAGGCGCTGGACCATGGTCTTGAAGTCGCCGTGGGCGCTGGAAACGTAATAGCGCGGGTCGGCGGCGAAGAAGTTGATGGGGTTGTAGCCCCAGTAGTTGCGCATCCCCTTCTCGACCAGATGGCGCTCGTCGACGCTGACGTGCACCGGCAACAGCTCGACGCTGGTGATGCCCAGCTTCTGCAGGTAGTCGATCACCGCCGGCTGGCCCATGCCGAGAAAGGTGCCCTGGTATTGGGGCGCCACGCCGGGATGGCGGACGGTAAAGCCGCGCACGTGGGTCTCGTAGACGATGGCCTCGGACCACGGCACACTGGGGGGACGGTCGCCGAACCAGGTGAAGGCGGTGTCGACCACCTTGCACTTGGGCATGAAGCGGGCGTTGTCGCGGCGGTCGATCAACAGATCCTGCTTGGTCGATCCCAGGCGGAAGCCGAAATGGGTGTCCGACCAAACCAACCCACCCGACAGCAGCTTGGCGTAGGGATCGATCAGCAGCTTGTGCGGGTTGAAGCGGTGCCCGCGCATGGGGTCGTAGGGCCCGTGGACCCGATAGCCGTAAAGCTGGCCCGGCCGCACGTCTGGCAGATAACCGTGCCAGACCTCGTCGGTGTATTCGGGCAGCGGAATGCGTTCGAGTTCCCGGCTGCCGTGGTCGTCGAACAGGCAGAGATCCACCGCCTCGGCGTGGGCCGAGAACAGCGCGAAATTGACCCCGTTGCCGTCCCAGGTGGCACCCAGCGGATACGGCGAACCCGCCCAAACGCGGCGACGCGCCGGCATCTCAGCCGAATTCCCGACGGAAGATCACCGCCGAGAGCGGCGGCAGGGTGACGACCAGGGAATGCGGCTGGGCGTGCCAGGGAATGTTCTCGGCGATGCGGCCACCGTCGTTATGGACGTTCGAACCGCCGTACCATTCCGAGTCGGTGTTCAGCGCCTCGGCATAGTAGCCGGGCTGCGGCACACCCAGACGGTAGCCCTCGCGGACGACGGGGGTGAAGTTGCAGACGATGACCACCACCTGCTCGGAATCGCGGCCCTTGCGCATGAAGCTGAGCACCGAGTTGTCGCGGTCGTTGCAGTCGATCCAGGAGAAGCCCTGGGATTCGGTGTCCAATTCGTGCAGGGCGCGAGTGCCCCGATAAAGGTTGTTGAGGTCGCGAATCAGGCTGTGGACGCCCTTGTGCATGGGGTCATCCAGCTGGTGCCAATCCAGACTCTCTTCAACATTCCATTCGCGCTCCTGACCGAACTCGCTGCCCATGAACAGCAGCTTCTTGCCCGGATGGGCCCACATGAAAGCGTAGTACGAGCGCAGATTGGCGAAGCGCTGCCAGCGGTCGCCGGGCATGCGGCCCATGATCGAGCGCTTGCCGTGCACCACCTCATCGTGGGACAGCGGCAGCACGAAGTTCTCGTGGTAGGCGTAGAGCATGCCGAAGGTGAGGTCGTCGTGATGGTAGCGACGGTGGATGGGGTCCTTCGAGATGTAGCGCAACGTGTCGTGCATCCACCCCATGTTCCACTTGTAGCCGAAGCCCAGGCCACCCAGGTAGACCGGCCGCGACACCATCGGCCAGGCGGTCGATTCCTCGGCAATGGTCATGGCGCCCGGATGTTCGGCATAGACCACCTCGTTCATCCGGCGGATGAATTCGATGGCGTCGAGATTCTCGTTGCCGCCGTAGCGGTTGGGAATCCATTCGCCCGGCTCGCGCGAGTAGTCGAGGTATAGCATCGACGCCACCGCGTCGACCCTGAGCCCGTCGACATGGTACTGCTCGAGCCAGTAGATGGCGTTGGCGGTTAGGTAGTTGGATACCTCGCGGCGGCCGTAATTGTAGATCAGCGTATTCCAGTCCTTGTGCAGGCCCAGCCGCGGATCCTCGTGCTCGTAGAGATGGGTGCCGTCGAAATAGTGGAGCCCGTGCGGGTCCGAGGGAAAATGTCCGGCGACCCAGTCGATGATGACGCCGACGCCGTTCTGGTGCATGCGTTCGACGAAAGTGCGGAAATCGTCGGGGGTGCCGAAGCGACTGGTGGGAGCGAACAGCCCCACCGGCTGGTAGCCCCACGACCCCGAGAACGGGTATTCGTGCACCGGCAGCAATTCGACGTGGGTGAAGCCAAGGTCGCGCACGTATTCGGCCAACTGGTCGGCCATCTCGATGTAATTGAGCGGTCGGTTGCCGTCCTCGGGCACGCGGCGCCACGAGCCCAGATGCACCTCGTAAATGCTCATCGGCGCCTGGCGGTCGCTGGTGGCGGCCTGATGGGCCATCCACTCGCCGTCCTTCCAGTCGCGCTCGACCAGCTCGTAGACCACCGAGGCGGTCTTCGGCGGCACCTCGGCGTGAAAGCCGTAAGGATCGGCCTTCAGGGGCAGCAGGAAGCCGCCCGCCCCCAGAATTTCGTATTTGTAGACGGTGCCGTTGCCGAGGCCGGGAACGAAGATTTCCCAGACGCCGGCGTCATGGCGCAGCCGCATGCCGTGGCGGCGTCCGTCCCAACCATTGAAATCGCCGACCACCGAAACGCGCCGCGCGTTGGGCGCCCACACGGCGAAATGCACGCCGACGACACCGTCGACGGTCTGCACATGCGCCCCCAGCTTCTCGTAGGTGCGCAGATGCCGCCCCTCGACCAGCAGATGGATATCGAGATCGCCAAGCAGCGCCGGAAAGCGGTAGGGATCGTCGATCTCCTCGATGCGGCCGTCGCCGTATTCCAATCGCAGGCGGTAGTTCTTGGACAGCTCGGCATCGGCGGCGACGGCGAACAGACCCTCGGGATGAACGCGGGTCATCTCGATCTCGAGCGCCCCCGCCACCACCCACACGCGGGCCGCCTGGGGCAGAAAGGCGCGGATGACGCCATTGCGCCCGCGCGTGGCGTGCGGCCCTAGAACGCCGAAGGGGTCGCCGTGGCGCCCGGTGGCGATGGCGTCGGCATCCGACGCGGCCACCAGGGAGATGGTTTGAGCCATGGGAGTCCTTTCAAGGTCCGTGGTTTACCGCGCCTGCGGCAGGAATATTCTCTGCCCCGAGCACTTTTCTCTCAGCCAACCGGGGTTCTGACAAGCGAATAGTCTCGGGGGGTGGCACGCGTTGAAGCTGGGGTTTCGGCCAAATCGGTAACGAGCGGGCCACCGCGAGTCATCATGGGTACATTCGTAGCAGGCTTTCCCCGGGGCGAACAGGTCGAACGAGTGCCGGCGGCTTGGCTTCGACCCCCGAATCACTTCCGCGGAAGACGGTGAAAAAAAGGAATGGCGCTTTCGCACCGCACCGGATTCTGCTAATTATGGTCCCTGAGGGGACCGGTCTGCCGGCCGGACGAAATTCAAGGAGCGGAAGATGGAAGTGCTCGGAAAGGTTCTCGCCCTGACGGTGGCGGGTGTGGCGGTGATCGTGCTGTACTTGGCGGCTCCGGCCCTGGGTCAGCTGCTGCCCGGCAACGTGTTCACCAGTTCGCTGATCTATGTCGGTCTGGCGCTCACGGTGGTGTGGCTCGCCCTGGTCATGTACCTGGCCAGCACCGGCGGTGCCGAAGCCTAAAGCGCCGCATTCCGCGACGTTTTCGCATCGCCCCGGCGGCAACGCCGGGGCGATTGCTTTTTGGGGGTTAAACCAAGCGGAAATCCAACGTGTTCGGATAGTCCGGATGCACGCCGCCCTCGGCCAAGGCGAGATCGCCGTGGCTATGGCCGATGGCGAAGAAGCGGGAACGGCGGCGGGCCTCTGCCTCGTAGGAATTGACCGGGAAAATGTCGTAGCTGCGGCCGCCCGGATGGACCACATGGTAGGTGCAGCCGCCCGCCGACTGACCGTTCCAAGTATCGACCAGATCGAACACCAGCGGCGAATGGACGCCGATCGAGGGATGCAGGCACGATGCCGGCTGCCAGGCGCGAAACCGCACGCCGGCCACCCACTCGCCAACCGCGCCGGTGGGCGCCAACGGCACGCGACGGCCATTGCAGGTGACGATGTAACGGCCGCCGGTCAGGTTGGAGACCTTGACCTGCACCCGCTCGACCGAGGAATCGACGTAGCGGACGGTGCCGCCGCCCCCGGGTTCCTCGCCCATCACATGCCAAGGCTCCAGCGCGTTCCTGAGTTCGAGGCGGACGCCCTGGTGGCAGATCTCGCCGATCTGCTGGAATCGAAACTCCAGATGCGGCGCGAACCAGGCCGGATCAAAGGCGAAACCGCCCGCCCCCAACCATTCCAGCACCTCGCGGAAATCCCGCTCGATCCAATGGGGCAACATGAAGCGGTCGCGCAAGGCGCTTCCCCAGCGCACCACCGGGGCGGTGTAGGGCCGCTCCCAGAAATCGGCGATCAGGGCCCTCAGCAGCAATTGCTGCACCAGACTCATGCGGGCATGGGGCGGCATTTCGAAGGCGCGGAACTCGACCAGCCCCAGCCGGCCGGTGGGGCCATCGGGCGAGTAGAGCTTGTCGATGCAGATTTCGGTGCGGTGGGTGTTGCCGGTGGCGTCGACCAGCACGTTCCGCAGAACACGATCGACCAGCCACGGCGGCACCTCGGCGCCCTTGGCCGGCAGTTGGGAAAGAGCGATCTCCAACTCGTAAAGGGCGTCGTCACGGGCCTCGTCGACGCGCGGATGCTGGCTGGTCGGGCCGATGAACAGGCCCGAGAACAGGTAGGACAGGCTGGGATGGTTCTGCCAGAACCGGACCAGGCTGCCCAACAGGTCGGGGCGGCGCAGGAACGGGCTGTCGGAAGGAGTGGCGCCGCCCAGTACCATGTGATTGCCGCCGCCGGTACCGACATGACGGCCGTCGATCATGAACTTCTCGGTGCCCAGCCGGGCCTGGCGGGCCTCCTCGTACAGCAGTTCGGTGGCCGTCACCAATTGGCGCCAGTCGGCCACCGGCTGGACGTTGACCTCGATAACGCCGGGATCGGGGGTGATCTTGATCATCTTCAGGCGAGGGTCGACCGGCGGCGGATACCCTTCCAACCGCGCCGGGCAGCCGAGATCGGCGGCGGTCTCCTCGATCGCCGCCACCAGATCGAGGTACTGTTCGGCGGTCTCGACCGGCGGCAGGAAAATGTTGATGCGGCCTTCGCGCGGCTGCACGCACAACGCCGTGCGCACCACCTCGGACACCAACCCGCGCTCGGTTTCGCGCGGGCGGATGTCGATGCCGGCCGTCTGCTTCACCTGGGTTGCCGGGGCGGCGCCGCTGCCGGGGACGCGGTTGGTCAGCGTGCGGCGCGGCAGCGGCGAACGCGGCTCGAAGGGATCGCGCTCGCTGTGATAGGGGTAATCCGCCTCGGATATCCAGGGCAGCGAATCGAGCGGCAGCCGCAGGCCCAGCGGCGAATCGCCGGGAATGGTGACGACACGGCCGTCGCGGGTCGGCCACGGGCCGGTGACCCAGCGATGGGTGTCCTTGGCCTGCCAGGGCTGCAAGGGCAGCACATAGCCGACGGCGGTGCCCAAACCGTGGCGGAAGACGCGGGTCAGCCGCGCCCGTTCCTCGGGGTCGTCCAGACGGTTGTTGATCGGATCGACGTTGATCGGCAACGCCTGCTCGCGCATCAGGTAATGGGCGGTGTCCTCAAAGGCGGCCTGGGCGAAGGTCGGATCGACGCCCAGCCGCTCGGCCAGACCGGTCATGAACGCTTGGGCGGTGGCGATGGTCGGAGCATGGTCGTCGACCTCGGCGGCCAGCAATTCCTCGTTGCGCCAGACCGGCTCGTCGTCGTCGCGCCAGATCAGCGAAAACGCCCAGCGCGGCAAGCTTTCACCCGGGTACCATTTGCCCTGGCCGTAGGTCAGCAGGCCGCCGGGAGCGTAGTGGGCCTTCAGACGGCGGATCAGGTCGTCGGCGAAGGCGCGCTTGGTCGGGCCGACCGCCGAGACGTTCCATTCCTCGCCCTCCATATCCTCGGCCGAGACGAAGGTCGGCTCGCCGCCCTGGGTGAGGCGGACGTCGCCCGCCACCAATCGAGCATCCACCGCGTCGCCGAGCGCCAGCACCGCCCGCCACTGCTCGTCGCTATAGGGCTTGGTGACCCGCGGCGTCTCCAGCACGCGGGTTACTTCCATATGGTGGGCAAAGGTCACTTCGCTTTTTTCGACGGCGCCGGTGATGGGGGCGGCGCTGGTCGGATCGGGCGAGGCGGCGAGCGGAATATGGCCCTCGGCCGCCAGCAGGCCCGAGGTGGGGTCCAGGCCGATCCAGCCGGCGCCCGGCAGATAGACCTCGGTCCAGGCGTGCAGATCGGTGAAATCCTCGGCGGCGCCGGCCGGTCCCTCCAACGGCTTGACGTCGGGCACCAGCTGGATCAGGTAGCCGGAGACGAAGCGCGCCGCCAGCCCCAGCCGGCGGAATAATTGGACCAGTAACCAAGCCGAATCGCGGCACGAGCCGGAGCGCAGTGTCAGCGTCCGCTCGGGCGTCTGCACCCCCGGCTCCATGCGGATGGTGTAGCTGATGTCCCTCTGCAAACGGGCGTTGAGCCCGACCAGGAAGTCGATGGTGCGTTCCGGCTGGCGCGGCACCGACGCCAGATATTCCTCGAACAGCGCCCCCACCGCCTCGTCGCAGGCCAGGAAGGGCCGCAACTCATGTTCGAGCTCGGGCGTGTAGGCGAAGGGAAACTCCTGGGCGTAGTCCTCAAGAAAGAAATCGAAGGGATTGATGATCGACAAATCGGCGATCAGGTCGACGTCGACGACGAATTCCTCGACCTTTTCGGGGAAGACCAGACGGGCCAGCCAGTTGCCCTGGGGGTCCTGCTGCCAGTTGATGAAATGGCCCTTGGGCGTCACGTCGAGCGAATAGGACAGCACCGGCGTACGCGCGTGCGGCGCCGGCCTGAGGCGCACCACCTGGGGCGACAAGGCGACGGGGCGGTCGTAGCGATAGGCCGTGGTGTGACGAAGCTTGACGTGGATGCTCATGGAGGAAAACTCTTGGGCGGTGGGGGGCGCACCCTACCACATTCGGCGCTGGCCTTGGCGAGGATTTGGGCGGACGCCGAGGCATGCCAAAAATACATCCACGGAGCCCCTTGGCGAAAAGGCTTAGGCCGATGACGACAGACCGCCTTGTCGCGCGACGTCGTTGGCGGGAACGCGCAGCCGTTCGACCGGCAGGATCACCCGCACCACGGTACCCTGACCAAGCGTACTGGCCAGCGAAATGGCGCCGCCGTGGGCGGCGACAAAATGCCGGACGATGGCTAGGCCAAGGCCGGTGCCGCCGTAGCGGCGCGACAACGAGCTGTCGGCCTGGAAGAACGGCCGCCAAATGTTTTCAAGATCGGATTTCGAGATGCCGATGCCGGTATCGGAAACGACGAGTTCCAGCCCCTCGTCGCAGACGCGCACGGCGAGACGGGCCGAGCCGCCTTCGGGGGTGAACTTGACGGCGTTTGACAGCAGATTGAGCACGATCTGGCGCAGACGCAACGAATCGCCGATCACCCGAGGCAAAACGGCGGGCATCTCCACCGCCAACGCCACCTTCTGGGAAGCCGCCGAGCCCTCGACCAAGCGCGCCGTCGAACGCAATAGCGGAACCGGATCGAACTCCTCCTCGGCCAGGGGCGCGTTGCCGGTTTCGATACGGGCGACGTCAAGGATGTCCTCGATCAGATTCCTGAGCTGTTCGCCGGCCGAGTGGATGAGGCCGACATATTCGCCGTAGCGTGAATTTCCGATCGGCCCGAACACCTCGGCCTGGATGGTCTCGGAAAAGCCGATTACCGCGTTCAACGGCGTCCGCAATTCATGGCTGACGGTGGCGAGAAATTGGGATTTGGCGTGGTTGGCGGCCTCGGCGTCGAGCTTGGCGGCGATCAACGCCTCCTCATCGCGCTTGCGCTGGGTGATGTCACGGCCCTCGGGAATCAAATAGACGATTTGGCCCGATTCGTCGGTGATCGGCCGCAGCGAGAAGTCGACCACCACTTCGGTGTCGTCGGGCGCCCGGTGGGTGGATTCGAAACGGACAAACTCGCCGGTCGCCGCCACCCGGATGGCCTCGCGCAGAGCGGCCTGCGATTCGGGCGAGTGCCGCCACCAGGGCGTGTCGGCGAAATGCAGGCCCGCCAGCGACCGAACCGAATCGAGGCCGATGAAAGACAATGCCGCCAGATTGGCTTCCAGCAAGGTTCCGTCTGGCGCCAAAAGACCGATGAACTCGAAGGTGTTCTCGAAGATGGCGCGGAATTTTCGCTCGCTTTCGGCCAACCGCCGCTGGGCGCCGACCATGCAGCTGACATCGACCATGCTGACCACGGTCGCCAACCCCGCCTCGGGATGATCGAGCACGGTCAGGCTGAGGCGAACCCAGCGGGTAGCTCCATCGGCGCCGGCCAGCGGGATAACGCGCTCGCCGCCCGGACTTCCGGCCTCCGGCAACAGGCAGCATTCGCCATCGCTGGGCGGGGCGGCGAAATCGAAGCCATTGGACAATTCGGCCAGAACTTTTCCCAGCGCATCCCGCCGCGACAGGCCGAGAAGGCGCTCGGCGGCGAGGTTAAGGTCGACCACCCGTCCCTCGGCATCCTGGACGACAATCCCCTCGATCAGCGAATCGACCAGGGCGCGCACCCGTGACCGGCGTTCACGCGCCGGCGCCAGGCTGAGTACGGCATCGCCGTCGCCGAGCGGCGAGACCGTCGTCTCCCATTTGTCCGCCGGCACCACCTCCGCCGCGACCCGTCCGACCAAGGCGGCCGGGTCAGCGCCGACGGCCTGGCCGAAAGCTTGATTTGCCTCGATTACCCGGCCGTCAGCGTCAATCACGGCCAGGGCGACCGAGGTGACGTTGAACACGGCGGCAAACTTTTTGGTCATCAAGACCGCTCCTAAGCCATACAATGGCTATGGGTATTCTCTCACCGAGTGGGCCAAGTAACAGCGACGCCTTTGGTAACTTTTCGAGTTTTAAGTATTACCGCATCGTACACCTTTCGACGGAGACAAATAGCATAACCGGTTGGTTGGGGCCCCGCGCCCCGCGCCTGTCGGGGGGACAAACACCGACCGGAACGAATGACCTTGACTTGCCCCCCCCTCAGGGCCAATCCCTTGCAGCACGGCATATCGCAGGCAAGGACGTGACCGGGATGAATCGTGTTGGCCCCCCCGTGGTTCGGTGGCTCGAGGACGACGTCGAGAGCGTGAAGTACAGCCTCGCCAGCCATTTGCTCTATTCAGTCGGCAAGGAGGCGATCAACGCCACCGCGCGGGATTGGTTCATGGCGGCGGCCTACGCGGTGCGCGACCGCCTTTCGGAACGCTGGATGCCGACGCTCAACCGCTACTACGCCGAAGACAAGAAGCGGGTCTATTACCTGTCGATGGAATTCCTGATCGGGCGCACGCTGAGCAACGCCATGATCAACCTCGGAATCTACGACATCGTCCGCCAGGCCATCGGCGAAATGGGATTGGACTTCGACGAGATTGTCGGCTGGGAGGTCGAGGCGGCGCTCGGCAACGGCGGCCTCGGCCGCCTGGCCGCCTGCCTATTGGATTCGATGGCGACGCTGGGCGTCGCCGGCTTCGGCTACGGCATCCGCTACGATTACGGCATGTTCACCCAGCACATCGAAAACGGCTGGCAGGTGGAGAGCCCCGAGAACTGGCTGCGCTACGGCAATCCCTGGGAATACCCGCGGCCGGGCGTCATCTATCCGGTGCGCTTCGGTGGGCGCGTCGTCCATTACCGCGACGTCTTGGGCGAAACCCGCGCCCAGTGGGTCGATTCGGAAGAAGTGATGGCGATGGCCTTCGACGTGCCGATCCCCGGCTACCAGGGCAAGACCGTCAATAATTTACGACTGTGGTCGGCCAAGTCGACCCGCGAATTCGACCTCAAATACTTCAACGCCGGCAACTATATCGAGGCGGTCCGCGACAAGAACGAGTCCGAGACGCTGTCCAAGGTGCTGTACCCGTCGGACCTGACCGCACGCGGCAAGGAACTGCGCTTCAAGCAGGAATACTTCTTCGTCGCCGCCTCGATCCAGGACATCCTGGCGCGATTCCGCAAGGCCCATTCCGACTGGGACCTGCTGCCCGACCGGGTCGCCATGCAATTGAACGACACCCATCCCGCCTTGGTGGTGGCCGAACTGATGCGGGTGCTTACCGACGAGCATCAGGTCGATTGGCAGCGGGCCTGGAAGATCACCAGGAAGTGCTGCGCCTACACCAACCACACCTTGCTGCCCGAGGCGCTGGAGACCTGGCCGGTCGAAATGTTCGAGCGCATCCTGCCCCGGCACCTCGAAATCATCTACCAGTTGAATGCCGAATTCCTGCAGCAGGTCCGCCACCGCCACCCCGGCGATTCCGAATTGTTGCGCCGCGTTTCGCTGGTCGGCGAGGACGGCGAGCGGCGGGTGCGCATGGCCCATTTGGCCTTCATCGGCAGCCATCGGGTCAACGGCGTCGCCGCCATCCACACCGGGTTGATGAAGAAAACCATCTTTTCGGACTTCGAGCACCTGTCCCCCGGCAAGATCAACAACAAGACCAATGGCGTGACACCCCGGCGCTGGTTGCTGGCCGCCAACCCGCTGCTGTCCGAGCTGATCACGTCGCGCATCGGCGCCGAATGGCCGATCCACCTCGACCAATTGAAGAAGCTGGAGCCGTTCGCCGACGATCCGGAGTTCCGCAAGCAATTCATCGCGGTGAAGCGCGCCAACAAGGAACGGCTGGCCGCCGTCATCGGCCAGCGTCTGGGCGTCGATGTCGATGTCGATTCGCTGTTCGACGTGATGGTCAAGCGCATCCATGAATACAAGCGTCAGCTGTTGAATGTGCTGCACGTCATCACCCGCTATCAGCGCATTCGCTCGAATCCCACCGTCGAGGTGGTGCCGCGCACGGTGATCATCGGCGGCAAGTCCGCGCCCGGTTACCAGATGGCCAAGTTGATCATCAAGCTGATCAACGATGTCGCCGACGTGGTCAACAACGACCCCGTCATCGGCCCGCGCCTCAAGCTGGTGTTCGTGCCCAACTACAACGTCTCGACCGCCGAGATGGTGATGCCGGCGGCCAATCTGTCCGAACAGATCTCCACCGCCGGCACCGAGGCGTCGGGCACCGGCAACATGAAGATGGCGATGAACGGGGCGCTGACCATCGGCACCTGGGACGGCGCCAACGTCGAGATCTGCGAGGAGGTCGGCGAGAAGAACATGTTCCTGTTCGGGCTGACCGCCCAGGAGGTCGCCCGCGTGAATTCCGGCGGCTACGACCCGACGCCGGCGATTGCCGCGAACGAGGAACTGAGAAAGGCGATCGAGATGATCGGCAGCGGCTATTTCTCGCCCGACCAGCCCGACCGCTTTCAGGGCATCGTCGAGGCGCTGACCGCCAACGACCGCTACCTGCTGACCGCCGACTTTCCCGCCTACGTCAAGGCCCAGGAGAAAGTCGAAAAGCTCTTTCTCGATCAGGACGAATGGGCCCGACGCGCCATCCTCAACGTCGCCCGCATGGGGAAATTCTCGTCCGACCGCACGGTGGCGGAATACGCGGCCGAGATTTGGGGGGTGGGAACCAAGGCTTAGCGACGGCGGCGTCCGTTCGACCGGTCGCCCAGCGGAAATGTGGGGGCGGGCATGCGAATTCCCGCCCCCATATCATTTCGCCCGCCTATGTCGTCTCCGCGGTAATTTTCCTGCGGGAATCGATGTCGAAGCGCAATCCATGCCACCCGCCGCCGATATTTTGGGCACGCCCGCCTTCTTCCGTGTGACTCCCCCGGGTCATGTCATCGAACCTTCCGTTGCCCACCGAGGACGGTGGCGGCAGGGTGCCGCCATCTCCAACTGGAGGGGATTAGGACATGAATTCCCGTAGACAGGAAATCCGCCAACTGGCCGAAATGCTTGAGGCCGAGTTCCACGGCCGGCCGTTCGACCGCAAAGCCGGCCACCATCTGGCGGCGCGGCTGGCCGAGTACCATCCCGACATGCGCAGCAGCATGCGGCTGATTTGTGAGCGCTTCGCCGCGACCGAAGGCGGCCACGCCTAGGAATGAAGCGCCTCCGTCACGCAACCGCACCACCCGAGGAGCGCGGCATGGATTATTCCTGGCCCGAAATCGAGGAGTTGCAGCGAATTCTGCTGGCCGAGGTCGCCGGAGAGCCGGTCGACCGCCACCATGCCGGCCGGGTGGCCGAACGGCTGGCCGAATTGTGCCCTGACATCCGCTTCAGCATGCAGCGCGTCCGCGCCCGCATGGCCACCTGACCGAAACCGAGAACCGATATCCGTGCCTGGAAGCGTCCCTTCCGGGCACGGATTTTTTGCGCCTTCGGCGAAGCGGGACAATGGAATTCCGCTTTGCCGCGGTCGCCGACCACAGCGAGGTGGCGGCGACAATCTTGCCGCCACCGGCGACGAAGAGATGTTGGTAAAATAAATTGAAGTCGTCTGGCGCCTATGTAATAGCCACAACTGGATTGCTAAAGCCGATTAACTCAAACAGATAGCATTACGACGACACAACAATACTACTTAAGGCCATTTTAGATTTCCCCACATCGATTTTTTTACTGCGCAAATCCGATGATTGTGGTAATTATAGCCGTCCTTGATGGTGGGAGGTTCCGTTGGGCCACGACGTTTCCACGCTGAAAGATATCATCGACGGCGCTGTCGCACGATATCAGTCAAACCCGTCGTATCTCGTGCAGATACTTGGCGAAGTCCAGGATAAAGCGAACTACATTTCGCCGGTCACGAGCGACTTGATCTCGAAAAGACTCGGGATATCCGTCGCCGACGTCAGAAGTGTCGTCGCGTTCTATTCATTCTTCCACCATGAATCTCGCGGCAAGTATCGGGTCCTGTTCTCGGACAACATCACCGATCGCATGGCGGGCAATCTCGCCCTGTTCGAACATATGTTGCGCCGCCTGAAGGTCCAGCCCGGGCAAGTGTCGCGCGATGGTCTGGTCAGCGTCGGCCTGACGTCCTGCACCGGCATGTGCGACCAGGGGCCGGCGCTGTTGGTCAACAACCACGTCATCACCCGGTTGACGCCGCGCCGCGTCGACGAGATATGCGACCTCATTCGCAGCAAGGCTCCGGTTTCTGACTGGCCTTCGCACTATTTCAAGGTCGAGGACAATATCCGCCGCGCCGAGGTCCTGCTCGGCGCGTCACACCGGCCAGGCGAAGCGCTACGGGCCGCGGTGCGCCGAGGTCAGCAAGGCATGCTGGACGAGGTGCGCCTCTCCAATCTGCGGGGCCGTGGCGGCGCCGGCTTCACCACCGCGGTGAAGTGGGAAGCCTGCCGCGACGCCAGCGGCGACGAGCGCTTCATCGTCTGCAACGCCGACGAGGGCGAGCCCGGCACCTTCAAGGATCGGGTGCTGCTGCAATCCTTCGCCGGCCGCGTATTCGAGGGCATGGCCATCGCCGGCTACACGGTCGGCGCCAAGCGCGGCTTCGTCTATCTGCGCGCCGAGTACCTGTACATGCTGGGCGACCTCCGGGCCACTCTGGAACGGATGCGCGCCGACAATCTGTTGGGCAACCGCATCCTGGGTGTCGGCGGATTCGACTTCGACATCGAGATTCATCTGGGCGCCGGCGCCTACGTCTGCGGCGAGGAGACCGCCCTGCTGCAATCGATGGAGGGCAAGCCCGGACGCCCCCGCATCCGGCCGCCTTTCCCGGTGACGCGCGGCTATCTCGGCAAGCCGACGGTGGTCAACAACGTCGAAACCCTGTGCAAGACCACTGAAATCGCCCTGCATGGCGGCAAGTGGTACGGCGGTCTGGGCACCAAGCAGTCGACCGGCACCAAGATTCTGTCGGTGGCCGGCGATTGCGATCGCCCTGGTCTTTACGAATACACCTTCGGCGTGCGCGTCGCCGAGGTCCTAGAGGAGTGCGGCGCCCGCGACGCCATCGCCGTGCAGGTCGGTGGCGCCTCGGGCACCTGCCTTTCGCCGCAGGAATTCGGCCGGCGCATCTCGTTCGAGGACGTCCCCACCGCCGGCGCCTTCATGATCTTCGGCAAGGACCGCGACATGTTCGAGGTGGCGCGCAATTTCGCGCACTTCTTCGCCCATGAAAGCTGCGGCTTCTGCACCCCCTGCCGAGCCGGCACCACGCTCATCGCCCGGATGATGGACAAGATCGCCGATGGCAACGGCACCCAGTACGAGATGAACGAGATCATGCGGGTGCGTGACGTGATGACCACCTCCAGCCATTGCGGTCTCGGCCAGACGGCTGGCCGGGCGATCGGCGAGACCATCCAGAAATTCCGGGGTGTCTACGAAAAGCGGCTCAGCCACGAGGACTTCGTCCCCGCCTTCAACCTGGAAGCGGCGGTGGCAAAGGCGCGGGAAGTCGCCGGACGTGACGATTCGGATGCTCATCTGGGAGCGACAGCATGACCAAGATCACCAACACCCTGACCATCGACGGGCGGCGGGTACCGTTCGTCGAGGGCCAGACCATCCTTGAGGCGGCGTTGGCCGCGGGCATCTATATTCCCAACCTCTGCCGTCATCCGGAATTGCGACCCCACGGTAGCTGCAAGCTATGCACCGTCACCGTCAGCGGCCGCAACGGCTCCGCCTGTACCATGCGGGCGCTGCCGGGGCAGGAGGTGCTGAACAACACGCCCGAGCTGAACGGCCGCCGCCGCCTGATCCTCCAGATGCTGTTCGTCGAGGGCAACCACTTCTGTCCCGGCTGCGAGAAGAGCGGCAACTGCGAATTGCAGGCGCTGGCCTACGATGCCGAAATCCTGACGCCGCATTTTGCGCACTTCTTCCCCAAGCGCGAAGTCGACGCGTCGCACCCGGATGTGTTGCTCGACCTCAATCGTTGCGTCCTGTGCGAACGCTGCGTCCAGGCCAGCCGCGACATCGACGGCAAGAACGTCTTTTCGCTGGCGGGGCGGGGGATCGATTCGCACCTCATCGTCAATTCGACGAGCGGCAAGCTGGCCGACAGCGACTTCGCGGTGACCGACAAGGCCGCATCGGTGTGCCCGGTCGGCGCCATCCTCGTCAAGCGCGTCGGCTTCGCGGTGCCGATCGGCGAACGTCAATACGACGCGGAGTCGATCAGCCATCAGGCCGAACGGCTCGTCAGCCAGGAGGCCTGAGATGAACGTGACCGCCCCCACTCAGACCCCGGCGAAGATCAAGGTCGCCACCGCCTCGCTCAGCGGCTGCTTCGGCTGTCACATGTCGCTCCTCGACATCGACGAACGCCTGCTCGACCTTGCGGAACTGGTCGAATTCGACCGCTCGCCGATTACCGACATCAAAACCTGCGGCCCCTGCGACGTCGGCTTGGTCGAAGGCAGCGTTTGCAACGCCGAGAATATCCACGTTCTCAAGGAGTTGCGGCAGAACTGCAAGATCCTGGTCGCCTTTGGCGCCTGCGCCATCACCGGCGGCCTGCCGGCGCAGCGCAATAATCTGGACGTGGGCGATTGCCTGAAGCGCGTCTATTGCGATCGCGCCGATCTCGGCAACGGCGTTCCCAACGACCGCGAGCTACCGCTGCTGCTCGACAAGGTCTACCCGATCAACGAGGTGGTGCGGATCGATTACTTCATCCCCGGCTGCCCGCCATCGGGCGACGCCATTTGGAAATACTTGACGGATCTCCTGGGCGGCCGCATGCCCCGCCTTGAACATTCGTTGCTGAAATTCGATTGATCGGAGCTTCGCCATGTTCGAATTGGAAACCGCCGCCAACCCCGAAAAGCTCCGCCGCATCGTCATCGACCCGGTCACCCGGGTGGAGGGCCACGGAAAGGTCACCATCCTTCTCGACGAGGCCAACAAGGTCCATCAGGTCCGCCTGCACATCGTCGAATTCCGCGGCTTTGAAATCTTCATCGAAGGACGCCCCTACTGGGAGGTGCCGGTCACCGTCCAGCGCCTGTGCGGCATTTGCCCGGTCAGCCACCAACTGGCGGCGGTCAAGGCGATGGACATCATCGCCGGCTACGGTCAGATCACACCGACCGCTGAAAAGCTGCGCCGCCTGATGCATTACGGCCAGATGGTCCAATCGCACGCCGTCCACTTCTTCCATCTGGCGTCGCCCGACCTGCTGCTCGGCTTCGACAGCGATCTCACCCGCCGAAACATCGTCGGCGTCGTCGCCAAGTTCCCCGACATCGCCAAGCAGGGCGTCCTGCTCCGCAAGTACGGCCAGGAGGTCATCCGCATGGTGGCCGGCAAGCGGGTCCACGGCACCGGCGCCGTGCCCGGCGGCATGAACAAGGCGCTGACGATCGGCGAGCGCGACCTACTGCGGTCCGAGATCGACCAGATGATCACCTGGGCGAAGGGCGCCGTCGGGCTGGTGAAGAAACTGCACCTCACCAATCCGGACTTCTATGATCGTTTCGGCGAATTCGATTCGAACATGATGGGTTTCGTCGACGGCAGCGGCGCGATGGACCTTTATCATGGCGGGCTCCGGGCCAAGGACGCCGATGGCGCCATCATCTTCGATCACGTCGACTACGCCGGCTACCAGGAAGTTCTCCACGAGGAGATCAAGCCCTGGAGCTATATGAAGTTCCCCTTCATCCGCGATCTCGGACCCGAGAAGGGCTGGTATAAGGTCGGCCCGCTGGCGCGTGTCCAGGTCTGCGACCGCATCCCCACGCCGCTGGCCGAGGCCGAACGTCGCGAACTGCTGGCCATCGGCCAGGGCCGCCCGGCGCATGGCACCCTGGTGTTCCATTGGGCCCGCCTGATCGAACTGCTGCACGCCGCCGAGGTGATCCGCGACCTGCTTGACGATTCCGACATCACCGGCACCCACCTATTGGCCGACAAGGGCCCAAGGAAGGGCGAGGCGGTCGGCGTCATCGAGGCGCCGCGCGGCACCTTGTTCCACCATTACCGGGTGGACGAAAACGATCTGGTCACCTACTGCAACCTGATCGTCTCGACCACCAACAACAACTCGGCGATGAACGAGGCGATCCGTACGGTGGCCAAGCAGTACCTGACCGGCCACGAGGTCACCGAGGGATTGCTCAACCACATCGAAGTGGCGATCCGCGCCTATGACCCGTGCCTGTCCTGCGCCACCCACGCGCTCGGCAAGATGCCGCTCGAGGTCGACATCGTCGATTTCGACGGGAAACTGCTGGATCGCGGCAGCCGCAATATGACCGTCTCCGACGAGGGCTGAACTTGCCTTTGGTGGTGTTTGGCTATGGCAACGTCTCGCGCGGGGATGACGCCTTCGGTCCGCTCCTGCTGGAGCGGATCGAGGCGGCCGCCCCGCCTGGCGTGACCCTGGTCGAAGATTATCAACTCCAGATCGACCACGCGCTCGACCTGAACGGTGCCGATCTGGCGTTGTTCATCGACGCGGGAACGGGAACGCCGCCGCCGTTCCGCTTCTACGAGACCGCCCCCCAGGTTTCGACCGCACTGACCAGCCATGCGCTCGCGCCGGAAGCGGTGCTCGATATCTTCCGCAAAGTGACCGGCGCGGCCCCTCCCCCCGCTTTCGTGCTGTGCGTCCGCGGCGAGGATTTCGCCCTTGGTCACGGACTGAGTCCGGAGGGAGCGCACAATCTGGAAGCGGCATGGCAATTCCTGCTAGGATTGATCATCAGGCCCGAGGTGGAACTGTGGCGCGGCCTAGCCGCGCGGCCCCTTTCAGAGAACGGCTGATGTGCACGACTTGCGGCTGCGAATCCCACCCTCACGATCATGGGCCGGCGCACCATCACGACCATGACCATGGTCACGATTCGGGGCGGCTGATCCGCATCGAGCGCGACATTCTCGCCCACAACGATTCCCATGCCGACGAGAACCGGAAGTGGCTGGCGCGGCGCGGCATTTTCGCGCTGAACCTGGTCTCCAGCCCCGGCTCGGGCAAAACGGCGCTGTTGTGCCGCACCGTCCAGGAAATCGGCGGCCGCTATCCGGTGGCGGTGATCGAGGGCGACCAGCAGACCTCGAACGACGCCGACCGTATCCGCGCCACCGGCGCCCCGGCCTTGCAGATCAACACCGGCAAGGGCTGCCATCTGGACGCCGCCATGGTCGGCGGCGCGCTGGAAAAGCTGGCGCCGGTCGAGGATTCGGTGCTGTTCATCGAGAATGTCGGCAATCTGGTCTGCCCGGCCGCCTTCGACCTCGGCGAGGCCTACAAGGTGGCGATCCTGTCGGTTACCGAGGGCGAGGACAAACCGCTGAAATACCCGGACATGTTCCACGCCGCCGGAATGATGGTGCTGAACAAGACCGACCTGCTGCCCCACCTCGACTTCGACGTCGCCGCCTGCGTCGCCAACGCCCGGCGGGTCAATCCCGACATCGTGGTGCTGCAATTGTCCGCCCGCACCGGCGAGGGCATGGATTCCTGGCTGGCGTGGATCGCCGAGGGGCGGCGCCGCGCCTCCGCCGCCAAGATATGACCGACGCGTTCAGCCTCGTCGTCGCCCTGCCCACCCCGCTACCATCGGTGCTGGCGGTCGGCGCCTTCCTCAAGAACACGATCTGCGTCACGCGTGGGGCCGAGGCCTTCGTCTCGGGCATCAATGGCGACCTCGGCACGCCGGCCGCCATCGCCAGCTTCGAAGGCGCGATCGAGGCGCTGCTGGCGGAATTGGGGGTCCGGCCGGTGCGGGTCGCCCACGACCTCCACCCCGATTTCCATTCCACCCGTTTCGCCGAAGGCCTCGACCTGCCGGCGCTGCCGGTCCAGCACCACCACGCCCACGGCGCCGCCATCGCCGCCGAGCACGGCCACCGGGGCCCCCTGCTGACGCTGGCGCTCGACGGCTTCGGTCTCGGCCCCGGCAATCAGGCATGGGGCGGTGAGTTGCTGCGGGTCGACGGCGCCTCCTTCCAGCGGCTCGGTCATCTGCGCCCGCTGGCCCAGCCGGGCGGTGACCTCGCCGCCCGCCAGCCGTGGCGGATGGCGGCGTCCGCGCTTTACGCGATGGGACGGGGGAGCGAAATCGCCGCCCGCTTCCCCGCCATCCCCACCGCCGTCCGCCTGCCCGAGATGCTGGCCAAAGGCATCAACTGTCCGTCGACGACCTCGGCCGGACGGCTGTTCGATGCGGCCTGCGGCCTGCTGGGGATTCACCCGCTGGCCGAATTCGAGGGCCAAGCGCCGATGGCGCTGGAGGCCCTGGTCACCACCCCGGCGGTGATGGCCGGCGGGTGGCGCATCGACGCCGGGCGGTTGGATCTGCTGCCGCTTCTGGAGGCGCTCGCCGCCGGGCCCGACGCCACCACCGGCGCCAACCTGTTCCACGGCACGCTGGCGGCGGCGCTGGCCGATTGGACCGTCGCCGCCGCCGCCGAGACCGGGATCATCGATGTGGCGCTTGGGGGCGGCTGCTTCCTCAACCGGGTGCTGACCGCCGACCTGACGAAGCGGCTGACCGCCCTGGGGCTGCGTCCGCTGACGGCGCGCCAACTGTCCCCCGGCGATTCGGCCCTGTCGCTGGGCCAAGCCTGGATCGCCGGCCAATTGGGAGAATGAGATCATGTGCCTGGCCCTGCCCGCCCTGGTGATCGAACTGCTGCCCGACGACATGGCCAAGGTCGAAGTGGGCGGCGTGCGCCAGAAGGTATCGCTTTCGCTGGTTTCGGACGTGGCGCCCGGCGACTATGTCATCGTCCATGTCGGCTACGCGTTGTCGAAACTCGACCCCGAGGAGGCGGCGAACACGCTGGCCCTGTTCGATGAACTCGCCCGTCCGCCGGCCGAGGTGGCATGAAATACATCGATGAATTCCGTGACGGCGGCGTGGCGAGGAAGATCGCCCGGGCGATCGAAGCCGAGGCCGCGCCGGAACGCGCCTATCGGCTGATGGAATTCTGCGGCGGGCATACCCACGCCATCAGCCGCTACGGGCTGGAAGACTTGCTGCCGCCGGCCATCCGCCTGATCCACGGCCCCGGCTGTCCGGTCTGCGTGCTGCCGATCGGCCGCATCGACGCCGCCATCTGGCTGGCCGGCCAGCCCGGAGTAACGCTCGTCACCTATGGCGACATGCTGCGCGTGCCGGGCTCTGGGCGGGTGTCGTTGTTGAAGGCCAAAGCCGCCGGCGCCGACATCCGCATGGTGCAATCGACCCAGGACGCCCTGGCCCTGGCGCGCAAGCTTCCCGACCGCCAGGTGGTGTTTTTCGCCATTGGCTTCGAGACGACGACGCCGCCCACCGCGGTGGCGGTCAAGCGGGCCCAGACCGAGGGACTTTCCAATTTCTCGGTGTTCTGCAACCACGTGCTGACGCCGCCGGCCATCGCCCACATCCTGGGGGCGCCCGAGGATCAGGCGGCCCGGCTGGACGGCTTTATCGGCCCGGCCCACGTCTCGACCGTGATCGGCTGGCGCCCGTACCAGGCGGCGGCGGAAGTCTACCGGAAGCCGGTGGTGATCGCCGGGTTCGAGCCGCTCGACGTCTTGCAGGCGGTCCTTATGCTGGTGCGCCAGATCAACCAGGGCCGGGCCGAGGTTGAAAACGAGTTTGTCCGCGCCGTCACCGAGACGGGCAATGCCAAAGCCCAGGCGCTTGTCGCCGAAGTGCTGGAGTTGCGAGAGACCTTCGAGTGGCGAGGCCTGGGCTCGGTGGCCCATTCGGCGCTACGCCTTCGGCCCGAATTCGCCGACTTCGACGCCGAGCGCCGCTGGCCGGTGCCGCAATCCGACGCCAGCGACAATCCCGCCTGCGAATGCGGTGACATTCTGCGCGGCTTGAAAAGGCCGAGCCAATGCAAGCTGTTCGGCACCACCTGCACCCCTGAGAACCCGATGGGCGCCTGCATGGTTTCGGCCGAAGGCGCCTGCGCCGCCCATTGGACCTATGGGCGGTTCCGCGACCATTCCGAGGCCAGTCCATGACCCTGCCCAAACGCGCCCATCCCCGCCCGCTCGACTTCGCCCATGGCCGGGTCGACCTTGGCCACGGCGGCGGCGGCCGCGCCATGGCCCAGTTGGTCGAGGAGCTGTTCGTCGCCGCCTTCGACAATCCGGCGCTTTCGCAGCGCAACGACCAGGCGGCCTTCGAGGTGCCGGCGGGACGGATGGTGATGACCACCGACGGCTACGTCATCCACCCGTTGTTCTTCCCCGGCGGCGATATCGGCAGCCTGGCGGTGCACGGCACCGTCAACGACGTCGCCATGGCCGGCGCCCGCCCGTTGTCACTGTCGGCCGGCTTCATCATCGAGGAGGGCTTCCCGCTCGCCGACCTTAGGCGCGTGGTCGAATCCATGGCGCGGGCCTCGAAGGAGGCCGGGGTACCAGTAGTGACCGGCGACACCAAGGTGGTCGAGCGCGGCAAGGGCGACGGCATCTTCATCACCACCGCCGGCATCGGCATGGTGCCGCCTGGAGTGGAAATCTCGGGCGAGCGGGCGCGGCCGGGCGACGCCATCCTGATCTCGGGCACCATGGGCGACCATGGGGTGGCGGTGATGAGCTGCCGCGAGGGGCTGGAATTCGAGACCGACCTGACGTCCGATTCCGCCGCCTTGCATACGCTGGTCGCCGCCATGGTGGCGGTTGCCCCCGGAATCCGCTGTCTGCGCGATCCCACCCGCGGCGGCCTGTCCGCCACGCTCAATGAACTGGCGGCCCAGTCGAAGGTCGGCATGCGCATCCACGAAGCCGCCATCCCGGTGCGGCCCGAGGTACGTGGCGCCTGCGAACTGTTGGGTCTCGACCCCCTTCACGTCGCCAACGAGGGCAAACTGATCTGCGTCTGTCCGCCCGAAGATGCCGCCACGCTGCTGACGGCCATGCGCGCCCATCCGCTGGGGGGCGACTCGGCCCTGATCGGCCACTGCCAGGCCGACCCACATCACTTCGTCCAGATGGAGACGGCACTGGGCGGCCAACGGGTGGTCGATTGGCTGACCGGCGAGCAATTGCCCCGCATCTGCTGATGTGCGTATCGCCATATAAACTTCACAAATCCTTCGCCGTCGCGATTTTCGCTCTGCGATAGATTCCCGCCGTCATTTTCCCTGGGGGGATCTTTCATGGACGCGATGATCGACGGCAGCCTGGGGCTGCCGCAGATGGTGCTTCTGGTGGCGGCGCTGGGATTGGCGCTCGGCTTTGAGTTCGTCAACGGCTTTCACGACACCGCCAACGCCGTCGCCACGGTGATCTACACCCACTCGCTCAAGCCGATCGTCGCGGTGATCTGGTCGGGTTGCTGGAACTTCCTTGGCGTGCTGACCTCATCGGGGGCCGTCGCCTTCGGCATCGTCGCCCTGCTGCCGGTCGAATTGATCGTCAACGTCGGCTCGGGCGCTGGCTTCGCCATGGTGTTCGCCCTGCTGCTCTCGGCCATCATCTGGAACCTGGGCACCTGGTATCTCGGTCTGCCGGCCTCGAGCTCGCACACGCTGATCGGCTCGATCCTCGGCGTCGGGCTGATGAATTCGTACATGAGCGCCGACCGCGCTTTCGGCGAGGGCGTCAACTGGGGCAAGGTGCAGGACACCGCCATGGCGCTGTTGGTGTCGCCGCTGGTCGGCTTCCTCTGCGCCGGGGCGCTGCTGCTGCTGGCCAAGGCGCTGATCAAGAAGCCCGAACTCTACACCGATCCCGACAAGAACAAGGCGCCGCCGCTGTGGATTCGCGGTCTGCTGGTGCTGACTTGTACCGGCGTCTCCTTTGCCCACGGCTCGAATGACGGCCAGAAGGGCATGGGCCTGATCATGCTTATCCTGATCGGCATCGTCCCCGCCACCTATGCGCTCAACATGTCCTCCCGGCAGGAAGCGCTCGGCGCCGTCGTCGCCGAGGCGCGTACCGCCACCGCCACCTTCCAACGCCTAGCCGGCGATGCCGCCACCCCGGCCGCCGACGAGGCGCAATCGACGCTGTCGCGCTACCTGCGCACCGGCAAGTCCGAGCCGGCCACCTTCGCCGCCCTGGCCGCCAAGAGCGGCGTGGTGGCGGCGACGCTGGACGGCGCCAAATCGCTTGCCGACGTCGAGCCCGAATCCCGGCGGTCGCTGCGCAGTGACCTTTACCTCGTGTCCGAATCGGTGACCAAGCTGGGCAAGGCCGGACTGCTTCCCGAGGCCGACAAGAAGCAATTGACCGCTTTCAAGGACAAGGTGAAGCCGCTGACCACCTTCATCCCCGACTGGGTCAAGGCGGCGGTCGCCATCGCCCTCGGCCTTGGCACCATGATCGGTTGGAAGCGCATCGTGGTGACGGTGGGCGAGAAGATCGGCAAGGCCCACCTGACCTACGCCCAAGGCGCCTCGGCCGAGTTGGTGGCGATGACCACCATCGCCGCCGCCGACGCCTTCGGCCTGCCGGTCAGCACCACCCATGTGCTGTCATCGGGCGTCGCCGGCACCATGGCGGCCAACCATTCCGGCCTGCAGATGGATACGCTGAGGAACCTGCTGCTGGCCTGGGTGCTGACGCTGCCGGTCTGCGTCTTCCTGGGCGCCAGCTTGTTCGCCGGCGGCCTTTATGTGGTGCTGAACGTGCTCGGCATGCACTGACGGACGTGGTCGTGAGGAGGGCGGGTCGCTCCCCGCCTTCCTCCCGGATCGCGCTTCGGTTAATGTGACCTTCGATCTGGCGGCGACGGATGGGGCATGCGCCGATACATCGGACGGATTCTGGCGGCGGTGGGCTTCGCGTTGGCGTGGGCCGCGCCGGTTGTTGCCGAGACTCCGTCGACGCTCACGGTGGTCATCGACGACAAGTACCAACCCTACATCTTCCGTGATGAAAGCGGCGACCTCAAAGGCATCTTGCCCGACCTCTGGAACCTGTGGTCGCGGAAAACCGGCATACCGGTCCATCTCGAAGGCCTCGATTGGGGCGACGCCCAGCGGCGCTTCAACGGCGGCGACGGCGACGTTATCGACACCATCTTCATCACCGACGCCCGTACCCGCATCTACGATTTCTCCGAACCCTACGCCACCATCGAGGTGGCGCTGTTCTTCAGTGCCGAGCTTTCGGGGATCACCGACGCGGCGACCGCGCGCGGCTTCGCCGTAGGGGTGAAGGATGGCGACGCCTGCATCGACTACTTGGCCGACCGGGGCGTTTCCTCGTTCCACCGCTACGGCAGCTACGACACGCTGATCGACGCCGCCGGCCGCGGCGAAGTGAAGGTCTTCTGCGTCGACAAGCCGCCTGCCATCTACCTGCTGGTCAAGAAGAACCTGCTGGACCGCTTCCGCGCCACACCGCCGCTTTACAGCGGCCAGTTCCATTGGGCGGTCCGCAAGGGTCGGGACGATCTGCGTCGGCTGGTGGCGTCGGGCTTCTCCAGCATCACCCAGGCGGAGCGTCAGGCGATCGAAGAACGCTGGCTGGGACGGACGCTGGGACTGGCGGACCTCCAGCAGATGGCCCGGATGGCGCTGCCGGGATTGTCCGTCGTCGCCGCCATCGCCCTGGCGCTGGTCGCCTGGGTATGGGCGTTGCGCCGGCAGGTCGGCGCCAAGACCAGGCAATTGCGTCAGACCCTGGACGAGTTGGCGGTCAGCGAGCGGCGCTTCCGCGCCATTTTCGACAGCATCAACGACGCCATTTTCATCCACGACGCCGATAGCGGCGCCATCCTGATGGTCAACCGGCGTGCCCGCGAAATGTACGGATGGGAGGCTGACGAATTACCGCGGCTTTCGGTCGGGGACATCAGCGAGGGCAACCCGCCATACAGCATGGCCGAAGCCAAGGCGTGGATGGACAAGGCGGCCGCCGAGCCGCAAATTTTCGAGTGGCGGGGCCGCCACAAGGATGGTCACCTGTTCTGGTGCGAAGTCGGCATGCGCCACGCGGTCATCGACGGCGAAGCCGCACGGGTGCTGGTGATGGTGCGCAACATCGACGAGCGGAAGGAGGCCGCCGACCATTTGGCCCGTACCGTCGATGCGTTGACCAGTTCCAACGCCGACCTGGAGCGCTACGCCTATGCGGCCTCGCACGACCTGCGCGAACCGCTCAATACCGTCGTCCGCTATTCGCAATTGCTGCGCTCTCGCTATCTGGGCCGCCTCGACGCCGATGCCGACGATTTCATCGGCTTCGTCGAGGGCGGCGCCAAGCAGATGATGCGTCTGATCGAGGGGCTGCTGGAGATCTCGCGGGTCCATGGTCAGGAAGACAGATTCGGCGACGTCGATCCCGGCAAAGCGCTATCGGCGGCGCTAAGCAATCTCGATGAACTCGTCCAGGCATGCGGCGCCACGGTTGCCGCCGAGCCGCTGCCGCCCGTTCGCGGCAACGAGACGCAATTGACCCAATTGTTCCAAAACCTGATCGGCAACGCGATCAAATACCGCGCCGTCGAACGGCCCCTGAACATCCGCATCTCGTGCCGCCGCGACGGCGACCAAGTGGAGTTCAGCGTCGCCGACAATGGCATCGGCATCGATCCGGATTATCTCGAGCATATCTTCGTCATCTTCAAGCGTCTGCACACCCAGCAGGCGATTCCCGGCATCGGCCTTGGCTTGGCGCTGTGCCGCCGCATCGTCGAACGGCACGGCGGACGCATCTGGGCCGAATCGACAGCCGGCGCGGGCACGGTGTTCACGTTCACCCTGCCGGCGGCGGAAGACCAAATCTAGGCCAGGTAACCGCCGCGCCAGCGTTTGAGCAGGACCCAGCCGGCGGCGGTGGCGCCCAGGCTGAGCACCGCCATCGCCAGGAAGGCGCCGCCGCCGACGTGTTGGAACAGCCAACCGGTCAGCGGGCTCATCAGACCGGGCATCACCCCCATCGCCACCGCCGCGTAAATGCCCTGCGCGCGCACCCCCAGGCCGGGTGGAATGGCACGCTGCATGAAGCGCATCGCCCCCAGATGGGCGCAGCCGAAGGTCGCCGCATGCAGCAATTGGGCGGCGGCCAGCAGTGGCACCTGGGTGGTGGCGCCGAGCGCCAGCCAGCGGATCACCCCACCGGCACCGGCCGCCATCAACAGACCGCCTGGCCCCAGGCGGCGCACCAGCGGCGCCGAAACGGCGAACAGCACGATCTCGGCGACCACCCCTTCCGACCACAGCAGGCCGATGACGTCGTCGCCGATCCCCGCCGCCCGCCAATGCAAGGTGGCGAAGGCATAGTAGACGGTGTGCGAGGCCTGGTTGAGAGCGGTGCAGGCAAGGAACAGCAGGAACGGCAGACTGGTCAGCAGCGGGCGCAGCGCCACCGGTCTTTCATGGCCGGCCGGCGCCCGAAGGTCGGGCAGCGCCGCGCAGCCGAGCGCGGTGGCGACCAGTCCGGCGGCCACCAACCACACCAGCACCGAGGGCGGCGCCGCCAGCAACAGCCGGCCGGTGAGGATGGCCGCGACGATGAAGGCGGCCGAACCCCATAACCGAACGCGGCCGTAATCCAGCTTCCATTCCGCCGCCATCATCAGTGCCAGCGAATCGCCCACCGGCATGATCGCCGCCCACAGGCCGGACGCCATCAGCGTCACCGCGAAAATAGCGGGGAAACCGTCCGCCGCGGCGAACAGCAGCCAGGCCAGGGCGGCGATGGCGGCCAGCATGACCATCGGCTTGCGGCGGTCGCCGCGGCGATCGACGACATGGCCGACAACGGGGTTGACCAGAATACGACAGAGATAGCCAATGGCCGCCAGAACGCCGATTTCGGCGGCACTCATCCCGCGATCGGCCAACCAGACCGGCCAAAACGGCAACTGGACGCCGACGGCGGCGAACAACAGCGCGTAATAGAGGGAAAGGCGCAGCCGAGCGGCGTCGCGGCTCAAATCGGCAGCCGCGTCAGTTGGAGGCCGCGCGCCGCCAGCGACCGGCCACATTCGTCCGAGGCCAGGTAATGGAATTCGGATTCACGCCGATGGGTCACGCAATCGGCGGCAACCAAGGCCGCATCAACCAGCCCCGGATGGCACATCACCAGGGTGGCGGCCCCCGGCCGGTCGGTGAAAGCGGTGAATAATCGGCCGTAGGGTACCCGGTCGGAAAGGTCGTAGACGCCACGGAACGAACGATTGTGCGGCACGCCCTCGCGCACCAGCATCCGCCGCATTCCCCGCCCCAGTTCGGAAATCACCAGGGCGCGCGTCCAATCAACACCGCGTCCCAGGATGGCGGTGGGCGGCTCCCAGCAACTGCGCACCCAGCCACGCCGATTGAGCCGCGTCCGCCAGGCCGCGATCACCGCCTCGCGCACCCCGGGTAACTGGTGGACGTGATGATGACCATCGATGAAATCGGGGGCACGACCGAAGGCCGCCTCGAACGAATTAAGTTGGCGGTCCAGTTCGGCGGCAATCTCGGCTCGGTCAAGCCGGCCGAGCACCGCCCGCTTGACCATGGCGCCCACAGGCGGCAACCGCCCCTCGGGCGCCAGGCCCGGCATCGGCCCCAACGGCACCTGATCGGTCAGCGTCAGATGCAGGCCGATGTCGGCGCGGCCATCGAGTGGCTTCAATTCGCGGGCCGCCTCGGGCCAGTGGGGTGACCCGGTCATGCAGCCGGTGGCCTGAAGGCGACCGGCGACAATCAACTGGCGGATGGCGCGGCTGACGCCCGGAGCGAGACCGTAATCGTCGGCGCAAAGGGTAAGGCTGTTCATGGCCGCGACCATACCTCGACGACCGGCTCGCGACAACAGACGTCCCCTCGCCCCCACGTCGAAGGGTTGACAAAGCCGTGACGCCGCCGCACTTTCCATAAACTCCATCGGATGGATTGGCTTCATGCTGTCGAGCAAAGCGAAATACGGCCTCAAGGCCATGGTTCATCTGGCCCGCCGCCAAGGCGAGGGCTCGATCCTGATCGCCGACATCGCCGCTCAGGAGCGCATCCCGCGCAAGTTCCTGGACGCCATCTTACTGGAGCTCAAGACCCGCGGCTTCCTGTCCAGCAAGAAGGGCAAAGGCGGCGGCTACTGCCTGGCCAAGAGCGCCAGCACCATTCCGGTCGGCGATATCGTTCGCGTGCTCGATGGCCCGTTGGCGCCGGTTCCCTGCGTCTCTGCCTCGGCCTACCGCCGCTGCGACGACTGCGTCGACGAATCCGCCTGCTCGGTGCGCGCCGTCATGCAGGATGTCCGTGACGCGGTCGCCCGCATCCTCGACAACACCACGCTGGCCGACATGGCCATGCGCCGGCCCGCGCCGGTGCTGATGTACGAAATCTGAACCGGCGCCTCACTCGGAAATGGCGATCTCGTCGGGGATCGTGAAGAATATCCGCGTCCCCTCGCCGGGGACCGATTCCAGCCAGATTCGTCCGTCGTGGTTCTCGACGATGCGCCGGCACAGCGCCAGACCGATGCCGGTTCCCGGAATCGCCGAGCGGGTATGCAGACGGCGGAACAATTCGAAGACGTAGGTGTGATATTGCGGGTCGATGCCGATGCCGTTATCGGCGACCTCGAACCGCCAAGCCGCGTCCTGACGTTCGGCAACCACTCGGACGTCCGGGGAAACGTCCGGGCGCGCGTATTTCAGCGCGTTGCTGATCAGATTGTGGAACAGCTGCCGTAGCTGGGCGGCATCGGCGTGCAACCGAGGCAGCGGATCGACGGCGACAACCGCCGCCTTACGCTCGATCCAGGCACTGAGATCTTCGACAACGTCCGCCACCAGCGGACCGCAATCAACGTCGCCAAGGCGCAATTGGCGGCGATCGCTGCGGCTGTAATCGAGTAGCTTGGTCACCAGTTCCGACAGGCGCTTGGCCTCATCGACGATGAACTCCAGATACTCACGACCCTCGGCGCCGATCTGCTGGCCGTGCCGACGCTCCAGCAACTGGGAGAAGCTCACCAGGTTGCGGACGGGTTCCTGAAGATCGTGAGCGGCGGCATGGGCGAAGCGCTCCAACAAAGCGTTGGTGTGCGACAGTTCGGTCAGCATGCGCTGCAATTCGGCCTCGACCCGGCTGCGTTCGCCGATCTCGCGGCGCAGATCCGCGTTACGGTCATGCAGATCGGCCACCGCCAGTTTGAGCCTTTCGCTCATGTCGTCGAAAGTCCAGGCCAGCGCCTCGATCTCGTCACGGGGACGCGACGGGCGGCTTTCGCCGACCGGCGTCGCCGCAGGTCCCAACTGCATGCGCGGAATCAGGCTGACCACGCGATCGGCTAGTTCCTCGATCCGCCGCGTCACCAGCCGGCGGACCACCACCAGCATGAAGGCCGCGACCAAAAAGGTCTTCATGCCATTGCTGATCAAGATGGTCAGAATTTTCGAGAACAGCCGTTCGAAAATCCAGTCCAGCCCGCCCGCCACTTCGAGCGAGGCGATGCGGCGGGTCTGGCCGCGCACCTCGTATTCCAGCGGGAAGGTTCGCGTCAGCAGCTGCACGGAATGGTTCTGACCGGCAACCCAAGCATTGCCACCACCCTCGGTGACGACCGTGACGCGTTCGATATGCGGCAAATGGATCAGCGCCTCCAGAGCCAGACCAATCTGGCGCTCGTCGAAGGTCCAGACGCTGGAAGCCAATGGCGGCAGGAAGACGGAGACTTCATCGACGAACCCGTCCATATCGGCACGCTGCTGCCGATATTCGAAAAAAATCTGCACCCCGGTGGCGAACAGGGCGAAAAACGAACTGGAGGCGATGATCAGAATGATCAGCATCCTGCCGATCCGGTTCGGCCGATTCCCCTTGTCCAGCAGCAGCATCATGGCATCGGCATTCCACCGGCCGGTGGCGGGCGCAGAATGCCGCCGGCACGCTCATGAGTGTTCGACAGAACGCCCCACATATCAAGGGGCTCGACGACATTCGGCAATGCCTTGGTCCAACAAATCAATGCTTGATCAACGCGGAAACGATCATCGTCGCTCAGCGCTTGGTGTAGGCACCGGCCAGGTCTTCACGATAGAGCGCGCTGTAGAGTGCCTCCATCCGCCTCATGAACGCCGCGGCGTTTGGAAAGGATTTCGAGAGAACGAAATACATGTATACCCTGGCAAGAACACTCTGACGAAGATTAACAACCGGATGGCGGGCTAATCCTTCCGAAGCGGCGACTTCGGCATAATCGATAAGATAATCCGCCCGCCCGGCCTCAAGCATGATGAACGCCGCCTCGTGTGTCGCGGCGGCATTATTCCTAATTCTATTCTTCGGATCGTTGAAAAATGACACCATTCCGCCATAGCTGTACCCGGACAACGTAATTATGTCCTTGCCGGCGAGGTCTTCGATTTTCCGAACCTCGGGCTTATCGCCGACGGAATAGACAATTACGTCGTCATACCAGACCGGCTGCTCGGAATAGAAACAGCACTCCTCCAACTCGGAATTCTTCACCAGGATGGAGAACGGCGTCTCGCCACTCTGCAAGTTCTTCATCAACCGCGGCGCGGGAAGGCTGACCGCATGCCACCGCAAAGCGGCTCGCGTGAAAATGACGTCAAGCAGGCGAGGATAGAAACCGGCCGCCTGGCCGTTGGCGTCGGTATACGCACGCGGCGGCTGCTCGGGGTAACCGTACTCGATGCCCCCGGCGCCCCGCCCATTGTCGGCCGCGCCGGCCAATGCCGGCGCCAGCCACACCACAGCCAGGATTACCGCTAGTCGCAACCGGGCGACCGCCCCCCTATTTCCTCGATCGCACATCGCGGCGCGCCTCGAAAATCGTTGCGAATAGCGGCAGGCACGGATTTAACAGGTTGCGGAAAAACCCCCTCAGCCTCCCCTTGTATCGTCACCCCCGCGAAAGCGGGGGTCCATGTTGACGCAAACTCCAAGTCGCATCGGAAGATGTTGTGTGCGGACACATGGATTCCCGCTTTCGCGGGAATGACGGAAGATAATGTCGGAGTTTTTCCGCAACCTGTTAAGCGACAACCGTAGCACAGCACGAGGTAATCCACAATTTTTGCAGGGCCGAGATCACTGGGGCGCCGCGGATTGCCTCAGATTTTCAGCTGCGGACTCGAGACGAGCCATCACCCGCTCGGCATCCGGATAGGATTTCGCCAACACCAGGCGGATTTCCAACCTCTGCAGCGTCTGGATCACCAGATTGTCGATCGGATGGGCGGCGAGAATCTCGGCGGCGGGACCGGCGTAATCGATCAGGTAGTCGGCCCGACCGTTCCGCAGCATGGCGAATGCCGCCTCGCGAGTGCCGGCGACGTTATCCGAGACGCGATTGGCGGGATCGTCAAGAAAGCCCTTGAGCCCCCCATAGGTATAACCGCGGATGGTGATGACATCCTTGCCGATCAGGCCCTCGCGCCCATCGACCGGCGGCCGATCGGCCAACCTGAATATCCGCATCTCGGTCTGCGCCACCGGCATTCGGCTCCACAGGCAACAATTCCGGAGCGCGGGGCTGTCGACCAGCATCGAGAAAGTCGCGGTACCGTCCCTTAGCGCCTCGGCCATGCGGGCGGCCGGATAGGCCTTGGCCCGCCACTCGATCCCGACCCGGGTGAACAGGCGGGCGGCAAACACGAGCAGCGGGTTCTCCAACTCCCCCTGAGGGGTCAACCGCGTCGTCCAAATCGACTGGTCTGGATAGGCGTACTCGATCGGCGGGGCGACCTGGGCCGAACCATGCGACGGCACCGTCCCGACCAGGAACGCGGCGACCACCGCCTGCGCGACCCTTCCGCCGATCGACATCAACACTTCACCCCGCGGCACACAGCGAAGGCGATTGTACGCGCCTCGGCCGTCAACGGGAATGCGGAACCCCCCTACCGAAGGCCACCCCCATGGATGATCCGCGGCGATGGCTCCATATGTCCACGAGACGGACTTGACAGGGCGCGCTTATCCCATCACCCTATAGACTACAGATTTATGGGGCATCCGACATGACGCGTTTGTTCGATGAGGATTTCATCCGCCTTACCGTCGCCAGCCTGTTCGCGGCGGGCCTGGTACTGCTGGCGACCGCTTTGCTGCCGGGGGCCAGAGCGGCCGAAACCCGCACGCTGCTCAACGTTTCCTACGATCCCACCCGGGAATTGTATGAACAGATCAATGCCGCCTTCGCCAAAGGCTGGAAGGCCAAGACCGGCGAAACGCTGACCATCAATCAGTCCCATGGTGGCTCGGGCAAGCAGGCCCGCTCGGTGATCGACGGCCTCGAAGCCGACGTCGTCACCTTGGCGCTGGCCTACGACGTCGACGCCATCGCCGACAAGGGCCAGATCAACGCCGGCTGGCAAGGGCTGCTGCCGTACAACAGCGCGCCCTACACCTCGACCATCGTCTTCCTGGTCAGGAAGGGCAATCCCAAGCACATCAAGGATTGGGACGATCTGGTAAAGCCGGGCGTCTCGATCATCACCCCCAACCCGAAGACCTCGGGCGGCGCCCGCTGGAATTATCTGGCGGCCTGGGGCTACGCGCTACACAAGACCAATGGCGACCAAAACGCCGCCAAGGATTTCGTCGCCGCGCTGTTCAAGAACGTGCCGGTGCTGGATTCGGGCGCCCGTGGCGCCACCATCACCTTTGCCCAAAGAGGTCTTGGCGACGTGCTGCTGGCCTGGGAGAACGAAGCCTATCTCGCCAACCAGGAATTCGGCGGTGGCTTCGAGGTGGTGACTCCGTCGCTGTCGATCCTGGCCGAGCCGCCGGTCGCCGTCGTCGACAAGGTGGTCGACCGGCGCGGCACCCGCGCGGTGGCCGAGGCCTATCTGCGCTACCTCTACACCCCCGAGGCCCAAGAGATCGAGGCCGCCAACCACTACCGCCCGCGCGACGCCGAAGTGTGGAAGAAAGTCGCCTCGAAGTTCCCGGCGGTCAGCCTGTTCACCATCGACGACGTCTTCGGTGGCTGGCGCAAGGCCCAGACCACCCATTTCGCCGACGGTGGCGTCTTCGACCAGATCGTGGCGAAGAAGTGAGTGCGGCCGGCGGCGTCCTGACCGGCTGGATTGCCCGCCGCCCGCTACGGGTGATCCCCGGCTTCGGCGCCACCATGGGGCTGACGCTGACCTACCTGTCGCTGATCGTACTCATCCCATTGGCGGCCCTGTTCCTCAGGGCCGCCGGCATGAGTCCGGCGGAATGGTGGGCGATTCTGGTCGACCCCCGGGTGTTGGCCTCGCTGCGGCTGTCCTTCGGCGGCGCGCTGATCGCGGCAATCGTCAACGGCATCTTCGGGTTGCTGGTGGCCTGGGTGCTGGTTCGATACGACTTTCCCGGCCGCAAGCTGGTCGACGCCATCGTCGACCTTCCGTTCGCCCTGCCCACCGCGGTGGCCGGCGTGGCATTGACCGCGCTCTACGCCCCCCGGGGATGGATCGGCTCGCTGATCGAGCCGCTTGGCATCAAGGTGGCGTTCACCCCGCTTGGCGTCATCGTCGCCATGATCTTCATCGGCGTGCCCTTCGTGGTCCGCACCGTCGAGCCGGTACTGGCCGATTTCGACGCCGAACTGGAAGAGGCGGCGGCGACGCTGGGCTCGACGCCGTTCGAGACCTTCCGCCTGGTCATCCTGCCCGCCGTCGGACCGGCGCTGCTGACCGGCATCTCGCTGGCATTCGCCCGCGCCGTCGGCGAGTACGGCTCGGTGATCTTCATCGCCGGCAACATGCCGGGCATCTCGGAAATCACCCCGCTGCTGATCGTCACCAAGCTTGAACAATATGATTACACCGGCGCCACCGTGCTGGCGGCGATCATGCTGATCATCTCGTTCCTGCTGCTGCTTGGCATCAATCTGCTACAGAAGTGGCGCCGCCGGAGGGTCGAGGCATGAAGGCCCACACCATCGGCGAGCCCGGTCTCCTGCGCTGGGCGCTGATCCTGACGGCGCTGGCCTTCCTGGCCGTCTTCCTGGTGCTGCCCTTGGCCGCCGTGCTGGCCGAGGCGTTGGCCAAGGGCTGGGATCGCTACTTCCACGCCCTGTTCAAGCACGACAGCGTTTCGGCGATTTGGCTGACCCTGCTGGTGGCGGCCATCGCCGTGCCCGCCAACATGGTCTTCGGCGTCGCCGCCAGTTGGGCGGTGACCAAGTACGACTTTCCCGGCAAAAGCCTGCTGGTGACGTTGATCGACCTGCCCTTCTCGGTGTCGCCGGTAATCTCGGGCCTGGTCTACGTCCTGCTGTTCGGCCTGCAGGGCTGGCTGGGTCCGTGGCTGCAAGCCCACGACCTCAAGATCCTTTTCGCGGTGCCCGGCATCGTGCTCGCCACCGTATTCGTCACCTTCCCCTTCGTCGCCCGCGAACTGATTCCGCTGATGGAGGAGCAGGGGCGCGCGGAAGAGGAGGCCGCGGTGGTGCTGGGCGCCGGCGGTTTCCGCACCTTCTGGTCGGTAACGCTGCCCAACATCAAATGGGCCCTGTTGACCGGCGTGCTGTTGTGCAACGCGCGGGCGATGGGGGAATTCGGCGCCGTCTCGGTGGTGTCGGGCCACATCCGGGGACTGACCAACACCATGCCGCTCCATGTGGAGATTCTGTACAATGAATACGATCTCGTCGGCGCTTTCGCTGTCGCCTCTCTCCTTGCGTTCCTTGCCCTCGTCACTCTTGCGGCCAAGACCGCGGTCGAATGGTGGCACGGAGACGAACTCGCGGCGACCCGACGACATTAACGCGGATGGACCGATGATCGAGGTCGAGAACCTTTCCAAGCGCTTCCGGGGCTTCGCCGCGCTCCAGGACATCTCGCTTTCCATCCAGGAGGGCGAACTGGTGGCGCTGCTCGGCCCTTCGGGCTCGGGCAAGACGACGCTGCTGCGCATCCTGGCGGGCCTTGAACAGGCCGATTCGGGCAGCGTGCGGATCGACGGCGCCGACGCCACCCGCTTGCATCCGCGCGACCGCAAGATCGGCTTCGTCTTTCAGAACTACGCCCTGTTCCGCCACATGTCGGTCGCCGACAACATCGGTTTTGGCCTCAAGGTGCGGAAGGGCGCCGCCCGGCCGCCCAAGGCCGAGATCGCCCGCCGAGTCGAAAGCCTGCTGGAATTGATGCAACTCGACGGGTTGGGCGGACGCTACCCCTCGCAATTGTCGGGCGGCCAACGGCAGCGCGTGGCGCTGGCGCGGGCGCTGGCGGTGGAACCCCGCCTGCTGCTGCTCGACGAGCCGTTCGGAGCGCTCGACGCCCAAGTGCGCAAGGAATTGCGCCGCTGGCTGCGGAAGCTCCACGACGACATTCATATCACCGGCGTCTTCGTCACCCACGATCAGGAGGAGGCCTTGGAAGTCGCCGACCGCGTGGTGGTGATGAACAAGGGATCGATCGAGCAGATCGGCACCCCGACCGAGATCTACGACCACCCGGCGACACCTTTCGTCTACCGCTTCCTCGGCAACGTCAACGCCATCCCCTGCGACGTCCGCGCCGGCAAGGCCCGGGTCGATGGATTGGAATTGGTTTGCGACGAGCCCAACGGCGCCTCGGGCGGCGGCGTGGTGTTCATCCGCCCCCACGACGTCGCGCTCGAGCCCGCCAGCGACAGCGGCAATCATGCCGTGGTGCGCCACGTCGCCGTGCTGGGCGCGGGGGTTCGGGTCGAGGTGGTGCTATCCGGCGGCATCGTGCTCGACGTCGAGACCACCCGCGAGGAACGCGACCGCGTGGGCCTGCGACCGGGGCGCGGCGTCAGCGTCGCGGCCCGCAAGGCGCGGCTGTTCCTGGACTGACCGATCACGGAGCCAGCAGCAGCCGCCAAGCCAGGCCGGTCGAGGCGGCGGCCAATAAGGTCGGCGCCATCCCGATCTTCAGGCGCAGCATGGCGAACAGCGACATTACCACCAGTGCCGCGGCTAGCGGGTCGAGGCTGCCAAGGTCGGGCACGATCAGGCGGAACGGTCCGAAATACGGCTCGGAGACGCGCTGAAAGACGACGTGGATCGCGAACCATACCGACAGGTTGAGGATGACGCCGACCACCGCCGCGGTGATCGCCGTCAGCGCCCCGGCCAGTCCGGCATGGCCGCGCAGCCGCTCCACATAAGGCGCCCCGGCGAACACCCACAGGAAGGTCGGCATGAAGGTGGCCCAGACGGTCAGCGCCCCCCCCAGAACGCCACCGGCCCATGGCCCCAGCCCCCCCGAATCGCGAAAGCCGGCAAGGAAGCCGACGAACTGGTTGACCAGAATCAGCGGCCCGGGCGTCGTCTCGGCCAAGGCGAGGCCATCAAGCATCTCGCCCGGTGACAGCCAGTGATGGACCTCGACCGCCTGCTGGGCGACGTATCCAAGCACCGCATAGGCGCCGCCGAAGGTGACCACCGCCATCTTGGCGAAGAACAGGCCGATGGCGCCAAACGCCCCCTCTCCCGCCACCGCCGCCATCGCCACCGGCGCCAGCCACAGCGCCGCCCAGCCGAAGGCCACCGCCAAGGTACCGCCGAACGAGCGATTAAGATGGCCGTCACCGCCATCGAGCAAAGCGTCGATGACCCCGCCCCCCTTGTCCGCGACCGGCAGGAAGGCCCTTTGGCCGGCCCGCGCCGCCAGGAAGCCGAACAGGCCGGCGACGGCGACGATCAGCGGAAACGGCACGTCGAGGAGGAAGATGGCGGCGAAGGATGCCGCCGCCACCGCCTTCAGCGGCCACTGCTTCAGCGCCCGGCGACCAATGCGCAGGCTGGCATCGACCACCACCGCCAGCACCGCCGGTTTGAGGCCGAAGAACAGGCCGTCGATTGCCGGCACGTGATGGAAACCAACATAAAGCGCCGCCAGCCCCATCATTACCAGGAAGCCCGGCAGCACGAACAAGGTTCCGGCCACCAGCCCCCCGGGCACCCGATGGAGAATCCAGCCAAGGTAGGTGGCGAGTTGCTGGGCCTCGGGCCCCGGCAGCAGCATGCAGAAATTGAGCGCGTGCAAAAAGCGGGCTTCGCCCACCCATTTCTTCTCATCGACCAGGATGCGATGCATGGTGGCGATCTGGCCGGCCGGCCCACCGAAGGACAGCAGGCCGATCTTGAGCCAAACGCGGCAGGCTTCGCGGAAATCGGGGGGGTGGGCGACCATATCGCCAGAATAGCATGGCTGGATCATCGCTTCGCCGGCGATATTGCCGCCGGGGCCCTCCAGCCCGTATCATCGCCGAAACCGATATGCCGGGCCAACCGATGACCACCTTGCTGTTTACCCATCCTTGCTGCCTCGACCACGACACCGGCGAGTTCCATCCGGAATCGCCCGACCGGCTGAAGGCCGTCACCCATCTGCTCGACCACGAGGATTTCGTCTACCTGCCGCGCGAGACGGCGCCCGCCGCCACCACCGACCAGCTGTTGCGCGCCCATACGAGGCGCCATATCGAGAATATTCTGGCGCTGCCGCCCGAGGGTAACGAGCCCCGCTTCATCGACGCCGACACGGTGATGTCCAAGGGTAGCGCCCAGGCGGCGCTCGCCGGCGCCGGCGCCGCCTGCGCCGCCGTCGATGCCGTCGCCAACAAGGAATGCCGTAACGCCTTCTGTGCCGTCCGCCCACCCGGCCATCATGCCGAGCGGGATGCCGCCATGGGCTTCTGCCTGTTCAACAACGTGGCGGTGGCGGCGTTGCAGGCCCGCGACGTCCACGGCTTCAAGCGGGTGGCGGTGGTGGATTTCGACGCCCATCACGGCAATGGCATCCAGCAAATCTTCTGGGACGAACCGGGGACCTTTTACGCCTCGACCCACCAGGACGACGCCTTTCCCTATACCGGCAAGACCGATGAGACCGGCCGCCCCGGCGGCGGCACCATCGTCAACGTGCCGATGCCCAAGGGCAGCGGCGGCGACGTCTTTCGCGCCGCCTACACCGATATCATCTTGCCGAAACTGAAGGAATTCGCCCCCGATTTCCTGCTGATCGCCGCCGGCTTTGACGGCCATGCCGCCGATCCGCTGTCCTACCTCCGCCTCAAGGTCGACGACTTCAACTGGATCACCCGCGAATTGCTGGAAGTCGCCCGATTGTCCGCGGGCAATCGCGTCGTTTCGGTGATGGAGGGCGGTTACGACACTCGCACGCTGGGCGCCTGCGTCGCCGCCCACATCCGCCTGCTGATGGGACACTGACCATGAAGTTCATTGAATGGGACCCGGCGATGTCGGTGGGCTCGACCGAAATCGACGGCCATCACCGGATGATCATCGACTGCCTCAACCGACTGCACCCGCTGATCGGCACCGAGGGCAAGGAGACCGAGGTGCACGAGGTGGTCGACGCGCTGGAGGACTTCATCCTGGTCCATTTCAGCGTCGAGGAGCAGGCGATGATCCACGCCGGATTCCCCGACTGGCGCGCCCACAAGGAACTGCACGACCGGCTGTTCGACGAGGTGTTCAACCTGAAGTCCGACATCGAGCATGGCCGCCCGATCGACGCCGGCCGCCTGTTCGAGACCATTTACGAGTGGTTGATGAAGCACATCCTGGGCGAGGACGCCAAATACGCCCCCTACCTTCAAGCCCCGGAGGGCGTGTCGGCGGCGGTGTGGGACCATGACCAAAGGGGTGAAGGCTGAGGGCGCGGCATCACGCCGCCCGGCCACCGCGCAGCCGCATCAGACTGACCGCCGCCGCTCCGGCGGCGAAGGCGCAGGCCACCGCCAGCGAGATATGGGTGGCCCAGGCGGGGAACCAGCCGAAGGCGACCGCCACCAGGGCGGCCCCCGAGGTCTGCCCTAACAAGCGGGCGGTCCCCAGCATGCCGCTGGCGGCGCCGCTGCGCTCACGGGGCGCCGCCGTCAGCATGGCGCGGTTGTTGGGCGACTGAAACAGGCCGAAACCAACACCGCAGACCGCCATGCGCCAGACAATGTCGATGGCGGTGGCGTGGGCCGGTAGCAGGGCCAGCGCCGCCAGACCGACCGCGAACAGCGATAGGCCGACACCGCCGAGAATGCCGGCGGGGGCGCGGCGGTCGGACAGCCAGCCGGCCAACGGCGCGGCAAAGGCCACCGCCAGCGGCCAGGGGGTCATCAGCAGACCGGTCTCGGCCTCGCCACGGCCGACAATGTCCTGGAAATAAAAGGGCAGCGCAACGAAGGCCAGCATCTGGGCGACGAACGAGCAGACCGAGGTCGCCACCGCCATGCGGAACGGCCGCAGCCGCAGCAGGTCGATCGGCAGCAGCGGCGCCGGCCGCGACAATTCGCGGCGCACCAGCGCCCAGCCCAGCAGGACACAGGCGGCCAGCTCGGCGGCGACCGCGCCCAAGCCCTCGCCGTGCCCCAGTCCGTCGAGGCCAAGGATGAACAGGCCGAAGGTGCCGGCGGTCAACAACGCCGACCGGACGTCGAAGGGAACCAGACTGCGCGCCGTTTTCGGCAACGCGCGCGCCGTCAACAGCGTGGCCAAGCCCAAAGGCACGTTGACGGCGAACAGCCACGGCCAGGAAGCCAGCGACAGAATCAACGCGGCGACGCTTGGCCCCAGCGCGGCGGACAGCGCCACCACCAGCGAATTGATGCCGATGCCCCGCCCCAGCATGGCGCGGGGCCAGATGAAGCGGAGCAGCGCCACGTTGACGCTCATCAGGCAGGCGGCGCCAATTCCCTGGACCACGCGGGCACCGATCAGCGCCGGCAACGATCCCGACAGGGCGCAGAGCAGCGAAGCCAGGGTGAATACCGCCAGTCCGAAACGGTAGAGGCGGCGATAGCCGACGATCTCACCCAGCGCCGCCAGCGGCAGCAGGCTGAGGGCGACCACCAGCTGGTAGGAATTGACCACCCAGATCGAGGTGGCCGGATCGGTGTGCAGCGCGCGGACGATGGTCGGCAGCGCCACGTTGGCGATGGAGCCGTCCAGCACCGCCATCAGGATGCCGAGCGACAGGCAGGCGACCGCCCAATACCGTCGCGGCGGCGGCACTCCGTCGGCGGCGCTCTCCATGGCGACCTACGCTCCGCAGGTGACAATCATGCCGCAAGCTGGCGCGGACATGACGGCGAAAATATGGCGGTTCCGCCCCGGCGTTACAGCCCCACCAGTTCCAGCAGCGGCCGCCATTCCAAGGCGTAGTCCTTGGCCCGGCGCAGCGAGCTGTCGAGCACCGTGACGCCCTCGGCGGCCAGCGTCGGGTAGATCTGGCTGTCCCGCAGCTTCGCCACCACCGGAAAGCCGAGCCCGGTGAAGAAGGTGTCGAGATGGGCCGAGGCCCTGGTGCCCGGCCGCAGCCGGTTGCCGATGACGGCGACGGTGCGCTTGTTCTTGCGCACCACCTTGACCTCGGCCAGCTTGGCGAGGAAATGGGCGCTGGCATCCTCGTCGAAGGCCGAGGGCAGTACCGGAACGACGATGACGTCGGCGATGTCGATCAGTTCCTCGACCGCCTTGTGGCGCATGGCGGCGGGAGCGTCGATGACCAGACGCTTGATCTCGGCCGGCGCCGCCTCGACCGAACGCGACCAGTCGAGTCCATGGATCGTCGCCCCCCGCTTGCCGCGACGTCGCAGCCAATTCAGACTGGAGCGCTGGCGGTCGCAATCGCCGATGGCCGTCGCATGACCGGCGGCGGCGAAGGCGGCCGCCAGATGGGTGGCGATGGTGGTCTTGCCGCAGCCGCCCTTGATGTTGCCTACCAGCACCGTCAGCATGATCGCTCCCCCCGCCCGATTTACGCGGCCACAATAATGGATCGGACGGCCGCCGGAAACGCTTACATCGAAAGTTCACAACCCTCGGAGCCAACGGGGCCTCAGGCCGGCCGCCCCCGACAACGCGGCATCGATCTGGGCGAGAAGCTTCGCCCGGTCCTTGGGCAGGTTGCCAGCCAGGGCCAGGGCGTTGCTGGCATGGTTGGAACGGAAGATCACCGGGGTCGGCGGCGCCAATCTTTCGACCAAGCGGCGCAGTTCGCCCAGCACCCCGGCATCGTCCTGCCATTCGAATCCTGGGAATCGCTGGTGGAATCCCGGCGCCGCCTCGGCCTCCAGGCCCAATTGCAGGGTCGACAGGTAGGTGGGCGGCGCCCGATTGATCAATTCGGCGGTGGCGTCGACATGCTCTTCCCAGCCGGCCTTGCCGCCCAGGCCGTTGATCACCGTCGCCGACACCTTGAGGCCGCCCTCGGCCGCCCGTTTCAAGGCCGCCTCCATCTGGGCGGCACCGCCCTTGCCGATGCGCTTCAGCAACACGTCGCTGCCCGATTCGATGCCGAGATAGACCAGCGACAGTTTCTTCGCCTTCAGGCCGCGAATCTCGTCGGCGGATTTCTTCAAGATGTTGAACGGGGTGGCGTAGGCCGAAATCCGCTGAAGATCGGGGAACACCGCCGCCAGGCGGTCGCACAGCGCGCCCAGATGGTCGACCGGCAAGCCGTAGGCGTCGCCGTCGGCCAGAAAGACGCGAGTGGCGTCGGGCCAGGCCCGCGCCGCCCGGTCGATGTCGACGAATACCTCGGCCAGCGGACGCTCCCGGTACGCCTTGCCCTTGTACATCGAGCAGAAGGTGCAGTGGTTGTAGCCGCAGCCCAGCGTCGCCTGGATGATCAGATTGTCGCCTTCCGACGGCGGCCGCCACAGGGGGAAGTCGTAATCGAGCATGCCCCTATTCCCCATCCGCCGGATCGGCGCGGCGGTCGCGCAGCGTCACCAGTTCCTCGGCGGCGGTGGGGTGGATGCCGATGGTGGCGTCGAACTGGGCCTTGGTGGCCCCCGCGTTCAGCGCCACGGCGAATCCCTGCATGATCTCGGGAGAATCGGCACCGACCATGTGCACTCCCAGCACCCGATCGGTGGCGCGCTCGACCACCAGCTTGACCATGGTGCGCTCGTCACGGCCCGACAGGGTATGACGCAGCGGCCGGAACCGCGACAGATAGACGTCGATGGCGCCGTCGCGCCGTCGCGCCTCGTCCTCGCCCAAGCCGACGGTGGCGACCGGCGGTTGGCTGAACACGGCGCTGGCGACGTTGGTGTAATCGACGGCCCGGCGGCGGCCACGATAGAGGGTATCGATCAGCGCCGCCGCCTCGGCCAGCGCCACCGGGGTCAGGTTCTTGCGATCGGTGACGTCGCCGATGGCGAAGATCGAATCGACGCCGCTTTGCGAATAGGCGTCCACCGCCACTGCGCCGTGTCCGGTGAGCCCCACTCCCGCCGCCTCCAGCCCGATGCCCTCGGTATTGGGCCGCCGCCCGGTGGCGTAGAGCACCAGATCGACTTCCAGCGTCTGGCCGCCGGCAAGGCCGAGCACGGTGCCGCTTCCCAATTTGTCGATGTGCGTCACCACCGTCTCGCACCGCATGTCGACGCCCTTTTTCACCATCTCCTCGGCCAGAGTGGCACGGATGTCGGGATCGAAACCGCGTAGCGGCGCCGGGCCGCGCAACAGCTGATGCACCTCGACCCCCAGGGCGTTGAAGATGCCGGCGAACTCGACGGCGATGTAGCCGCCGCCGACGATGGCCAGCCTTCTGGGCAATTGCATCAGGTCGAGGGCCTGGTCCGAGGTGATGGCGTGCTCGATGCCGGGCAGTTCGGGCAACGCCGGCCGGCCGCCGGTGGCGACCAGGATGCGCTCGGCGGCGAGGGACGGGCCTCCGGCGATCTCCACCGTATGGGCGTCGGCGAGGCGCCCCCGCCCCTCGATCAACGTCACCCCGGAATCGCGCAACAGGCGGGTGTAGACCGTCTCCAACCGGGCCAACTCGGCGTTCTTGGCGACGATCAGCCGGGCCCAGTCGAAATCGACCGCGCCGGCACTCCAGCCGAACCCCTCCATGTCGGCCAGGTCTTCGGCGAAATGGGCGCCGATCGCCAGCAGCTTCTTGGGGATGCAGCCGCGAAAGACACAGGTGCCGCCGACGCGGCTCTTCTCGATCAGGGCGACGCGGATGCCGGCGGCGGCGGCCAGCCGCGCGGCACGCACCCCGCCCGAACCGGCGCCAAGCACGACCAGATCGTAATCCCAACGCGCCATGCCGATCCCTTTCCCGCAGGCCGGGGGCAGTCTAGCAGAACAAGGCCGCTTCGCGCGAAAGCCCCCTCGCCCGGGACGACGGAAAAGTCTTACAGCGGCGCCAATCCCAGGCGGTCGAACAGACCCTTGTCGCTGGTCGGCGAGGCGTTGGGTGCGGTCAGCAGCCGTTCGCCGCAGAACACCGAATTGGCGCCGGCGAAGAAGCACATCGCCTGCATCTCGTCGCTCATGCCCTGGCGACCGGCCGACAGCCGAACATAGGAGCGCGGCATGATCAGGCGGGCGACGGCGATGGTGCGGACGAAGTCGAAGGGATCGGGCTTCGGCTGATCGGCCAACGGCGTGCCGGGAATCGGGATCAGCAGGTTGATCGGCACGCTGTCGGGATGCTTGGGCATGGTCGCCAGGGTCACCAGCATCTTGGCGCGGTCGGTATTGCCTTCGCCCATGCCGACGATGCCGCCCGAGCAGACGTGCAACCCGGCGTCGCGCACATGTTCCAGCGTATCCAGGCGATCCTGGTGGGTACGGGTCGAGATCACCTCGCCGTAATGCTCGGGGCTGGTGTCGACGTTGTGGTTGTAATAGTCGAGCCCGGCTTCCTTCAGCTTATGGGCCTGGTCCTTGGACAAGAGGCCGAAGCTGGCGCAGGTTTCCAGCCCCAGCGCCTTGACGCCCTCGACCATGGCCAGCGCCACGTTGAAGTCCTCGCCCTTGGGGCCGCGCCAGGCGGCACCCATGCAGAAGCGGCTGGCGCCCTCGGCCTTGGCCTTGGCGGCGGCGGCGATCACCTCCTCGACCTGGAGCAGCTGCTCCTTCTCGAGCCCGGTAGCGTAATGGGCCGATTGCGGACAGTACTTGCAATCCTCGGGACAGGAACCGGTCTTGATCGACAGCAGGCGGCTGATCTGGATGCGGTTGGGGTCGAAGTTGGCGCGGTGGATGGTGTGGGCCTGGAACAGCAGGTCCATGAAGGGAAGCGCGAACAGCGCCTCGACCTCTTCGACCGTCCAGTCGTTGCGCACCACCCCCAACCCCTCGGAAACCACCTTCGCCGCAACGTTCACCGCACACCTCCCATACATTGGCGGCGAGACTTTAGTGCGGCATACGCCGGCTTTGCAAGAAACGCGAAAAGGGCCTAGAAACTCTCCGCCATGCGCCACCTCGACCACCGCCTCCACCAATTCCTCGACGGGCTCGATGCCGACGGTCGCCGCCGCCGCCTGCGCACGGTCGAGCCGTTGGCGGCGGGCCGGGTGCGGATCGGCGGCCGCGAGGTGGTGAATTTCTCGTCGAATGACTATCTCGGCCTGTCGCGCCACCCGCTGCTGATCGAGCGCGCCCGCGAATGGGCGGCGCGCTGGGGCGCCGGCTCGGCCGCCTCGCGACTGGTTACCGGCCACCTTGCCGCGCTGGAAACCATCGAGGCCCGCATCGCCGCCGCCAAGGGCTCGGAAGCGGCCCTGATCTTCGCCAGCGGCTGGCAATGCAACGCCTCGGTGCTGCCGGCGCTGCTCGACCCGACGCTGTGGGGTGAAAAGCCGGTGGTGCTGGCCGACCGCCTCAACCACGCCAGCCTGCACATGGGCTGCCAGGCGGCGGGGGTGCGCCAGCACCGCTTCCGCCACAACGATCTTGGCCATCTGGCCGAATTGCTGGAAAAGCCCGGCCCCAAGCTGGTGGCGACCGAATCGGTGTTCAGCATGGACGGCGACGCCGCCGACGTCGCCGAACTGGCCCGCCTGTCCGCCGCCCACGACGCCGTTCTCTACCTCGACGAGGCCCACGCCACCGGCGTGCTCGGCGCCAACGGCTTCGGCTTGGCGGTCGGCCACAAGGTCGATATCGCCATGGGCACCTTCTCGAAGGCGCTGGGCGGTTTCGGCGCCTACGTCGCCTGTTCGGCGGCGATGCGGGAATTCCTGGTCAATCGCGCCTCGGGATTCATCTACGCCACCGCCCTGCCGCCGGCGACACTGGGCGCCATCGACGCCGCCGTCGAACTGGTCCCCACCCTGGACGCCGAGCGCCGCAAGCTGGCCGAGCGCGCCGAATTCGTCCGCCGCTCGTTCCGCCAGGCCGGTCTCGACACCGGCCTGTCCTCGACCCAGATCGTGCCGGTGATCCTGGGCGACGAGCGCCGCACCCTGGAGGCCGCCGCCCGGCTGGAAGAAGCCGGCCTGCTCGGCATCGCCATCCGGCCGCCGACGGTGCCGCCCGGTACCAGCCGCATCCGCTTCGCCCTGTCGGCGGCCCATGTCGATGCCGATGTCGAACGGCTGGTGGCCGAGACCATCCGGGTGACGCGATGAGCACACTTCTTTTCATTCACGGCTGGGGCTTCGACGGCGGCGTCTGGAGCGACGTTCTGGCCGGCCTCGAGGACTTTCCTTGCGCCGTCGCCGATCTCGGGTTCTTCGGCCGCCCCTCGCTGCCCGAGGTCGAGCGCCCCCTGGTGATCGGCCATTCCATGGGCTTCGCCTGGGCGCTGGCGAACTTGCCGCGCCCGTGGGCGGGAGCGGTGGCGGTCAACGCCTTCCCCCGCTTCGTTGCCGGCGACGGCTATGTTGGCGTGCCGGGCGAGCGCTTGGCGGCGATGCGCCGCCAATTCGCCGAGGACCCGGCCAAGACCACCGCCACCTTCCTTGCCCGTTGCGGCGTCGCCGAGCCCAACCTCGCCGACCTGGACGACGCAATCCTGGGCGACGCTTTGGCGTGGCTGGAGGGCTGCGACCAGCGCGACGCCCTGGCGGCACTCGACTGTCCGCTGGCCGTGCTGTCGGGCGGCGCCGATCCGGTGGTGCGGGACGCGATGAGCCGCGCCGGTTTCGCCGGCCACGACCTGACGATGGTCGAGGGCGCCGGACACCTGCTGCCGCTGACCCATGCCGCCGCCGTCACCGCCGCCATCCGGAGCCTTGGCCCATGACCGACAAGCAGCGCATCGCCGCCGCCTTCTCGGCCGCCGTCGCCAGCTACGAAGCCGCCGCCGAGGCCCAGGACCTGGCCGCGTCGCGGCTAACCGAGCGGGTGCTGGCCCTGCCCCGTCCGTCGGCGCCGCGCGTCCTTGAAGTCGGCTGTGGCACCGGCCTGCTGACCCGTCGCCTGCTCCCCGCCATCGGCGGTTCCTGGCTGATCACCGACATTGCCCCGGCAATGGTCGACGCCACCCGCGCCACGCTGCCCACGCAATCGGCCGAATTCCGCGTCATGGATGGCGAGCATCCAGACGGCATCGCTCCGGGCGGCATTGATCTGGTGGTCTCGAACCTAGCCGCCCAATGGTTCGCCGACCTGCCCGGCGCGCTGACGGCGCTGGAAACTTGCCTGGCCCCGGGTGGCCGCTTGCTGCTGACCACGCTCGGCTGGCAAAGCTTCGGCGAATGGCGCCTAGCCCACGACCATCTCGGCTTCGGCTGCGGCACACCCCGCTATCCGACGGCGGCGCAATTGCAGGTCGCCAGCGGCGCCCAGGTCACCGCCGATACCTTCACCGTCACCTACGCCGATGGCCGCGCCTTCCTCAAGGCGTTGAAGGCGATCGGCGCCGGCACCCCGGCACGCGGCTACCGGCCGCTGTCG
>Ga0265327_10000278_pt1 | contig 100987 bp, 71 predicted proteins | sample 41621metaG_FD_202089 | JGI IMG/M metagenome (GOLD analysis project Ga0265327, IMG submission 202089) | Rhizosphere microbial communities from Carex aquatilis grown in University of Washington, Seatle, WA, United States - 4-16-21 metaG | ecosystem: Host-associated > Plants > Roots > Rhizosphere...
CAAGGCTTGCTGGATGTCGCGTTCGGTGAAGCTGTCGATGTTGGCGGTGGCCTCGTCGAGGATCAGGATTTTCGGGTCGGCCAGCAAGGCGCGGGCGAAGCTGAGCAATTGCCGTTGGCCGATGGACAGGTTCCTGCCGCGCTGGCCCAGCAGGGTGTCGTAACCATCGGGCAGGCGCTCGATGAAGCCATGGGCGCTGACGGCCTTCGCGGCGGCGATCACGTCGTCCACGCTCGCGCCCGGCACGCCGTAGCGGATGTTTTCCAGAATCGTCCCGCTGAACAGGAAAGGCTCTTGCAGCACCATGCTGATGGTGTGGCCTAGCGAATCCAGCGTCACGTCGCGGACATCGACGCCGCCGACCAAGACGGCGCCTTCCCAGACATCGTAAAACCGATGCGTCAAGGCGGTGATGCTGGTTTTGCCGGAGCCGGTCGGGCCGACCAAAGCCACGGTCTGGTAAGGCTCCACCCACAAGGAAACCTCGTGCAACACCGGCTGCCCCGGCCGGTAGCCGAATGTCACCTGGCGGAATTCGACCGACGGCGGCTGGTTTTTCAACACGACGGCGTCAGGCTTGTCTTCGATTGCCACCGGCACGTCCAGCACCTCGAAGATGCGGTGGCCGGCCACCATCGCGCTTTGCATCGTGGTGTATTGCATGGACAGCGTGCGAATCGGGTCGAAAAAGCGCTGCACATAAAAAATGTACGCGACCATGACGCCGACGCCCAACTCGCCCGACAGCACTTTGTCGCCGCCGACGATGACGACGATGCCCATCGCCACGCCGGTCAGGATGTCGACGGCGGGCACCATGATCTGCGAGGCGCGCGAGGAGTTGATCTGGGCGTCGAGGTTCTCCTTGGCTTTGATCTGGTAACGCTCAAAATTGACCGCCTCGCGGCGGTTTTCCTGCACCGTGCGAATGCCGTTGATATTCTCCGCCAAGGCCGCGTTGGCGCTGGAGGAGGCTTCCCGCGCCCGGCGGAAGCGCGGCCGCGCCCACGGAATCCAGATGGCGCGAACCAGCACCAGCACCGGCAGCACGGTCAACGTCAACAAACCCAACGCTGAATCCATCCACAGCAACACGCTGATAATGCCGACCAGCAGGAAAAAATCGCCGATGGCCGACACCGAGTTTTCCATGAACTCCTGCAAGGCATTCACGTCGCTTTGCAAGCGGGCCATCAGCCGCCCGACCTGGGTTTGATCGAGGAAGGACAGCGACACGTCTTGCAAATGCGCGAACATGGCCCGGCGCAAGTCGAAAATGACCCGCTGCGCCAGCTTGGCGGACAGCGATTCCTGCCAATAGCTTAAGCCCGCATTCAGCACAATCAACACGGCAAAACCGGCCAGCACGACCGGCAAGGACAGCGTGGAATGGCCGACCGCGCTGTCCACCGCGTAGCGCACCGTCAGCGGGATGCTGACTTGCACGGCGGTGGCCAAGGCGACGGCGAGCAAAGCGCCGGCCAGGCTGCGCCGATAGGGGCGGACATAGCCAAACAAGCGGCGCACGACGCCGGTGTCAAAGCGCGTCAGCGCATCGTCGCCAAAATCATGGTGGCGTCCTCCGCCAAAACCGGACGGGCCGGCATCGCCTCGCATCGCACTCATCAGGCCACCTCCAAACAGGGGCTTTTGCGCCGCTTCAAAGGCGGCGACGGATTGGAATCGGTTCGGTTTTGCAGCGCCCACAATTCGGCATACGTGCCGCCTTGGCGCAACAGTTCGGCATGAGTGCCGCGCTGGACGATCCGGCCTTGATCCAGCACGATGATCTCGTCGGCATGCAGCAACGAACTGAGCCGGTGGGCGATGATGATCGTGCCCCGGTTGCTCACCGCGCCGCGCAAAGCCTCGCGCACCAACTGCTCGGTGGCCGCGTCGATGGCGGCGGTGGAATCGTCTAGCACGATGATGGCCCGGTTCGCCAGCAAGGCGCGGGCAATGGACATGCGCTGGCGCTGCCCGCCGGACAGCGCGACGCCGCGCTCGCCGACGCGGGTGCCGTAGCCGTCGGGCAGCCCGGCCACATGCTCGTGGATTTGCGCGATGGACGCCGCCTCGACGACGCGCTGCTCTTCCGCCCAAGGCTCGGCATAGGCCACGTTGTCACGCACCGACACGTCGAACAGAAAAATCTCCTGCTGCACCAGGCCGACGGCGCGGCGCAGCGAATCCAGCGTCAGGTCGCGGATGTCCTGGCCGTCCAGCGTGATCCGGCCAAACGTCACGTCGTAAAAACGCGGAATCAAATGCGCCAGCGTCGACTTGCCACTGCCGGGGGGGCCGACAACGCCTAAAGTTTTCCCCGGCCCGACTTCAAAACTAATGTCGGAGAGAATCTTGCGCCCGCCCCGGCCCAGGTTGTAGGCGAAATCCACCGCCTCAAACCGCAACACGCCCTCGCTCAAAACCAAATCCCGCGCCTCGGGCGCGTCCTGTATCTGCGGTTCGGCGTCCAGCACCTCGAACAGCCGACTGCCCGCCGAACTGGCCCGCGAACTGGAATTGACGATCATGCCGACTTGGCGGATCGGCTGTTGCAAAATGCTCATGAAGGTCAAAAACTCAGTCAACGCGCCGACGGTCATGCCGCCTTGCTGCACGCGCTGGCCGCCGATCCACAGCACCAGGCCCATGGCGACATAATAGGCAAACGCCATCACGCTCATCGAGCCCATGCGCAGCGTGATGCGACGATTGGACAATAGCAAAGCCGCTTGCGCGGCCTGGTCGAATTTCGCCAGCTCCAAGGTTTTGCTGGCGAAGGCGCGGACGACGCGGACGCCTTGCAAGTTTTCCTCCATGGCCAAGGTCAAATCCGACATCAGTTGTTGCAAGCGTTGCCAGCTCAAGCGCAGAAACAAGCCCATGCGGGTCGCGCGCCAGGCCACGAACGGCACGAAGCTCAACGCGATCAGGCCGAGTTGCACATCCATGCCCAACAAGCGCCAAGCCCCGACGCCGACCAGCAGCAACAGCACCAAGGCCCGCAAAAAGCCGGATTCGAGGAAGGCGCGCACGCCTTCCAGATCCAACATGCCCCGGGCGATCAGGTCGGCAGAATGGTTCACGTCATGGAAGCCGAAGCTCAAGACTTGCAATTTGTGGAAAAAAGCCAGGCGCAAATCGTAGCCCACGCGCTGGGCGACGGATTCGCCGAAATAACCTTGCAAGCCGGTCAGCGTGCCGCGCAGCGCGCAGGCGGCGATAATCATCAAGGCCGTGGCAAGCAAGGCGGCGCGGGGGCCGGTGGCATGGGCGTGGCCGTCGATGACGAGTTCGTAAGCATGCTGCGCGGCCTCGCCGAACAACTGCGGCGTCAACTGCAAGAAAGCCGCACGGGCTGATTCCGGATGGGTGTGGCCATCGACCAGCAAATGATGGGCTTGATCGACCGCCCGCCCCAGCAAGCGCGGCGTCACCAGGTTGAACACGGCAGCGCCTAAGGCGCAAGACAGCGCAAAAAACCATTGCCAGGGATAGCGGAAGCTCAAGCGGGTCAGCCTGCCCAACACACGGGGCATGGCTTTGATATTCAACTTGCCTAAATCCAGGTCGAGGTTTGCGGCGGAGGGGGGCGCACTCATGGTTGGTCATATCCTCGGAGGAACGAAAACGGAAAGCCTTTAGCCGCTGCGGAAGCGCCGATAAAAGCCGCGCCTAGGCACATGCCGGGCCAGGCGGATTTGTCAACGCCCACGCGAAAACCCCTGGACGAACTCGCCCAAGGGTTGACGGCGGCACGCGGGCAACCGGCAAATCGCGTTGTTCACACGGGGCCGCCGCGAAATTTGACGGCCTTGCCCTGCCAGCAGCGTTTTGCGAGCGCGGCGGCCGCGGTTAAAAACCGTGCCCGCCGCGCGTCGACACACGCCACATCATCTGTCTGTCGGCGGAACCAGCCCCAGCTCCAGGGCTTGTTCGTACAGCCCGCCCATTTTCCATTGCTGCTTCCAAACGCCCGGCCCCAAGTCCCGGGAACCGCCGATGGACTCGGCCAGAATCTGCAATCTCGCGCCTTCCTCCAAGATCAAGATGTACTCGGCCAGTTCGCGCAAACCCTTTTTGCCCCAAACGGTAGACCCGCCGTTGGCTTCTAGAATCGCTTGCGTATAAGGGTTTTCCTGGATGCGATCCAAAATAAAATCCACTTCCTGCTGGCGGCGGTCGATATAAATCGGCAATTCCTTAAACAGCTTGAAGCGGATCACCGGCACATAACGGATCGGCAGGCTGCGGTGGGTTTGCGCCCAGGCGCCTAGGTGCGGAGTATGCACATGGGAGATCGTCGTCACGTCGGCATGCTGCTGGAACAGCTTCAGGTAACGGCCGCCGCCCGCCGCGCTCTTGCCTTGGTAAACCGTGCCGTCGAAGCCGACCACGGTGGCGGTGACTTCCTTGTCGGGATTAAACGGGCCTGGATAGTTGACGCTGACGAGCTTGTCTTCGCCAGGCACGCGCTGGACGAAGCCGACGGTGCCTTGCGCGGTGGTGGTGCCGGTTTCGCGGAACACGCGGAAAGCCAGCTTGGCTTCCTCGACAGTTTGCTCGACGAAAGCACGGGTTTCAGGGGATAACACAGGAAGATTGCTGACGGGGACTGACATCGTGTTTGCCTAAATATTAATTTGAGTCTAATGCCCCTCTCCCGGTGGGAGAGGGGTTGTTGAGTGCGGAGGCTTAACCCACCGCCCGCAGCGCCGCAGAGCCGGACGGCCGCCCGCGCACCAAAGGCAGCACCTCTTCGCCGACGCGATAGGCTTCTTCCAGATGCGGCGTGCTGGCCAGGATGAACGAATCCGCGCCGAGGCGAACCAGATCATCCAGGCGTTCGGCGACCTGCTCGTAGCTGCCGACGATGCCCTGGGTCTGCCCGCCGCGCAGCAGGCTGAAGCCCGAAAAGATGTTCGGCTCGGTAATCAGATCCTTGTAGCTATTGATCGTCTTCGGCCTGAAATCACGCTGGCGGGCCGCGCCCACCGACTCGCTGGGTTCGCCGGTGCCTTGGAAGCGGGCCAAGGCGGCGGGGTCGACATTGGCAAAGCCCTTGCGGATTTCCTCCCAGGCTTCTTCCTCGGTGGGGCGGGCCAGGATGTCCACGCGCACGGCGGTCTTGATCTTGCGGCCCAACTGGTCGGTGCGCTCCTTCACACGATTGAACTTGTCGCGCAGCGCGTCAAAGGGTTCCAGCCAGGACAGGTAGTAATCGGCGTGCTTGGACGCCGAGGCCAGGGCCGCATCCGACGAGCCGGAGAAATAGATTTCCGGGAAGTCTTCCGCGGACAGCGGGTCGGGCAGCCCGGCGTCTTCCACCTGGTAGAACTTGCCCTGGTAGGTGAACGGGCCGCCCTTCCAAACGCCGCGGATGATGTCGAGAAACTCGGTGGTGCGGGTGTAGCGGTCGTCATGCGGCACGGAATCGCCCCACCACAACTGCTGCGGCCCGCCGCCGCCGGTGATGATGTTGTACAGCGCCCGCCCGCCGGTCGCCCGTTGCAAGCTGGCGGTTTGGCGGGCCGCGACGACCGGATTCAAAAAACCCGGCTGGAACGGGATCATGAAGCGGAAGGTCTTGGTCTCCCGCGCCAGGAACGAGGAAATCACCCAAGGCTCATCCGTGCTGGGGAAAGACGGGATCAGCCCGCCCTGGAAGCCTGAGATTTCCGCCGCGCGGGCGATTTCGGCCAGATAGTCGATATAGCTCGTGTCGTCCTCGCCGCCGCTCAGGCCCGGCTTGGTCAAATTGTCGTTGCCGGGGAACCAGTCGCCGCGCCAGGGTTTGCGGCTGCGGTGGGAACTCGGTTCGCCATGGGTGGGGATGCGCCAGAAAACGTCGATGGTCATGGTTGTTGCTCCTGCGAATGTGGCAAGTATTTGTTAATGGAAACTCTGATTTAAGTTGATTCCGTCCATGCTTCGATTAACTCAGCACCGACGGGTTCGACAGGGCTCTCCTGAGCGTAGTCGAAGGGCTCACCACGAACGGAATCAACTACCTACCGTTCGCCCTGAGCTTGTCGAAGGGCTTATTTAGAGACTCATTAAGCGGCTTTGGACAAACGGGCGGCGAGGCGCGAACGGACGACCGGCAAGACTTGCTCGCCAATGCGGTAGGCTTCCTCGAAATGCGGGATCGCGGCCAGCACGAAGCTGGAAATGCCGGCCTCGGCATATTTAGCCAGCCGTTCCGCCACCGTCCCGTAACTGCCGACCAGGGACGCGGCGGCCCCGGTGCGCTCGGTGGCAAAGCCGGCCCACAGGCCCGGCGCGATGACCGGGTCGGCGGAACCCACCGCCCGGCCCGATTGCGCCAGGAAGCGCTGGGCGTCATGCACGGCCTCGCCCTCGGTTTCACGCGCCAGCACGTCGATGCGCAGGCCAAACGACAGGCTGCGCCCCTGTTCGGCGGCCAAGGCTTGCAGCGTGGCAATGGACTCCTTGAGTTCTTCCACCGGGGCCGCGTCCAGCACATGCACGTCCGCCCAGCGCGCCGACAACTGCAAAGCCTCGGGGCTGTTGCCGGACAGGTAAACCGGCGGCACCGGCTTGTTGGCCAGCGGCCCGTTGAAGCCGCCGTCCAGCACTTCAAAATACTGGCCCTTGAAGCTGAACGGCGACTGGGTCAGCACGCCTTTGGCGACCTGGACGAACTCGCCGATGCGCGGCAGGATGTCGCTGTCTTTGGCGTAATCGCCGTGCTGGCGGCGCGATGCCACATCGCCCCCGGCGCTGATCTGCCAGGCGAAGCGGCCGCCGGTGAAGCGCTGGAAACTGGCCGCGTTCTTCGCCGCGTAAACCGCCGAGCCGCGCGAGGCTTCAAACTCGGTCAGCAGTTTCAGCTTGCGCGAACTGCGCGCCAGATAGCCGGCGACAATCCAGGACTCGTCGCCTTGCAAATCATTTTGGATCTGGATGCCGTCAAAGCCGGCCAAGTCCGCCGCGCGGGCGATCTGGTGCAAATGGTCGAGGAAATTGAAGCGGTCGCCGCGCGGGTCGCTGACCCCGTCGGTGAACGGCGGCCGCGCGTTTCCGCCGCGCTCGCCGCGGCGGGTTTGGCTGGCGTCGCCATAGCGCCCGTCGCCGCTGGTCGGCAATTGCCAAATAAATTCAATCGTCATGGTTTGTCCCCCTTAGGTTGTGGTTTTGACATGGAACTTGAAAGGCCCGTGAGAACGGCTTACCAAAAGCGCGCGTTCAACTGCAAACCGATGGTGCGCGGCTGGCCGTAGATTTGCGTGCCGGCGTTTAACGTGGCCGCCGACGGGGTGCCGCTATGGTTCAGATAGGTCTCGTTCAAGGCGTTGTTCAGATAGCCGGTCAAGCTATATTTTTCATCGTTGCTCGCCACCGTGAAGCGGAAGTTGAGGATGGAATAAGCGCCCTGCCACAGGCCGCTGTTGACCTGCGTCTTGTTCTGGAAATTCACGTAGTAATACTGCGGCGAGGTGAAGCGCCAATCGCTGCTGGCCACCATATGGGTGTTGAACGGCAGCTGGTAGGGAATGCGGTAGTCGGTTTGCAGGAAACTGGTGAAATGCGGCGCGCGCACCATTTCATTGCCGACCTGGATTTGCGTCTGCTGCGGCACCCCGGTCTGGTTGATATTGCCGACATCGTCGAAGCGCGTATCCAGCAAGCCGATGTTGCCGATGACATGCAAATCTTGCAGGGGCAGCGCCTCGATTTCAAACTCCGCGCCTTGGGAATGCGCGGCGCTGACGTTGTAGATATAACCGGTCGAGGTGTTCACCGTCGCGCTGGGCACCGCGGTGATGTTCAACTGGTCGTTCTTGTAGTTGTAATAAAACAGCGAGGCGTTGGCTTTCAAGCGCCCCTCAAACCAGCCGGTTTTCGCGCCCAACTCATACGAAATCAAGGTCTCCGGCTGAATGATCGAATTCAGCACCGCCAGCGTCGTCGCCGAGGTGTTGAAGCCGCCGGACTTGGCCCCGCGGGCATGCTTGAAATACACCAAGTCGGTGGCGTTGATCCGCCATTGCGGGGTCACATCATAAGTCCACAAATCCCAGGCCACGCTTTTGCTGCCGGTGAAACTGGTGGCCGCGCCGCTGGTTTGCGCGGTCAGCGGAGTCAGCGGCACCTGGGCCGGGAGATAACTGGGATTGACCGAATACCACCAGTTGTTGACATCGTAAAACAGCGGATTGCTGGTGGTCGCGCCGGCGCCAATCACGCCGCCGCTGGTCGCGGCGTTGTTATAGTTCAGCGTGCCGCCCGCCGCCGCCACCGCCTGGCGCCGGCTTAAATCCACATTCTTGGTTTCGTGGGTGTAGCGCAGGCCGAAGGTGGTCAGCAACTCCTCAGTCCAATTCACCGTGTGGCTGGTGAACAGCGCGACGCTTTCGTCCTGGTGGTTGAAGGTGTTGGTGGAATATGCCTGCTGGCCCAGGCTGGAGAGGCATCCGCCGCCATTGGGCAGCGCCGCGATCTGCTTGGTGGTCAGGCCGACGCCGCAAGGCAGCGTTGATGAGTAAGTCGTCGAGTCGATGTTCTCGTAGAAATAATGCAAGCCGGTGATCCAGTTCCAGCGGTCTTCGCGCGGCGAAGCCAGGCGGAATTCCTGGGAAATCTGCCAGGAGCTTTGCGGCGACGGGGCGCTGCCGGTGGTCGAAGACGTCCAGTCTTCGTAGCCGGTGATGCCGGTCAGCGCGTAGTTGCCGAACTTCTGCGTCAGGTTCAGCAGCGCACCCTTCTGGTAGACCTGGTTGTCAGTGATCGGCGTGCGCCGGGCCGAGCTGATGACGTTAGGGTCCAGGTTCGGGCTGTTGGTGTAGCCGGTCAGCGGGTCTTTGTACAACACGCCGGTGCCCGTGTTGACCGCGTTCAAGTTCAAGGTGCTGACAGTGCCCTGCGTGTAGTAGTCGCGGTAATGCACATTGAACAGCGCTTCGAGGTCAGGCGTGATCTTGTCGAGGAAGGACACCCGGAACATCGCGTCGTCATAGCCGCCTTGCCGCTGGCCGGTTATCAGGTTGGTGACCGGGTCTTGGGTCTGGTAGCGGCCGTCCTGGTGCTCATAATGGAACGCGCCGCGCACGGCGATATTGTCGGCCAGCTTGGCCCCGTAGCCGCCTTCGGCAATCGCGTCGTTGTAGGTGCCATAGGTCAACTTCACATAGCTTTCCTGGTTTTGCGACAGGCTGGGCTTGCGCGATTCCACGTCGATGGCCCCGCCGGTGGTGTTCTTGCCCCACAGCGTGCCTTGCGGGCCGCGCAGCACCTCCACCCGCTCCAGGTCGAACAGCGGGAAGCCGGTGGACGTGGAGTTGCTCATATAGACCTGGTCTTGATAGAAGCCGACCGGGTTGGTGAGATCCAATTGTTGCTGCCCGGTGCCGACGCCGCGTATCCACCAGCGCGGCCGGCCATGGAACTGGGTGCCCGCCGAAGCGTTGGGCACATAGTTGAGGACTTCGCCGGCCGTCTTGCCAATGTTCTGGTCGATCAGCCGACGGCCGCTGAGCACGGTGATCGCGCTGGGCACCCTCTGCGCCGACTCCTTGCGCTTTTGCGCCGTGACCGTCACCTCGCCGAGCTGCTTGGGGTTGGACTCCGCCAGTTCCGCGGCTCTTTCTTCCGAGCCATAGTCAGGCGTGGCCGCCTGGCCCGCCGCCGCGCCTTCCCCGCCGACCGCCGCCCCGGCGGCCGGCCCGCCGTCTTTTCTCGGCCCGCGCGCCCATTCCTCGCGGCTGATGTTGCCGTCCCCGTCCCAGTCATAGGCGGCAAAGCCGTCCGCCGGCGCGGCTTCCGCGGCGGCACCGACCACTGGCGCAGGCGGCGGTGCCTGGCGCGCGGCGCGGCGCGACTTGGGCTTGGCCGCGCCCTTGCCCGACGCGGTGGCCGCCTTGGACGGCGCGCTCGTCCGGGCCTCCGTCGCGGGATCGACCGCGTCCTCGGCCCAGGCGGCCCCCGTCGCCAGGCACAAATAAGCGACCGCCCCGGACACCAAAGACCGATCCAGACGTTTGAAATTGGGCTGCTTTTTCAACTTAACTCGATTCATCGCAAACTCTGCCAGTAAGATTTTTTTATGGGTTGGCGCGCGACATCGCGCAAAGCGCGGCACCGCGGCGGCTAAATTTTTTTCAAAAGGTATGGATGGGCATCGCAAAAAACTTGCCAAACCCTGTCAGAGCGCAGCAAAACCTAAGATTCATAGCAAAAAGACCACGCCTAGCGGGGGTTTGCCAGGAACCGCCATCGGTCGGCGGACAGGCCGGCGCAAGCCGCCAGGCGCGGTTTTGTGAAATCCGGTGGCGGCGGGATTGCTGGAGGCAAAACAGATCTGCTGACCGGCTGTTGCCAGGGAATCAAATTTGCCCGGCGATAAGTCAATAACATTGCCTGTGGCGATCAACCCTGCGCGGGTCGATACCTGGCACAACTCATGCTGACCGACTAGTTCTACCCATCCTTGTCAACAGAGGCGACACATGAGCAACACGCTGGAAACACTTTGGTATACCCGCTGCCCCGTCCCCACCGGGCTAGGCATCGCCGTGCAGAAAGGCTGGCTGGAGGAAAGCTTCACCGCCCAATCCACGGCCATCCAGTCATTGCGCGAATCCAATGACAAAGCCGTGCGGGAATCCCATTTCGACCACACCTTGGAAAACTCCGTCCGCCACGGCGGCAACATCCCGGCGATTTGGGCGCGTTCGGTGGGCCGGGAAACCCGTTTGCTGGGCCTGTCCTGGTCGGACGAAACCCAACGGATATTGAGTTTGCCGGACAGCGGAATCCAAAATGTCAAGGATTTGAAAGGCCGCAAGGTCGGCCTGCCGAAATGGGCCAATGTGCAAATCGACTTTTCCAGGGCGCAGGCGATCCGGGGTTTGGAGAACGCGCTGAAAACCGAAGGGCTGACGGTGGACGATGTGGAAATCGTCGATTTGTTGATCGGCGCGGGCCATAGCGACGAGCCCGCCCAGCGCGTGGCCGGGACGCAGTTGTTCGGCGGCCGCCGCGCCGGCGGGCAGAACGCGGAACTGGTCGCGCTGATCCGCGGCGAAGTGGACGCGATATTCTTGAAAGGCGCGCACGCGGCGGCGGCGGCCAGCCAGTTTGGCTTGGTGACGGTGATCGACACCGGTGTTCATCCCGACCCATTGATCCGCGCCAACAACGGCACGCCGCGCACCTTGACGGTGGATTTAAACTTGATCGAAAACCATTTCGACTCGGCGGTGCTGATTGTCGAAAACGTGCTGCGGGCGCAACAGTGGGCCAGATCCCACCCCGACGAAACCCGCCGCTTCCTCGCCAAGGAAACCAATAGCAGCGAGTATTGGGTGACGGTGGCTTACGGCGACAACGCCCACCAGCGCCTGGACACGGATCTGTCGGAGCAGAACATCAAAGGCTTGCAGGACTTCACCGATTTTCTGCATCGCTGGAAATTCCTGCCCAACCCGGTCGATGTGAACCAATGGATCGACGCGCGGCCGTTTGACGCGGCGTTGGCGAAGGTTAAAGCGGCGGCTTGATAAGCGGCACGGATAACATCCCTCGCAGGGATGTTATCCGTTGTCAATTTGCGAAGTCGTGTTCAGTCACGTAGTCGTTATCTGCCTCAATGAATGGCCACAAGTTGCCCATGTAAAAATTGTTTTTGTTTATCAGTGAAAATTCAGGGTGATGATGGTTGCCGTCTTCATTCTCTCCGAACTTGAATGCTTCTATATATGTTGTCAGGTTTTCTGACGATCCTGAAATCAAAATCCCTTTGCCCTCGCCGAATTGAACGCTGACTTTGCCTTGTGATTTTATCAACTCTAAATATGGGAGAAATTCAGCATATGATTCAGGGTTTTCCTGGGTGACTGCTTCAATCCGTATGCTTGCCTTGCTTGATGCCAAAAACCTGCTCAATTTGTCGTATACTGCATTTAAATTGCCAATAGAGTCAAGAATCATTGGATCTGAACCATTTGAATAGAAAATTCGGATCATGATGGGTGTGATTATTTTTTGTGGTCAACGCTTTTTTTAAGCTACTCGTTCCTACGTGCTGTGTCAATGCCAGCAAGCCCGTAGGATGCGCTGAGGAACGAAGCGCATCTATCGCGAACAAATTTCGTGGAATATAGTCTTGCATTGCATCGTTCCCACGCTCCGCGTGGGAATGCCGCCTTGGCCGCTCTGCGGCCCGTGAGTGATAGTTACGCGACGCGGAGCGTCCGTGGGAGGCATTCCCACGCGGAGCGTGGGAATGATGAATCTAGGGCTTTTTCGGCGTCCAATAGGTTTCCAACTGTAATTCCTTCAACGCCGCGTCCAGAAACCGGGTATCAAACAAGTCTTTCACGTCAAGCTTTCTGCCAATCAGTTTCTGCGCGAATGTGAATTCCGCCGCGTCCCGGTAATGCGCCACAGTGACCGGGTCGAACAACGGCGAAAAGCGGTCTTTCCAAGCGCCCTCGTCCCCATCATAATCGCGCAATACCACACTCTCCGGCGTTCCGAGCAAAGTGGCGAGACGGATCACTTCTTTGCGGTTTTCCTCTTGCGCTTCCCAATAGGCCGCTTTGACATAGGCGGTGGCGACGATTTGCGTCACGTCCGGGTATTGGTCGGCGAAGGCTTTGCGGACGAACAATTCGGCCCGCCATTTCCACGGCGTCCCTTTGGAAGTCCAGATGATTTTGCCGACTTTATTGTCTTCCAATGGGAACGCGTCGGCGCCTGTGAACAGCGCGTCCACGTCGCCCGCGGCCAGGGCCGCCGCGCCGGCCTGGGCATTGACGTTATACAGTTTGAAATCCTTGTATTTAAGCCCATTCGTGCTGACCAGCTTGCTGAACGCCAATTCCAAAGGCCGCCCGCGGTGGATGGCGATGCGCTTGCCTTGTAAATCCTTGATGGATTGCGCGGGCGAATTGGCCGGTGTCACCAGATAGGAATTGGTGCCGCGGCCGGCGGGCACGATCAGCTTGATGTCGATGCCGCCGGCCTTGGCGATCAAGGCGGGGAAGTCGCCGTAGCTGGCAAAGTCGGCGGTGCGGTTCGCCAGCGCCTCGTTGAACAGCGGGCCGCCGACCGCCGCGGGCACCGGAATCCATTCCAATTTGACGCCGATTTTCTTCAATTCGTCCTCCAGCCAGCCTTGGCTCGACAGCACGGCGGACTGGCCGCCGCTGATGACGCTCTTGCCGTCGCGGTTGGCGGCGATGCTGGCGATCCTGACGGTTTCGGGTTTCTCGAACGCAAACCCGAGGCTGGGCAGCAACAGGCTCAAGGACATTATCCAGGCCATGGCCCGGCGATTGCGGTGGAGGATGTTGTTAATCATGCGTTGGGGTCGATTCGTCAAGCAGTTATGGCTCCCGAGCTCCAGCGCGGAGGCCAGGAAAAGCCCCTCCCCCCGCGGGGGAGGGGTTGGGGAGAGGGGCTCAGCTTGCCTTGGCCAAGGCGTACTCGCCAAACAGGCTTTCCTCATAGGCGCGGTAGAGCTTGGCATAATCCCCGCCGGCTTTTATCAAAGTCCGGTGGTGGCCGATTTCGACCAAAGCCCCGTGCTTGATGACGGCGATGCGGTCGGCGTCGCGGATCGTCGCCAGCCGGTGGGCGATGATGATGGCGGTGCGGCCCTGGCACAGCCGCCGCAAGGCTTTTTGGATGCGCCGCTCGGTGTGGATGTCCACCGCCGAGGTGGCCTCGTCCAACACCAGCACGCCGGGGTCGGCCAGATAGGCCCGCACCAGGCAGACCAGCTGCCTTTGCCCGTGGCTCAGGTGCGCGCCCAAGGGGCCGACTTCGGTGCGGTAGCCGTGGGGCAGGCGCTCCAAGACTTCGTCCGCGCCCAACTCCCGCGCCGCCGCGACGAGCGCGTCATCGCTGGCCGCAGGGGCCGCCAGCCTGAGGTTGTCGAGGATGCTGCCGGAGAACAGCACATTGTCTTGCAACACCACGCCGACATGGCGGCGCAAATTGCGCTGGGCCAGCTCGCGCACGTCCAGGCCGTCGATGCTGACCGAGCCGTGATGCACCTCGTAGAAGCGGGTCAGCAATTGCACCAGCGTGCTTTTGCCATGGCCGGTCGGGCCGACGATGGCCAGCACCTGCCCGGCCGGCACATGCAGATCCAAGTCGCGGATCACCGGTTTCAACGCCGCCGGGTCGTAGGCGAAGCGCACCTGGCTGAACGACACCTCGCCACGCACGGAAGGCAAATGCACCGCGCCGTCCTTGTCGACGATTTCCGCCTCGGTGTCGAGCAGCAGGAAAATGCGCTGCGCCGAGGCGGCCCCGGTGGCGTAGCGCTCGAACAAATCGTTCAACTCCTGCAACGGCCCCAGGAACATGAACACGTAAAACAGGCTCTCGGCCATCTGGCCGAACGTGATTTCGCCCAGCGCGATGCCGCGGCCGCCGACCAGCAGCAGCAAGGCCATGCCCAGCGTGGTCAGCAGCCCGGTGAACGGCAAAAACCAGCCGGAGCGGATGTTGCCGCGCACCAGGGAATAATTGAACTCGTTCACCAGCCCGCGATAATATTTCCGGTTCGGCTCTTCCTGCACGGTTTGTTGCAGCAGCCTGACGCCGGAGACGGTTTCGACCAGGTGCGCGGTGAAGCGGCTGCGGTTTTCGGCGACGACGGCCCAGTTGCGCTGGGAGATGCGTTTGAACGCCCAGGTGCCGGCCAGCAAAAACGGCACGACGCTGGCCAGGCTCAAAAACAGCAGCGGCGAAATCCGCCACATCAGCACGGCGGAGACGATGCTGCGCAGCAGCGCCGACAGCAGCTCGGGCGGGCCTTGGATCAGCAAGGGCTCCAGGCTGTCGACGTCGCGGTCGGCGCGGGAGATGATCCGGCCCGCCTTGGTGCGGTCGAAATAGCGCACGCTCAAAGACTGCACATGCGTGAACACGCGCACCCGCAAAGCGTTCAAGACCAGGATCGCCGCCGAGCCGGCCAGATATTGCGACACCCCGGCCAACACAAACCGCGCGCTCCAAGTCAAGGCCATCCCCAGCGCCAGCCACTGCACATACTCGTATTGCACGCGCCAGCCCGCGCCTTCACGGATCAAGCCTTGGTCGATCAGCAGCCGGATCAGCCAAGGGCGTAAAAAAATCGCCGTCACCAGCAAGATTTCAATGCCGATGACTGTGATAACCCGCTTGCGCACGGGTTTCAGCAGCGGCAGCAAGCGGGAGAACATGCCGCGGTTGAGGGACTTCTTGGCGAAGACCTCTTCCATTTCGATGTCGCTGAGGACTTTGGTGCGGAGATTTTCAGCCATTTTTGAACCCTGGTTCAGACAAGCTTGGTGGGAGCGCTTTCCAAGCGCGACTTCGGCATGGGTCGCGGTTGGAAACCGCTCCCACAGACACGCCGCTGTGATTAGCCATGGTCCAGCCCCAGCAAGTCGCGGTATTCCGCATTCGAGCGGGCCAAGGCCTCATGCGTCCCCTCGGCCACGATGCGGCCATCGCCCAACATCAGCACATGGTCGGCCAGCAGGATCGTCGACAATTTGCTGGCGATGATGACCAAGGTCGTGCCATGGCCGTCGGCGCGCTTCACATTGCGGACATTGTTTAAGACCGTGCGCTCGGTCACGGCGTCCAAGGCGCTGGTCGCGTCGTCCAAGACCAGAATGTCCGGCTTGCCCAGCAGCGCGCGGGCCAGGCAGACCCGTTGCCGCTGCCCGCCCGACAGGGTCACGCCGCGGTCGCCGAAGCGGGTGTCCAAGCCTTGCGGCAAGCCTTCGACGACTTCCTCGGCGGCGGCGAGTTGCAAGGCTTCGCGCAGCTCCGCCTCGGTGGCGCCGGGCTTCGCCAGCCTGAGGTTGGCGGCCAGGCTGTCGGAAAACAGGAAGCTTTCCTGCGGGGCCACATGCACGCGCCGACGCAGCTCGCCGAGGTCGACCCGGCGCACATCGCGCCAGCCGACCTGGTCGGAACCGATGGCCAGCAGCCCTTCGTCGACATCCAACAGCCTGGCGAACAAGCTGGCCAGCGTGCTTTTGCCGGAGCCGGTCACGCCGACGATGGCCACGACCTCCCCCGGCTGGATCGTCAACGAGCAACGCTGCAAGATGTCGCCGCCGCCGCCGGGCGTGGCGACGCTGACATCGGTCAGCTTCAAACCCAAAGGCGCTTTCGGCAAGGGCCGCTGGCCGCTCAAAAAGGCCGGCTGCGCGTCGAGCAATTCCCAGATGCGCCCCGCCGAGGAGCGGGCGTCGGCGAAGGTCTGCATGACCCGGCCGATGCCTTCGACCCGGAACACCAAGGTCGTCGCCACCAGCAGCGAGGCCACCAGCTCGCCGAGGTTGATCTTGCCTTCGGCCACCAATTCCGCGCCGTAAAACAACACCCAGACATGCCCCAGCGCGACCACCCATTGCGGAAACGGAATGCGCGAGGTCGAGTAAGCCAGCGCGATGCGCGCCTGCTCGGCGAACACCGCCACCTGCTCGCTGAAACGGTCGACGCGCGCCGGCTCGACGGCGAAGGCTTTGATGACCCGCACGCCGTTGATGCCCTCGGACAAATCCTGGTTGACCCGGTCGTAAGCCGCGCCCACCGAGCGGTCCAAGGCCACCAGCCGCTCGGTCTGCGCGACGAAAATGCCGATGCCGGTCAGCATCAGCGCCAGCGGCACCAGCCCCAGGTTGATGTTGTACCAGCACAGCAGGCCGATGGAGGCGACAATCACCAGCCCCGTGTCAAACACCTGCCGCCAAAAGCTCACCAGGGCGTCGCGGACTTTGTCGGCGTCGCGGGTGGTGCGCGTGACCATCTCGCCGACGCCGTGCTGCCAATGGAAGCCCAAGTCCAGGCGCTGCACCTGCGCCAGGATGCGCTCGCGCAGGATGGACAGCAGCTCCTGGCCGATAATCAGCGCCAGCAGCCCGGCGGCGTATTGCACCACGCCGCGCGCCAAGGCCACCGCGGCCAGCACCGCGAGCCAATGCAAAGCGACCGTGTAATCGAGGCTGCCGTCGGCCAGCTTCACCACCGCCCTGCCCTGCTCCACTTCATGCACGGCGCGGCCCACCAGCCATTGCTGGCCGGACAGGCTGAGATTGACCAGGGTGAACAAGAACGCGGTCAGGAAAAAACGCTTGGGCATTTCCCGGTAGATCCCCAGGCACCGCCACAATGGATGGGTGTTGTTCATCGGCCGGCCCCCGCCTCCGCCCGCGGCCTTCGGTAGGCCTCGGCTTGGGCGGCGTGGCCTTCCGCCCCGCCGCCGATCAGGTCGGCCAATATCTCGTCCTTGAGGCGGTGGAAGACCGGCGAGGCGCGGTCGCGGGGATGCTCCAGCGGCACGTCCACCACCCGCTTGACGCGCCCCGGGTTCGACTGCATCACGACGACGCGGTCGCCTAGGAACAGCGCCTCCTCGACGTCATGCGTGACCATGATCATGGTGCTGCGATGTTCGATCCAGATGCGCTGCAACTCCGCTTGCAGATAAAGCCGGGTCAAGGCGTCCAGCGCGCCCAAGGGCTCGTCCAGCAGCAGGATTTTCGGCTCGTTGACCAGCGCGCGGGCAATGGCGGCGCGCTGGGCCATGCCGCCGGACAACTGGTGGGGGTAGGCTTTTTCAAAGCCGGTCAAATTCACCCGCGCGATGTTGCGGGCGACGATGTCGTGTTTTTCCGCAGGCTGAAGGGTGGTGTTGATCAGCGCGAAGCCGATGTTGTCCTCGACCGTCATCCACGGGAACAAGCGGTGGTCCTGGAAGACGATGCCCCGGTCGGTGCTGGTCGAGGTGATGGGCTTTCCGTCCAGCACAATCCGGCCCTGGTAGTCCGCGTCCAGGCCGACGACCAGCCGCAGAATCGTGGACTTGCCGCAGCCGCTGGGGCCGACGATGCTGACAAACTCGCCCGGCAGTATGTCCAGGTTGATATTGTCCAACACCTTCAGGCTTTTGCCTTCGAGCGGGTATTGCTTGGACAGCGCTTGGATGCCCAGCTCGCCCGAGGCGGATTTGGCGGAGCGGTTGAAATCGGGATGGATAAGATTGCTCATGATAATCGGTAGACTTAACGGGTCGGACGCCAGCGCAGCAGACGGCGGCTGAAGCGTGTGAAGGAAACATTCATCAGCAGGCCGGTGACGCCGATGCTGGCGACGCAGACGATGACAATGTCCATCCTGGCCGCCATTTGCGCGGTCTGCATCAAACTCCCCAGGCCCGGCCCCGCCGTGAACAGCAATTCGCTGCCGATGGTCGATATCCAGGAAAACGCCAAGGCGTGGAAAATCCCGGTGAAAATGAACGGCAAGGCGCTGGGAATCAAGATGTGCCGGTAGGTTTGCCAACGGCTGGCGGCCAGCACCTGGGCCACTTCGAGATGGTTTTTTTCGACATTGCGCAGACCTTCATAGGTGTTCAAGACCATCGGATAAAACGAGGCCAGGCACACGACCAAAGTCTTGGCCAGGCTGCCGTTGCCAAACCACAGCCCGATCAGCGGAATCCAGCCCAGCAAGGGCACTTGGCGCACCGTGTGGAACACCGGGCCGACGAGCCGGTCCGCGAGCCTGGACAAGCCCATCAGCGACCCCAGGGACAGGCCCAAGGTGCCGCCGATCAATAATCCGCTGGAAGCCGTGCCCAGGCTTGCCAGCAGGTTGTTGAACAATTCCCCGCTGCGCAGGACTTCCAGCAGGCTGGCGGCGATTTGCTCCAAGGGCACGAAAGCCAGGGCGTAGGCATGGCTGCGCCTCGACAGGACTTCCCAGACCAGCAGCAGCGCCAAGGGCAAAACCCAGCCTTTCAACCGCCTAGGCAGTAAAAAACGCGGCCGCCCAGGTTTTTCATCAACAGGTGTGAGCAAAGCCATGGCCTTCACCTCGCCTTCCAGCGCACCAGGCGGCTTTCCAGGCTCTTGAACCCGCGATCCAAAGCAAAGCCTATGGAGCCTGTGACGATCACGCCGACCACGACGATGTCCATGCGGAACATTTGCCGCCCCCATTCCATCATCTGGCCGATGCCGGAATCGGCGGCCATCAGTTCGGCCGCCACCAACACCATCCACGACCGGCTCAGGCTCAAACGCAGGCCGGTGAGCAGGTGCGGCACGGTGGCGGGGATGACGATGTGTTTGACCAGCGGCCACAGCGGGCAACGGTAAACCTTGGCGACTTCAAAATACTGTCTCGGCAAGCCTTTGATGCTGTCATAACTGGCCAGGGCCACCGGGAAAAAAGCGGCTTTGGCGACAATGACGATTTTAAAAGTCTCCTCGATGCCGAAGATCAATATCAGCATCGGGATGAAAGCAATGGAAGGCACTTGGCGGAAGCCGTTGAAAAACGGCGCGCAATAGTCCTCCACCGATTGATACAACCCCATCAACACCCCGAAGACCAGCCCCAGGCCCGCCCCGGCGAAAAACCCCAGGCCCAGCCGGCCCAGGCTTTTGCGCAGATGCTCTTGGAGTTCGCCGCTCTCCAGCAACTCGGCGGCCGCCTCGATGACTTTCCCCGGCGGAACCAGCAATTGCTCGGGCACCCACTGCGTGCCGGTGGCGAGCAGCCACAGCGACACCATGGCCAGCGGCGGGGCCAAGGCGATCAAGGCCGCCGGGGCGGCGGGAAATTTCCGGGGGAGGGCTATCGCATTCATGGACGGGCTTCTGCTGGCTAGTCGGCTTAACTGGAGACATACCAAAGCACGGATCAGGCCAAACAGCGCAAGCCCATGGAATCAGGCGGAATTTGCCGGGGCCGCGTCCGGGCTTTTAACTCAATCGCGGTGGCGCTGTGCGCGGAAGCCTAAGGCAAGGCAAGCCGGTGCTTGCAGGGCAGCAATGTTGCTGATGCGCTGCGCCGGATTCAGCAATGCGTATTTGTTGCCCGTGGCGCAGTCTGTTGCAAGGTTGTTGCCGGGGAGGCAGGACTGGGGTTGGCGAAAATAACCGGCTTGCGAAGCGCTAGATCAAGAATCCGCCCGCCATGCGGCTTTGCCGCCGCCGCAGTCTGTGGCATGGACAATGCAGTTGCCAACACTCGAAACGCAAACCCTTATTTCAGGCCATCCTGATTAAGGCGATGGACTAATAAAAACTTGTGCTGAACGGCGCGGCCATTCAGCGCTTAAATCCCGGTATAATCCTATGACACAGCCATTCAGCGACAAACCCGGCCAGGCGCAAAAAGCGCCGGTCGATCTTTGGTATACCCGTTGCGGCGCGGCCACGGCCTCGGCCCTCGCCATCCAGAAAAACTGGTTGCAGGCGGAATTTTCGCAAGGTGGGACGGCGCTCCACGCCTTGCGGGAATCCGGCGACCGCGACATTCGCGACGCCCATTACCACCACAAGCTCACCGGCTTGTTCCGCGAGGGCGGCAACATCCCGCCGATCTGGGCCAAAGCCCAAGGCCAGAACACCGCCGTCATCGGCATCACCTGGCTGGACGAGTATCAAGGCATTTTGACCCTGGCCGGCAGCGGCATCCGCGAGATCAAGGATCTGCAAGGCAAGCGCTTAGGGTTGCCGCTGCACCGGGACGCGCTGATTGACTTCCAGCGCGGCGCGGCCCTGCACGGCTTCGTGACCGCGCTCGGTCTGGCCGGGCTGGACGCCCGGGAGGCGCGCTTCGTGGACGTGGAAGATTCGCGCGGACGCGGCGCGGGAGACGCCGACTGGACGCGCAGCGTCGAGGTGGACGCGCTGCTGGAAGGCCGGGTGGACGCGATTTTCCTGCGCTTCGCGCGGGGCTACCGCAGCTCCCAAGACCCGCGTTTCCATGAGGTCATCAATATCAACACGCTGGCCGACCCGCTGCTGCGCGTCGGCAACGGCACGCCGCGCCCGGTCACGGTGGACCGTCCGTTTTTGGAAAAACACCCCGACCTGGTCGTGCGCTACCTGGCCGTGCTGCTACGCACCGCCGCCTGGGCCGAAAACCATCCACGGGAGAGCGCCGAGCAACTGATCCCGGCCAGCGGCGGCTTCAGCGTCGAGGACGTGTGGGCGTCCCATGGCCGCGAGGTGCATCGCTCGTTCACGCCGAAACTCAGCCCGGAATACATTAAAGGCCTGGAGACGCAGAAAAATTTCCTGCGCGACTGGCAGTTCCTGCAAGCCGATTTCGACATCCACGACTGGATCGTCGCAGAGCCTTTGGCCGAAGCGGCCAAGCTGGTCGAGCGCGAACCGGCGCTGGCCGAATTCCCCGCCACCCTGGCCGCCTGAGGCGGCGATTCAACCCCCAACACACGGAAAACCCATGAGCGCGCACGACAACACGAGCGGCAACGAAGGCGTTGACACGATTTGGTTCACCCGCTGCCCAGTCCCCACCGCCACCGGCCTGGCCTACAAGCTGGGCTGGCTGGACGAGGAGTTCAAGCCCGATGGCATTAGTATCAAAACCTTGCAAGAAGTCGGCGGCGAACTGGCCCGCCACCATTACGACCATGAACTGCCCACGCTGATCCGCGAAGGCGGCAACCTGCTGGCGATCCCGGCCAAGGCCCAGGGCGCGCCGAGCCGCCTGGTCGGCCTGACCTGGATCGACGAGGCGCAAGCCATCCTCGTGCGCCCGGACTCCCCCATCCGCAAACCCGAAGATTTGAAGGGCAAGCGCCTGGCCCTGCCGGTCTTCCGCGCAGAGGATCTGGCCAACAACCGCCGCGGGCGCAGCATCGCCCGCGGCATGAGCCTGGCCGGCTACAAGGGCGTGCTGGCCTCGGCGGGGCTGACCCTGGACGACGTGCGCCTGGTCGAAGTGAGCAGCGAGCGGCCAGGCTCGAACCGGGAGAACCTGGGCAGCCTGTGGGGCGGGCTGGAGCCGCTGATCCAGGGCGATGTGGACGCCATCTATGTCAAAGGCGCCTCGTCGGTGGACGCGGCCCGCCAGAACGGGGCCGTGGTCGGCATCGACCTGGACAAGCTGCCCGACCGCCGCTTCCGCGTCAACAACGGCACGCCCCGGCCCATCACCGCCCACGAAGACTTGATCGAAAACCACTTCGACCTGCTGGTGCGCTTCCTCTACCAGACCTTGCGCGCCGCCGAGTGGGCCAAGACCAACCTGGCCGGTGTGCACGAGATCTTGCAAGGCGAGGCCCGCGCCAGCAGCGCGGGCGTGGCGGCGGCCTACCGCGACGGCTTCCACCTGAGCCTCGCCCCGGATCTGTCGCCCGAGCGCGTGGAGCTGTTCCGCCAGCAGAAGAACTTCCAACTGACCCACGGCTTCCTCGACCGGGATTTCGACTATGACGCCTGGATTGACCGGCGGCCTTTGGAAGAAGCCCGCCGGCGCTTGGAAGGCTCGCTGCAAGCCGCCGCCTAACCCCTCCCCCGCCCCCTCCCGCCGGGAGGGGCTTTTAAGACGCTAAAGGAAACACCATGACGACCCAAACCGACAACGCCAAGCTCGACTCCATTTGGTTCACCCGCTGCGCCGGCAACGGCAGGGGCGGCGTGCCCACGGCCACCGGCCTGGCCTACCAGCTCGGCTGGCTGGACGACGAATTCAAGGCCGACGGCATCACGCTGCGCACCTTGCAGGAAACCGGCAACGAAGCGCTGCGCCACAACCATTACGACCACCAGCTCACCAACCTGATCCGCGAAGGCGGCAACCTGTTTTCGATCCCGGCCAAGGCCCAGGGCGCGAAAACCCGCCTGGTCGGCCTGACCTGGATCGACGAAGGCCAGTCCATCATCGTGCGCCCGGATTCCGACATCCAGTCAGCCAAGGATTTGAAAGGCAAGCGCCTGGCCCTGCCGGTCATCAAAGCCGTCGACATCGCCGAAAACCGCCGCGGCCGCAGCATCACCCGCTATGGCAGCCTGCACGGCTACAAAGGCGCGTTGAACTCGGTCGGCCTGACCTTGGACGATGTGCATCTGGTGGAAGTCGGCGACGGCCAGCCGCAAGCGGGCCGCGACAGCAACGGCAACGGCGCGAACCTGGGCGGCTTTTGGGAAGCGGTCGAGCCTTTGCTGAGGGGCGAGGTGGACGGCTTTTATGTCAAAGGCGCCTCCGCCGCCGACGGCGCGCGCAATCTGGGCCTGAAGGTCGGCGTCGACCTCGACAAGCTGCCCGAGCGCCGCTTCCGCGTCAACAACGGCACGCCGCGCCCGATCACCGTGCACGAGGATTTCCTGGAAAACCATTTCGAGCTGCTGGTGCGCTTCCTGTACCAGACCCTGCGCGCCGCCGAGTGGGCGAAGACCCACCTGGACGGCGTCTACGATCTGCTGGAAAAGGAAATCGGCGCGAGCCGCGAAGGCTTGCAGGCGGCCTACCGCGACGGCTTCCACCAGACCCTGGCCCCGGATCTGTCGCCTGAGCGCGTGGAACTGTTCCGCCAGCAGAAGAATTTCCAACTGGTCTACGGCGTCCTCGACCGCGATTTCGACTACGACGCCTGGATCGACCCGCGCCCGCTGGAAGAAGCCCGTCGGCGCTTGGAGACCTACGCGGCGGCGGCGTAAGACGGTAGCCGGGCGGGCGACGGCCGCGCCGTCGCCCGGCACTCAGATTGTCGGGCGCGACGCGCCCGACCTTAAGAATCGGGAGAACACCATGAGCAAGAAAAAGCGCCAATTGATCCTATCGACCTTTGTGCAGTTGTACGGCACCCACGCCAACGCCTGGCGCCGGCCCGGCACGAAAGCCGGCGGCAACCCCGACTTCAGCCAGTGGGCGGACACCGTGAAGCTGCTGGAGCGCGGCAAGTTCGACATCGCCTTCTTCGCCGACTTTGTCGGCAACGGCGGTGACGACACCGACCGCATCGGCCGCCAACCCCGCGGCGGCGGCTTTGAGCCGCTGACCTTGGCGGCGGCCTTGTCCCAGGTCACCCAACACATCGGCCTGGTGGCGACGGTCAACACCAATTTCAACGAGCCTTACAACATCGCCCGCCGCTTCGCCTCGCTGGACCACCTGACCGGCGGGCGCATCGGCTGGAACGTCGTGTCCTCGCTGTCCGAGGGCGCGGCGAAAAGCTTCGGCGTCGACCAGCCGCTGGACCACGCCGGGCGCTACGAGCGGGCCGCGGAGTTCATCGAGGTCGCCAAGGCGCTGTGGGACACCTGGGACGACGGCGCGTTCGACCACCCGGACAAGGACAGCGGCCAGTTCCTCGACCCGGCCAGCGTGCATCCGATCCACCACCACGGCAAGCATTTCACGGTGGACACCCTGCTCGACATTGCCCGCCCCCTGCAAGGCTACCCGGTGTTTTTCCAGGCCGGCAATTCCGAGGTCGGGCGCGAATTCGCCGCCCAGCATGCCGAGCTGATCTACGCCGCCGCGCAGACGATTGAAGAGGCGCAAGCCTATTACAAAGACGTGAAAGACCGCCTCGCCAAATATGGCCGCGAGCCGGACGACTTGCGCGTCATCCCCGGCTTGTTTTACTTCATCGGCGCCTCGCGCCAGGAAGCGGAAGAGAAGTACCAGTCGTACCGGGAGTCCTATGACGAAAACCTGCCCGGGCGGCGGCAGTTGTTCGGCATCGACCTGTCCGAATACCCGCTGGACGGCCCGCTGCCGGACAACCTGCCCGAGCCGGCCAACGGCCTGGGCCGCTGGCGGCAGGCCGTCGCGCTGGCCCGCCGCGAAAACCTCAGCATCCGCGAACTGATCCTGCGCTTCAGCATCGTCCAGGGCCACCGCATCGTCATCGGCACGGCCTCCGACATCGCCGACCAGATCGAAGACTGGTTCGTCAACGGCGCGGCCGACGGCTTCAATCTGAAACCCTCGTTCCTGCCCGACTCGCTGGAGGAGTTCGTCGACAAAGTCGTGCCGGAATTGCAAAAACGCGGCATCTTCCGCACCGAGTATGAAGGCAAGACCCTGCGCGAGAATCTCGGTTTCAAGCGCCCGGCCAACCAGCATTTGCAGGCCAGAGCGGCGAAAGCGGCTTGATTGATATAGCTCCCCTCTCCCTGCGGGAGAGGGGCCGGGGGTGAGGGCTTTGGATTTCAAACTCTCGCCCTAATCCTCTTCCCCAGGAGAGGGGAACTTAAAATAGCTCTTGAGAAAACCCATATGTCCTCGATTTTTTACCAAGCCTCCATCCCCGTCTTCATCAGCACGCTCAAAAGCCTGGACGCCTTCTTCGACAAAGGCGTCCGCCATGCCGAATCCGCGAAGTTCGACGTGGCGGTGCTGCTCAACGCCCGGCTGTATCCGGACATGCACCCGTTTTCGCGGCAGATCAAAATCGCCACCGACACCGCCACCGGCGTCGCCGCCCGCCTGGCCGGCCAGGAGCCGCCGGTATTGGGACACGACGAGGTCAGTGTGGACGCGGTCAAAGCCCGGATCGCCGCGGCCATCGCCTATTTGGAAACGCTAGACGCCGGGGCATTGGAAGGCGCGGAAGAAAAGACCATCCAAATCACCCGCCAAGACAAGACTGTGATCTGGGTGGGCCGCGATTATCTGTTCAACTACGGCCTGCCGAATCTCTATTTCCATGTCACAACGGCCTACGCCCTGCTGCGCCACAACGGCGTGCCGGTCGGCAAGCGGGATTTTTTGGGCAGTTGACCACCGCCAATGAGATGGTTGGGTTGCCGTTTATTGGCAACCCAATGCCACAGGGTCACAGTAGCTCGGTGTCGCCATGCCTGCCAAGGCGTTTATCGTAAGTGTGTAAAACCGCATGGGCCTGTTGGCTTTCAGCCAAAATCAGACAATCAGCAAAATCCGCTTGGCTGTGTCGAAACACATTCAACGCCGTCTCAAACATATCAGAACGCTGCAAAAAATAAGCAGGGTTGTTGAGCAAATGTTCCAAAACGTTTACCAAATCAAGTTTGCTCGTTTTATAGACCTTCGCCAACACCCATGTGAGTTCCACTTGCACAATTTGTGTGACATAAACCCGTTTAGCATTGCTTACTAAGGCACGGGCTTTGATGGTTTGTTCTGGCTGTCCCGTGTCTTCGACAATCACGCGAACCAGCACATTGGTGTCAATCGCTATCACTAATCGCTCCTGCCGCAATGCCTTCTTCAAGCGCTGCTAAATCAGCAGTGATGGGCGTCTTAATCAAACCAAATGACGAAGTAATATTCAGCGGCTGTTGAGGGCCTTCTGGTGGTTGTGGCGTTTCAATGACATGGCATTGCTGTTCAGGCAATAGCTTCAAGAAGTCAAGGACTTGTGTGTAGATAGTTTCATCTATCTCTAATAGCAACGTTTTCATGGGTGAACCATTTGGCTGAATTTTTATTGGAACGGGTCTTGATAGAGCGGCCCCAGTCTAAGCTGCTTGGTTTGTTAGCCATAATGTCTTTTCCTATGGCAATTTGGGCATAAAGCGATTACATTTTCTATAGTATCGCTACCACCATCTTTCAGGGTGACAATGTGATGAACCTCTAAATAAGGTTTCCCATTTTTAGCCGATGTGAATGGTGCTGGTTTTTGACAATCCTGGCAGATGCCTTCAGCCTTTCTCAAAGCGTACGCAGTTATCTTGGGGTCTCTAACAAATTGATAGCTAAAAACCTCTCGTTGCTCAGGATTTTCATTCCCATCAGGGACTTCAATACTATCTTCAGCGACCAACTCTTCAACTTCCGAATCAAATATAGACTCAAGTTCATCCTCTGTCGTTGAAAAAATTTCCTCACCATTTACCCAGCCAAGTATTCTGTTAAGTTTTACGTTTTTTCTTCTGATGCACTTCCTGTCAATTGCAGCATTTATAATTCCGTTTAGCGTACTCTTCTTACGAATTTCATAGGTAGGACCCATACCCCAGTATCTACCTGTCTCCATTATTAAATCACGTCCGCCCTCAATCGGTCTGTCAAATAGCAAGGAATGTGATGATGGGCATGAATAATGAAACGTTAATCCAAGGCTTTCTGCCGTATTGCCAAGCCCTACCCTTTTACTCTCTCCTAGATACCTGCAAAACGCTTGAATTCCAAATATCATGTCCCCATTGTGTCTAGCAGTTTTTGCAGAAATTGTAATTAAACAAAATCTTTCTCCACTTTTCATTAATGACAAATGCCTAGGCGGTAAATATCCTTTTATGATTCCGCCTTCTGATAAATAATTTGCAGCCTCTTCAAATCCATTCATTGGTGAACTTTTGTGAATTGACTTATACTCTTTAAGAGTAGGGTATTTTGAATATGGCAACCCTTCTCTTGGATCTGGATTCAAGCGTACTGCGAATATTTTCATTTTTCTCACCTAGGCAAACCTGTATTTAGACACTAAAAATGTGGCGACAAACAAAACGACTTACAAAAATACTATAGGGCTAGAGATGACTCATTGCAATGGGGTCACTATCGGATCGCTTACACATCTAGCCTGCTTCCTCGTCTTTTCGGCCAATTCCGCCGCTTCCGCATAGGCAAACGAGGCAATCTTCCGCCCATCCTCTCGCCGCCGCCAGCCTGGCATCCACGATGCTGCAAATGCAACAGCCCTGTTTCCCCGTTGTTGGCCAGCCAGCAATGCGCGGCCCAAGCCGACCCCGCCAGCCTCGATTTTCCCCTCCGCAACGCCTTAAAACTCTGGAAAACCGCCCAACCTTGGTTTATTAAAGGTTTTGGCATCAAGTCTGCAATGGAGTGGTGACGGCCACAAAACGCTAGTCCTAAACACGCTTTTACCCGATGCATAATACTTGACGGAGACCCAAAACCATGTCCGTAGACGCCACTTTAGTCGAACTTGTTTCCTATATCGACAACGCCAAGCAGGAAGCCATCAACGCCTTTCGATTCCTGAAGGAAACTGGCACCTTGTCCGCCACCTATACCTTCAATGTCTTGCATAAAATCCCCGGCCACGACCTGCTGCTGGCGATCAATTTCCCCAGGCCCTGGGAGAAGGACGACGGCACCGCCAGCATCAAGCTGTCCAGCTTTTCCGAGCGCGCCGACCTGGTGTTGCACGAGGCACGCCTGGACGCGGACACGTTTGTGCATGTCCATTCCCCCTACCTGGCGGCCTGGTCGCTGGCGCACGAGGATTTCCCGATCCGCTATGTCGCGGCGCAGCGCCATTTGCTGACCCGCGTGATTCCCAACCATTTGGACCGCACCCGCACCGTCCTCGATGTCATCAGCGAACGCCTGGACCAGCATCCCGACTGGGCGCCGCCGACCGGCATCCTGGAATCCAACGGCGGCGCGAACATCTGGGGCAAGGGCATCGGCAAAACCGCCCAGTTGATCCTGTTCATTGAAGAGGCCGCCAAATTCCAGTCGCTGGCCGAGCAGGTCGGCGGCGCGAAGGACTACAACCCCGGCACTTTGGACCAGCAGTGGCAGCGCACCGGGCTGCTGGACAAGGCCAAGGAAACCAATTACGTCCAATAAGCCGCCCTGGCGCGTTCCGTCAGATTTAACGACAGGGATAACATCGCTTGAAGCGATGTTATCCCTTATCCAATTAGGAGCAAAACCCCATGGCCAACAAACCCCGCCAATTAGTCCTCAACGCCTTTTTCCAACGCTTCGGCCACCACCCGGCCGGCTGGCTGCACCCCAGCTCCACCGACGACGGCCGGCCCAATCTCAACTGGTATATCCGCGCCGCCAAGCTGGCCGAGGACGCCAAGTTCCACAATTTTTTCCTCGCCGACTTCATCGGCCAGTCCGGCGAAGTCACCGGGAAAAGCCCGAACAATTATCAATTTGAGCCGTTCACCGTGCAATCGGCGATTGCCTCGCACACCAAGCACATCGGCCTGGTGGTGACGCTGAACACCAATTTCAATTATCCCTATAACGTCGCCCGGCTGTTCACCTCGCTAGACCATATCAGCGGCGGGCGGGCGGCCTGGAACGTGGTCGCGCAATGGCCTGAGCACACGGCGGAAAACTTTGGCCTGAGCCAAAACCCGCCGCCGCATCCCGAGCGTTATGTCCGCGCCGAGGAGTTTCTGAACGTCACCAAGGCGCTGTGGGACACCTGGGACGACGACGCCTTCGACCATCCCGACCGCGCCAACCGCCAGTTTTACCAGCCGGAATCCGCCCATCCTTTGGACTATCAGGGCAAGTATTACTCCGCCAAGGGCTTGCTCGACTTTCCGCGGCCGATCCAGGGCTACCCGGTCATTGTGCAGGCGGGCAATTCCGAGGAAGGCCGCGAGTTCGCCGCGAAAATCGCCGAGTTGCAATACTGCTCGGCCACCTCGCTGGATCTGGCCAAAGCCTATTACGCCGATGTCAAGCGGCGGCTGGCGAAATATGGCCGCGAGGAGGACGATCTGCGCCTGACGCCGGGGCTGTCGGTGGTGGTCGCGGAAACCGACCAGGAGGCGCAAGACCGCTTCGGCGAGTTGCAGCGCCAGGTCGATGTCAGCAACGTCCAGTTCGGCGGCTTCGACTTGTCCTCGTACGATGTGGACGGGCCGCTGCCCGACCTGCCCTACCAGGAAACCGAAAACGGCAAGGGCCGCTTCCGCCAGCAACTGGAGCTGGCCCGGCGGGAGAACCTGTCCATCCGCGAACTGGTGCTGCGCTTCCGCGTCTCGCGCGGGCATTTGCAGGCCATCGGCTCGGTCAAGACGGTGGCCGACATCGTCGAGCAATGGTTTGTCGAGCGCGGGGCCGACGGCTTCAATGTCGTCCCGCCGCTGCTGCCGAGCGGCTTCGAGGACTTCACGCGCCTGGTGGTTCCGGAGTTGCAGCGCCGGGGCATTTTCCAAAGCGAATACAGCGGCACGACGCTGCGCGAAAGCTTAGGTCTAAAACGGCCCGTCAACCCCAACACCGGCAAAGCGGCGCATGTGCTGAACAATAGCGACGCCGCCGAGGCATTCGAGCAACTCCGCGCCGCTTCGGCCTGACAGGAGCAAAATAATGACCCACACCCTCGAAACCTTTTCCCGCCAAGTCCGCGACACCTTGCTGGCCGACCCCGGCCCTGCGGGGCGCGAGCAAGTCCGCGCGCTGCTGGAGGAAGTCGTCAAAGACAGCCAATTCATCGCACAACACTTGGGCGGCGACCAGCCGCAGCGCCGGGTGCTTTACCAAGACCCGGACTTGGGCTTTGCGATCCTAGGCCATGTGTTCCACGAAGCCCGCAGAACCCAGCCCCACGACCACGGCGCGTCCTGGGCCATTTACGGCCAGGCCGCCGGTGAGACCACCATGGACGGCTGGGAGATTGTGGAGCCCGCGGCGGACGGCAAGCCCGGCAAAGTCAGACTGCGGGACTCGTCGACATTGACGCCCGGCACCGCCCGCGCCTACCACGAAGGCGAGATCCATTCGCCGAGGCGGGAAGGCCCGGCGAAGCTGATCCGCATCGAAGGCCAGCCCGACCAGCCCGGCCCGCGCAACGCCTGGGAGCCGGTCGGCGCTTGAAACCCCGGCCCCCTGGGCGATGAATGCTTGTCCCTCTTGGCCCGAAGCGGAATCTTCGGGCTTTTTTTACGTCCCCGGCCCCGCGGCCGGTTCAGTTTTGCCGCCACCGGCGGGCGCAGGCCATCGGTTCGATGCCTCTTTTGCGCAAGCGCGAAGCCGCCTGGCGGCTTCCCGTCTTGGCCCAGATCTCATACAGCCTCAAGGTGTCCGTCGACGAGCCGAGCCGGCTGTTCTCGCCGACTTCGGCCAAGACATCGACAAACGCCTGGAATTTCGCCGACAACTCGGCATAAACCCCTTTGAGCGCGCGATTTCTCAAGGAGCCGTGAGGCATGTCGGAAAGACAAGAATACGCGCTGCCACCCATGCCGACATAGTAATCCACATCCACCAATTTGCGGCTCAGGCTGCCGGGAAAAATCCCGCCGATCAGCAAGGCGACATCGCCCAGCCTGCGCAATAAAGACTGCCGGGTTTCCAGGTCTTGAGCCTCCAAAGCCTGGGCGTACAGCAAAGCCAAAGGCGGTATTCTCAGCCCGTCCTCGGTGGCCGTGAACAGGTTTTCAACCTTGGAAAAATGATCCAACAAATTGACCAGATAATACGCGGTGTCTTCTTCGGCCCGCACCTGCTGGTTGTCCAAGGCCGCCGCCAAGGCTTGCCGGAAATGTTCTTTGACATTCATATCGGTAATCACAAATCTTGGAGTTTGTTGGACGCTTGACATGGCTGGTTCTCCGAATGCTGGGAAGGATTTTAATCCAGCAATATTGATGCCGCGGTAATGGCATCGGATAGCGCCTATTCCCGCCGCTCAATCATATGTCTAAACCTGTGGATTTGCCCGTCCAGCCGTGGCGACGGCTTCTTTAGACAAGAAGGCGTTGTTTCGGTAGCAACAGACGTGACTTGCCATTGCGCGCGGCGCAACAATGCCTGGCGAGTATTAGTGCCGACATCTTATCTGGTTAAAACCATAGACCTAAATGATCTTATCCAGCACTTGAACAGTCGCGGGTATTTGGCTAAATTAGCAGCACCCTGGTTAGACTGCTAACCAATACCGACGAGTTTTAATCTTGAAAATTTTGTGAAGGAGCAATCTATGGCTAGTCCCATCCGCCCATTGCACGACCGTGTGCTGGTCACGCGCCTGGAAGAAAACAAAACCTCGCCGGGCGGCATTGTGATCCCCGACGCGGCCAAGGAAAAACCGATTAAAGGCGAAGTACTCGCGGTCGGCAAAGGCAAACCGTTGGACAATGGCGAAGCGCGTCCACTAGGCGTCAAGATCGGTGACAAAGTGCTGTTTGGAAAATATTCCGGCACGGAGGTCAAAATCGATGGCGTCGATTATCTGGTGCTGCGTGAAGACGACATCATCGGCGTGCTTGAATCTTGACTAAACCCACGCCCTGCCCCGCCGGGACAGGGCATGACAATACTGTTTAAACAAACTGGGAGTTGAAACCATGGCAGCAAAAGAAATCCGCTTTTCCGAAGACGCGCGCCAACGGCTGTTGGCGGGGGTGAACATTCTGGCCGACGCGGTCAAGCAGACGCTGGGGCCGAAAGGGCGCAACGTCGTACTGGAGCGAAGCTTCGGCACGCCGACCGTGACCAAGGACGGCGTGTCGGTCGCCAAAGAAATCGAGCTGAAAGACAAGTTTGAAAACATCGGCGCGCAACTGGTGAAAGAAGTCGCCTCGAAAACCTCCGACGTGGCCGGCGACGGCACCACGACGGCGACGGTGCTGGCCCAGGCCATCATCCGCGAGGGCTTGAAGTCGGTCGCGGCCGGCGCGAACCCGCTGGACATCAAGCGCGGCATCGACCAGGCCGTGATCGTCGCGGTGGAGGAGTTGCGCAAGCTGTCCCGGCCCAGCACCGACAGCAAGTCCATCGCCCAGGTCGGCTCGATCTCGGCGAACTCCGACGAGGCCATCGGCCAGATCATCGCCGACGCGGTGGACAAGGTGGGCAAGGAAGGCGTCATCACCGTCGAAGAGGGCTCCAGCCTGCAAAACGAATTGGAAATCGTCGAAGGCTTGCAGTTCGACCGCGGCTATTTGTCGCCCTATTTCATCAACAGCCAGGAAACCCAGTCGGTCGAGCTGGACAACCCGTACATCCTGATCTTCGACAAGAAAATCGCCAACATCCGCGACTTGCTGCCGCTGCTGGAAAAGGTCGCCAAATCCGGCCGCGCGCTGTTGATTATCGCCGAGGACGTGGAAGGCGAGGCGCTGGCGACCTTGGTCGTCAACACGCTGCGCGGCATCGTCAAAGTCGCGGCGGTGAAGGCGCCGGGCTTCGGCGACCGCCGCAAAGCCCTGCTGGAAGACATCGCGATCTTGACCGGCGGCCGGCTGATCACCGAGGAACTGGGCCTGAGCCTGGAAAAGGCGGAGCTGTCCGACCTCGGCCACGCCAAGAAAGTGCAAATCACCAAGGAAAACACCACCGTCGTCGACGGCGCGGGCGAAGCCGACAAGATCAAGGCCCGGGTCGCGCAAATCCGCGTCCAGATCGAGGAGTCCAGCTCCGACTACGACAAGGAAAAGCTCCAGGAGCGGGTCGCCAAGCTGGCCGGCGGCGTCGCCGTCATCAAAGTCGGCGCAGCCACCGAGGTCGAGGTGAAGGAGAAGAAGGCCCGCGTCGAGGACGCGCTGCATGCGACCCGCGCCGCGATTGAGGAGGGCATCGTGCCCGGCGGCGGCGTCGCGCTGATCCGCGCCCAGGCGGCCCTGAAAGGCCTGGAAGGCAAGAACCACGACCAGACCGTCGGCATCGCGATCCTGCGCCGCGCCATCGAAGAGCCGCTGCGGCAGATCGTCGCCAACGCCGGCGAGGAGCCTTCGGTCATCGTCAACAAAGTGCAGGAAGGCGAAGGCGCGTTCGGCTACAACGCGCAGACCGGCGAATACGGCGACCTGATCGAACTGGGCATTCTCGACCCGACCAAAGTCACCCGCTTCGCGCTGCAAAACGCCGCGTCCATCGCCAGCCTGCTGCTGACCACCGAAGCCATCGTCGCCGAGCTGCCGAAAGAGGACAAGGCGCCGCTGCCCGGCGGCCCTGCCGGCGGCTACGGGGATTTCTAAACCCATAATCCAGCCCTGCTTGCCCACCTTTAACCCCGCCAGTTACGGCGGGTTTTTTTTGCCTTTAAGAGTGCCTTGGAAAAATATCACTGACACCCCTCATCACCTATGTCGGCAGACCGGTTCTACCCTTCGGCCGACCTGTTCGCCTGGCTCGGCGGCCAAGGCCGGAGTGACCGGCTGCGGCTGAAAGGCAACCTGCTGGCGGATCCGGGCCGTGGTGACGAAACCGCCACCGGCGGACTGGCACGGGGCGTGACGGAACGCTACCTGCCGGGGGTGCGGCTGTTCGCCCGGGGCGTCATGACGAACCTGGGCATCCTGCACGAGGCAGGCCACCCGGAGCCGTGGATCATCGCCATGGACTGCGTCCCGACGCGGGCCGCAGTGCTGGACTACTCCGCCCGCTGGGCCATCGAACCGATGTTCTCCGACTTCAAAGGCCGGGGCCTCGATCTGGGGGACTCGCAGCTCGGGCCTGCGGATCGACTGGAGCGGCTGGTCCTCGTCATGGCGCTGGCGATGCACTGGTGCGCCGCGTCGGCCAGGACGACGCCCTGGACCTCCCGACGCCGCTCGAAAAAAACACAAGTGCAAAGCGACCCGCACCATTGGAGCTTCGGGAAACTCCGCCGCAGCCTGGTCTCCTGGCTCACCCGGGGCCTGCACCGCCTGAAGCGCGGCCAAAAACGCCGTTGCCGCCTGTCGCCGCCTCGGCGGACCCCCAAATCTGTCTGGTTTCAAACCATGCCCCGCCTTTGCTTCCCCGCGCTAATTTTCCCGATTTTTCTGCAAGTTCGCCGCGACATGCAGCATGAAAGCCCGCATAACGGCAGGATGGTTGAAGCCATGCCTGTAGTAATGCTCGCGGACCGGATTGACATGCAAGACATTCAGGCCAGCGACGAACAAGTCCTTCACCAGTTCCTGCCTGGCCGGAGGCAGTTTTTCATACCATTGGCGGGCCATTGCGATCCGGCTCTCCTCGTCGTCGACCTCGCGCCCCGCGTCCTGGCCTCCATCGTCCTTGGCCGCGTCAAGCCCTTTCTGTCCCTGCCTGTCCCGGTAGTCAGTCTTCAGAGCCCCCAAGGTATAGGCGGCGACATTCCTGACAGCCCCTTTTTTAACTATCCGCTCGACCACGTCCAAATTCTCCGAGACGTAATCCAAACCGTATTCCGACAGCGCTTTTGCCGCAGCCGCCGGTTTTAGGCCGAAAGACTGGATCAGCCGTTCGAGCACCAGATCCACGCGGCTGTGTGGAACGCACTCTGGCGGCTCCAATGCGGGCTGGGCGTCTTGGCGCGGGCTTGACTGCCGCTCTAGGCACGGCCCTGCGCCGACTCCAGGCGACGTCCCTAGCCGCTTAACCCCAAACAACAGCGCCTCGGGAAGCCTTCCCTTGCGTCTGACATCAAGGGTGACGGCTATTTTCGAATGGGTGTTGATCTCCTCGACCGCCGGCTTGATGACGCGCTTGCTCAGATCGCTAAACTCTGGGTACTCGCGCGCGCCAAGGCTCATCAACTTCCTGAAATCGGCAACCGCCATCAAGATGTCCGCCTCCGGCCTTTTGGCGCCAAGGGCGTCGGTCAGGTATTCCCACAGCGCGATGGAATGCTTGCTGCTGAACTTGTTCTGCACCGCGAGATCCAGCCGCGCATAAACATTCGGCGACATCAAAAGTTCACGTATGTCGGGAGGGTACCAATAGAAAACCTTGTTGTCCTTGATTTTGACCTGGGACAAAAGAGCGAACACGCCCCACTCGTTCCCCCGGTCTTTGTCGAAAATGTTGTATTCGACCACAGTCCCGGCCAAAGACTTGATGGCACTTTTCAAATGTTCGATGTTCTTGGATCTGTAATCGATTTCGCGGCGCAAATCGGCAATCTGGATTTCATAGGCAACCGTCTCCGCGGACATCCGCCGCGCATTCGCCAGCAACACGTTGGAGATCCGTCTGGCCAGAAACGAGATCCGGTTGGTGATTTGAATCGACGCGCTGTGCTTGATAAGCATTTTGCTTTCACGCCCATCGGCCACCACCTCCTCCCCGTCAGATAACAAACCACTTTGTTCTGTCACAGAACACCTCCTGGAATTTAATCTTAAGACAATGAATTTTAAACAATTTTATATGATGGGCAATTTATTTTGAAAATCACCGCCCGACAAGCCGACAACCGCTTGCTTGCAACGGCCCCGCTATGCAAAGCGCCCCCAAATCTGTCCGGCGGAGGCCCCAAATCTGTCGGGGATAGGCCCCAAATCTGTCGGGGATAGGCCCCAAATCTGTCCGGCGGAGGCCCCAAATCTGTCGGGGATAGGCCCCAAATCTGTCGGGGATGCCTCCCCAAATCTGTCCGGCGAGCCCAAATCTGTCGGGCGAATTCCCCAAATCTGTCGGGGATAGGCCCCAAATCTGTCGGGCGAATTCCCCAAATCTGTCCGGCGAAAGGCCAAAAAAACTTTATTTATCATTGCCTTGGAAACCGGAAAACAAAAGAACAAAACAACCAAATTGAAAAAAACAACAACAACAACGACGCCATTGCCGACCTAGTCGCGCGACCCGCACCGCGAAGCCATGACCCGATGCGAAAATCCTGCTGACCGTTCGGCGCTGAAGCGACGAAAACCGTCTGGCTGATCCCTAGGCCTTCGCCCCCAAGACAGGAGGCCAACCATACCCTGCACAGCCATCCTATTTGCTCCATGAAACAATTGCGGCATTGTATTCCATTGCAATACGCTTTATTGTATGGTGTCTAATCTAGCATTTGCTTAACAGGACAACGACATGCAAATCCTGGCCACCGTGCAAAACAAGGGCGGGGTTGGCAAAACGACAATCTGCCGACTGCTCGCGGAATATTTGTGCCGCAAGAAAAAACGCGTGCTGGGGATCGACCTGGACTCGCAGTGCAATTTTTCACGGCGTTTTTTAACCATGGAAATCGACAGCACCGATCTGGACGGCGTCCTGCCGCCCCTGCATCCGGACTTTGACGAAAAGGAGCGCCACGATTGGGACGGGCGTTCATCCAGCGCGGACATTTTCTACAGCGGCCAGGCCATGCCTTATCCCACGCGGATAGAAGGCTTGGAAATCATGCCCGGCAACGGCGCCTTGCTCCGCGCCGTGGAACTGGTTCAAACCGGCGAGGTGAAGGAGAAGGTGCACGACCGCCTGCATGCCTTTCTTTCCCATGAAGACATCCGCTCGCTTTACGACGTCGTCATTATCGACACCAGCCCGTCGAAAGGCCCTTTGACCATCAGCGCCATGCGCGCCGCGACCCACATCATCATTCCGACGACCATGGAGCCGCAGACCATCGAAGGCCTGCACGGCATGCTGCAACTTTGGCGCAGGGAGACCAAGCGCCGGCGGAGGGGCGAAGAACTGAAGATAATCGGCATCCTGCCGAACATGTTTAGAAAGGGCGTCGCCTTGCACGAAGGCCTGTACCACACGCTGGCGAACGATCCGGGCATCGTCGATTTATTGCTGCCCATCAAGCTTGGCTTGAGGATCGCCTTCGCCGAATCAGACCACCCCATGTCCGATCCAAAGAGCGTCTTTGACCTGCCCGGAAAAGATCCGGCCCGCGTCGAAGCCGAAGCTATTTGCGCCCATGTTATGGAAAAGCTGTCCTCATGAGCGGAAAACAAAAGCGGTTCCTGGGCACCCCCTTGAGCATCGAGATCGCCAAAACCATCCGGGAAGGCCAAGAGCGAGGCGGGGAGATCAATGTCGAACCGGTACTCTTGTCCCGGATTGATGTGGATGAGGAAAATCCCCGGCGCACGGGGTTCTCTCCCGGCAACATGGCCGACCCGGAGACGGTGATCGGCGACAATGCCAACCTCAGGCTCATATGGGAAGGCCTGCAAAGCCTGGCGGCTTCGATCAACTCCGTCGGGGTGCAACAACCCATCAAAATTTACCGGCACGGCGACCGCTTCCGCGTGGCTTTTGGCGAACGCCGCTTTTTAGCGTCCTTGATGGCGGGAAAGTCCACCATCCCCGCCTGGATCTTGCAAGAAAAGCCCCGCTACCTCCGCAACATCCAATACATCGAGAACATGCAGAGGGAAGACCTGAGCGCCTGGGAAAGGATATTGAACATTCAGGCAATCATCCGCGAATACGCGGCCTCCGGAGCCGGAGACATGACGGTCGCCGTGCTGACCGAAATATCCGGAATGTCCAAGTCCAGAGCCAGCCATTACCTAAGCATCGTCAACGGCCACGAAGAGGTCAGAGAACTTATCCGCACAGGCGCCATCAACAACATTGAGAAGGGCGGATACCTCAGCCGGATCAAAGACGACACACTGCGCCGTAAAGCGATCAAGCTGCTGAAAGAAGGCAAAGACATTAAAGCCGTCGACAGCGTTTTGCAAAAAAAGCCGCCCCAAAGCGACAATTCCGTCGCTGGACGGACAAAATTGGGGAGGCCCAGGACTAGAGTCAACCTGGGGCAGACGGCCAACACCGGGTTGTTAAAAAAAATCATGACCGGCATTGCTGTCGAGGGGCTAAACCTGCCGGACAGCGGAAGCCCGGCGTGGAAGGATCTTGAAGCCGTCGCAGGGCATTGGAAAAATTTTCTCGCGGCACTGGAAAGAGAACTCAAACAGGGGAGGCCGGAATGAGCGCAGGGTTTTCTAAAAAAACCACTTACCGCCTGCCTTCGGATCTGCGGGAAAGCATGCTGGAGTCTGTCGCAAAGAAATATGGCAAAAAAGGCAAAAGCAAATGGATCAAGGAAGCCATCGCCGACCTGATTGCCAAGGACGCCGGGCTTTCGTCGGTGGGGCTTGGCGAGGACTATGAAACCTACGACGCATCCGATGTGCTTGTCATGGACAGTGTGGCTTATGAAAATCTCCAGACAGCCATGACGACAATCCGCCGGCAAGATCCCTTGTTTGAAGGCGTTCAATCCGCAGTGATCCGCGCGGCCATCAGAATGCGTCTGGACGTGACGTGAAAAGCCATTGTTCTGTCACAGAACAACGTGGACAAAACGCTGCATAGCATTGTTTTTTTTGGATAAAAAATCTTTTTCCATTTATCCGTAAATCAGCGCTTGTTGTCGGAGCGTTTATAGCGGTCGGCCAAAGCCGCCGCCGCCGGGAGTTCGAACCGCCAGCACATCGCCCGCCTCCAGATCCGCCGTCCCGGCATAGCCCAGTTCTTCCTGCCTGCCGTCCGCCCTCTCCACCCAGTTCGCGCCCAGGCGCCCAGGTTCTCCGCCAGCCATGCCAAAGGGTTGGGTCAAACGGTTGTTGGCGAGGATGGAGGCAGCCATCGGCTCAAGGAAGCGCAGCCGCCTTAAAGCCCCGTCGCCGCCCCGCCAGCGGCCCGCGCCGCCGCTGCCGGGGACGACTCCAAAGCTTTCCAGCCGCACCGGGAAACGCCACTCCAGCACCTCCGGATCGGTCAGCCGGGAGTTGGTCATATGCGCCTGGACGACGCTGGCCCCGTCAAAACCCCGCCCCGCCCCCATGCCGCCGGCCAGGGTTTCGTAATATTGGTATTGGCCGTTGCCGAAGGTGAGGTTGTTCATGGTGCATTGGCTGGAGGCCACCAGCCCCAAAGCCCCGTACAAGGCGTTGGTGACGCACATCGAGGTTTCCACATTGCCCGCCACCACGGCGGCCGGGTAGCGCGGATTGAGCATCGAGCCTTCCGGGACAACCACCCTCAAGGGCCTCAGGCAACCCGCGTTGAGCGGAATGTCGTCCTTCACCAGGGTGCGGAACACATACAGCACCGCCGCCATGCACACCGCCTTGGGGGCGTTGTAGTTGCTGTCCAACTGGGTCGAGGTGCCGGTGAAGTCGATCACCGCGCCGCGCTCCGCCGGGTTGACGCGGATGTCGATCCGGATCGTCGCGCCATTGTCCATCGCTAGGCTGAACCCGCCGTCCCGCAACGCCCCGACGGCCCGCCGCACGGCTTCTTCGGCGTTGTCCTGCACATGGCCCATGTAGGCGGCGACCGTGTCCAGGCCGTAGTGCGCCACCAGCTTGCGCAGCTCCTGCGCGCCTTTTTCGTTGGCGGCGATCTGGGCGCGCAAATCCGCCAGGTTCTGCGCCGGGTTGCGCGCGGGGTATGGCCCGGACGACAGCAATTCCAAGGTTTCCCGCTCGCGCAAGCGCCCGCCCTCGACCAGTTTCCAGTTGCTGATCAAAACGCCCTCCTCAAGGATGGTCTTGGAATGCGGCGGCACCGAGCCAGGGGTGATGCCGCCGATGTCGGCGTGGTGGCCTCTGGAGCCGACATAAAACAAAATGCGCTCCCCGGCCGCGTCGAACACCGGCGTCACCACCGTGATGTCGGGCAAATGGGTGCCGCCCTGGTAAGGGTCGTTCAGCGCGTAGACATCGCCCGCCCGCATTCGTCCGGCATTGGCGCGGATGACGGCTTGGATGGACTCGCCCATGGAGCCCAGATGCACCGGGATGTGCGGGGCGTTGGCGACCAACTGGCCGTGCGCGTCGAACAGCGCGCAGGAGAAGTCCAGCCGTTCTTTGATGTTCACGGAGGATGCGGTGTTTTGCAGGCGCAGGCCCATTTGCTCGGCGACGGACATGAACAGGTTGTTGAAGATTTCCAGCAACACCGGGTCGGCGGGGACTGGCGTGGCCTTCAAGGCCGGGACGGCATTTAGGGCGGGCGTTTGCTCAACGCGGGTCAACAGCAGATGGTTCAAGGCGGTGGCCTCCGCCTGCCAGCCCACTTCCACCACCGTCGTCGCAACCGGTTCGGCGATGATGGCCGGGCCTTCGATCAAATCGCCAGGCCTGATGTCCCCGCGCCGGTACAGGCCGGCCTCGCGCCATGCGCCGCCTGAAAATATGCGCACTGTCCGCGCCGCCCGCAAGCCACCTAAGCGCGCAGGGAGCTGGCCGAAGTGTTCAGGCGGCACGTCGGGCCGGCCGGATACCTCCACCCAGGCCGCCTCCACCACCAGCGCCCGCCCCGGCAGCAGAAAAGCGTAGCGCTGGCGGTAGGCGGCCTCGAATTCCCCGCGCATCGCCGCCAAGTCGGCAAAGCCTATGCCTAAGGCATGGTCGGTGCCCTGGTAGCGCAGGCGGACTTGCCTCGCCACCTGCAAACGTTCCGGCGGCACGCCTTGCAGCAGCAAAGCCTCCCTGGCTTGGCGTTCCAAGTCGGCCAGCGCCGCCTCCACCGCCGCCAGCGCGGACGCGGACAATTCCAGTTCCACCGCCTGCTCGCGGATCACGCTTTGACTCGCCAGCCCCATGCCATAGGCCGACAGCACCCCGGCCAGCGGATGGGCGAACACCCGGCCCATGCCCAGCGCCTCGGCCACCAGGCAGGCATGCTGGCCACCCGCCCCGCCAAAGGTGGCCAGCACGTAGCCGCTGACATCGTAGCCGCGCTGCACGGAAATCTTCTTGATAGCGTTCGCCATATTGCCCACGGCGATTTCGACAAAGCCCGCAGCCACTTCCTCGGGGCTTTGGCGCCGGCCTGTGGCCTGGAAAATTTCTTCGGCCAGCCCGGCAAAGCGCCGCGCCACGGCCTCGCCGTCCAAAACCTGGTCGGCATGCGGGCCGAAAACCGGGGGGAAGAACTCAGGCTGGATCTTGCCCAGCATGACATTGCAATCGGTCACCGCCAAAGGCCCGCCGCGGCGGTAGCAGGCAGGGCCTGGATGGGCGCCGGCGGAGTCCGGCCCCACCCGGAAACGGCCGCCGTCGAAATGCAGGATCGAGCCGCCGCCCGCCGCCACGGTGTGGATCGCCATCATCGGCGCGCGCATGCGCACCCCGGCGACCTGGGTCTCGAACTCGCGCTCGAACTCGCCGGCGAAATGCGAGACATCGGTTGAAGTCCCGCCCATGTCGAAGCCGATGATCTTGGTGAACCCCGCCCGCTGCCCGGTCCGGGCCATGCCGACGATGCCGCCGGCCGGCCCGGACAGCACGGCGTCCTTGCCCTGGAAGCAGCCTGCCTCGGCCAGCCCGCCGCTGGACTGCATGAATTGCAGCCTCACCCCCGGCATCGCGGCGGCGACTTGCCCGACATAGCGGCGCAAGATCGGCGACAAATAGGCGTCCACCACCGTGGTGTCGCCGCGCGGCACCAGCTTCATCAACGGGCTGGCCTCGTGCGAGACGCTGATTTGCTCGAAACCGGCCTCCCGCGCCAGGCGGGCCAGGGTTTGTTCGTGCGCGTGGAAGCGGTAGCCGTGCATCAGCACGATGGCGGCGGACTGGAAACCCTCGGCCCGCGCCGCCTGCAACTGCGACCTCGCGGCGTCCTCGTCCAAGGGCACGACCACCTCGCCGCGCGCCCCGACCCGCTCGGCCACCTCCACGACCTTCGCATAGAGCCGTTCCGGCAGCACCACGTCGAGGTCGAAGATCCTTGGCCGGTTTTGGTAGGCGATGCGCAAGGCGTCGCCGAAGCCCCGGGTGATGAACAGCACGGTGGGCTCGCCTTTGCGCTCCAGCAGCGCGTTGGTGGCGACGGTCGTGCCCATCTTCACCACCTCGACCCGCTCCGGCGTGATCGGCTCGCCTGCCGCCAGCCCCAGCAGATGGCGGATGCCGGCCACCGCCGCGTCCGGGTATTGCTCGGGGTTTTCCGACAGCAGCTTGTGCGTGACCAGGGTGTTGTCCGGGCGCTTGGCGACAATGTCGGTGAACGTGCCGCCCCGGTCTATCCAAAATTGCCAGCGTGGGGGGAAGGCGTTTTGGGTTTGCTGTTCGTGGTTCATCGTCTTCACTCTAGTTTTCGGTGGAAGGGGAAGCCTGGGGCCGTTCCGCGAAGCCGGCGGCCGGTCCCAGTCGCGCGCTCAAGAAAACGCCAGTTCGCTGTCCAGCAGATCGGTGACCAGCATGCAGCCGGGGGCGTGGGTGATGCAGAATTCGGGCTTGGCCTGCATGACCGCCGCCTGCGGGGTCACGCCGCAGGCCCAAAAGACCGGAATCTCGCCGGGCAGGATGTCCACCGGGTCGCCGAAGTCGGGCCGTTGAATATCGGCGATGCCGATCAAGGCGGGGTCGCCCAGATGCACCGGCGCGCCGTGGAGCGTCGACAAGCGGGCCGTCACCTGCGCCGCCCGGATGGCGTTGGCCGCCGTCATGGGCCGCATCGAAACGACCAGCGGGCCATGGAAGGATCCGGCCGGCTCCGTCGGAATGTCGGTCAGGTACATCGCCACGTTCTTGCCTTCCTGCGCATGGCGCAAGGGGATGCCGGCGTCGATCAGCAATTGCTCAAACGAAAACGAGCAGCCCAAGGCGAAGCTGACCAGATCGTCCCGCCACCAGTCGAGGATGTCTGACGGCTCGGCGCATAGCTCGCCTTGCCGCCACACCCGGTAGCGCGGCAGGTCGGTGCGGATGTCCAGATCCGCGCCGAGTGGCGGCAGGCGGGGATTGCCCGGTTCCGACACGCCCAGCAGCGGACAGGGCTTGGGATTGCGCTGGCAGTAGAACAGGAAATCGCAGGCCAAGCCTTGGGGCAGGATCACCAGATTGGCCTGGACGAAATGAGGGGCCATCCCGCTGGTATGCCCCGTCCACTGGCCGGCGCGGGCGGCATGGCGCACCGAAATCGCACTGCCCGTCGGCAGGCTTTGCAAGGCCGGGGCGCTTGTGGGTTGATTGCTAAGCATCGTTATCACCATAAGGTCAAGAGGCTCCCAGGCGCCGGCTGCGGAGGCGCGCAAGGGGCGGTTTTGTCTGCGAAAAAAGTATGCGGGGGCGGGCGGGAATTTCAAAACGGGAAAATGTGATGGAGCCATCACATTTTTTTGTGTGAGGCCCGGCTTTCTCCTGCGCTATGCTTGGCCTTCCCAGCGAATCAGACCTTAAGGATTTCCAGTGAACCTACGATTTGTCGAAGCTTTCGTCGAGGTTGCCCGCGAGCAGAGCATCACCAAGGCAGCCAAGAATCTCAACCTCACCCAGTCGGCCGTTTCCAGCCGCATCGCGGCTTTGCAAAAAGAGCTGGGCGTGACCTTGGTGGATCGCCTGGATCGGGTTTTCTATCTGACCGAGGCGGGCGAGCGCTTTCTCGATTATGCCAAACGCTTTCTCGCCCTGCAGGAAGACCTGCAGCGGGAGTTTTGCGTGTCCCGGAAAGGGCCGCTCGCGCTCAGAATCGGCGGCATTGAGACGGTGTTGCACACGTGGCTGGTGCCGCTGGTGGAGCGGCTCGAACAGCTCAAGCGGGAAAAACAAGAGCCGATTGAATTCGAGCTCCACGTCGACATGAGCCCTGCGCTCGACAAGCGCCTGCGGCAAGGCGGACTGGATCTGGTCTTTTCCGCCACGCCGACCGTCGGCGAGGGCTTCGCGAACGAAGCCCTGCCGCCGATGGAGATGGTCTTCGTCGGCCCGGCCACGCTGGCCGGCGCGCCGACACTGGGCGTCGGCGACCTGCTGGCGCGGGAGCTTCTCACCTTCCAGCGGGGTTCCCAGCCCCATGCCGCCCTGCTGAAATCGCTGCGCGCCCGCCATGTCACCGACAAGCGGATACACACCCTCTCGTCGATCTGGGCCATGGTCAAACTGGTGGAGTCCGGTTTCGGGCTGGCCACGCTGCCCCGGGCGGTGGCGGACGATCTGGCCCGCCGCCACGGCATTGCCATCTTGGAATCCGAACTGGCGCTGCCGCCCCTGCCGCTATGCGCCAGCTATTGTGACCAGCCCGCCTCGCTGGCCTTGAAGAAAGCCATCGCCGACGCCCTCGCCTTCACGCGGGAAGCCGCCCGTCCGGCAGAAAAAACTTTTGCGCCAGCGCCTTGTCTTACTGTATGTCCGACTGACAAACACTGAACGAGGTGCGCCATGAAATGGTATTTTATTTGGTATTACAGGCGGGTTTTGGCTTTGATATTTTACATCCGCTGGCTCATGTTCAATGAAAAGCCGGAATATCATAGGAACGCGCGGGTCATTGTGCGATTTAGATCGGCTATTTATGGGGCCGAAGAAGTGGTATGCAGGATAAGAGAAATCAATTATAGATTCCACAAGCTGACCTACGATGTCATTGTCCTCGAAGATAAAGGCTGGCTTCCCTTCGGGACTAAGACGTTTGTGTTTCCTGAAAATATTTTAAGAAAGCAAGAATTCAGAGAGTGAGGCTAGCGCCGGGTAGCCCGCGCCGCCCATTGGCGGAACAGCGGCACGGCGAAACGGACGCCCTGGCGGTCTTGGAGCAGGGCTTCCTCGTCGACGAGGCGCTTGACGACGGCGCGGACATTGAGATCCCGCCGGCCATCGGTCCTGGCTTCGGCTTCAAGCTCGGCCAGGGTTCTGCGCGAGCGCCGCGGGGTTTCGTCGGTGGCTTCGGCCAGGGCCGCCAGCACCCAGGCCGCGTCCTCGTCATGGGCGATCCACGGCGCGCTGAAAAACCGGCCGCCGTGTTCTTCCCCCATCTGCGAGGCCGCCTCGTGGATTTGCTTGGGTGTGACCAAAACGCCGGCTTGCCCCGCCTCGCGGCTTGGCAAGCGGTACACCAGTTCGCCCAGGCTTTGCAGCAGATAAGGGTGGCCATGGGTCAGGCGGTAGGCTTCGGCCAAGGCTTCCCGGCTGAATTCCAAAATGCCCAGCGCCGGCTTCTCCAGCAATTCATAAGACTCGGCTTCGTCCAAACAACCCAGCGTGTAAAACTGGCAGAAGTTCAGCAGCGGGGATTTCAGCGCAGGGGAACCAACCAGCAACAGCGACACTAGGTGGTCAGGATCTTCCGCCAAGGCCCGCAGAAAACCCGGCAATGCCTGACCCGCATCCGGCTGGGCGCAAAACCACTCCACCTCGTCCAGCATCAGCAGAAAACCCCGTTCTGCGCGCCGGGATGCAATCTCTCGTAAAAAATCCTTAAAACCGGAATAGGGGGCGTCTGGTTCAAGCTTGGGACGGGGCACATTGAGTAAATTGGCTATTGCGTCGGCCATCGCAAACACCACATCGCCCCCCGTGCGCGTGCTTGCCAAATTCACCACCAGCGGCAGCAAGCCGCTGCCGGGCAGGCCGTCCCGCTGGATTTTGTAAAGCAGGCTGGTTTTGCCGATGCGGCGTTGGCCTACCAGCGCCACAGCCGGTTTGGCGTCTGTCCGCGACCACAGCTTGAGCAGCCGCTCCAGCAAATCCGCCCGGCCAGCAAAGTGCTGGTCGTCCAGCACGGGCGAGCCGACTGTGTAGAGCGAAATCGGCGGGCGGGGCGGGGGTTCGGTTTGGGGAATGGCTGGCTCGATGCGCGCTGGAGCTTCGGCAACGCCTCCCACCGCCTGCTTGATACGTTGTTCCCAAAATCGCCTGGCGGCGGCTAAAAATCCCCTGCTCGCGGCGGCGGCGTCTTGGCCGCCCAAGCGGTCGATGGGCCGCGCCGTTTGATAACCGGCGATGCGGGCGGGGAGGCCGTCCGCGTCGGCCACCAGCACCCGGGTCTGTTCCAAGGGCAGCAGGCCGCGCCAGCGCTCCACGCTGTCGCCGTCGATCAGCAGCACCCAGTCTTGCGGCCTGCGCAGGGTTTGCACGGCGGTCGGCAGCAAGGCGGCGCAGGGGTAGATTTCCCGGTGCGGCAAGGCCCGCCAGCCGGCCGCGGGCGGCAGCAGCCGGCCCCAGTCGGCCAATTCGGCGGCAAACTCCGGGAACAGCGCCTTCAGCCGGCCTTGCCGGTCGGCCAGGCGCAGATGCTCGCCGAGGATGTCGCCGCCGCCCTGCGCGGCCAGCACGAACGGCGCGTCTTGGTACAGCCCGGCCAGCCGGTCGATCAAACGCCCGTCGGCCTTGCGCCAGACCGGGCGGTCGAACACCAGCCACACCGCGCCGAGCTTGTCCACAGGCTTGGGCGGCGTTTCCGCCTTGGCAGGGGCCGGGCCGGGCCAGCCCAGTATGGACGCGACCGCCTCGACCAGTTTCCGGAAAGCCGCCGCCTGCGGGTCGCCTTGCCAGTCTTGCAAATCCGCCGCTAGGATAGAGCGGAAACCAAGCGGCGGCTTCACGGCGTCCAGCAACGCAGCCAGCAGGATGCCTCGCTCCAAGCCACTTTCAGCTTCTTCCCGTACCCAACGGCTCTGGATGGAAGCCTTAGACCAGGCGACAACCACGCAGCGGGCGGCGTTAAGTTGGCTACTGATGACTTCCTGCCAAGTTTGGCCCGGCGGAATCGTCAAGTCCCAAAACACCGTCCAGCCTTGGGCTTCCAAAGCAAACGCGAGTTTCTGCGCCCGTTTCAGGTCTTCCCTGGCGTAAGCGAGAAAAATTTCACAGGCGGCAATTCCCGATACTTTGGCGCTTCCCTGGCCGGATCCTATTACGCTTGCCAAGGCGGGTCGGCCAATTTTCTCCGACACCGCTTCGACTAGTCGCCGGAAAGCCGCCGCCTGCTCGTTGCCTTGCCAGTCCTGCAAATCCGTCGCTTGGATCGAACGGAAGCCAATGGGCGGTTTCACTGTGTCCAGCAGCACAGGCACCAATGCGCCACGCGCCAGACCGATGTCTGCCTCTTCCAGTACCCAATGCCTATGGATGGAAGTCTGCGACCAGGCGACGACCACGCAGCGGGCGGCGTTAAGCTGGCTGCTGGTGACTTGCTGCCAACTCTGGCCCGGTGGAATCGTCAAGTCCCAAAACACCGTCCAGCCCTGGGCTTCCAAGGCGGCGGCGAGTTTTTTGGCCCGCGCCTGGTCTTCACTGGCATAGCTAAGAAAAATATCGCTCATGGAAACCGCCGCCGGGCTGGCCGGGAGTCGCTTGTTTGGCTGGGGTGGTGTGGGCGCATGGCTGGCTTTAAGTCCGCGGTTTGGATTCAGGAGGGGTCACGCCGGCGCAGGCGTTCGATGACTGTCCATCCAACCGGCGAGGCCAGCCCCAGCCTAAAGATCCCATAGGCGGCGGTGGCGGCGAGGCCGGCTAGCAGCAGCCGGGACGCGTCTTCGATGGAAACCGGGCCGGGCGGCGGCGGATTGTCGCTTGACCAGCCGTAGGCGGTCAGCAACAAGCCGACGGCGGCCCAGGCGCCGCCCAGGCTCAAGACTTCCCAGACGGGCACGGTGGCCAGCCTGCCCGCCAGCCGCTGGCCGTCCAGCCAGCGGGGAAGCCAGTGCAGCACGCCGCCCAGGCCCAGGACGAGGGCCAACGCGCAAAACGCGGCGACCGGCTCGGCCAGGGTTTCCAACACCGAGCTATACAGCGCGGCGGCCAGCGTGCGTTGCAAGCCGTCGTGGCATTGCTGGCCCGCCGCCGCCGCCGACAGCCAGCCGAACAGGCGGAAAGCCCCTTCCCAGTCCTGCATGAACAACGCGCCTTGGCGGTAAGGCCGGGATTGCCGCCACAACACCAGCAGCCCGGCCAGCGCCAGGCTGAGACCCCAGGGCCAAAGCCGCGCCCAGTCCATAGATCCGCCGCCCAGGCCGGGCGAGGCCGCCAGGAACGCGGCGGCGGAAACGGCGGCGGCCAGCCCGCGCGCCAGCCAGGCGGGCACAGGCGGCTTCATGGTTTGGGCCTGGGCGCGTAGCCGCCCACGCGGCGGCGCAAACGGCGCAGGGACAGCAGATACCCGGCCCGCTCCAGCACGACCGCCAGCGCCGCGGCGGCGAGGACGGCGGTTTTCAGCGTGGACGGCTTGAGGTGGAAACCGGGCAGGGGCGGGTCGGGATAAGGCGGGATGCGCCAGAGGCGGGCTTCGCCTTGGGGTTCGCTGGTCTGTGGGCTGGATGATTGGCCCGCCCCGGAGGATTTCCCGGCGGCAGGGTCGGCTTTGGACGGCTGGGCGGAAGCCGGACCGGCGATGAGTACCTGTCCGCCATCGGGATGGAAAACCGCGGACCAAACCCTGTCAGAGGCCGGCAGCACGCCCAACAACGCGCCTGTTCGACCATCCCACAGCCGGGCGGTCTTGTCCGGACTCGCCGTGACCACTCGCAGGCCGTCGGGGCTGAAGCTGGCTTCCACGACGCTATCTTCATGCCGCATTGGCTGGCCCACAGGCTGGCCGGTTTGGGCGTCCCACAGCCGGGCGGTATTGTCTTCACTCGCCGTGACCACCCGCTGGCCGTCGGGGCTGAAACGGGCCCGTAAGACCTGACTCTCATGCCGCATCGGCTGGCCCACAGGCTGGCCGGTTCGGGCGTCCCACAGCCGGGCGGTCTTGTCTTCACTCGCCGTGACGATCTGTCGACCGTCAGGGCTGAAACTGGCCCACCAGACCAAACTCCCACCCTCATGCCGCATCGGTTGGCCCACAGGCTGGCCGGTTTGGGCGTCCCACAGCCGGGCGGTGTTGTCCGAACTCGCCGTGACTACCCTCAGGCCGTCGAAGTGGCTGAATTCAGCATAAGAGACAAGCCCTTCATGCCGCATTGGCTGGATCATGGGCTGGCCGGTTTGGGCGTCCCACAGCCGGGCGGTCTTGTCCGCACTTGCCGTGACCACCCGCAGGCCGTCGGGGCTGAAACTGGCCTGCCAGACCGAACCCTCATGCCGCATCGGCTGGCCCACAGGCTGGCCGGTTTGGGCATCCCACAGCCGGGCGGTCTTGTCCAAACTCGCCGTGACCACCCGTAGGCCATCGGGGCTGAACGCAGCTTGCTCGACAGTATCCTCATGCCGCATCGGCTGGCCCAAAGGCTGGCCGGTTTGGGCGTCCCACAGCCGGGCGGTATTGTCGTTGCTGGCCGTGACCACCCGCCGCCCGTCCGGGCTGTAGGCGGCGACATTGATAGATCTGCCATGCCGCATCGGTTCGCCCACCGGTTCGCCGATTTGGGCGTTCCATAGCCGGACATTGCCGTCGTCGTCGGCTGTGGCGACTTGCTGGCCGTCGGGGCTGAATTCGGCTTGCCAGACATCCGCCTGATGCCGCAGCGATTCGCCGATGGGCTGGCCGGTTTGGGCGTCCCACAGCCTCGCGGTATTGTCCGTGCTGGCCGTGATGATCCGTTGGCCGTCGGGGCTGAAATGGGCGTCCCACACCGCGCCGTCGTGCTTAAGCGGTTCGCCGACGGGCTGGCCGGTTTGGGCGTCCCACAGTCTCGCGGTATTGTCCGTGCTGGCTGTGATGATCCGCTGGCCGTCAGGGCTGAAATGGGTGTCCAACACCGCGCCGTCGTGCTTAAGCGGTTCGCCGACGGGCTGGCCGGTTTCGGGGTTCCACAACAAGGCCATGGTGCCCCGGCCCGCCGTCAGCAGGCGTGTGCCGTCGGGGCTGAATTGGGCGCTGTTGGCCAGACTATCCCGCATCTGGTTCAACAGCTTGTCGGTTTGGATGTCCCACAGCGCCACAAAACCATTGTTGTTCACCGTGGCCAGCCGCTTCCCGTCAGGGCTGAATTCTGCGTCTTTGATGGTTCCGTCATCCCCATGCACGATTAGCTCACGCAACAGTCGGCCGGTTTGCGCGTCCCATAGCCTTGCGGCATTGTCTCGGCCCGCCGTGGCTATTGTTTGGCCGTCGGGACTAAAGGCGATGTGGCTTGCGTAAGCCCTGTTTCCTAGCAACTGGCCTAGAGGCTCGCCGGCTCGGGCGTCCCAGAGACTCGGGGTGCCTTCCGAACCCGTAACGGCCACCCGCTGCCCGTCGGGGCTGAACACGGCCTGGTAGATCAGATCCTGATGCCGCATCGGCTGGCCTACCGGCAAACCCGTCCGCACATCCCAAAGCCGCGCCGTGTTGTCTTCGCTGACGGTCAGCAGCCGCCGCCCGTCGGGACTGTACGCCACTGTCCGCACAGCCGCTTCCTGGCGGAACCCCAAGCGCTGGGCGTCCTCGACCAACAGCGCCGCCCGCAAAGCCGCAGGCCAGCGCGGCGGCGGGTACGCGACGGCGGCGGCGAACACGGCCAGCGACAGCAGCGTCCACAACAAGCCGATCAACAACGGCAGCCGGGCCGGGCCTTGGTGTTTCAGACCGTTTTTAAACAACAGCCGCGCGAAGCCCGCCGCCAGCCAGTCTTTGAACCGTTGCCCCAGGCGGCGGCGCTCCAGCCGGGCCAGCCACGCGCGCCATGGCCGCGGCATCCGCGCCAGCAGTTGGCTGGCGGTCAAGCCGTCCATGAAGCCCAGGTACAGCGCGGTTTTCCGTGTCGGCAAGCCGCCCGGCGCGCCAAACGCCAGGCGCAGGCTGCCTTGGGCTTTGGGCGACAAGGGCGACAGCAAGCCCTCCACCGCCGCCCGCACCTCGTCCTGCAAGGCCGGCGGCAAGCGCGCCAGCAAGGCCAGGCGCAGCCAGTCCGGCATCTGGTTGTGGCGCGTCCAGGGCAGCCGCGCCAGCAGCCGGTAATTGCGGGCCAGGTGGTAGCGCAAGGCGTCCTCGCCGCGCACGCCGGCGCGGCGCAGATATTCCTCGCCCAGCAGCAGCGTCAGCCCGCCGCGCATCAACGGCGGCACGGCGCAGCAGCACAGCCAGTAAAAGCCGTTTTCGCCGAGATAGACGCCCAGCTCGCCGACCAGCCGGGCCACTTCGCCGGGTTGCGGGTTGAAGGTGTCGGCTTCTTGCAGGTAGCGCGCCTCGCCGTGTTCGGCGATCAGGCGCGGAAAGCGCTCGGCTTCCGCCGGGATGATCGGCGGGGTTTGCCGGTTGGCCAGCCAGGCGCTCCAGGCCGCCAGCGCCGACTCCTCCTGCGGCAGCACCACAAAGCCCGGATCGCGAGCCTGCAACCCGGTTTCCAAATAGGCCAGTCGCCCGGCGAGCAGGTCGCGGTCTTCGCGCGGCGAGAACAAGGCGCGCTCCGGCCAGCGCTCCAGCCGCGCCGCCCGCGCCCAGGGCCACCACGCGCCGGCCTCGTCCAGCAGGAAGCCGCCGTCGGAGACCAGGATCAGGCGCTGGCCGACGCCGGGATTGGGCAGGCGGTCGAAGCGCAGGCCCGGGCCGCCGCGCAGCGCCAGGCAGCGCGGCGCTTGCGCTGCTTCGCCGGGCTTGGGAGCGGCGAACCGGCGCAGATCCACGTCCACGCCTTGCCGCTGCAAGCGCTCGGCCCAGAGCATCGGGAAGTCGTCGTCGGCGTCGGCCTCGACCAGCACCAGATAGCTCGGGCGCAGCCGGGCGTGGCGGTGGCGCAGTTGCGGAATGCCCAGCTTGCCCACCGTCGCCTGCACAGTGCGCGGCAGGTCGATGGGCGGCCGCCGCGCCAGCCGGTGGGTTTCCCGGGCTGGCCCGCGGAAATGGCGGTCGAAGCGGCCTGCGACCGCCTCGCTCAAGGGTGGCAGCAGGCGCTGGGCGGCCAGTTCGCGCTCCCAGCCATCCAGGCCAATGTCCGCGCCGCCGCGCCGCCGGCCCAGCGCCCAAGCCGGCAGGTGGAAGAACAGCAGCAGTGAGAACGGCATGCCCACCAGCGCCCAGGCCACGGCGGGCCGCAAGGTCTCGGTGTAGCGGTAGGCCGGCCAGTAGCCATAGACGCGCGGGCCTTGGGCCGGGGCCTGCGGGCTGGGCGTTGCCTTTGGTCTAGGCGTGTTGCCGCCGGGCGTGTCCGGTTGCGCCGATTTGACGGGCGGCGGGGTGGGCGGCGTTTTTCCTATGTCTGCGTAGCGCCAAAACGCCAGGCCCAGGCTCAACAGCAGCCCGCCCAGCCAGAAGGCGCGGCGGCGGGCAGACACCGGGCTTTCGCGCTGGGATAGGGGCGGGGTTCCCGGTTTCGGCGTTGGCGCGGTCGGGGCGACGCCCACGCGCTGCCACCATTCGTCGAACACGGCCTCGAAGCGTTGCTGTGATTCCTCGTCGGAGTATTTGCACAGCAGCGGGCGCAGGTGCTGGCGCAGCGGGCCGGCCTGCAAGGCCTCGGCGTCCCGCTCGGCCAGCTTCGCCAGCAGCCGGGCCGCGTCCACGGCTTCGGCGCTGGAGACCGGAAAGCCGGCGTCCCGCAGCCGCCGGATCAACTCCGGCAGCGGGCGGGACAGCGGGGCGGCGGCTGCGCTCACGCCGGCCGCCGCCGCAGTTCCAAAGCCTGCGCCAGGTTTTGCAAATCATCGCCGTGCTTGGCGATGACGCTGGCGGCATTGCACACTTGGTCGATGTGGTCGGCGAGGCGGGCGTCGCCGGCCACGCCGGTTTTGGCCATGGCGAGGGAGGCTTCGATGATTTCGGTCGTGCCCGGCGTGTAGACGTGGCGGGCGGTGTTTTTGTAGTCGAAGAAGAAGCCGGTCAATTCGCGGTAGAAAGGCGGCAAAGGGCCTTTCGATCCAGGGAACACCCGCGCCCGGACAATCTCCGCCAGGCGCTCCTCGCCGGGGTCGGGGATGTGGTAGAAGGCGCAGCGGCGCAGAAACGGCGGCGGCAGGTCGCGCTCCAGGTTGCTGGTGATGATGACGATGGGATGCCGGCCTTGCGCCTTGTCGGGCGTCCCGACCAGCAGGTTGTCCAGTTCGCGGATGCGGAATTCCATGCGCTCAAGGCCGTTGAGCAGGTCGTTGGGGAAGTCCCGGCTGGCTTTGTCGATTTCATCGATCAGCACGACGGCCCGCCGCGTCTTCGCCGCGCCTGAGACGCCGGCTTGGCGGCGCAGGCGCTCCAACAGCGCCTGCCGCGCCGGGTCGGGGTCGGCCTGGTCTTGGCCGGCGCGCAGGATGGCTTTGCCGAACGGGCCGAACTCGATGAAATGCACCGGGTGGGTCTTGTCGTTGTCGGGGGTCTTCTTGACCAAGCATTCCGCCGCGTCCGGCCGGCGCTGGTCGGCTTGCAGCCGCGATTCGGCCAGCCGGCCCACCAGGTCGAAGCGGTAGAACAAATCGCCGGCTTCGCTCAAGGACTGGGCCTCGAAGCGCAGCACCGGCCCCAGCCCGAATTCCCAGGCGAGGCGCTCGGCCAGGTCGCTTTTGCCGGTGCCCGGATTGCCGGTGACCAGCAGCGGCTTGTCCAGCAGCAAGGCGGTGTTGACGGCGGCGACCAGGCCGTCGTCGGCGATGTAAAAGCGCGGATGGTTGTAGGCGAGCGGGTCGTCCTCCGGCGGCGCGGATTCGCTGCGCTGCCAGGGCTGGTCGTGGACGGCGCCTTTGCCGATGAAGCGTGGCCATTGGGGGGTGTCGGTCATGGCGGTTTTCCAAAGTCGGGAGGTTATTGGCCCAGCCAGCGGCGCAGGCGGCTGGCCAGCGAGGCGGGCTGCTTGGCCGGGCCGGGCGGCGCCGGCGGCGCGGCGGTTTGATGACGCGGGCAGGCGGGGGAGGGCAGTTGGCAGGAGTGGTGCGCGCGCAGCAGATCCGCAGCCCGCGACTGGTCGTCTTCCCAGCCGCCGTTGGCGTCGGGGGGGTCGCTCCAGATCTTGAAACGCGCGTTTTTCGGCCCGGAGCCTTTCAATGCGTGCCAGCCGATCCGCGCCTCGGGCAGGCCCGCCGCCGCGTCCGCGTCTTCTTCGGCCCCGTCCCATCGAAGATAGTCTTGCACCCACTCCTGGTAGCTGTCCGGGCCTAGTTGGGCGATCCACATCAAGGCCCTGGACTCGGGGGGGAGGTCGCGGTTGTGTTCGATGGCATCGGCCAGTTGCGGCGGCGTGGCATGGGCGTAATACATCGTGTAGACCACCAGGAAATCGGTGCAACTGGGATTGGTGCCATGGCGGGGGTCGTCCCCGGGGCGGCCGGTCGGTTTGTCGTCGACCACCTGGACGGTTTTTGTGCTTAGGCGCAGGCCGAAGGTGTTGACCCATTTCGCCGTGTAGGGATTGCTGTGTTCCTCGCCTTCCGTCACGGACGAGAGGCGGACAGTCCGCCTCTTCTCGCGCGGAAATTTCGGGTTGCGCGGGTTGTCCGTCATTTAATCCAGCCGTTTGATGTCTTGCAGCAAATCGTAAAGCTGGTCGGCCAGCTTGACCGGGTCGGCGCAGGCCAGCGGCACCAGCCGCCCGGCGGCGTCGTAAGGGCCGAGGAAATTGATCTGGCCCAGGTGTTTGATTTGGGGGAAGGGGGTTTTCACGCTGGCCGAGCGGCCGTCGGCGGAAACTTCCAGCGCGCCCGGGTCGATCTTCTCGGCCATGACAAACAACAGGCGCGGCGAGCCGGCTGCCTCGTACAGCCGGACGGCTTCCCGCAGCTCGCGCTGGCATTGCTCCGACAGCCAATAGTCGGTGTTGAGCAAGGCGATGAAATGGGTGGTCCGCGCCAAAGCCTGGTCGATTTTCTCGCTCCACAGCTCGCCCGCGTCGATGGAGCGCTGGTCGAAGAAAGGCACCGCGAAGCCGTGGGCTTTAAGGTTCACCAGGACGCGCTTGTACAGCGATTCGGCGACCTTTGTCGTCGTCTGGTCGCGTTTGTAAGAAATGAAAATCTGCTTCGGCGGCGTGTCTTGGGTCGGCATGGGCGTGCGCTCCAGTTCGGCGGTGTCGAGTGGTTTGGCTAAGTTAAGCGTTCGCAGTACCGCCTTTAGGCGGAAAACAGGCCAGAAACAACCGGCTGAAGCCGGGACTGCGAACCGCCTGGGTGTAGGGAAAATCCATTAACTTAATGGCAGCGAGGGATTGCCCAGGGCATGGCCGGCCGGTTCCAGGCTCCGCAAGCTTCGGGTTTAACTTGCCGCATACTGGCCCAGCAGCTCCCGCAATTTCGTGGCGGCGGCTTGCTCCTGCGGATTCTGGCTGTCGGCCGGGTAGTGGTCGAGGACGAAGCAGGCCTGGTCGTAGACCGACCGCCACAGCCTTTTCGCCGCCACGCGGCGGTGGAGGTCGGCGTAGCCTTCGCGAATTTTCTCAAGGCGCTCGGCGAGTTTGCGCTCGGCCAGGCCCTCGTACATCGCCAGTTCATGCCGGGCGGCCTCGCTCCAGAAGTCGGGGTCGCCCTCCGTCTTGTCTTCGAGATTACGGCGGACTTCCGCGAGATCGGCTTTCTGGAAGCCCTTCCAGGCGGGGATCGAGAAATTCGCTATCAGTTCCGCGGCCATGCGGTTCATGGCGGGGTAGAAGAAATCGGATTCGGCGGCGCGGGCGAGCTTCTCCGCCTCCCGGTACTTTTCCGCCATGTGTTTGATGGCCTTGTTTGCGTCGGCGTCTTTTCCGGCGCTGGATTCCAGCATCGCCAGCCGCTTGTAGGCGGAGCCGCACAGGCTCAGGCGTTCGAGGGTGGGCCGCAATTTCACCAAGCCCTCCAGCATGGCAAGGGCCTCCTTGATGTCCTCGCGGGCTTTGTCCTCGGCCTTGGCGAGCGCCGCCGGGTCGCCGACCTGGGCGGCCAGGCAACGCTCGAAGGCGCGGCGGGCTCGGAGATTGCCCAGTTGTTCGGAAATTTTGATGGACGCGCCGCCATCCTCCGCGGCGAGGGCCTTTTCGTACCATTCAATGGCCCGGTCTGTCTCGCCCATGGCCGCCAGGGCCGTGCCGAAGGCTTCGGCCACCGCGCCCTCCCGGCCCCAGCGGGGCGCGAAACGGTTTTCCAAATAGCGGACTTGATCTATCCGATTCGAGTCATTCTCTTCCGTGGCACTGTGGAATCTGCCCATAACCGCGGGGATATGCAGAGCATTTCTCAGTGCCATCGACGAGGCGATGCCGTCGAATTTTTCTTCGAGAAAAGCGAAAGAATCAGGCTGCTGCCGCCCGGCTTGGGCGCCTTTCCAGTTCCAGTCGGGGTCGCCGTAACACTGGTAGGCGGCCCAGGTGTTGTTGCCGGCACCGGCTTTAAACGTGACTCTTCGCGCCTCGCCGACCGCTTCGATGAAACGTTTTCCCGCCAACAAAAATTTGTAAAAAGTGGTGGCGAATTTCATGGCCGAAGTATCGTTGACGGCCCAGCCGGCCGCGATGACGCAGCGCACGCCGATTTTGATCAGGGCTTCAGCCAAGTTGGCGGCGAATTCGGCGCGATGATAGGGTTTTGTTTGCAACAGCCGGCCGCTGTCTTGCTTGGCTGAATGGCAACAATTCACGAACACCAGTTCGGGGACGCGGCGCATGTTCTGGATCTCGCGGGCGCCGAGGAAAGTGCCGTTGGACAGCACGACGCCGCCGTTCTTGCCGGGCTCGCCGTGCCCGGCGATGTGGACGATCCGGTAGTCGCGCTCCAGCAGGGCGTTGACGATGGTCGGCGCGTCCTTTTCGCCGTCCAGGATAGCGCAGACATTCTTGTCACCCTTGTCACCGATGCCTTTTGGCCCGGACAGGAACTCCGCCACCGCCCGCGCCTCGGCGAGCGCCCCCGGCAGCGGCGGATAGCGGCTGGGATCGCAGAGCGGTTCGCCGATCACCAAGACTGCGTCTTCCGAGCCGGAATCAGTGACTTGCTCGCGGAATTCGACAGTGCGCAGCTTCCTCAGCAGTTTGCAGCGGATCGCCCAGGGGTCGGGGTCGTCTTCACTCCGTGTCTTGTCGTCAATGTCGAGCAGTTCCCAGGGAATGGCCGCGGTGCTCTGGTCTAGTTCGATTAGCATCTCGCTGGTGCCGCCGAGAAAAGGCTCCATCTCCGGCGGCACCAATAGCTTGAACAAGATGCGCCCGATCTGGCTGTTCTGGTTGTGGTCGTTGGAGGCGTTTTTAACTAAGTCAGCCAGCAGCCGCCCCTGCAGGCGCTGTGCGCGCACCTCGGTGCGTGCGCGGCGGGTATTGATGGTATAGGCGATGCCGCGCTCACCGCTGTCGCCGGACATGGTCACAGCGGTGATGAAGTCGTAGTCGGCGCCCCGGTAGCTCGAATTCAGCGGATGGGTCAACGGCCCGTGACCCGTTTTCACGTATTCGGTGATATGGTAGAGGCTGGGTTTGGCCTCGGCCAAGCCTCGCAGAGCCTGCCAGGCTTCGGTGGCGCGATCCAGGAACAATTCAGTGAGGTGCAGATGGCTGACCTGGGGCCAGCCGCCAACGGCCAGCCGGGCGTTGGCCTCTTGCACGCCCTGGGCCACCATTTGCGCCGAGAGACCGGCGCTGATGCGGGTGCCGCCGCTGCCGATCAAGGTGGCGGCCAGCTCGAAAGAGGTTTTGGCGCCGTCTTGCTCCGCCACCCGCTGCGCATAGGCGATCACGCCCTGGCGCACCGTCGAGGCCAAAGCCATGGACTGAAGCTTGCCTTCCTCGCCCAGCCCAACCACAATCACCGCCTCGGGGCGTGGCCGACGGAAGGGATCCTCGGGGTCGGGGTGCCGGTTCACAAATACTTGCTGGAAGCCGAGCGTGTCAGAATACAGGCCCATAGCCAGAGAGGTTTCCATTTTCCCACCGATGAGATAATTGACCTCTTTCTCGGTTCCGGTCAGCGCAAGCGAGCGGTAATGGCCGATCATCAGCGCCTGGCGCACGAATTTCAGATTGCCGTTCACCACCGTGACCGGCAGCGCGAGGCGCTGCAGGGCGTCGGCCTCCGCGTCGCGGCCGGGCAGTCCGAAGGCCGCCGCCGGCGATTCGGGGGGGCTGGCGTCCGCAAACCGGCGGCGCGAAGGGCGGCTGGGGACGCGGACGGGCGGCGGGGCCTCTTCGCCCGCGCCGCCCCGGCTGGCGCGCGCCAGCGGCTCCAACAGCGAGGTCTCGCCTTGGGTCAACAGTTGCAGGAACGCGTCGAAAGCCTCCTTCCGCTTCTTTTTGGACTTGGGCTTGGGCAAATCGCCGTGGGCGCAGTCCAAGATCCAGGCCGGCACGCCGTCCAGTTGGGCGTTGGCCAGGGTGACGCGGCCGTCGCCGTCCTGCGGCGTGTCGAGATAGACCAGGCCCTCGCTGTCCATCTGGTAGCCGTCGGGGGTGAAATCGGCGCGCCCGGCCACCAGCAGGATCTTCTTGTCGGCCGGGGGCAAATCCCGGAAATGCTGGCCGTCCAGGCGGCGGCGCAGGGCCACGGCGGCGTCCAGGACTTTTTGGCCCGGCAGGCCCCAGTCGTGGAGGCCCAGATCCAACTGGATTTTGTGCCAGCGGCTCCGTTCGCGCAGCCTGGCCAGATCCTCCTCGGCCAAGGCCTGCCAGGTCGAAGCCTGGCCGAGGTTCAGGGTTTCGTCCAGCAAAGCCGCCTGCAACTGGATGAACCCCGGCATCCCGGCCATGATTTGGCGCGCCTGCCCGCTGTTGAAGGGCGAGCCCAGGCCGGCCAGCCAGTTGCCGAAGGTGTCGTCGCCGGACAGCACTTGCATCGGTGCCCAGGAGCCGCCGTTGGGGGTGCCCAGCATCAGCAGACGGCCGCCTGGATGGTTCATCAGCCGTTTCCAGATCTCCTGGCGCTCTAGCTGCATGGCGCGGGCGAGCAGGCCGCCCATGGAGTGGGCGAGCAGCCGCACGGGCTGGCCGCTGTCCCGGCGCGCATCCAGGGCCTTGGCCACCTCGTCCCCCAGGCGTTTCGCCTCATTCTCCAGGGGCAAGCGCCAGTCGAAGCCGAAGGGGATCACTTCATGGGTCTGTCCGAGGAATTCGATCAGATCCTGGTAGACCGCGTCGATTGGCCCGTCTTGCGCCACATTTTCGGCCCCGTAGCGGAGCCGGCCCAGCCCGCCCACGATGCGCCGGCTCAACCAGACCCGCTGGCCGTCGGCGGCCAGGTGGCTGCCGAGGATGCCCGGCAGCAGGAACACGGCCGGCCGGCCGGGGTCGGGCTTGGCGGGCGCTTTGGGCTCGCGCAGCCCGCCCGTGTCTTCGCCCGCCCACGACAGCGGGCCGATGGCGCGGAAGGTCGCCGGCGGCGTCTTGGCCAGCGCCCCGATGATGGCGTCGACGGTGTCGGCGTTTTCAAAATATTCGAAATGGCTGGCCTTGCCGCCGCGGTGCAGGAAGAAAGCGGCGGCGCCGTGCCCGCGGGGCGTGCCGCCGTACATGGAGCGGGTCTGCACCACGAGGTCGTTGTCCGTCCAGAAGAAGGCGTCGGCCAGCAGGGTCTTGGCCCAACTGGCCACGGAATCGCCCTCCATGTCGCCGGCCACCACCCGCAACTGGCCGGGAATGGCGTCTTCGCCGGCTTGCAGCCAGCGCAGCAGCGGGCTGCCCGGCATCATCGCCTCCAGCCCCGGCAGCATGGCCGGGTCGGCGCGGCGCAAGGCCACTTCGCCTAAAAACTCGACCAGGGCCGGCAGCACCGGCACGCCGGCCAGATCGAGCGCCCATTTCAACACCGAGAGATAGGCGTCCAGCCGCTTCGAGGCGAGCAGGGTTCCGTGGGCCGGGCAGGCCACGCGGACCATCCGCTCCACGGTGATTTTTTTCTCCTTGACACGCCCCGCCAGTTTTTTGAGATGGTCGAGTTGGCTCTTGTAGCCTGCGCCGGGGAAAAAACCGGCGAGTTCGGCCTCGTTCTGCAAAGGACGCCCGCACGCCCGCGCCAGGGTCTCGGCCACCAGCCCGCCCCGGGAATGGGTGAGGAGGTGCAGCCTGGCCCCGGCGGGCAGGGCGTCCGCCAGGGCCAGGGCGTTGTCGATGGGGCTGGCCCCCAGGGTGGGGTGGTCGAGCGCGTAGACCTGGTTGTCGTATTGATTGAACAGTTTTTCCAGCCTGTCGGAAGGCGGACTCCACAGCTTGCCGAAGGTGCTGGCCGTGTCGACGAAAGTGCCATGGAGAAAAACCAGCAGGGGCTTTTCACCGGCGGGTTGCCCGGACAAATCCAGGGGCTTGCCCGTGTCCTTCAGCTTGCCCAGCGTGTTGGGATTCAGCAGGTAAAGGCCCGGGTTCACCTGGCCGTCGACATTGTGGACCGCTTCGTCGGCGACAAAATCGGCCGCCCGGTCTCTTAACGGGCGGGTGATGACCTGGAAGAACGACAGCAAGACTTCGCCGAACAAGCCCCGCTGCGCCCCGCGGCCTGCGGCCCGCGGCTCCAGGCTGGGCCAGGCCAGTTGCGCCGGCACGTCGATTTCGCCTAAGGCTTTGCCCCGCGCCGCGCCGCGGCTCGTCCGCGGATCCTGCCCGGCTTGCGCCAGCATGAGATCCCGCGCCGTCTCCGGGTGCAGGGTGAGCGTCGGCCCGTTGGCTATGCGCAGTACGACCAGGTCCTCGCCGGGCACCGCCTCCGCCCGGATCGCCTCGGCGGTGCCGCGGGCCGAGGCGAGGCGCACCGAATACTTGACCGTTCCCGCCGGCGCGTCGGGCGCGAGGCCGCCCGCGCCGCGGCTTGCCCCCGCGGCCGGCGCGGGCTGCTCTTGTCCTTGGACGATAAAGACGATTGGAAGCGAAGTGTTGGCATTCATCATTCGTTCTCCGTTTAAACGTGGAATGCGGCGCTGCCGGGTCGCCCGGCTGATGGCAAGGCTCGGCATGGCGCTGGATTTTGCCGCCCACGTTGTTTGCCACGCTGGGGTGTTTGCGGGGGCTGGCACATTGTTAGCCAGTTGCGCTTTCGATACAACCGCCTCTTTAACGGTCTGGCGGTTGGAATATGGGGAACCTCGAAAAACCGTTTCCGTCCATCCCCTTCGACAAGCTCAGGGCAGGCTTCGACAAGCTCAGGCGAGCCTTGTCGAAGGGCGGGTTTTTTCGATCTGCCCATCATGTTGGCGCGCATGCGCGAAAAGCCCTATATATTAGGCCATATAACTTGATTGGCGTGTTATATGCCACAGATTATACTTGTTTTAACGGTCGCCTATATACTGCGACAATTTGCCACATTTTTCTATTGACCGGCAGTCGCTAGACTAGCGCAAACCCGTCAATAAGCGGAATCAAAATATCCGCCGGTGATGGGTTCTCAAGCCCGCTCAACATAAACCGCAACGAGGCCCATCATGAAGAAAAGCACCCTCATTTTCGCCGTGGCAATCATCGCCACCGCTTACGCCCTGTCGGTGTCGGCTTTGGAAAAAACCAAGCCCGAGGAATCCAACAACGGCGATATTAAAACCGTCGCCTGGTATGTCGCCAATATCAAGGAGGCCCGCGCCAAAAACAAAGAGTGCTTTGCCGATCCGAATAACAAGGAACTGCAATCCACGCCAAACTGCGCAAACTCCCTGCAAGCTTTGAAAATGAGCTTCGCCGTGAACAATTGACCCGGCGGATGGCCGCTTCGCTTGAGCGGCCATCCATGGGCGGTTCACGTTCCCGCCAAGCGGGGCCTTCAGCCGCATGCCCAATGCCGCTAAGTTAAGGATTTTCCGTTCGCCCTGAGCCTGTCGAAGGGTGGACGGAAAATCCTACCTTGTTGAGAGTTAAGCCGTTCATGGTTCGACAGGCTCACCACGAACGGCTTAACTTAACGGCATTGGCAGCATGCCCCATCCCCGCAAGCCATTATTTGCCGGCGGCCCTAGGTTTCCGCCGCCGGTCAGATCCCGCACCTGAGCCTGCGAACGTAGTCATTCCAACCGCACACCCAGTTTGCCCGGCTGGGCGGTCAGGGTGGTTTCCTGACCGGCCCGCAGGATCGTCAAGGGGATGGCGGGGGTTTTGGTTAGTCCGGTCAACTCGACGAGCCGGGCATTGCTGGTGATCTTAACGCCTGCGTAGTGGGTAATCACATCGCCCGGCTGCAAGCCCAAACCCTCGGCTTGGCTGCCGGGCACCACGCCCGCCACCCGCACTTGCGCCCAACCGGCCTGCAAAGCCGCCCATTCCTCGGGGGTGTAGCCGACTTCCGGGCCTAGGGAGGCTAGGCGCTGGGCGATGGTTTGGGGGTTTAGCTTTTGGGCGGCGCGGAGGGAAGCGATAACATCCCTGGGAGGGATGTTATCGCTGGCGGGCTTCAGAGGCTGGGCGGCGAGGAGGGTTTGGTAGTTGCCATAAAACATCCGCAAATTAGGCAACTCGTGACCGGCGGCGCGGGTGGATTTCAGCAGGATCAACACTGCCCGACGTTCCAGCGGCTCCGCCTCCGCCAGCCGGTTCGTGTCCTGCAACAACTGGGCGAGGTTGTTGAGGTCGGTAGCTACATAGGGATGTTCCGGCCCGTGAATTTTTTCGCATATAGCCTGCGCCTGCCGATACAGCGGCTCGGCTTCGGCCCAGTGGCCTTGTTGCATGTATAAAAGGGCCAAAGAATTCATCGCATTGGCCTTGTCTACCTCCTTTTCCGCCAAAGCCACCGCCGCCTGTAAATGCGGCAAGGCCTCGGCATAATGGGCCGATTTCCGTAGCAGGCTTCCCAAGCGCCAACGTGTCTCCCACCAATGCGGCGCAATTTCCGCCGCTTCCTGCAACGTCGCCAAGGCCGGTTCCCACTCGTAGCGGGTTTGCCGCAGTTCGGCTTCCAAAAACAAAGCCTGCGCATCCTGCCGCCACGGATTTTCCCGCCGCCATGGCTTCGTTCTTTTGTTGTTCGCAACGTTCTTTTATCTGCTTGCGTTCGATTTCCGCCCTGGCTTCGATGGCGGCGGGCTGCAATGCGGCATCTTGGCTGTAAACCCGGTAGCCGATCAAGCCCAAACCTAACAACACCAGCACGGCAAACCCCATCAACCCATAACGCAGCCCGCGTCGCGCCCGCCACAGCGCCGGGAAGCCGCCGATGTCGGCGAGGATGGCTTGCAGCAGGCTGGTATGTCGGGCTTGGGTGTCGATGACGGTTTTCAACTGGCCGTCGAGCCGGTCGAAGCGGGTTTCCAGCCAGTGTTTCAGGTCGGCGAATTCGGCGGTGAGGAAGTCGCCGAAGTCTTCGATAGTGACTGCTTGCTGGTCTTTTGCCCTCTCCCTCAGGGAGAGGGGACTTTGTTGGGCGAGTGGCTGTTTGAGTTCGGCCAAGGTTTCCGCGACATAGATGTTGAACACCTTGGGCCGCTCCTTGACGGCTTCGCGGAAGAACCAGCACCAGGCTTGGAACAGGTTGATGCGGCGTTCGCCGTCGGCCAGGGGCCAGCCGTTTTGCAGATAATCATCCAGCATCGGCGGGCGACCGGGGAGGGCGTGTAGCTCGGCGTCCAGCCAATCCGCGACGGCCAGGCTTAGGCGCTGCCCGGCGTGGGCCGACGGGGTTTCGGCCAGCAGCGCGTCCACGCCGCCTTCCGCAGACCAGCCCAATCCGGCCAGCCGGTTGAGGGCTTCGGGGTTTTCAACCAACGTGGCTAAGCGATCGATCCATGCCCGCTCGGCGCTGTCCAGCGCCGTCCAGAACGGCACGTCCAGCAGGGCGGTGACGGGGAGTTTGCGGTCTTGCGGATTCAGCAATTGCCGCCGCAGTTGTCGCAGAAAGGGCGAGGCGGGATGGTGGTTGGCGGCAAGGCTTAAAACCAGCCCGCGCAAGGCTTGCCGCAGCGCGTCGCGCACCGCTTGCCGCAAGTCGTGGTTGGCGGGCAACTGGCCGTCTTGCAGCTTGGCGGCGAGGAATTGCTCCATTTTCTGCAAGCCGCTGTCGGCGCGGTTGGAGAAGATGTTGGTGAGCACATTGCCCAAAAACGGGCCGATAGTGGAGAAGCCAAGGAAAGTCAGCAATTCCATGGGCGCGATGCCTCTTCGCTGGGTGGGTTTTGGGCCATTCTAACAGGGGACAGCGATGCGCCAGCGCGAGCCGTTCTGCGCCCAGGTCGTTCACCGGTTCTTCTTCAACAAAAAATAAACCGTCGGCGTCGCGACCAGCGAGAGCAGGACGGACAGGCAAAGCGCGCCGATCACTGCGATGGCCAAGGGCCGCAGCATGTCCGAACCCGCGCCGATGCCGTAGGCCAAGGGCGCAAGGCCCAGCGCGGCGGCCAGCGAAGTCATCAACACCGGGCGCAGACGCCGCCGCCCCGACGCCGCCAGCGCGTCTTCAAGTCCCATGCCTTGCGCCAGCAACGGGCGGACGGAATCCAGCATCAAGATGCCGTTTTTCGCCACCACGCCGACGCCGATGATCGCGCCGAGCAGGGAGATGATATTCACCGAGGTGCCCGTTAAATACCAGGCCAGCACGGTGCCGCACAAGGCCAGCACCGATCCCGACAGGATGGCGGCCGGCTCAAGGAACGAGCGGAACTCGGCCAGCAGCACCGTGAACACCAGGAACAGGGCGGCCAGCAGCACCACCAGCAACTGCCGGAATGACGCTTGCTGTTGCTGGTACAAGCCGCCGAACTCCAGCACGCCCGCGGGCAGTGATGGGTCTTGGCCCAGTTTCGTCTGGATTTCGGCCATGGCGCTGCCGAGGTCGCGGCCCTCCAGGCGGGCGGAGACCGCCACCAACTGGCGCAGGTCTTCGCGGTGCAATTCCAACTGGCCCGGCTCAGGCACCACGTCCGCCACTTGCGACAGCTTCACCGTCGTGCCGTCCGTCGCCCGCAATGGCAGTTCGCGCAAATGGTCGATCTGGCCGGTCACGTCCGTGTCCATGCGCACGCGTATCGGGATCACGCGGTCGCCTTCCAGCACATAGGACGATTTTTGCCCCAGCATGGCCGCGCCGACCGCCGCCGCCACCTCGTTGGCCGTCAGGCCGAAACGCTGGGCATCAGTGGGACGCAGCCGCAGGCCCAAAGCCGGGCCGGTGGTTTCCAAGCCGTCGAAGGTGTCGACGACCCCTGCGATTTTTCCCAGTTCCGCCTCGATCTGCGGGGCTTTGCGCTTGAGCCATTCGATATCGGTGGAAAACAGCTTGACCTCGACGGGTTTGGGCGACCAGGTCAGATCGCCGATGAGGTCGCCCAAGATACCGGCAAATTCCCAATGCAGCCCCGGCACGGCGGCATGAAGCTGGTCGCGCAGTCCGGCGATGACCGCTTCCGTGGGCCGTGCCCGGCCGGCTTTCAGCTTCACCAGAAAATCGCCTTTGTGGGCTTGCGAAATGCCCAAGGCCAGCTCCGCGCCGGTGCGTCGCGAATAGCTTTCCAGCTCCGGCGTGGCCCGCAGGATCGCCTCGGCCTGCCGTAGTTGCCGGTCGGTTTCGCTTAAGCCTGTGCCCCAGGGGGCGTGGTAATCCAGCACGAAGCCGCCTTCATCCATGAACGGCAGGAACTCGCTTTCCAATTGCCCGTACAGCCAGATGCCCAGCCCCAAAACCAGGCCGCAGCCCAGCACAATCCATCCCGTCTGCTGGAGCGCCCTGCGCACCGTCCGTTCATAGAGTCCGCTCAGACGCTTGAGCCCGACCCTGCCCAAGGGCAAAGTCTCGGCAGCCGGTTTCATCCAGCCGGCGGCAAGCGAGGGAATGAGGGTCAGCGCCAGCACCAGGGAGGTGAGCAGCGCGACCACCATGGTCAGCGCCAAGGCCCGAAAAAAAATGCCGGCGACGCCGTCCAGAAACGCCAGCGGGATGAACACCACCACCGGCGTCAAGGTCGAGGCCAGCAATGGCCGGAAGATTTCCCCCAAGGCTTGGGACACGGCCTCCACGCGCGGCGTCCCCGCCGCAAGCTTGGCGTGGATGGCTTCCACGACGACAATCGCGTCGTCGATGACCAGGCCGATGGACGCGGCGATGCCGCCCAGCGTCATCAAGTTGAAGCCCAGCCCCAACACGCGCAGGGCCAGCAACGTCACCAGCACCGTCGCCGGAATCACCCAGGCGGCGGTCAGCGTCGCCCCCCAGTTCTTCAGGAAGGCGTAGATGATGATGACCGACAAAACCAGCCCCAAGGCAATCGCCTCCCAGACGCTGCGGATCGAATCGCTGACCAACAGCGACTGGTCGTAAAACACGCTCGCCTGCATTCCCGGCGGCAAGGCCTGTCGCAGCGATGCCAATTCCTGCTTCAGTTGCTCCGCTATCCCTAGGGTGCTGCCGTCGGGCTGGCTGTAGACATTGAGCAGGACGGCATCGACGCCGTTCGCGGTGACGATTTTAAAGGCCGGCTCCGGGGCGCGTTCGACCCGCGCAAAGTCGCGGATGCGGACGGGGTGGCCGGTGTTCGCGCTGACCGTCAGGTTTTCAATATCCGCGATGCTGTGCAAACGTCCGTCGACCACGGCCAGATAGAGCTGGTAGTCTTCTTCGACCATGCCGGTCGGGGCGATCAGATTGTTGCGGGCCAAGGCGTCGGTGACTTGGGCGAGGCCCAAATTGACCGCTTGCAGGCGCAGCGGATCGACGATGACGTGGTATTCCGGCGCGCGTCCGCCGACGAGGCCGATGCGGGCCACGCCGGGCAGGCGCAGCAAGCGGGGCTGGAGCGCATAGCGGGCGGTTTCCCACAGTTCGGTCAATGAATGCCCGGGGGCGGTCAGGCTGAGGCCGGCCACGGGAAAGGCGGAAAACGTCAGCCGCCACACCGCCGAACTCGCTGTGGCGGGCAAGGCCTTCTGGATGACGCCGAGACGGCCTTGCACATACAGCTCCGCCTGCACCATGTCCGTCTGCCAGGTGAAAAACACATTGATCTCCGCCGAGCCGCGCCCGGTCTTCGAGCGCACTGTGCGGACGCCGGGAATGTCCTTCATGGACTCCTCGACCGGGCGGGTGATGGTGGCCATCATCTCGCTGGCGGGCATGACGCCGTTGTCGATCAAGACGACGACGCGGGGGAAGTCGGTCCGCGGAAAGATGGAAGACGGCATGTCCCGCGTGGCGAAGGCGCCGGTCAGGCACAAGACCACGCATAGAAACGCGATAGTCACCGCGTGGCGGATCGCAAACGAACCCAAAACGGCTTGAGGCACTATTTCACTACCCGGATGCGGGATTCGGCGGGCAGGCCGTATACGCCCAGCGTCACGACGCCCAGTCCTTCCCGCAAGCCTTCGCCTTCCACTTCGATCAGATTGCCGTCGCGCAGGCCCGTTTTGACGGGCAGTTGCCGGGCCTTGTCGCCTTCGACCACGGCGATGAAGGCGTTGCTGTCACGCCTCGCCACGCTTTCGACAGGCACCGCCAAGCGCGCGGGCCGCTCCTCGACCACGATGCGGACGCCGACCCATTGTCCGGGCCGCAAACCGCCGCCACGGATTAAGGCGGCCCTTGCCAACACGGTGTCGGTGCGGGGATCGACCTGCGGGCTGATGAAAGACAGGGTTGCGCGTTGTTGGGCGGTCGCGTTCCCGGTTGGCAGCGAACTCGCGCTAATCTCCACCGCTTGGCCTGGGTGGAGCCCTGCCGCTTCCTGGCTGGGCACCCGGATGGCGACGACCAGACGGTTTAAATCGACCAGATCCGCCAATACGCTGTTCAAGCCAATGGCCTCGCCGACTTTCGGGTAGACCGCCGCCACGGTGCCGGACATAGGCGCGTCGATCCGCAGCAGCGCCCGCTGGATTTGCGCGTTGGCCAAATCCTTGCGCGCGGTTTCCAACAACTGCTGCGCCTCGTCGTAAAGCTTGCGCGAGACATTCTCGGCGGGAAGCATCTGCTGTTTGCGGGCAAAATTCTTCTGCGCGAATTCCACTGCCACCGCCGCCTTGGCGACCAGGGCGTCGGCGGCGCGGCTGTCCAATTGGAACAAGGGTTGTCCCTGTCCGATCCGTTGGCCTTCCTCGCAGAGGATCTGCGTGAGGATGCCTGCGACGGGCGCAGCCATTTTCGCGCTGGCCGGCGGCTTGCCAACCGTCGCAGGCTCTGCCTCCACCGAGCCATAGGCCATGACATGGCGGCGCAGGGTCGCCTTGACGATCTTGCCGACTTCCACGGCCACTTCGGTGGCCGGTTCGGGTTCTTCAGCGAAGACCGCTGTGGTTGGACAGAGCATCCAGGCCGCCATTGCCACGGCTTTGAGCCAGCCAGTCGGTTTCATCAGGGGATGGCTTTGGCAGAGGCGGCGGAGATCAAGGCCGGGGTCAGTGTGGAGGCGACGGGAAAGCGCAAGCTGTCTTCCAGCGTGTTGGCGGCCTGTTGGGTTTCAACCAGCACATCCAGGCGGGCGCGCTCGGCGACGGCCAATTCCCATTCCGCGCCGAGCAAGGCCAGCCGGTCGGTTTCACCGGCTTGCAACAGGGTTTGGGCGGAATGGAGCTTGTCTTGTTGGATGCTTGTTTGTTTTTCGGCGGCGTCCCATTTGGCGGACACCGCCTCCAGACCTGCGCGGGCGCGGTCGATGTCTTGCAGGACGCGGGTTTGCAGCGCATCGAAACGGGCGGCGGACTCGCGCCGTCTGGCCTCGGCCTCGACTATCGCGCCTTGGTTTTGGTGCAGGATGGGCAGCGGCATCATCGCGCCCAAGGCCCAACGGTGCTCGCCCACTTCCCAGGTGTAGCCGGGATTGGCCTGGATATTGGGATATTGGTTGGCGATTTCCAATTGCAGCGCCGATTGCGCCGCCGCGTAGTCGGCCAGGGCGGCCAACAGATCGGGACGCCGGCGCAAGGCGGCTTCCCTCAAGCGGGAAAGGGGCAGGGCGTCCAAGGCGGGCGGTGCGGCGAGACTGGCAAAATCCAGTTCGACGCCCGCCAAAGCCTCGACCGGCAGACCGATGGCCGCGGCCAACATTACCCGGCTTTCGGCCCGCCGCTTGACCGCCGCGCTGACGGCCAACTCGGCATGGCTCAGGGCGGTTTGCGAGCGGATGAGTTCGAGCCGGGCGATTTCGCCTGCCGCCAGTTGTTGCGCCAGCCGTTGGTTCATCGCTGCTTCGATGGCAAATTGCTGACGGGACAGGCGCTCGGCTTCCTGCGCGGCATAGACTTCCAACATTGCCTGCCGCAAGCGGGCGCGGGCCTGCCAAGCCGCATCGGCCAAGCGCAAGCGGGCGGCGTCGGCCAGTCGAGCAGCGCGATCCATGCGGTAGCCGCGCTTGCCGGCCGTTTCGACGGGGATGCTGACCAGCGTGGCCGCAATCCAAGGCGCGGCCGCCGTCGTCCCAAGATTGCGTATCCAGGTGGGGGTCAGGGTGATGAAGGGATTGGGCCTTTGCGCCGCGGTGATGGCGGCGGCGTCCGCCAGGTCTGCCTGGGCGCGGGCCAGGGCAAGATCGGGATGGAAGTAAATCGCCGCCAGGGTCAGCCGGTCCAGATCCCAGGCCTGGGGCGGCCATGCGGCGACAGGCAGCAGGCTTTCCATAAAACGCCGCAGCCCCGGATCGGCCAAGCTGCGCGCTTCGACGCGGGCCGCCGCCGCGGCGGGATCGAGCGGGCGGTCTTGAAACTCCGCGCAGCCGGCCAGGGCTAGGCCCACAGCGCTCATCAGAATCAACCGTCGCAAAGTGGTTCGCATTGCGATGCGAAATAATGCATGGCGCCGAGCAAAGGGGTGCGTGGATTCAACGCCAGTTTCACCGAGATACCCGACAGAAACGGCCGGAAGCGGCCTTTGGCGGTGAAGGCTTGCAGGAATCCGCCGGATTCCAGCATCGGCCTGATCTTCGGGCCGATGCCGCCGCCGATGAACACGCCGCCGGTGGCGAAGGCTTTCAGGGCCAGATTGCCGGCCTCCGCGCCATAAAGCTCGGCGAACAGGCGCACGGCCTCCCGGCACAAGGGATCTTCGCCGTCGATGCCCAGCCGGGAGATCAGGGCGTTGCGGTCTAGGCCTGGACTTTCATCGGCGGGCGGCACGGCCGGGCAAGCCGGGGCGAAACCGGTTTCTTTGAGAAAATCGTACAGATGGCTGAAACCCGGCCCGGACAGGATGCGCTCCCAACTCACATGCTCCGGGTAGCATTGGCGCAAATAAGCCACCAGCCTGTCTTGCTGCGCGTTCTGCGCGGCGAAATCGCTGTGCCCCCCTTCGGTGGCGATGGGGCTATGGGTTTGCCCGTCCCAATGCAGGATGGCCTCGCCCAGCCCGGTGCCGGCGGCGATCACGGCGATATTGCCGGTTTGGGCTTGCGCGCCGGGGTTCAGCTCGATGAAATCATGCGGCTGCAAATGCAGCATGCCGACCGCCATGGCCTCCAGGTCGTTCAACAGTCTGACGCGCTCGGTGCCGAGACGGGTTTTGAGCTGCCCGCCGTCAAGCAACCAAGGCAGGTTGGTGGTTTGGCAGCGTTGTCGGATGACCGGCCCGGCAACGCCGAAACAGGCGGAACAAACGCTTGGGCTCCCGTCCAAGAAAAGATCCAGGATTTCATCAAAGGTTTGGAATTCACCGCTGGCAAAGGTGTGTTCTTGCAAGGTGGTCAGCGAGCCGTCGGCTTGCTGCTCGGTTAGGGCTAAAACCGTCTTGGTTCCGCCGATGTCGCCGGCCAGGATCATGCGCGTCCTCAGTTTGGGTTGTTGAGTAAGTGGATTAAGGCGTCGAGTATCGCGTTGGCGACGGCGTGGGGTGGCAGTTGGGAAAACGCCTGCCAAGCCAGCGACACATAGTCATCGTAACATCCATTGTGCTGCGGATGGCTTTGCAGCCAACTGAGCCTGACGGCGTGGCCGATCAAAATATCGGTGACCAAGGTGTCTTCAAGACGCAGGGCGGGGTTTTCGCGGAACACCGAAGCCAATGCCGACAGCGCTTCCACGGTCAATTGACGATACACCGGCGCTTGGATCTTGTTCAACAGATGGTTGACGTGCAGCTTGAAGGTCTGTTCGCCCGAGGTCATTTGGGCACGGACGGATTCGCTGTCGATGCGGCGTTTGCTGCTGATTTTGTCGCCGATCATCAAGCCCCGGCAGCCTTGCAACAGCGACCAGACGCCATTGAAAAAGGCTTCGTTCTCCCGTCCGACGCTGCCGCGCCGCTCCCGCCATTCGTGCCAGTCTTCGGCGATGCCGCGGTCTTTTGGGTCCATGCCGGCGGGGAAGCGGGCCGTGCGCAGTTCGCGCCGCGGGCCTTCGTAATGCAAGGTTTCCACCTGGCCCAACTGGCTTTGGCTGTTGCCATAATCTTCCAGGGTTTCCAGCACAAGCTGGGCCAGGCGGTGCGGCGCCAGCCCCAGGATTTCCGTGAAGGCTTGATCCAGCGACTGGCCGCTGCGCCGGGTTTGCCGGGCGATAATGAGCTGCAAGATATGGCCGACCCGGATGGTGTGCATATCGGCGAACAACTCCGGTTGGGTCTTTACCAGCATCCCCAGGTAGATGACGAGTTCCTGGATGATGATCTGGGTGTCGGCGGTGTTGAAGGTGCGGATGATTTGCAGGATTTGCCAGGAGTCGGTGGGCCGGCGCAGCGTCGCCTTGCCGCTATAGGCGCGGCCCACCGTCAGGCCATGCTGGCGCACCAGCATCTCGGTGGCCGCCTGCTCCAGGTTGATGTCATATTTGCCCAGCAAGCCCGCGCAGCGGCGGACGATGGCCCAGGCATGGCGGTCGCCGGCACGGGCATAGACTTCCTCCAGCAAATCACGCACGCGGCAAGGCCGGCCTTCGCCGGTGCGCAAGCCGGTGTCATGGTCCAAACCATGGCGCAGGCCCAGCAGGCTCAGCGCCTCCAATTGGGCGTAAAGGTTGGGGTTGTGGCGTAGCTGGCCGGCCAGGCGTCCGTCATCGCCAATCTCCCATTCCGTCAATTCAAAGCTGGCCAGCGGCTGCGGCGGCTGGCCGTCGTTGGGCAAGGCTTGCGCAAAGGGCCGGGCGGCTTCTTCCCAGCGCGCCTGCGAGAACTTGAAATCATGCAGATAGCCGATTTTTTCGCGGCTGGCGGTTTGCGCGAAATCGGTCAGCAAGCCCAGCTTGACGGCCGTGCCCTGCACGCTGCCCAAGCGCAATTGCGCGATGAAATCCAGCAAGACCTGCCGGTTGTCGTGGTCGAGCATATTGTGCCTGACGTTGAAAGCCAGCAGCGGCGGGGCCGGGCTGTCCCAATGGCGGCTGATATACGACAGTTCCAGCCGCAGCCGCTGGATCAGCAAGCGGTTGTCCAAGGCGATATAAAAGCCCTCTTGGTTCATGAACTGCGGCAAAAACAGCAAGGGTTCCCCAGCCAGCAGATACAGCCTGGAGGTGGACAAAGTCCTCAATTTCCGCACGGGCCGGCCGGTCAAGCCGATGCGGTCGTTGCGGCCCACTTGGGCGTAGGCGGCGGCCAACTCGCCGCCGTCGCGGATTTGGATCGGCGCGATCTCGGCCAGGGTCTGCGAGGCTATGCCGTTGAGCTTCAAGTCGGCCTGGACGTGTTCGTCTTCGGCGATCAAGGCGATTTGCACGGTGCAACCGGGGAAGCGCCGGGCAGGCCGGTAACGGCCTAGCGGGTCGATGTCGTCCAGCGTGACCAGCCCGTCCTGCAGCAGGCATCCCAGGATATACAGGCTTTGCGCCCACACCAGCGGCACGTTTTCATTGGGGACGCGGCTCTGGCTGTGAGGCTGGGCTTTTTCGGCGGCGATGGCCTGCGCGGGGACGATGTAGAGTTCCGGGAGCAGCTTCTGGCCGTTGCGCTCGACCAGCAGGTTTTCCAGTTTTTTCCGGTACTCGGCGGCGGTTTCGATGTGTCCGGCAAACCAATGGTTCAGCAGCAGATAGGTGAAAAACAGCGGCCATTCAGACTCGATGTCCTTGAATTCCTTTAGCTCGTGCGGTTCGTAGTGCAGGCGCTGGTGGTCTTCGACCAGGGTCTGGTGGCCGTCCAGCAGGAACCGCTTGCAGCCATAGACCCCTTGCAGCTTTTCGACGATCAGCGCCTCGGTCTTGTCGCGCAAGGCCGGATTGTCCACCGCGAAGGCGGGAAAACCGGTGATGCTCAGCACCGCCGCGTCGACCTCCTTGGAGATCGACTCACGCGGCAGCAGCGCTTCCAGCGCGATGCGGGTGCGGGCGATGTCGTCGGGGATGACATGGACTATCGCGGCCTGGCCGCCGTCCTTGCCGAACAGATTGCAGCCGGCCATGGCCTCCAGCGCCGCCTTCGCCATGCCGACGGAACTGGCGTTCAACTCGGCGATGCCGTGGTTCATCTTATTGCCGCGCTCCCAAATGCCGTAATCCGGCGTGCGGTAGGCGCGGCTGATGTAATGCACCAGGTTCTGCACGAAATTGACCTCGTCGATGCTGAACACGATGCGCAGCCCCGAGGTGGTCATCTGCGCCAGCATCAGCAGAAACAGCGAGGTGGCGTCCAGTTGCAGATGCCCCCATTCGTTGTCGCCGACCACCGCTTCGCCCGTGGAGGTTTTGTACTTGGCGTGCAGGGCGTCCAGCGGGTCTTGGGAATGCTTGAACTTCTCGACTTTGGCGGCTTGGCGCATCATCGCCATCAACAGGCCGCGCATCAATTTGACGGTGCTTTGTTCCAGCAGATAAGTGCGCTCCTGCCTGCCTTCGACTTTGCGGTAGGCTAGCGCCAAACCCCAGGCCGCGAGGATGCTGTAGACATTGTCCCTGACCCAGGCGTCGGTGTAATTGCCGTGGGTCGTGACGGCGGTGCTGGCTGGCAACAGGCCGCTGATCCAATCCTGGCGATTGAGGATGATGTCTTGGACTTGGCGGTAATACAGATCTAGCGGTTCGGTTGGGCGGGTCGGCATCATCGTGGCACCAGGTTGTGTGGCTTTTGGGATTTGAAATGCCGTCAGAAAATGGGCAATCCGTCGGGGTCTTTTCACCCCAATGCCCGCCACCCATGCAAATACCGTTCACAAGCGCCGATTCCTTGCCTTTTCGCCCAACCATCCGTCCTGGCCGATGTTGCCAGCCGTCAAAGCCGAGCGTGGCACCTGCTTAACTTGGCTTTCACGCCCCGTAGCGGTGCAATAACTGTTCACAATGAACCGGCCACCCCTGTCGGCTCAGCTTGGACGATGTGGCCGGGGAAACCGGGTGGGCGCGGGAGATTTACGCGAGACTTGCCCGCCAATAGGGCGATTTTCGGTATGCTAAAATAGACGGCATTACAAGATTAGCAATCAACAATAATCCGAGAGTTGGAAGATGAGAGAAAGCGACTTTGTGGTGTCCAGCCACGGCGTGCGGATGCCTAAAATCATGTATGGCACGGCCTGGAAAAAACAACACACGGCGGCGCTGGTGGAGCAGGTGGTCACGCTGGGGTTTCGCGGCATTGACACGGCCTGCCAGCCCAAGCATTACCATGAGCCGGGCGTCGGCGACGGGCTGGCGGCGGCGTTGGCGAAAAACCCGGGTATCAGCCGCGCCGATATTTATCTGCAAACCAAATTCACGCCGGCGGACGGCCAAGACCCCGCGCGCATGCCTTACGATCCGAAGGCCGGCCTGGGCGAACAAGTCGGGCAATCGTTCGCGGCCTCGCTGGCCAATCTCAAAACCGATTATCTCGATGGCCTGGTGCTGCATTCACCCTTGGCCGACGGGCGGCAATTGCTGGAGGTGTGGGCGGCGATGGAGGCGCTTTATGACGCCGGCGGCGTCAAGCAACTGGGCATCAGCAATTGTTACGACCTCAGGTTGCTGAAGGCTTTGCACGAGGCGGCCAGGGTCAAGCCGGCGGTGGTGCAGAACCGCTTCTATGCCAACACCGGACATGACCGCGAGATACTGGGGTTTTGCCGCGCGCAGGGCATTATTTACCAAAGCTTCTGGACCTTGACCGCCAACCCCGACATCCTGGCCGATGAAGCCGTCCAAACGCTGGCGCGCAAGCACCGCCAAAGCCCGGCGCAGATTTTCTTCCGCTTTCTGACCCAAAGCGGCATCGTTCCGCTGACCGGAACGACGTCGGCCAGCCATATGCGCGAGGACTTGGCGATCTTCGATTTCGAGTTGGCGGAAGAGGAGCGCGGGGCGGTGGCCGGCCTGCTCTGGCCTTGAAGCCCCGCAAACCGCGGCCCGAAGGCCGCGCCGGCTGAAAGCGCCTGCAAGGCCAAGGTTCCCGTGTCGGCGCGTGGACGCGGAACACCCGGCTCAAGCCGCCAAGCCCGCCAGCCAGCCCTGGCTTTGGATTTCAAACAGCTTGGCATACAGCCCGCCGGCCTGGTTCGCCAGGTCTTCATGCCGGCCGCGCTCGACCACGCGGCCTTCTTTCAACACCAGGATCTGGTCGGCGCCCATGACGGTGCTGAGGCGGTGGGCGATGATGACCGAGCTGCGCCCCGACACCAGCCGCTCCAGCCCCTGCTGCACCAGCACTTCGGACTCCGAGTCCAAGGCGCTGGTGGCCTCGTCCAGGATGATCAACTCGGGGTCTTTGAGGATGGCGCGGGCGATGGCGACGCGCTGCTTTTCGCCCCCTGAAAGCTTGATGCCGCGCTCGCCGACCAAAGTCCCGTAGCCATCTGCCATGCGCCGGATGAACGCGTCGGCATGGGCGGCGACCGCCGCCGCCTGGATGTCCTCCGCGCTCGCGCCGGGCCGGGCGAAGGCGATGTTTTCGCCGATGCTGTCGTTGAACAAGGCCACGTCCTGCAACACCACGCCCATCTTGGCGCGCACCGAGCGCTGCTTGTACTCGCGCAAGTCGCGGCCATTGATGAGGATGCGGCCGGCCGTGGGGTCGTAGAAGCGCATCAGCAGTTTGACTATCGTCGATTTGCCGCTGCCGCTCAGGCCCACCAGGGCCAGGGTTTCGCCGTCCTTGAGGACAAACGACACACCTTGGATCGCGACCGCGTCGCGCTTGCCGGGGTAGGAAAAGCCGACGTTCTCGAAGGCGATGGACTCGACGGCCCCCAGTTCCACGGCGTCGTGGCGGTCGGCCAGCTCGGTGTCCACGTCCAGCAATTCGACCAGCCGCTCGGCGCTGGCCTCGATGTCGCCGGCCTGGTTGATCTGGCGGGCAATCGGCGCAATCGTGGTGATGAGGTTCTGCGTCAGCGTCAACACCAGCAAGATGTCGCCCGCCGTCATGTCGCCGGCCAGGGCGCCGCGGGCGGCGAGCCCCACGGCAGCGCAGACGCCGACGGCGTTGCCGATGTTCAGCAGCAAGGCCGAGCGCCATTCCACTTTGTGCAGCTTGTCGCGGGTCACCTTCCATTGCTCCTGGGTCTCGTCGTAGCGCTGCTTCACCGCCGGCTCGCCGCCGAAGCTGCGCACCGTGGCGATATTGCCGACCATTTCCGCCAGCAAACCGGCCATCTTACCCGCCATCGCCTGCCAGCCGCGCCGGTGCGGCTTGGCCCAGCCCACCGTCTGGTAGGAGATGTAGAAGTTGAACGCGAGCACGACGCTCATCACCACGCCGATCAGCGGGGCGCGGTACAGCAGCATGCCGATGATGAAGAACATTTGCAGGATATTCGCCAGCGTGCTTTCGGTCAGGGCGAACAGCCATTGGGTGATGGACGGAATCGCGCCGAAGCGGTCCATGATTTCGCCGGCCCGGGTCTTCTCGAAGTAATCAATCGACATGCGGGTCATGTTGTCGAACACCCGCTGGCGGAAAGTGCTGACGGTGTCCAGCCAGAGGTCGTCGGCCTGCTTGTCCTGCAAAGCGCCAAAGAATACTAAGGCGACGCGCAAGACAAAGAACAAGGCCAGCAGTTTGAGGATGCTGTCCGCCGCCTCGGCATAGGGGATTTTCCCGTAAGCCAGCTTGGTGATGACGTCGACGATCATCTTGTACAGATACGGCGTGCCCGCGCCGATGGCCCCCAGCACGGTGCCGGCGGCGAACACCGCGACAATGCGGCCTTGGTATTCGGGGATGAACTGGATGACGCGCCAGATGTTTTTCAGGAATTCGGCCTTGCGGGGCCGCGCCCGGCGGAAAACCCGGCCGGCCAGGCCAAGGCCGAGGCAGCCGGCGAGGACGGCGCCTAAGATTTGGGCCACCCAGGTTCCGGTGACGCGCCCGCGCTCCAGGCTGGACAGCGCCGTGGCGGCCGCCTCCCAGGCCGCTTGCAGATGGCTGGAGGGCAGCGCCAGCGCGGCCGGCCCGTCCAGCCACGGCGGCCAGAACGTGGCGGCGGCCGCCGCCAGTATGACCGCAGCCAGGAGGCTTAGTGTAGACCTGGGGTGTTCGGGGATGAATCGGAAAGCTCGCTGGAATGTGTTCATGGGGAATTCGTCATGCTGTGCAAATCCTGTTAACGCAGGCATGAGCCATGCCACAGGGCGGCCCGCGCGGGATGGCCGGCGCGGCGCGGGCATAAGGCGTGGGGCCGGGAGGGCAATGCTGCCAGGGAGCCAGCCCGGCAGCACCGCTGCTGCCGGGCGAACATTTCCCAAAGCGCCCGCCGCCTGCCTCCAGGGGCCGCAGGCCCGCGCTGCCTGGCACGACTCATGATGCCGATTGTTTTTTCAGCAACCAGGCAGACAGGCACATGAAGATGACAACCATCAAACCCGCCGCCGCGGCGCGCATTTTTCCGGCGCTCATGGCGGCGCTCGCGACGCTGGCGGGCGAGGCGGCGGCGGCGGACTGGCCGGCCGAGGTCAGGATCGCCACCTCCTCCTACCAAGACAACGGCAAGGTGTCCGTGCGCGGCTCGGCGCTCACCCACCGCATCATCGAGGAAGGCTGGCTGGAGGCGGAGCTGGGCAAGCGCGGGGTCAAGCTGGCGTGGTTCCCCATCACCCCCGGCGACACCGGGGCCAGCACCAACGAGGCCTTCGCCTCCCACCGCATCGACTTCGCCAATTACGGCGACCTCCCCTCGCTGACCCTCAACGCCGGCGGGATCAAGACCCAGGTCATTGTGCCGAGCGGGCCGGGCAGCGACACCTACTTGCTGGTGCCGCCGGACTCCCAGGACAAATCCATCTTGGATCTGAAAGGCAAGCGCGTCAGCCTGCACCGCGGCCGCCCCTGGGAACTCGGCTTCCTGCGGCTGATCGACTCGCAGCACCTGGGCTACGGCGACTTCAAGATGTTCAACATCAATCCGCAGGCCGGGGCCTCCGCGCTGTCGGCCGGCAGCGTGGACGCGCTCTACACCAACGGGGCGTTTTTATTGGAGGAAAAAGGCGTCGGCAAGATCATCTGGTCGACCAAGGACGCGCCGCTGGACTGGAAAATGCGCGCCGAATTGTGGGGCGCGGCGGACTTCACCGGCAAATACCCCGAGCTGGCCCAGTTGGTCGCCACCGCCTATGTCAAAGCGGCCTATTGGGCCTCGCAGGAGGCGAACCGGGAGGAGGTGATTAAAATCGGCACCCGCAACGGCACGCCCGAAAGCGTGGTGAGAAGGGGCTATGACGACAGCGGCGTGGGCTGGAAAGACCGCTGGAACCCGCTGTTTGACGACGTGGTCTACGCCCATTACCGCCACACGGTGGAGTTCGCCACGCAAAAAAAGCTGGTGGGCAAAAAACTAGACCCCGGCCAATTGGTCGAACCCAAGTTTTTGCAGGCGGCTTTGAAGGAATTGAAGCTGGAGGGTTATTGGACGCCGCGTTCGCTGGTGGCCGCGGGACGATGAGCGGACAATGAGGAAAAGCGGTCTCACGCGACGCCCGCCACGGCGCGACGCCAAAATGTCCTGTTCCGTGGCGGGCGTCGCGCCGTGGCGTGAGGCGCTTTTCTTTGCGATCTTTGCGTGAGGCGCGGCGGATGCGCCGCCCGGCGGCGCTCAAGCGGCTTTCGACTGCACGGCGTCGCGGCCCAGCACCCACAGCGCCTGCTCGACGATGGCGTCGATGCGCGCATGGATGTCCGGGTTGTTAAGCCGGTAGCGGCCGCCTTCCTCTTTGACAAAGTCGGAATCCTTGACATACACCGTCGTCGGCACGGTGTGGGCGCCGAAGAAACTCAGCAGCGGGCGCAATTGATGCTCCAGCACCAGGCTGTGGTGGTCGCTGCCGCCGGTCGCCGCGAGAATCGCCACTTTGCCGCTGAGAACCTTAGGGTCTAGCAAGTCGAAAAAATGCTTCAACAGGCCGGTGTAAGACCCCTTGTAGACCGGCGTCCCGACGACGATCACATCGGCGGACACCAGCTTGTCATAAGCCGCGCTCACTTCGGCGGGCAATTCCTTCGGGTTGAGGGCAAGCCCCAGACTGGAAGCGATGTCGCCGATGCTGACGACCTCCCGCTTGGCAAACGCGCCCGCCGCCGTCTTGGCGATAATCAACTCCACCAAGGCGGTGGTTCTGGACGGATTGGACAGGCTGCCCGATATTCCGACAATGCTCATGGATGTTTCCTCATTCTGTTACGGGTTAAAAAAACCAAAACCCGCGGGGGCGGTTTCCCGCCGCAGCCGCGGCTTAGGCCGCCGGCCGCGCTTGGAAAGCGCTCCCGCGGCATGGCAAGCCTCATTGGGCGATGGTCAGCACCGACAGCTTGGTGACCCCGGCGCGCTCGATGCCCGACATCACCTTGGCCACGACGCCGTAATTCACGCCCTCGTCGGCGTGGAGGTGCAAGGCCAGCTCCGGGTCGGCGGCTTTGCGGGTCTTCAACTCGGTTTCCAGCGCCTCCACGCTGGTTTCGAGCTTGTCGATGTACACCTTGCCCTGCGCGTCGACGCTGACACTGACCGCCTCTTTTTCCTCCGGCGGCGCGGTCTCGGCGGTTTTGGGGAGGTTGACATGGATCGCGTTGGTCAACAGCGGCGCGGTGACGATGAACACGATCAGCAGCACCAACATCACATCGACCAAGGGCGTGACGTTGATTTCGCCCATCACGCTGTCGTCGTCGTTTTGCGTCTGGAAGGCCATCAGGCGTGCGCCCCCTTCGCGTGGGCAGCATCACGGTGGAGGCCGAGCACCGGCTTTTTGGCCGCCGGCGCGGCGGCCCCCGGCTCCTCGGTGGCCCGCCCGGCGGGACGCTTGATGATGAACGAGGTCTTCAGCGCGAGATGGACGAAGTCCGTGGCGAAATCGTCGAGGAAGGCCCAGATGACTTTGTTCCGGCGCAGGAAGAAGTTGTACGCGATCACGGCGGGCACGGCGACCGCGATGCCGATGGCGGTCGCGATCAGGGCCTCGCCGATGGGGCCGGCCACCACGTCCAGGCTGGCCGAGCCGCTTTTGCTGATGTCCTGCAAGGCATGCATGATCCCCCACACGGTGCCGAACAGGCCGACGAAGGGCGCGGTGCTGCCGATGGTGGCCAGCACGGCCAGCCCGCTCTCCAGCGCCCCGCGCTCTTTCTGCATCTGCTGGCGCAGGCGGCGGTCGAGCAGTTCCTGGCGGTCGCCGGTGTGCTCCAAATCGTGGACTGTCGTGCCGCCGTCGGCGTCGCGCAGCGTGTTGAAGCCGACGCCTGCGACCCGCGCGGCAGGCCCGGAGTAGCCCGCCAGTTCGGAGGCGGCGTGGAGATCCGGGGCGTGCCAGAAGACTTTGTTGAAAATGTGGTTGTAGCGCGCCACCCGCAAGTGCTGGATGCCCTTGACCAGGATCAAGCCCCAGGTGATGACGGAGAACGCGCCCAACGTCCAAAGAGTGCCATCGACGATGGCGGCGGTGGATAAACTCGGCATGGTGTGACCTCAGGTTCTGTCGATTTGAAAAAAAATGTAATCCGTCCCGTTGGCCGGCGCGGGCCGGCCCTCAGCCAGGGTTGTTGAACGTGATGGGGACCGACACCCAGCCGTCCGTCGGCGTGCTTCCGCGCATGGCCGGGGCAAAGTGCCAGGAACTCCGCACCGTCCTGACGGCGGCCTGGTCCAGCACGTCGTGTCCGCTGGATTTTTGCACGGAGACGCTGTCCGGCCTGCCGCTGGCAAGCACATGCACTTTCAGCACCACGCGGCCCGACCAGCCCTCCTCCTCGGCGATTTCAGGGTATTCCGGCGCGGGGTTGTGCAAATAGCCGGCCCCGGCGCTCGGCGGCGTCACTTTTTCCACCACTGGCGCGGGCGGCGGCGGGGCGGCCCTGACCGGCGCGGGCGGCGGGTCGTCGTCCACGACCTGCCTGGGCGGCGGATCGTCGTCTATGACCTGCCTGGGCTGCACCCGCTGGACCACCGGCTTGGGCGGGGGTTTGGGCTTGGGCTTTTGCGGCTTGAGCGCCACCACGTCTTTCTTCGGCGGGGGCGGTTCCACCTTTTTGGGGGGCGGCTCGACTTTTTTCGGCGGCGGCGGCGGTGGAGGCGGAGGCGGTTGCACGATCGGCTTGGGTGGCGGCGGCATCAGCGTCACTTGCACCATCGGCGGCACCTTGACCGGGGTGACAGGCTCCTCGTTGCGGGAGGCGTCATGAAACCGCTGCACGATGTAGACATGGGCCGACAGGGTCAACAAGCCGATCAGCAAATAATCAAGCCATCTTCTATCGCCCGTTTCCGGATCGGCCCTGAAGCCGGACAAGCCAAAATGGCCGACTTGCGCAGGCAGAATCGACCTTCCTGTTTTGTAAACGACAAACTGCATTGGAATAATGTGCGCGGATTTATCCGCCACTTCGGATTCTGCCCCGTTCTGTAGAGCCTTTACTGAGTTATTCATAAAATCGAGCAACCTCCGCCTGGGCATTCACGCCTATGTTCAATCAAACATGGATCGCCAGTCGTTCATCGGCTTGATCGCTGCAAATGCCGCTTGGGTTAAGCGTGTCAATCTGGCAATATCACAAAAAGCAAGACATGTGCCAGTGGCTTCAGGCCGACTTTCCGCCGCGCGGAAAAGCCCGTGCGCCAAGGCCGGAACCCATGCCGCCGGAAACAGGGCGCGCTTCCGCCAGGCCGCGGCCCAGTGTTTGGTCTGGCGGCAAATCGCCCGCCGCGCCAGTCAGGACATTGTCTACCAAGCAACAAGCTGCTCTCCCGTTGCTGCCAGGGCAACATCGGCGGTTCCGTCGGCCCGAGTGCAAACCCCGGAAATTCGCCGGCTTCCGGGCGCAGATCCGGCGTTTTGGGAATGGCGCTGGCCGGCGGCTTTCATCCTCGCCAGGAATTCCCGCGCGCGGTGGATGGGTGGAAACGTTTAGGTGATGGTTGGCAGGCGCACTATACTGTGGGAATGGGGGCTTTTTTAGCCTTCAAATTTAAAAAACCCCAAAGCGCCGATTCTATGAAAAACTCCGGGGCAAGCAGTGCTTATAAGGTCCTGGTCATTGACGACTCCCCCGCCGATTTCCGCCGCATCGTGCGGCAGGCCAGGCGGGACGGATTACAAATCCGCTGCGCGCGCGCGGGGACGGCGGCTGAAATCGACGCCGCCGCCGGGGAGGGCGGCTGGGACGTCGTGCTTGCCGAATATGGCTTTCCGGGATGGGGCTTTGAAAGCGGCCTGGCCCTCCTCCAATCCCGCCTGCCGGAGGCGCCGGTGGTCCTGGTTTCCGGGCGCGTCAGCGAGGCACAGGCCGCCTCGCTGCTGAAACTCGGCGTCCGCGGCTACGTCCCCAAAGACTGCCTGCCCTGGCTTGCCCCCGCCATCCGGCAACTCCTGCGCGAGGCGAAGGAGCGCCATGCCCGGCGCGCCGCGGAGCAAGCGCTTAGAGCCAGCGAGAGCCGCTTCCGCGAAGTCTTCGACTCCGTCAACGACGCCATCATCATCCTCGACGCCGAATCGGGGCGCATCCTCGACGTGAACCGCCGCCTGTGCGAGATGCTCGGCTGCGCCCACGAGAAGGCGCTGGGCCACAGCTTTGGGGATCTTGGCACCGGCGTGCCGCCCTATTCGCCGGCCGAGGCGATGGAAAAGATCCGGCTGGCCGTGGCCGAAGGCCCTCAAACCTACGACTGGATGGCCATCGCCTGCGACGGCCGCCGCCTGTGGATCGAGATGAGCCTGCGCTGCGCGGACATCGACGGCCGCCCGCGGGTCGTGGCCGTGGGGCGCGACACCACCGAGCGCCGGCAGGCCGAGGCCCGGCTGGCCGCGAGCGAGTCGCGCCTGAGGGCCATCGTCGAAACCGAGCCGGAGTGCATCAAAGTGCTCGACCCGTCCGGGCGCCTGCTGCAAATGAACCCCGCCGGCTTGGCCATGATCGAGGCCGACGCCTTCGAGCAGGTGGCCGGCCAGCCGGTGATCGACCTCATCGCCCCTCCGTACCGGCAAGGCTATGCCCGCCTGCATGCGCGGGTGGTCGCCGGCAAGCCGCAAAAAATGGAGTTTGAAATGATGGGCCTCAAGGGGGGGCGGCGCTGGCTGGAAACCAACGCCGTCCCCATGCCGGAGGGGAACGAAGTCCTGCATTTGTCCGTCACCCGCGACATCACCCAGCGCAAGCAGGCCGAGGACGACCTGCGCTTGGCGGCCAGCGTGTTCGCCAACAGCTACGAGGGCATCATCATCACCGACGCCGACAACCGGATCGCCGACGTCAACCCGGCGTTCACCCGCATCACCGGCTACAGTAAGCAGGACGTCGTCGGCAAGACCCCGAGCATCCTCGCCTCGGGTCGGCAGGGACAGGCTTTCTACGCCGAGATGTGGAATTCCTTGCGGGAGCGCGACGTCTGGCGCGGCGAGATTTGGAACCGGCGCAAAAACGGCGAGATCTACGCCGAGATGCTCTCCATCTCCATCGTCCGCGACGGGGGGGGCAGGCTGCTGCACCATATCGGCGTGTTCTCCGACATCACCGTCCTCAAAAAGCATGAGGCGGAGCTTGACCGCATCGCCCATTACGACACCCTGACCGGCGTGCCCAACCGGCGCCTGCTCGCCGACCGCCTGGCCCAGGCCATCGCCCATGCCCGGCGCGCCGGCAAGCCGCTGGCGGTCTGCTACCTGGATCTGGACGGCTTCAAGCCGGTCAACGACCAGTACGGGCATGCGGCTGGAGACCGCCTGCTGATCGAGCTCACCCGCCGCATGCTCGGCGTGCTGCGGGCGGAGGACACGCTGGCGCGCCTGGGGGGCGACGAATTCGCGTTGCTGCTCACCGAGTTGCGCTGCCCGGAGGAAAGCCATGCCGTGCTTGACCGGCTCCTGGAGGCGATCCGCGCGCCGATGCCCATCGGCAGTTTTGAAGTGAGCGTCTCCGCCAGCATCGGCGTCACCCTCTACCCCCCCGACAAGCCCGACGCCGACATCCTGCTCCGCCACGCCGACCAGGCCATGTACCGCGCCAAGGAACTCGGAAAGAACGGCTACCATCTCTTCGACCCGGAGCAGGACCGCCAGACCCAGGCCCGCTGGCACCATCTGCAGCGCCTGGGCGAAGCCCTGCAAAACGGCGAGCTCGTCCTGCATTACCAGCCCAAGGTCGACCTCGTCAGCGGCGAGGTCGTCGGCGCCGAGGCCCTGATCCGCTGGCGGCACCCCGAGGAGGGCTTGCTGCCGCCCGCCGCCTTCCTGCACCACCTGGAGGGCAGCGATTTGGAGGTTGCCGTCGGCGAGTGGGTGCTCGAGTCGGTGCTGCGGCAGATGGAGGCTTGGCAGGCCGGCGACCTGCGCCTCGTGGTCAGCGCCAATGTCAGCGCCAACCACTTGTTGCAGCCCGGCTTCAGCGAGCGCCTGCGGCTGGCGCTGGAGCGGCATCCCGAGGTGCCCCCCGCCAACCTGGAGCTTGAGATCCTGGAGACCGCGGCCCTGGGCGACATGGTCCAGGCCGTGGACACCCTGGTCTGCTGCCGGAAATTGGGCGTGCGCTTCGCGCTCGACGATTTTGGCACGGGCTACTCCTCCCTGGCCTACTTCCGCAACCTGCCGGTGGACATTCTGAAGATCGACCAGAGCTTCGTGCGCGACATGCTCGACGACCCGAACGACCTGGGCATCGTCGAGGGCGTGGTGCATCTCGCCCGGGCGTTCAACCGCCCGATGATCGCCGAGGGCGTCGAAACCCTGGAGCATGGCGCCTTGCTGGTCCGCATCGGCTGCCGGCTGTGCCAAGGCTACGGCATCGCCCGCTCCATGCCGCCGGAACAGTTGCCCGCGTGGATCGGGCAATGGAGCAGCCGGGCCGTCTGGACCGCCCTGGCCCAGGAGGCGCCCGCCTCCCTGGATCTGCAACTGGGGGTGGCGGCCAGGAGCCACGCCCGGTGGGTCGAGCTTCTGGCGGAATGCCTGGAAAGCGGGGAGCCGGAAAAGCTGGTCGAACTGGGCGCGAGGGAATGCCGGTTCGGGCATTGGTATCGGGCGGGCGGCGCGATGCGCTACGGCGCCCTGCCGGACTTCCAGGCGATAGACCCCGTCCACGAGCGCATCCATGCGCTGGGCGCGGAGTTGCTCGAACTGGCGCGCACGGGCAGGGCCGAGGCGGCCAGGCAGCGCTTGCCGGAGGTTTACGCCTTGCGGGACAGCCTGCTGGGCCTCCTTGACAAGTCGCTCCGCGCCAAGGCGTGATCCCATGCCGCTTCCCCAGCCTGGCACAATCAACTTACACGGCGATTTCGCGCATGGCCGATATTAAGCATTCACGGGTGGCGGCTTCGCCGGCGCGGCTCTTGTCACCGGGCCGGCGCCGCCGCGTCCAGCAAGCTTTGGATGTCTGCCGCCGGTATGGCGATGCGCTCGTAGGTCTCGGCCTCGGAGGCCAAAGTCAGCGTCAGGCCCGCCGTCCTGGCATCCTCCAACTCGTCGCGGGACAACTCCAGCCAGGCCCGGTCGTGGAACAGGCAGGCGGAGACCATGCTGTTGAAAAGCTGGCACCGCTCGGCTTCGTGCTTGTGGCCGGTCGTCGCCCGGCTTGAGCCGTCGGCCCACTTCGCCAGGTCGTAATGGCGTGGCCGCGCGCCGCCGTAGTGGGCGTCGATCAGCAATCTGAAGGTGAATGGCTGTTCGGGGTCGCCGGATTCCCAGGCCGCCAGCCGGTAGTTGACGGTGTCGTATCCGTGGAACAAGGTCCTGTAATGGCTGACTTCCCGCTTTGGGCCAAGCCAAACCGAGCTTTGCGCGCCAGGGGCTCGCATGGCGCGCGATTCGTCCGGGCCTGCCGGTTCCTCCTGGAATATGGAACAGCCGAGAAGGTTGAAAATTAGCAGAGAAAGGCAAACGTGGCGGCAATTTGGCATGGCAAGTTTCGACCGTGGGGGCTGGCTGATGGGCAGACATAATATGACACACCCGCCCCGCTATCCGCTGGCCCGCTGGCCCGCATGCCGCGCGGCCAAGCAAGCGCGTGTGGCCGCCCGCCCGAGGCCGCAGGGCCGTGTCTGGCGTAAGTGTTATCACTCATTCCGCTTGCCGTCTTGGCATGTTACGGTGCCCATGCCAGTCAAAACGCTATGGACAGCCAGAAACGCCGCGGGCGCCCAGCGAAGGGCATGGCAGGCATACGGCTGGCTTGCACGGGCGCGGGAGGGGAAACCTAGATGAACGACGACACCGAACCAGCCGACCACCGGCCGCTGGTGCAGGCGCTGGGAATCACGGAACAGGAAATCGCCAGGCGCAAAGCGTTTTTGCAGTTCGACGCGGAGGACGCCGCGGCCTTGGCGGGCATCAACGGGCTGGCGGAAAAATACGCGGAGCCCGTCATCGAGGCGTTTTACCGGCATCTTCTGTCATTCGAGGAAACCCGCGAGTTTTTCCAAGATCCCAAGCGCCTGAAACGCGTCAAGAATTTGCAGCGGGCTTATTTTCTCGACCTTACCCGCGGCGAGTACGCCCAAGCCTATATCGAAGACCGGCTCAAGACGGGTGCGATCCATGAGCGCATCGGTTTGCCCGTCAAATCCTATCTGGGCATGTACAATTTCTACCTCAGAGCGGTCGCGGACCATCTGTTCGCCGCCTACCAAGACACCCCGGAGCGGGCGCTGAAGGCCTACCAGGCGTTGTTGAAGCTGGTTTTCCTGGGCATTGGCTTGTCGATCGACACCTATGTCCAGCGTCGGGAGCAGTTGATAAGAGCCCAGCAGGACGCCATCCGCGAGCTGCCCACACCGGTGCTGCAAGTCCGCGAACGGCTGCTGGTCCTCCCGGTCATCGGCGCGCTGGAACCCCAGCGGGCGCGCCAGCTCACCGAGCAGTTGCTGGACAGCATCCGCGCCACGCGGGCCAAAGTCGCCATCATGGACATCACCGGCGTGCCGCTGGTGGACTCGAAGGTCGCCCACCACCTGTTGCAGACAGTCAGCGCGGCGCGGCTGATGGGGGCGGCGGTGATCATGACCGGCCTGTCGCCCCAGATCGCCCAGGCGCTGGTGGCGATTGGCGTGGATTTGAGCGAGGTGAGGACGACGGTCGACCTGCAAAGCGGCCTTGAAGAAGCCGAGGCGCTGCTGGGATACCGCCTGGTCCATCCCGGGGCGGACGGCCAGGCCCCCTCGTAGCGGCGGCCCTGCCATGCAAACGCCTATCTTGAAACTGGGCTCATATCTGATCGCCTCCCTGCAGGCCGAGCTGACCGACACGGATTTGCTCCAGTTGCAGTCCAACTTGGTCGAGCAGGTGGGGCGCTTCCGCGCCAGCGGTGTCATCCTGGACGTCACCACGCTGGATGTCATGGATTCCTTCGCGACACGCATGTTGCGCAACATCGCCCAGGCGGTCGAATTGCGCGGCGCCGCCGCCGTGATCGTGGGCATCCGGCCCGAGGTGGCTTTTGCGATGGTGCGACTGGGGCTGGATCTGAGACTGTCCGGCGTCCACACCGTGCTGGATCTGGAGGAGGCGCTGGCGCTCCTCGACCAGCGCAAAAAAGGCCCGGCCGGCCATGGCTGAAGCGGTCAGCCTGCCCATCCAGTCGGATGCCGACATCATCCTGGCCCGCCAGCAGGCCCGGGCGCTGGCCAGGGCATTGGGGTTTTCGACCGGCGACCTGGCCCTGGTCGCGACCGCCCTGTCGGAATTGGCGCGCAACATCGTCGAACACGCCCAGCGCGGTGAAATCATCCTCAACCAGACTCGGCAGGGGACGCGCCGGGGGCTGGCCATCACCGCCCGCGACGGCGGGCCTGGCATCGCCGACATCGGGCTGGCCATGCAGGACGGCTATTCCACCGGCAAAAGCTTGGGGCTGGGGCTGCCGGGGACGAAGCGCTTGATGGACGAATTCGAAATCACCTCCCGCCCGGGCGAGGGCACCTGGGTCAAGGTCACGAAATGGGTGCGCTGATCGAAGCGGGCGTCGCCGCGCGCGCCTTCCCCGGCGAAACGGTTTCGGGCGACGGGCATCTGGTCAAGTTTTTCGCCGAGGGCGTCTTGCTGGCGGTCGTGGACGGGGTGGGACACGGCACCGCCGCCGCCGCCATGCGAATCGTGGTGGAAACACTGGGGCGCCATGCCGGGGCGGAGCCTGGGGCGCTGCTGCGGGGCTGCCACGAGGCGCTGCGCGTTTCGCGCGGGGCGGCGGTGAGCCTGGCGTCAATTGACGGGCGCAACAACACGATGGCCTGGCTGGGCGTCGGCAATGTCGACGGCCTGCTCGTCTGCTATTCTTGCGACCCGCCCAAGCGCGAGATGCTGATCACGCGCGGCGGCGTGGTGGGCTTTCAATTGCCGCCGCTGCGGACGGCGTCCCTGCCTGTTTGCCGGGGCGATCTTTGCGGTGCTGGGGATGCGCGTTTGACAAAACGGCTGGTGCGGCTGGCGGACGACTTGTCGTCGAACCCGGCGAAGAGCATCCCGGTGGCGTGCTGCTCTGAAACCGGTGGCCGTGTCGAGGACGTGCACTCCCAGCCGGCCACCCGAGGTTTTTTCGAGTTCGGCGAGCCTGGCTTGGGCTGCGGCCTCCTTTGCAGTCTTGGTCGGGGTTGCCTAGGCAGAGAATGTCCAGGGAAGGGAAAGCGTGGCGAGAAAAAATCTCCTGCGATCTATAGGAGAGGCCAAATACTTGTTAAAATTGGGATTACACCATCGAGGAGCCAGGGGCCGGCGCCGCCTCTTCCCGCAGCAATGAAAACCTACCTTGCCAGGCAATAGACGAAAAAAACCATGCCCTTTGCCAAAATCAATGAGCTAGAGCTTTATTATGAAATTCAAGGTGAGGGACCGCCGCTTTTGCTGGTTGCGGGCCTTGCCTCAGACTCGCAAAGCTGGGGAACAGTGAAGGATCAATTAGCCCAGCAATTCCAAGTCATCGTTTTCGACAATCGCGGCGTGGGCCGGACCAGGCCGCAACAGGCTTCCGCCAGCATTGCCCGCATGGCCGCCGATTGCGTGGGGCTAGCCCGCTATTTGGGCATCGACAAATTCCATTTGCTCGGACACTCAATGGGCGGGCTCATCGCGTTGGAAACCGCCATCGGCTACCCAGAGCACGTGGACAGGCTGATCATCGCGGCCTCAGGCGCGAGCACGGGCGCCCGGAATAACTGCCTTTTCGAAGATTGGGCCAAAACCCGCGCCCATGAGACGGAGCTCACGCGCTGGTTCCGCATCTTCTTTTACTGGATTTTCACCCCCGGTTTTTTTGACGACGCCAAGGCCCTAGAGGAAGCCCTGAGCCTGGCCGTGGATTATCCCTATCCTCAAAGCAATGCCGGATTCGCCCATCAAGTGCGGGCCATGGCGGGGTTTGATGGCAGGGAAAGGCTTGCTTCGATCCGGGCCCAAACCCTCGTCATCGCGGGGGGCGAGGATCTGCTTTTTCCCCCAGCGGTTTGCCGCCTTCTGGCCGACGCAATTCCCGCGTCGGGGTTCGCCCAGATCGACCAAGCCGCCCACGCCATTTTCGTCGAAAAGCCTGGTGACTTTATCGAAGCCGTGGCGGGTTTTTTGCGGTAAGGCCAATCCCCCCATAACGTTCCCCAAACCAAGACCGATACAGGAATCCTATGCTGTTACGCCCAATTTTCGTCCGCCGCGCTTTTCGCGCGGCCCTTATGGTCTCCGCCTTGTTTTCCGCCTCGGCGAGTTGGGCGCAGTCTCCCGAATCTGACGAGCGCATGGCCGCCCCAGCGATGATGTTTTCGCCCCTCACATGGTCGGCGCTAGCCGAGCCTATCTTCCCCGTCCAAGGCGCCGACGGGCTTTATCATTTGAGCTATGAATTCAAACTCAGCAACGACTTAGGAACGGATATTTCCATTGATGCCGTCGAGGTGCTGGATTCCCGCACCCATCTGCCAACCGGGGATAACCGGGTCATCGCCCAAGACGGCTTGGAGATCACCGGCAAGCTGCGCTTACTCAAGGTTCCGTCCGTCGACCAAACCCAATTGTCCACCGATTTCGGTACCGAACTGGACAGTGGTCAAGGCGGGATCATGTATTTTGACCTGACCTACCCCTCCATCGAGGCCATTCCAAAGCGTGTCGTTCATCGGATCACGGTTCAGTATTTGTTGAAAGGCAAACAGACCAACCAGTCGTGGACAACCGAAGATAGGGGGATCGATGTCAGCACTCGGCCGGCGGCGAGGATCCGCCCCCCTTTGGAGGGCGAGGGGTGGATCGACGGCAACGGAGCCGGCCCCATCATTTCGGCACACCGCTATACCGCCTTCCCGAGCAACGGAAAACTGCACGCAATGGAGCGCTTTGCGATCGATTTCATGAAGCTGGACAGGGAAGGCAAGACCAGCACGGGCGATCCGAACGTGCTGGAAAATTACTTTGGCTATGGGCGGAACGTCCACTCGGCCACGAATGGGCGGGTGGTCGAAGCGAGGGATGGCCTGCCAGACCAGATCCCTAACGGTCTTGGCTCCCTGGATAAATACGAGGATTTTGCGGGCAATCATGTCATCGTGGCATTCGAGGCGGGGAAATACGCGCTCTATGCCCATCTCAAACCCGGCAGTGTCAAGGTCCGCAAGGGAGAGCGCATTCGGGCCGGCCAAGTGCTCGGTCAGTTGGGGAATTCCGGCAACACCGATGGGCCGCATCTGCACTTTCAGATCATGGACACACCGTCTTCCTTGAACACCACTGCCCTGCCTTTTGTTTTCGACCATCTGGTTTACCAAGGCCACGTGCCGGAAGCGTTCGACCCGGCCAATGATGGGCTGACCAAAGGAAAGGCCGTCCAAATCGACACCGGCCTGGCCGGCTGGCGCGTCAACCAAATGCCGCTGAGCCTTGACGTGGTCGGGTTCCCGCAAGTCCCCGCCGGGCCGCATCGCGCTTTTCCACAGGACTAGTCTTGAACTGATTGGCCTGGAAAAAATCTTGGCGACCCGCCCTGGGCATTTCGCCTGGGCCGGTTGCTCTATGCGCGGGCTTGGGTCGGCAACGAAAGACCAAGCCTGATGTTCGACTTTGCCACCGCTTGGCTAATCCAGAACAAAGTGTAGTGGTCAAGTTTTAATGGACACGGAGATAGGTTGCCCGGCTGCCGTGTTGCGTTCGTAGACGTTGGTAGTTTTTAGGTTAACCATCTCGCCCGGCGGCGGGAAATTAACCCACAGGCATCAGAGGATCAAACATGAACGCAGAACGCTTTTCCATCGCCCCCAGGCGCGCCGCGTCACCGGTACTCCTCCGCCAGCTTTTCCGCCGGCACGCCGCGCCAGTAAAGCCAGCGCAGCCGCCACATCAGCAAAATGGTGCGGCAAACGCCGTCGCGCTCCCAGCGGCGGCCCGACGTGGCCACCGGTTCGCGCAGGCACAGCGGCGGGCCGGTCTGGCGCAGGCGCTTGGACAGTTCAATATCCTCCATCAATGGCTGGTCGGGGAAGCCCCCCAGCGCTTGGAACGCCTCGCGCCGCACGAACATCGCCTGGTCGCCGGTGCTGATGCCCGTCCAGCGCGAACGCCGGTTCATGCAGAAAGCCACCGCGCGCAACAGCCAGGGCCGTCCGCTGATGCGCGCGTCGAAGCGGCCCCACGCCTTGCCGCTGGCCGCCAAGCCGTCCAGCACCAGGCGGTCGGCCTCCGCCGGCAGCGCCGTGTCGGCGTGCAGGAACAGCAGGACGCCGCCTTGGGCGGCGCGCGCCCCCGCGTTCATCTGCCGCGCCCGCCCTTTGGGGGCGGACAGCACTGTGTCGGCCAAGCCAACCGCCAAGTCCGCGGTGCCGTCCACGCTGCCGCCATCCGCGACGACCACGTCCACGCCGCGGCTGCGCAGGCTTTGCAAAGCTTCGAGCGTGGCGCGGAGGGTGGCGGCTTCGTTTAAAACGGGGATGACGACGGACAGGCGGGACGGCATAAGCGGCTCCAGAGGCGATTTTTGAATCTTACAGGCGAATGCCGGCACAACGCCATCGTTCAGCGTCCCTGCCGCAGTCTGCGGCCTGTGGAAATCATGCAAGCCCCCGGGTTCGCGGCGCTGCCGCATTGGCGCGGCCGGCTGCCTCGGGTAAGCTATGGGGCCTTTGAGGAACAGCGCCGCGAACCCCCAGGCCGACCAGGCCGCGCTCGAAAGAAATCAAGATGAACGAACTCGAACACGAAAAGAGAGGGCAGGGGCCGGAGGCGCGGGCGCAGGCCACACGCAAGCGGGCCGAGGCGAGGGCCGAGGCGGTGGTGGCCAGGGCCGAAGCCAGGGTCATGGCGCTGATCGCCGAGTATTGCCGGAGGCTGGAATCGCTGGGGGTTCCGATGCCGGACATGGCGGACGCGCGAACCTTGTCCGATTGGGAGGCCATCATCGCCGGGCTCATGGAAAGGCCCCTCCCGGCGGGGTTCGACCACGGCTTGTGGCAGGAAATGGTCGCGGTGCTTGCCTACCACAAGGCGGAGCGGCGGGGCTTCGGGCCGGGGCAGGCGGTGGACGATTGGCTGGAAGCCGAGCGGGAACTTGCCCTCTGGAAAACACCTCTTGCCCACCCTGGCGGCTAAGCCGGGCTGTATTCCACGCGCCTGTTCGCGGAGGCGGCCCCATGCGGGCGGTTTGCCCCGCCGCGCGGGCGCGTGGCAACGGAAATTCAGAAAACTCACTGTTGCGTCCAAGCGCTACAGCGCCGCCCGTTTTACGGCCATCCTGGGCCAAGGCTTGGGCTAGAATACACCCCATAAGCAACCGCCCGGATCAAAGTCCCCTGTAAAATCGGGGCTTTACCCGCCCGGGGTTCAGTTCCATCCAACGCCATCGAGAACGCCCATCATGTCCACGGCCCCGCAAGCCAGTCCCGCCGATTCCAGCCTCGTGCGATTGCGCGAGATTCCTTACAACTACACGTCCTTCTCCGACCGCGAGATCGCCATCCGCCTGCTGGGCGAGGAGACATGGACGGTGCTTGACAGTCTGCGCGCCGAGCGGGTGACGGGCCGCTCCGCGCGCATGCTGTATGAGGTGCTGGGCGATATTTGGGTGGTGCGGCGCAACCCGTACTTGGAAGACGATTTGCTCGACAACAAAGGCCGCCGCCAGGCGCTGCTGGACGCGCTGCGCCACCGCCTGCGCCAGATGGAGGCCCGCCGGCTGCAACTGGCCGACAGCCGGCCCGAGCGGGCGGCCAAAGTGGCGCTGCTGATCCAGGCCGCGCACCAGGCGGTGGACGCGTTCGAGGCGGGGTTCGAGCAGACCCGCGAACTGCGCCGCCGCGCGCAGGTCTTGCTGTCGCGCCACACGCGCAAGGACAATATTTGCTTCGACGGCTTCGCCCGCGTCGCCCATGTCACCGACGCGACCGACTGGCGCGTGGAATATCCGTTCGTGGTGCTGTACCCGAACACCGAGGAGGAGGTCGGCCATCTGGTGCGCGATTGCATCGAGCTGGGTCTGACCATCATCCCCCGGGGGGGCGGCACGGGCTACACCGGCGGGGCGGTGCCGCTGTCGCCGCTGTCCGCGGTCATCAACACCGAAAAATTGCTGGAGACCGGCAAGATCGAGCGCGACAGCCGCCTGCCGGGCGTGGCGCAGCCGTATGCGACGGTCTTCACCGGCGCGGGGGTGGTGACGCGGCGGGTCATGGAGGCGGCGGAGTCGGCGGGGCTGGTGTTCGCATGCGATCCGACCTCGGCGGACGCCTCCTGCATCGGCGGCAATGTGGCGATGAACGCCGGCGGCAAGAAGGCCGTGCTATGGGGCACCGCGCTGGACAATCTGGCGTCCTGGCGCATGGTCACGCCCGATGGCCACTGGCTGGAAGTCGAGCGGCTGAACCACAATCTCGGCAAGATCCACGACCAGGCCGAAGTGTCGTTCCTGCTGAAGCGTTTCGCCGCCGACGGCAAGACGCCGCTGGGCGAGGAGGTGTTGGCCTTGCCCGGCGAGATGTTCCGCAAGACCGGCTTAGGCAAAGACGTGACCGACAAGTTTTTGGGCGGCCTGCCGGGCATCCAGAAAGAAGGCTGCGACGGCATCATCACCTCGGCGCGCTGGATTTTGCACCAGATGCCGCCGCACACGCGGACGTTCTGCCTGGAGTTTTTCGGCCAGGTGCGCGAGGCGGTGCCGGCCATCGTCGAGGTGCGCGATTATCTGGAGAGTTTGCCTAAGACCGGCGGGCAGCGCGTCATGCTCGCCGGCTTGGAGCATTTGGACGAGCGCTATGTGAAGGCCGTCGGTTACGCGACCAAGGCCAAGCGCCATGGCCGGCCGAAGATGGTGTTGCTCGGCGACGTGGTCGGCGACGATGAAAACGCCGTCGCCCAGGCCGTCGCCGAAGTCGTGCGCCGCTGCAATCTGCGCGGCGCGGAGGGCTTCATCGCCGTCAGCGCGGAGACGCGCAAACGCTTTTGGCTGGACCGCGCCCGCACGGCGGCCATCGCCAAGCACACCAACGCGTTCAAGATCAACGAGGACGTGGTGATTCCGCTGCCGCGCATGGGTGATTATTGCGACGGCATCGAGCGCATCAACATCGAGCTGTCGCTGCGCAACAAGCTGCGGCTGTGCGAGGCGCTGGCCGGGTTCACAGGCGGCGACCTGCCGACGCGGGCCTACGAGGACAGCGTGGACAAGGCCGAACTGGTCGAAGAGCGCCGCGCCCGCGCGGCTGAAGTGCTGGCGCAAGTCCGCGCGCGTTGGCAATGGCTGCTGGATCATTTGGATCTGCCTTTGGAGCAGGCCGAGGCGCGGTTTGCCGAATTCGGCGTCGAGGCCGGGCCGCTGGCCAACCGCGCCGAAAGCCCCACGCTGTTCCACCGGCTGCAAGACCATTCGGTGCGCGTGTCGTGGAAAACCGAATTGAGGCCGCTGCTGCGGGAGGTGTTCGCCGGCGACGATTTCCGCCCGGTGCTGGAGCGCGTCGACGCGATCCACAAGGAGATCCTGCGCGGCCGGGTGTTCGTGGCGCTGCACATGCACGCCGGCGACGGCAATGTCCACACCAACCTGCCGGTGAACTCCGACCATTACGAGATGTTGCAAGAAGCCAACGCCGCCGTGGCGCGGATCATGGCGCTGGCGCGCTCGCTGGGCGGGGTGATTTCCGGCGAGCACGGCATCGGCATCACCAAATACGAGTTCTTGACGCCGGAGGAAGTCGCGCCGTTCCACGCCTACAAGCAGCAGGTCGACCCCGAAGGCCGCTTCAACCAGGGCAAGCTGATGCCCGGCTCCGACCTGACCGGCGCGTACACGCCGTCGTTCAGCCTGATGGGCTTCGAGTCGCTGATCATGCAGCAAAGCGACATCGGCGCGATTGCCGACTCGGTCAAGGACTGCCTGCGCTGCGGCAAGTGCAAGCCGGTCTGCTCGACCCATGTGCCGCGCGCCAACCTGCCGTATTCGCCGCGCAACAAGATCCTCGCCACTTCGCTGCTGGTCGAGGCGTTTTTGTACGAGGAGCAGACCCGCCGCGGCGTGTCGATCACTCACTGGAAGGAGTTCGAGGACGTGGCCGACCATTGCACGGTCTGCCACCGCTGCTACACCCCCTGCCCGGTGGACATCGACTTCGGCAATGTGTCGATGAACATGAGGAACCTGCTGCGCAAAATGGGCAAGCAGAGTTTCAACCCGGCCAAGGCCGCCGCGATGGCGTTTTTGAACATCTCCGACCCAAGGACGGTCAAGGCGATGCGCACGGTGATGATCGACTGGGGCTACAAAGGCCAGCGCCTGGGCGCCAGCCTGCTGAAACACTGGGGCCGGGCGCAGACCGCGCAGCCGCCGGCCTCGCTGGGCAAGCCGGCCGTGGTCGAGCAGGTCATCCATTTCGTCAACAAGAAAATGCCGGCCAGGCTGCCCAAGCAAACCGCGCGCGCGCTGCTGGACATCGAGGACAACCAGATCGTGCCGGTGATCCGCGACCCGAGGAAAACCCAGTCGGACTCGGAGGCGGTGTTTTATTTCCCCGGCTGCGGCTCCGAGCGGCTGTTTTCGCAAGTCGGCCTGGCGACCCAGGCGATGCTGTATGAGATCGGCGTGCAGACGGTGCTGCCGCCGGGGTATTTGTGCTGCGGCTTCCCGCAGCGCGCCTCCGGCCAGTTCGACAAGGCGGAGAAAATCACCACCGACAACCGCGTATTGTTCCACCGCGTCGCCAACACGCTGAACTACCTGGACATCAAGACCGTCGTGGTCAGTTGCGGCACCTGCATGGACCAGCTCGTCGATTATGAGTTCGGCAAGATTTTCCCCGGCTGCCGGCTGGTCGACATCCACGAATACCTGTTGGAAAAAGGCGTGAAAGCCGAAGGCGTCGCCGGCACGCGCTATCTTTACCACGACCCCTGCCACAGCCCGATGAAGCTGCAAGACCCGATGAAAACGGTCAACGCTTTGATCGCCACGGCGGATGGCGGCCTCGTGGCCAAGACCGAGCGCTGCTGCGGCGAGTCCGGAACCTTGGCGATTGGCCGGCCCGACATCTCCACCCAGGTGCGCTTCCGCAAGGAGGAGGAATTGAAGCTGGACGCGGCCAAGCTGCGCGCGGACGGCCACGGCGGCCCGGTCAAGGTGCTGACCTCCTGCCCCTCCTGCATGCAAGGCTTGCAACGCTACCAGGACGATGTGGCGCAACTGGACGCCGACTATGTCGTCGTCGAAATCGCCAAGCAGGTGCTGGGCGAAAACTGGCTGCGGGAGTATGTCGGGCGGGCGGCGAACGGGGGGATTGAGCGGGTGCTGGTTTAAATCCACGGCGTGGCGGGGTTTTCAAACCCCGCCGCTCAAGGTTTTGAAATCAGTTTGCGCGCGGTTTGCGGCGGTTCGCGAACAGCCCGGCCAGGCCGAGGCCGAAAAGAGTAAGCGTCGCGGGTTCGGGCACGCTCGCGCCGTACAGGCGGAAAGCCATGTCGCCGACGCCGGTGCCCGTGAAGACGGTGAACGTGTCGTCGGAATTGAATTGCGCCATGACGCTGTCGCCGCCCGCGAAGCCAGTCAGGCCAGTCTGGGTCAAATCAAAGCCGTCACCGGCCATGCCGATCCAGTAAGTCGTATTGGCGAGCATCGCAAAGCCGCTGAAATCGGCGTGTTTGCGTGTTTCTCCCGCCGCCGCGCCGAGCGTGTCAATGATGGAAACCGAAGAGGAAAACTGGCCGAGAACGGCCCCGGGTTGATCCGAACTGTCCGCCCAGATGGTGATTTTGACGGGTGACCCTACCGATCCAAAAGAATCCAAGGAGTAGATATCCATTCCGTCAATATTTTTGCCGGTAGCGAAGCTGACCTTCTCCGCAAAGTGCTGGCCCGGGTTCTGATTCGTCCAGCCGTCTGTCACGGTCGCCCCCGTGGTCGCGGGACTCCAGTCCCACACCAGCGGCGAGGCCAATACCATTGACGGGCTTAGGCAAAGCGTGGCGGCAGCCACGCAAGTCTTCAACAACGCATGCGTCATCATCTATGTTTCCTATGGTTGAAATAACGACGGGCCGCGCCATCGGCCCCCATAGTATTGGGCGGCGGTGGCGCGTCGGCTGCCCCCAGGCCCGCGTCCGGGTTTGGCGGCCGCGGCCATCCACCTGGTTGCCAGCTTTCTTAAGAATATCCCAAGGATCACGTGGCGGCAATCCAGCGGCCATGGAGGCAGGCCGGCAGTGGGCCGAATGGCCGGGCCAAAACAGGCCGCAGGAAATCGAACGTGGCGGCATCGCACCATTGCAGGTCGCCTATCGCATCGATAGCCACGCGCCCCCGCGGCCCCGGCGCGGCCAGGACGCGCCTGCGCCGTTTGAGCGCGGTTATTGCTTTATAAAATCCTAAATCGCATTTCTCTTAAGATTAAGGCTCCGCCGATGAATTCCACCCCCCCGATTTACCTGCCTGGCGCCTACCAGGAAACCGCCCCGAGACCGGTCGCCGACATTCCGGTCGAGCCAGATCCTCCCGCCGTGGACAAGGAGGAATTGAAGCGCGAGTTTCTCGACAATCTGTTTTACGTGCAGGGCAAGTTTCCGGCGCTGGCCACCCGCCACGACTATTACATGGCGCTGGCCCACACCGTGCGCGACCACTTGCTGCACCGCTGGGTCAGCACCGCCTCGGCGTACACCGCCAGCAAATCCCGCACGGTCTGCTACCTGTCCGCCGAGTTTCTGCTGGGGCCGCATCTGGGCAACAACCTCATCAACTTGGGGATCGGCGGGCCGGTCAAGCAGGCGCTCCAAGAACTGGGCTTGAACGACGAGGAGCTGCTGCGCGAAGAAAGCGAGCCGGGCCTGGGCAACGGCGGCCTGGGCAGGCTGGCCGCGTGCTACCTCGACTCCCTCGCCACGCTGCGCATCCCCACGTTGGGCTACGGCATCCGCTATGAGTTTGGCATTTTCGAGCAGGCCATCGTCGACGGCTGGCAAGTGGAGCGCACCGACAAATGGCTGAGGTTCGGCAATCCTTGGGACATACCCCGGCCCGAGTGGGCGGTCGAGGTCAAATTCGGCGGGCAGGTCGAGCATTTCAAAGATTTGCTCGGGGTTGACCGGGCGCGCTGGACGCCGGGAAAAACCGTCTTAGGGATACCGTTTGACACGCCCATCAGCGGCTACCGCAACAACACCGCCAACACCCTGCGCCTGTGGCAGGCCGACGCGCCGGAAGCCTTCGACTTAGGGATGTTCAACCGGGGCGACTACTACGGCGCGGTCGAACAAAAAGTCAGCTCGGAAAATCTGACCAAAGTCTTGTATCCCAACGACGAGCAGGCCGAAGGCAAGCGCCTGCGCTTGGAGCAGCAATACTTCTTCGTGTCCTGCTCCTTGCAGGATATGCTGCGAATTCTTAAAGTCCAGCATATCCCCATCGAGAAGTTCCACGAGAAATTCGCCATCCAACTCAACGACACCCATCCGGCCATCGCCGTCGCCGAGTTGATGCGCTTGCTGTTGGACGAGTATTTATTAACCTGGAAAGACGCCTGGTCGATCACCTGTAAAACTTTCGCCTACACCAACCACACGCTGATGCCGGAAGCCTTGGAACGCTGGCCGCTGGGCCTGTTTGCCAGCCTGTTGCCCAGGCATTTGGAGATTATCTACGAGATCAACGCCGAGTTTTTGGAAGAGGTGCGCATGCGGTTTATCGGCGACGAGGCCAAAGTGGCGCGGATGTCGATCATCGACGAGCAAGGCGAGCGCTATGTGCGCATGGCCCACCTGGCCTGCGTCGGCAGCCACGCCATCAACGGCGTGGCCAAGCTGCACACCGAATTGCTCAAAAGCGACGTGCTGAAAGATTTTTACGAACTGTGGCCGGGCAAATTCCAAAACAAGACCAACGGCGTCACCCCGCGCCGCTGGATGGCCTTGAGCAACCCGCGGCTGTCCAGTTTCATCACCGAGGCGATAGGCCCGGGCTGGATCACCGACCTGACCCGTTTGCGCGAGCTGGAGCCCCTGGCCGAGGACGCCGTGTTCCGTGCCCGCTTCCGCGACGTGAAGCGCCTGAACAAACACGAGTTCGCCAGTTTCACGCGCCAGGCGACCGGCGTCGGCATAGACCCCGAATCCCTGCTCGATGTCCAGGTGAAGCGGATTCACGAGTATAAGCGCCAGCATTTGAACATCCTCAACGTCATCCATTTATACCTGAAACTCAAAGCCGACCCCCACGCCGCGATCCAGCCGCGCACTGTCGTTTTCGGCGGCAAGGCCGCGCCCGGCTACCACTTGGCGAAACTCATCATCAAACTGGTCAACTCGGTCGGCGCGGTGATCAACCGCGACAAGTCGCTGCGTGACCGGCTCAAAGTGGTGTTCCTGCCCAATTACAATGTCAGCAACGGCCAGCGGGTGTATCCGGCGGCGGAATTGTCCGAGCAGATTTCCACGGCAGGCAAGGAAGCCTCGGGCACCGGCAATATGAAATTCCAGATGAACGGCGCGTTGACCATCGGCACCTTGGACGGGGCCAATGTCGAAATGCGCGAGGCGGTCGGCGCGGAAAACTTTTTCCTGTTCGGCATGACCGAGAAAGAGGTTGCCGAGACCTGGCGGCAAGGCTACCGGCCCATGGACATCGTCGAAGCCAATCCCGCTTTGCGGGAAGTCGTCGACCTGATCCGCAGCGGCTTCTTCTCCCGCGGCGACAGCGAAATATTCCGCCCGCTGATCGACAATCTGCTATGGCACGACCCTTTCCTGGTGCTGGCCGATTTCCAATCCTACGCGGATTGCCAGGCCCAAGTGGACATCGCCTACCAAGATCCGGAGCATTGGACGCGGATGTCCATTCTCAATATCGCCCGCTCCGGGATATTCTCCTCGGATCGGGCGATACAGGAATATGCCGACGATATTTGGAAAGTCGAGCCGGTCGATATTGGCCTGCTGCGCCAGCACCGCTTGGCGCCTAGGCTGATCCAGATCCAGTAAGGGAATGGCGGGAAACCTGTTACCTTTAGTTAAGTGTTTTTGCTTAATTTCGTACTGTGTCGCCTTGTCATGGGAAAATCGGATGAATCCTGGAGCGACAGTTTTTCTAGTGGATGACGAGCCTGGCCTGTTGAAGGCGCTCAGGCGGCTTCTGCTTGCCGAAGGGTTTGCCGTGCGGGCCTACGCCAGCGCCGAGGAATTCCTCAAGGCGCATCGCGCCGCCGAGGCGGGATGCCTCGTCCTGGATGTGGCGATGCCAGGGATTGACGGACTGGAACTACAGCAGCGCCTGGCGCTCGGCGGGTCGAAAATGCCCATCATCTTCCTCACCGGGCACGGGGACATCCCGATGAGCGTGCGGGCCATCAAGGCCGGGGCGGTCGACTTCCTGACCAAGCCGGTGAATGACGCCCAACTGTTGACGGCTATTCGATCCGCCCTGAGCAAGACCGAAGAGCAGAATGAAATGACGAGGCTTCATGCCGCCATTCGGAGAATCTGCCATGCATCAACGATAGGAAAGGGGGCCGAGCCGGCGGCTGGAAAGTGCCCAAGCGACCACCACGACTGTGCGGCTTGTCCCGTGCCTGGCTCTGCCTTCATCCGTTGAAGCCGCGCCGCGCGTAGATACTGTTAATCCAGTCAAGCCCCGTGAAGCGCCGGATCGAAGGCTTTGCCGGACTTGAGGACGCCGAAGGCGACATGGACGAGCTTGCGCATCATGGCGCCGATGATGAGCTTGGCCGG
>Ga0265327_10000279_pt1 | contig 100885 bp, 98 predicted proteins | sample 41621metaG_FD_202089 | JGI IMG/M metagenome (GOLD analysis project Ga0265327, IMG submission 202089) | Rhizosphere microbial communities from Carex aquatilis grown in University of Washington, Seatle, WA, United States - 4-16-21 metaG | ecosystem: Host-associated > Plants > Roots > Rhizosphere...
GCGATGTTGCGGGCCAGCTGGAAGTCGGCGGCCTTGGAGATGTTGTAGGCCCCGATCACCGCATTGCCGCGCAGGCCGCCGATGGAGGAGACGATGATGATCGCCCCGTCCTTCCGCTGCTGCATCTCCGGCGCGACCATCTGGATCAGCCAGTGGTTGGAGATGATGTTGTTGTCGAGGATCTTGCGGAAGGCGTCGTCGGTGATGCCGCTCATCGGCCCGTAATAGGGGTTGGACGCGGCGTTGCAGACGCAGATGTCGACCTTGCCGAACGCCTTCCGGGTCTCGTCGACCAGGCGCTGGAGGTCTTCCTTGGACGAGATGTTGGCCGGCACGGCGATGGCCGCGCCCGGATGCTTCGCATTGATCTCGGCCGCCACCTCTTCGCAGGGCCCCGCCTTGCGCGAGGAGATGGTCACCTTGGCGCCGTGCTCGGCGAAGCGCTCGGCGATGGCCCTGCCGATCCCGCGCGAGGATCCGGTGATGATGGCGACCTTGCCGCTGAGGTCGAAGAGTTCCATGGCGCGCTCCCGTTAAACATCCGTTTGATTGCGGCGCAGTTGTAGGCGGGGACGCCGCGACGTCAAGCGCGGGCGGACCGGCGACCTGGCGTGTCAGAGCCGGCGGCGCGGCGCTACAACAGGGACCCGGCGGAGCGGCGCGGAGCGGGCGGGCGGTGAGCGGATGGATCGAACGGCTTGGCCGGCGACTCTGGGCGTCGATAATCACCTGGCCAGACCGCGCGGGGTGGATCTACGCCGCCGGCGTCGGCGCCCTGACCCTCGCCGGCATGGCGGCGATCGGCTTTTCCACCGGCTACTACGCCCTGCATCCGACGCTGACGGCGGGCCTGCCGATGCGGCTGGTCAGCGTGCTGATCGCGCCGGGGCTGGGCGAGGAGATTCCGTTCCGGGGCCTGCTGGTCCCGGCCCGGTCCGAGGCGGCCAATCCCTGGCGCAGCCTGGTCCCGATGACCGTGGTGTTCACGGCGTGGCATGTGGTCGAGGTGTTCACGGTTCTGCCGGCGGCGCGGGCGGCCTTCCTGCGCTGGGACTTCCTGGCCTGCGCGGCGACGCTGGGCCTGGGTTGCGGCCTGGTGCGGTGGCGGACGGGATCGCTGTGGCCGGCGGTGACGCTGCACTGGCTGGCGGTGACGATCTGGCAGACGTGGCTGGGCGGCTTCACCCTTTGACTTCGGCGCCGCCGCGCCCTCTCTTGCGGAGGCGCAACACGGCCGGCGGATTTTCGCCTCAGCGCCGGCAGAGCTTGCCGCCCCCCGGAGATTGACCCCGCATGAAGCGGCCGACGCTCGCCCTCGCCCTGTTCCTGATCGCGCCGATGGCGTCGGCCCAGCCCGGCCCGCCGCCAGGCGGACCGCCGCCCCACGAGCCGCCCCAAGAGCCGCCTGGCGCGGACGGCGGCCCGCACGCCCCGCCGCGGATGTTCCTCAGCCCGTCCGGCCAGCCGTTCCGGCCCGGCCCCGGCGGCGAGCCCTTCGACGCCTGGTTCGCCCAGGCCGACGCCAACCATGACGGGCGCATCGACCGGGCCGAGTTCCGCGCCGACGCCGACGCCTTCTTCAAACGGCTGGACGTCAATGGCGACGGCCGCATCGACGGCTTCGAGATCAACGCCTACGAACACCGCATCGCCCCGGAACTGGCCAGCGAGGTGGAGACCCGCCTGTTCGGGCCGGGCCCGGGCGCCGGCGGCGGCGACCGCGACGACGGCAAGGGGCGCGGCGGCAAGCGCGGCGGCCGCGAGGGCGGCGGGCGTCCGGACGCGCCGGGCGGCGGCCCCGGACGCGGCCATGTCAGCCTGCTCAACGAGCCGGAGCCCGTCTCCGGCGCCGACTTCGACCTGGACGGACGGGTGAGCGCCGCCGAGTGGCTGCGGGCCACCGACCGCCGGTTCGACATGCTGGACGACAAGCACCTGGGCTACCTGACCCGCGACGCCCTGTTCGCCAGGCTGCCCAAGCCGGTCCCACCCAAGAAGGGCAAGCGCTGACCCCGCGCGACGCAACGCCGCCCTGCCCGGACGTGACGTTGAAAGGCGCCTGGGCGGGGTCTATATGCCGCTCGCCCGCAAGGACCCGGCCAGGACGGCCAGGGCCCGGGCGACCGGAAGCGAACCGCGAAGGGGTTTGACGTCCATGTTCCTGACCATGCTCAAGGCCAAGCTGCACCGGGCGACGGTGACCCAGGCCGACATGGACTACGAAGGCTCCATCGCCATCGATCGCGACCTGCTGGACGCCGCCGACATCCTGGCCAACGAGCAGGTGGACGTGCTGAACATCACCACCGGCGCGCGCTTCACCACCTACGCCATCGAGGCGCCGCGCGGATCGAAGGTCATCGGCGTCAACGGCGCGGCGGCCCGCCTGGTGCAGCCGGGGGACAAGGTGATCGTGGTCGCCTATTGCCAGCTGCCCGCCGAGGAGGCGCGCAACTACAATCCCAAGGTGGTCCTGCTGGGCGAAGGCAACGCCATCAAGAAGGCGGCCTGAGGTGGCGTCCGCCCGCGCGGCGATCGTCCTGGCCCTGCTGCTGGCGGCCTGTTCGAAGGCGCCGGGCGGACCTGGCGGCGGCGCGCCCGCCGGCGGCGCGGCCGGCGACAAGCTGCCCGCCGACGCCCTGGACGACGCCATCGGCCGGGCGATCGGCGATCCGACCACCTGCCTGCTGATCGCCCGGGCCAGCGACCACAAGGTGCTTTATCGCTACGGCGACGGGTTCAACTGCGCGCGCGGCCTGCCAGCCTGCGACCGGCCGGGCGTGCTGTCGGCCGAGGGGGCCCTGAGCCTGGCGACGCCGGAGGGCCGGTTCAAGAGCTGCAACTCCACGGCCGCGGGCGACCGCACCGTGGCCTGGGCCGAGGCGCCGGTGAAGAGCGCCCATGGCCGCCAACTGGTCTATTCGGCCGTGATGGAGGGCCAGCGCACCCTGCCCGGCATGGAGATGTCGGCCCGCCTGGACGAGGCCTTCGCGAACGTCGGGCTGTGACAGCGGGCCCCGGCGCCGTACGCCGGGGCCGGTCTCAGGTCAGTGGGCCATTTCGAAGACGCCGGTGATGTCGACGCGGACCTTGACCGTGCCCGCCTCCACCGGCGTGGCGTCGGCGGACGCGGCCTTGAAGGCCATCATCGGCACGGGACGGGGCGGCTGGACCTGGTAGCCGCCGCCTTCGCCCAGGTTGACCAGCCGGCTGATCCGGTAGCCGGTGGCGTTGGCGTAGAGCGAAGCCTTGTCCTGCAGGGCCTTCACCGCCGCGATGCGGGCGGTGTTCTCGGCCGACACGGGATTGGAAAGGCCAAAGCTGATCTGGCTGACGTTGGTGGCGCCGGCCGCCACGGTGGCGTCCACCACCGGGCCCAGCTTGCCCAGGTCGCGGACCGTGATCGCGAGCTGGTTGGAGGCCTGGTAGCCGGTCAGCTTGGGCGGCTGGTTCTGCTCGTAGACGTATTGCGGATTGAGGCTGAGATTGGCGGTCTGCAGGTCGCGGTCGGCGATGCCGGCCTTCTTCAGCGCCGCGACCACCCGGGCCATCTGGGCGGCGTTGGCCTGCATGGCCGCGGCGGCCGTGGGGCCTTGCGTCTCCACGCCCAGCGAGATGGTCGCCATGTCGGGATCCACCCGCGCCTCGCCATAGGCCGAGAGGCTCAAGGTGGTGGCCGCGAAGGCCGGATCGGCGTCGGCCCAGGCGGGCGCGGCGGCCGCCAGGGCGGCGGTGGAGAGGACGGCGGCCAGGGCGGCGGCGCGCATCAGGGACTTCATCGGTGTTCTCCTTTGGCCGTCCCGGGTTGGGGGGGCGGACGGCCATGTTTCGTGGGCCGACCCTGCGGCCCCGAACCTGAACGGGAGCTTTAAGGCGCGCGGCCGCCATGCTAACCCGCCCGGACCCCTGATGGGGGCCCGTAGCTCAATGGTTAGAGCCGGCCGCTCATAACGGTCTGGTTGCTGGTTCGAGTCCAGCCGGGCCTACCACCTCGCCCTAAGGCGTTGTGTCGCAAGGAAGAACAGCAAAAACAGCCGCTTGCGATCTTGGAGTGTGACACATCGCTGTGCCACAAGGGGGTCGTGAAGTCAGTGCCCGGGTATTCCCATTTAGTGCGCCGCGAGGCCGTTTATTGGTTGCGGCGGCGCGTTCCCACGGACGTGGTCCATCTCCTCCCCTTCAAGGAGTGGAAGGAAAGCCTCCGCACGAAGGACTTCGAGGAGGCGAAGCGCCGCCTCCGTTTGCGGCTGGTCGAGATCGACCGCGAGATCGCCAGCGCCAAAGCGCGTACGGAAGCCCGGCCCTCACCGCCTCTAACGTCGGAAGCAGCCGCGCGGATCGCCAACGGCCTTTTCGCGGACTGGCTTGCTTCCGACGAAGCCGACCGCTTGGAGCGGGGCGATGTAGCTCACGAAGATAACGAGGCTTGGCTTGAAGCCCAGGCGACCGAACATCGCGAGGACCTTGCCACAGGCAACTGGCGGAAGGCAGCCACACAGGCCGAGGACGCTATCGGGGCTGTGGGTCTAAGCGAGCGCGCGTCACCTTCAGACCGCCGGATGAACCTAACCTGGAGGTACCCCCGCCCTCCCCATGACCGCCACGAGACCCCCACGGGGGGAAACGGCATGATCGCGTTGGGTCATGCCGCCTCGGATTTTTGCGGTGAAAACACCGGCGCAAGGGGATGGGCTCCGTGAGGCCCACAGGACCGGTCTCGTTATAGCGTCGTCTTGCAGTTGCGCATCCCACCCAGTGACGCTCTAGATGAGAGATGACTTGCACCCGGCGACACACCTTGCTCGCAGCCGCCGCACTGTTCGCCGCATCACCTTCCACGAGCCTCGCCATGGCCCCGCCCGACCGAGATCAGATGGAACGGAGGCTCTTTAGGCTGGCCGAGGCGATGCAGGGACGTTTCGCAAATACCCCGGACAGCGCCCTGTCGCGGCCCGAGCGCGCGTTCCGAAGCGTGTGGGAGCTTGAGGCCGAAGTGAACAACGGCGGGTTCCACCAGTACTTCTCTAACTCAAGTGGTCGACGCGCGGCAGAAGCGCCAGCAGCCTTACGCGCCGTCGGTGCTCTACATACCGCTGCTATCGTCGAAGCCGCGCTAGGTGCTGTTGGCAAGGGTGTGGCGTGGGGAGACGACACGCGGCGACAGGCAGCCGTGGAAGCCCTCAGCGAGGCAGCCGACGCATCGTTAGATGCGCTCGATGCGAGGTTCTATGCCTACCCCGACGACCTTACCGCGCGGCTGTACTCCTTCGTAGCCGAGCATCGAGCCGAGTTCGCGGCCCCGGTCGGTTTCTGACGGGTGGCCATAACCATGAGGACCCTGGGGCGGAGATAGGATGATCTGGGGGTCTGGAGGGGTAGTGCAAATCCACAAGGCACTGCCCACAGCCCTTGAGTGGACACAAAGACTGTGACACAAGATCAGCGTCACTCCGCGTAAGCTACTGTTTTTGCTGATCCAAGGTCGGCCTCATGGCCCTCCAGCCGGGCCTACCAACGCCCCGCCGCCCGTCTTCAGTCGCCGTAGCCGAACAGGGCGCGGGCCTGGGCGGTGAGGTCGGTGAGGCGCAGGACGTCCTCGGGCGGCAGGGGCGCGGTGTGGGGGTCGTCGCCGACGCGGGCGGCGAGCGCGATGTCGGGCTGCAGCCGCAATCCCAGGCGCTGGCCGAGCGCGACCATGTCGATGCGGCCGGCGACGAGATCCTCGTAGCGGACCTGCTCGGCGCCCAGTTCGCCCGCCGCCCGGGACCAGCCGACGGCCATGCGGTTCCAGAAGCGGCCATAGTCCTCGAGCGTGGCGATGTGCCGGTCGGGCCAGCGCAGCCAATAGCCCGGCCCCTCTGCGTCCAGGCCCAGGTGGTTGAGCGAGGCGTAGGCGGCCAGGGGGTGGCGGGCGACCAGGACGAAGCGGGCGGCGGGGTAGAGCCAGCGCAGCACCCGCGCCTCGTCAGCCGACCAGCGCACCTCCTTGACGCCCCAGCGGGCGAAGCCGCGCCGGCGGGTGGGCGCGGCCAGCCAGGCGTCGAGCTGGGCGACCAGGCCGGCGCGGAAGTCGGCGGCGTCCGGCGACAGGTTGGCGACCCAGTCGCGCGCCAGGTCCACCGAGGGGCGGTGGGTGTGCCAGTGATGGGGCGGCGGCCAATCTGGGCGCACGACGCCGAGCAGGTCGGTGATTCGGCTGACCAGGCCGATCCGGTCCAGCGGCTCGCCCCAGACGGCCAGGGTCGGGTCGGTCATCAGGATGCGCTGGACCAGGGTCGAGCCGCTGCGCCAGCCGAGGGCGCAGACGAAGACCGGGGCGTCGGCGGGCGTCGCGACAGGCTCGCGGGCGCTGGCGTCGAGGATGCGGATGGCCGTCTGCACAGGCCGCTCGGCCGGGACGGCGCCGGCCACGGGCGCGGCCGGATCGGCGGGGTGGACGATGCGCAGGTCCGGCAAGGCCCAGCAGGCGTGGCCCATGTCGCGCGCCATCATCGCCAGGCCTTCGGTCTCGATGTAGCCGCCGTAGCTGAAGGCCGGGAAGTTGAGGCCCTGGCGGTGCAGGTCGCCCTTGATCAGCAGGGCCGTGCCGCCCACCGAATCCACGCGGACCGGCCCGGGACCGGCGATGTCCTCCAGATAGGCGCGGCCGGCGCCGACCGGCGGCTGGAAGAGCCCGTCGCGCAGGTGCGCCGGGTCGTCTTCGCCTTCGGTGAAGACGAAGGTGTTGAGGTCGAAGCTGCCGCCGTCGGGACGCACGCAGTGAGGAACGACGATGTCCTTGCCGCTGGCCAGCAGGCGGGTCAGCAGGTCGGGCGGATAGTCGGCGACGTCGACGTCCAGCCAAAGCGCCCACGCCGCCTGGCCGAGGGCCGCGGACAGGAGGTGATTGCGGGCCCGGGCGATGGCCGCGCGGCGCTGGCGCTGCACACCCGGGGCCCAGCGCGGGCCGTCGAGGCGCAGGCCCTCGTGGCGCCGGTGGATCTCCACCCGGTGGAAGCGGGCCTCGAGGCCGGGACGGGCGGCGTCAAGCGCCTGCAGGGTTCCGTCGTCGCTGTCGCCCTCCAGGAAGGCCACCGACAGCGGGGCGCCGCCGGCGTCGAGCCGGCCGAGGAGCTCGAGATACCGGGGCAGATGGGCGCGGGCGTTCTTGACCGGGGTCAGGACGACGATCTCGCCGGACGCGGCGGCCCGGGGCGGCCCGCCCTTGCGCGCCTTGCGCGCCGGCGCGGGCGGGCGGGCGAGGTGGACCGGCAGCCGCTTGCCGACCTCGGCGATGACGGCGTCGCAGCGATCGGCCTCGAACCGGGCCTGGGCGGCCGGCCACTGGGCGTCGAAGGCGGCGCCCGCGTCGTCGCCGTGCACCGCCAGGGACAGGCGCGGCGCGTCGATGGTGGCGACCGGGTCCGGCGACAGCGCGGGCGTCCAGCCCTGGGCGACGGCGAAGGCCTTGAGCGCCAGCATCGAGGAGACCAGCGGCCGGTCGCCCTCGATGAAGGCCCGTCCGAGCGCCGGTCGCCAGGCCAGGCGGCGGCGATTGTAGCAGGCGTGGGCGCCCGTCGCCTGCAGCACCTGGACCTGGATCGCCAGGCGGCGGGGGTCGTGCAGTTCGCCGGGCGCCCAGGCGCAGACCAGTTGGCCGGCGGCGTGCTCGGCGGCGAGGCGGGCGAGCGCGCGGTCTTCGAGGTCGGCGCCCGGCGCGGCGATCAGGCGGATGTCGGCCCGGCGCCAGAGGGCGAGGCTGCGGGCCAGGGCCTCGTCGGGGCGGTCGCTGACGACCAGCAGCTCGCGGTTGGGGTAGGTCTGGCGCAGATAGCTTTCCACGGCCGGGGCGATCTCGGACCTCCAGCCGCGCGTGACCATCACGCAGGTCACCCGCAGATCGGCGGCGGCCTGGGGGTAGACGGCCGCGGGCCCCTCGCCGCTGCGGCTCACCGAGACGGCGGCCGGCAGGCCGTCGAGCGGCGCGGGCCGGCGGCGAAACCAGCCGCCTTCCCAGTAGTGCGCCACGCTGGCGCCCCGGGTCAGGCGCTCCCAGGTCTCGATGTCGAAGGCCTCGCCCGACCAGCACTGCTGCTTGGTGAAGGGATAGATCGTCTCGCTGGGGACGACGGTGACGGCGTCGCCCGGGGCCAGGTCACCGATCGCCCGGGTCAGCAGGAAGGGGCCCGTGCGATCGAGAACGTCGACGGCGCCCGCCGCCTGGGCGATGCGGCGGCGCACGTGCGACCACACCGGGTGGCCTGGGCGCGAGGCGATGAAGGACGGGCAGTAGAGGGGATCGGGGGCGCCGCGGGCCCGGATGTCGTCGTCCAGATGGGCCGCGGGCTCGGGCGCGATGAGGAAGTCCGCGCCGGCGACCAGCGGGTCGAGGGGCTGGAGGCATTCGCAGTCGAGGTCGGCATAGACCCCGCCGTGCGTCTCCAGCACCAGGTAGCGGCCGAGGTCGGCGCGGCTGATCGGTTCGGGATAGCCGCGGTAGATGCCGGCCAGCTCGGGGTAGCGGTCATCGACCAGGGCCTGGAGGTCGGCGTCGGTCCACAGGCGGATGGTCCAGTCCGGATTGCGGACCCGCCAGGTCTCGCGGAACGCCGTGTAGCGCTCGGGGACCGTCGCCGTCTTCCAGAGCTGGTGGAGCACCCGCGGGATGGCCATGGCCAAGCCGCTCGCAAATCAGCGGCGGCCGGTCAAGCGCCGGCGGCGAGGCCGCGCCCTCAGGCGTCGGCCATCAGCACGGCGGCGGGGGATTCGCGCCAGGCCAGGCCGTCGGCGTTGCAGACCCAGCGGCCGACGCGGCGGTAGTCCTTGCCGTCGACGGTGACGCCGAAAGGCATCAGCTCGATCACGGCGGCCTCGACATACTGGTAGAAGGGCCCGGACCGGCGGCGGGCGAAGTCCAGCAGCTCGCCCTGGGCCCAGGCGATGGCGTCCGCGTCGGTGGGCAGGCGCTTCTTGAGCGGCGAGAGCCGGTTGTTGGGCAAGGCGTTGATCTTGCGCTTGGAGGCGGCGTGGCGCAGTTCGACGCTGTAGGTCTTCACCGGGAGGCTCCCTGGCTGGCGGCGCCCGCTGGGCCCGACCTTGATCATGTTGCACCGCAACATAATCAAGGGACCGCGATGGTGCAATGCCGCATCGACGATTTTGGCGGCGACGGCCTGGGGTTATATAGGAAGGCCATGGCTGAAAGCTTCAACACGGCCGTCCTGGCCGACGACCGCGCCGCCCGCTACGCCGAGGTGGCCGACGAGATCGCCTCGGTGCTGGACGGCGAACCCAACCTGACCGCGCGGATGGCGACGGTGGCCTCGATGCTGGCGTCCAGCTTCGACCACTATTTCTGGACCGGCTTCTATGTGGTCGACCCGGCCAAGGGCGACGAGCTGGTGGTCGGCCCCTACCAGGGGACCCTGGGCTGCCTGAGGATCGCCTTCGGGCGGGGCGTATGCGGGGCGGCGGCGGCGGAACGGCGGACGATCCTCGTGCCGGACGTGGAGGCCTTTCCGGGCCACATTGCCTGCGACAGCCGCTCGCGCAGCGAGATTGTCACGCCGGTGTTCGGGCCGGACGGCGCGCTGATCGCGGTGTTCGACGTCGACGCCGTCGAGCCGGACGCCTTCGACGACCGGGACGCGTCGGGCATCGAGGCGATCCTGAAGCGGACCTTCAGCTAGGCCTTCGACCGCGGCAGGGTGGCGGCGAAATAGCCGGCCGCGGCGCCGAGGGCGCTGACCGTCACGCCCCAGGCCAGGTCCATGAGGGTGATCCGGGTCGCCCACACGGCCAGGGTCGCCTGGTTGGTCAGGTCGTAGGTGGCGTAGGCGAAGAAGCCGAACAGGCCGCCCAGGATCAGGGCCGTCCGCCAGCCGCCGCCGGCCAGGGCCGGCCGGATGGCGAACACGGTCAGGCCGGCCAGGTAGACCAGGTAGAAGGCCACGGCGGGAACCAGGCGGACCTCGGCGGCCAGGATCGGCGCCAGGGTCGGCCGGTAGAGACTGGCGTTGGTCGCCGAGAGCCAGACGAAATCCAGCCCGGCGAAGACGACGGCGGCGCCGACATAGGCCCTGGGAAAGGCCAGGAGATAGGCCGCGGAGCCGCGCATCAGGGCGCGGCCCGCAGCCGGTAGTGGCTGACGCCCCAGACGTCCCCGCCCCGGTCGCCGAACAGGCCGGCGGTGGCCAGGAAGAACAGCCGCCAGCGACGCTTCCAGAGGTCGGCGTCCCGGCCGTAGACCTCGGCCAGGATCGGATCGATGGCCGCGGCGCTGTGATCGAAATTGGCGAGCCAGGCCTCGGCCGTGCGACGGTAGTGATCGCCGCTCCAGCGCCACTGCGCCTCCACCGCGAACAGGTCCGGGAACTGCCGGATGAGGCCGTGGCTGGGCATGATGCCGCCGGTGAAGAAGTGCTGGGCGATCCAGTCGGCGCGGTCGGCGGCGTTGAAGCGATAGGGCCGGTCGCGGTGGGTGAAGACGTGCAGGAAGAGCCGCCCGTCCCGGTTCAGCCAGCCTCGGGCGCGTTCAAGCAGGCCGCGCCAGTTGGCCATGTGCTCGAACATCTCCACCGAGACGATGCGGTCGAAGCGGCCCTGGGGGGCGAAGTCGTTCATGTCGGCGGTGACGACCTGGACGTTGGCCAGGCCCCGCTGGCGGGCCATGGCCTCGATCGCGGCGCGCTGGGAGGCCGAGTTGGAAACCGCGGTGATGCGGGCGGCGGGATAGCGCTCGGCCATCCACAGGGTCAGGGCGCCCCAGCCGCAGCCGAGCTCCAGGATGTGCTGGCCGTCGGCGAGGTCGGCGTGGGCGCAGGTCTCGGCCAGGGCCCGCTCCTCGGCCAGGGCCAGGGTGTCATCCGGGCCCTCGAACAGGGCGCTGGAGTATTTCAGGCGCGGGCCCAGGACCTGGCGAAAGAAGGCGGCCGGGACCTCGTAGTGCTGGGCGTTGGCCTCGGCCGTGTTCTCGGCGATGGGGCGGACGATCATGTCGCGGGCGAAGGCGGCGTCGGCGGTGGGCGGCGCGGCGGCGAGACGGCGGCGCGTGCGGCCGACCAGGTAGCCCACGCCCAGGCGGGTCAGGGCGTCCGGCAGGGGCGCCCGTTCGGCGGCGAGGATGGCGGCTTCGGCGAGGCTCATGGGGGGGCTCCTCGAAGGTTGTGGGGCGGTCAGATGCCCACGAAGGGCTGGAACAGGCGTCCCACCCAGTCGAGCGGGGTCAGGGGGGCCTCGGCGCTGACCAGGCAGACGCATTCCCCCTCGCGGGTGACCTGCGGGCGGTGGTCGACGCTCTCGTCGTTCTCGGCCAGGTCGCCGGGGCCGTAGAGGACGCCGCGGTCCTCGTAGGCGCCCTTGAGCACCAGGATGGTCTCGACGCCCTGGTGGGTGTGGCGCGGCATGGCCATGCCCTTGCCCACGCGCAGCAGGTAGCTGGACCGGCGACCGGGACCACGGGTGATCGGCGCGACCCAGACCCCTGGCGCCGCCCAGCGCTTGCGGCGGCGAGCGGCTTCCAGGACCTCGGCGGGGACGGCGATCCAGTCCGGGCGTTGCGGCGGCGTGGCGGGCGCGGGCGGCGGCGGGCCGTCCAGCCGCGCCAGCACCGCGTCCAGGGCGCCGGCGGACATCGGGGCCGGCTCCAGGTCTTCGATCAGGACCCCGCCGACAGCCTCGGCCAGGCGAACGGACTGGCGGCAGACCGGACAGGCGGCGAGGTGGGCGGCGATGACCAGGGCGCGGCCGGCGTCGCAGGTTCCGGCGGCGTAGTCGACCAGGGTGGCCTCGGCGGGATGCTGCGTCGGGCTCATGCCGGGTCTCCCAGGAGGGCGCGCAGCCTGGCGATGGCCAGGCGCAGACGCGACTTCACCGTGCCGAGGGGCAGGCCCAGGGCGGCGGCGATCTCGGCGTGGGGCTGATCGGAATAGAAGGACAGTCGGATCACCTCGGCCTGTTCGTGGGAGAGGGCGCCGATGGCCTGGCGCAGGCGGACCTGGTCCTGGCCGGCGGCGAGCACGGCGTCGGGGGTCTCGGGCTCCGGCGGGGCGTCGGCCGGGTCCTCCGCCGGCAGCGGACGGATGCGGCGCAGGGCGTCGATGCGCAGGTTGCGGGCGATGGTGAAGATCCAGGTGGAGGCGGCGGCGCGGGCCGGATCGAAGGCGCCGGCCTTGCGCCAGACCGTCAGCAGGGCCTCCTGGGCCAATTCCTCGGCGGCCTCGGGCGGGGCGCCCAGCCGCAGCATGTAGCTCTTCACCCGCGGGGCGAAGTGCTCGAACAGTTCGGCGAAGGCGGCCCGGTCGGCGCGCGCCGCCACGGCCGCGATCAGGGCGGCATGCCGGGCGCCGGCGGAGACGCCGGTGTCTCCGCGCGGCGTCATCGGAGCAGGGACGCGCGGCGCGGCGCGGACCGGACGCGCTGGCCGGCGACGGACGGGCTGGCGCCAAGCGGCTGAGTCATAGGCGATCGCATCCATGCCCCTCTTACGCTTCGACGACGCCGGCGGATCACAGACCCCGAACGCCGCACGCCGGCGGTGATCCGGCCTCGCGCGCGCTGCGTAGAGACCAAAGACCCCGCGACAACCGCGCCCCCGCGAAGGATTTCCACGCCTTGAGTCCCTCACAGACGACCGCCCCTCGCCGGACCATAGCCGTCATCGGCTCGGGCGTCTCAGGCCTGTCGGCGGCCTGGCTGCTGAACCAGGGCCACGACGTCACCCTGTTCGAGGCCGAGCGGCGGCTGGGCGGCCACAGCCACACGGTGGAAGCGCCGGGCCCCCGCGGACCGATCCCGGTGGACATGGGCTTCATCGTCTACAACGAGGCCAACTATCCGAACCTGGTGGCCCTGTTCGACCACCTGGGGGTGGCGACCCGCCTGTCGGACATGTCCTTCGCCGTGTCCCTGGACGGGGGAGGGCTGGAGTACGGGGGCAACGACCTTTTCGCCCTCTTCGCCCAGTGGCGGAACCTGGTGCGGCCCAGGTTCTGGTCGATGCTGAGCGACCTCGCGCGGTTCTATCGCGAGGCGCCGAGCCACGCCTGCGCCCTGGACAGCCGGATGACCAGCCTGGGCGACTACCTGGGCGACCAGGGCTATGGCCGCGCCTTCCAGGACGACCACCTGCTGCCCCAGGCCGCCGCCATCTGGTCGGCGTCGGTGGGCGCCATCCGCGACTACCCCGCCTCGGCCTTCATCCGCTTCTGCGAGAACCACGGGCTGCTGCAGGTGCTGAACCGGCCGGTGTGGCGCACGGTGGAGGGCGGCTCGCGGACCTATGTGGCTCGCCTGGCGGCGGCGCTCGAGGGCAAGGTGCGCGTGGGCGAGGCGGTCAAGGCGGTGCGCCGGACCGCCGACGGGGTGGCGATCCACACCGCGCAGGGGGCCGTGGAGCGCTTCGACGACGTGGTCATCGCCACCCACGCCGACCAGGGCCTGGCCCTGCTGGAAGACCCGACCCCGCGCGAGCGGGCCCTGCTGGGCGCCTTCGCCTACACCCGCAACCATGCCGTCCTGCACTCGGACGAAGCGCTGATGCCGCGCCGGCGGCGGACCTGGTCGGCCTGGAACTATGTGGGCGAGACCCGGGCCGGGGGCGACCGCGACCTCTGCGTCACCTACTGGATGAACAAGCTGCAGGGCCTGCCGCGCGAGACGCCGCTGTTCGTGACCCTCAATCCGGTCCGCGCGCCCGATCCGGCCAAGGTGATCCGCACCGAGGTTTTCCAGCACCCGCTGTTCGACGCCGGCGCCCTGCGCGCGCAGAAGGCGCTGTGGTCGCTGCAGGGCCAGCGCAACACCTGGTGGTGCGGCGCCTATTTCGGGTCTGGCTTCCACGAGGACGGGCTGCAGGCGGGCCTGGCCGTGGCCGAGGCCCTGGGGGGCGTGCGCCGGCCATGGACGACGGCCAATCCTTCGGGCCGGATCTTCCTGCCGCCCCTGGCCGCCTCCACAGAGCCGGCCCTGGACCACGTGGCATGACCGATGCGCCGCGATCGGCGCTCTATGCCGGCGAGGTGACGCACGTGCGCCTGGCCCCGCGGCGCCATCGCCTGCGCTACCGGATGTTCCAGCTTCTGCTCGACCTGGACGAGGGGCCGGCGCTGGCCGCGGGGCTGAAGCTGTTCGGCTGGAACCGGCCCGGCCTGTTCAGCTTTCACGAACGCGACCATGGCGACGGTCGGCGCGAGGGTCTGAAGGCCCATGTGATCGAGACCCTGGCCAGCGCGGGGATCGACCTGGCCGGCGGACGGGTGGCGATCCTGTGCATACCCCGGGTCCTGGGGCACGTTTTCAACCCCTTGAGCGTCTACTATTGCCGGCGGGCCGACGGGTCGTTGGCGGCCATGCTGTACGAGGTGAACAACACCTTCGGCCAGCGCCACAGCTATCTGATCCCCGCCCGGGGCGACGGCGACATTCGCCAGGCCTGCGCCAAGGCCTTCTATGTTTCGCCGTTCATGGAGATGGGCATGACCTACGCCTTTCGCCTGACCGAACCGGGCGCGCGGCTGGCCACGGCCATCCAGGGACGCGACCCCGCCGGGCGCCTGCTGATCGCCGCCGCCTTCGCCGGCAAGCGCCACGCCCTGGACGACGCCGCCGTGGCGCGCGCCTTCCTGGCCTATCCCTTGCTGACCCTGAAGGTGGTGGCCGCCATCCACTGGGAGGCGGCGTTGCTGGCGCTGAAGGGCCTTCGCCTTCGCCCGCGGCCACCGGCGCCGGATCGGGCCGTCACCGTGGTGCGGTCAGAATCCCAGTCGCCAGCTTGCGTTGAAGCCCAGGTCCAGCGGCGCGCCGGCCGCGTGGCCCTCGTCCGTGGCGGCCACCAGGCCCAGTCGCGCCACGCCCCAGCGACGCAAGTCCCGATCAGCGAAAAGGCCCAGGATCACCTCACGGCCCGTCGGCGTCAGGGAAAACCGCCGCTGGGTGAAGGTCACCGGATCGAAATAGTTGACCGGCAGGGCCGGCAGGGTGGCGCTGGCCATGCCGCTCTCCAGGCGAAGGGGCTGCGAGACCTCGAAGGTCCAGGTGCGGCAGATCCGGCCCAGCCGTCCGCAGCCGCCCACAAGGCCCAGTCGCCAGGATGAACTGAGGGCGCCGTCCAGGCTGAGCAGCCGCCCCTGAAAGCGGGTGCGCCCGACCGAGCCCGCGCCATAGACCAGAAGCTTGCCCAGTGGCGCTTCGGCCGAGGTTGACAGGAAGTCCGTCCGCGACGGCAGGGCGAAGGGGGAATTGCCGACCAGATTGGAGCCGAGGGGTCCTAGGGGTTCGGCCAGGCGCCCAAAGCCGATCCGGGCGCTGAAGTCCGGCGAGGCGTAGGCGACGCTACCGCGCACATAACTCGAAGCGGTCTGCGGCTGGGCGCTGAACGGCTCGGCGCGGCGAGACCAGCCCTCCTCGGCGCCGAAGGTGATGCGGCCGAGCCGCCAGGAGGCGGCCAGGAGGCGGTCGGGCTGCGCCACCTGCTGGAAAGCGTCGCGCGGCCCGTCGATGTCCGGCGCCACCGCCTCGCCGCGGCCCTTCCAGGCCACCAGGCCCAGGCCGCCGACGTCAAGCGCCAGGGTCGCCGAGGACGGGTCGGCGGCGAAGAAGCCGGCCGCTGCCCGCTGAGGGTCGATGTCTGGGGTCAGGGGCGCCTCGCCGGCGATGGTCAGGCGGGCGCCGCCGTCGAGGGCGAAGGTGGCGCTGGTGGCGCGGCTCGGCGCCGGGGCGCCGACCAGGGCGGTCCCGCGGCCGGGGCGATAGAGGTCGGCCAGGTCCACCGCGAACAGGCGTCGGTAGGCGTCGCGACCCACGGTCAGCAGGCCGTCGCCTGTGCCCAGTCGCCCGCCGAAGGCCTGGCCCAGGGTGGTCCCGATGGGCGCCTGCGCGCCGATCGATCCGCCGGCGACGCTCTGGACGCCCAGGGCTCCCACCGGCTGGAACGCCCGGGTGAGATCGAGGACGCCATTGCCATAGTCGCTGTCCACGCCCGGAGCGCCGGCGTCGGCGGCGGTGCTGAACAGGATGCTGACGGCGTCGCGCCCGGACAGGTTGGGGAACGCCTGCAACAGCAGGGCCACCGCCCCCGCCACCTGAGGGGCCGAGAAAGATGTCCCTGAGACCACTGCGCAGCCGTTGCCGGCGTTGCAGGCCGTGACGATGCTCTGGCCCGGCGCGACGATGTAGCCCGCCGCCGAGACGCCGGCGTGGTTGGAGAAGCTGGCCAGGGTTCCATTGGGGGTGCTGGCGCCCACCGCCACCACAAGGCCGGCGAAGCGTGGATCGGTGGCGTAGCGCGCCGGCCACTCCGGATCCGCCGTGCCGTCGTTGCCCGCCGAGATGGTCACCACGACCCCGGCCGCCACCGCGTCGCTCAAGGCGCGCAGGAAGCCTGGGGTGTCCGGCGAATTGCCGCCCAGGGACATGTTGATGACCCTGGCGCCGTGGCTGATCGCGTACTCGATCCCGGCCGCCGTGTCGGTGTCCTCGAAGGTGCATTCCGCGCCGCAGGAGGTTCCGATGGTGTCATCGGCGCGGATGGACAAGATGGTCGACCTGTACGCGACCCCGATGGTCCCAAAGCCGTTGTACCGTGAGGCGATGACGCTGGAGACATAGCCGCCGTGCGGCGAGACGCCGTTGGGTGCGTTGCGGCCCGGGAAAATGTCCGTGGAATCCGCCGACAGCGCGCCGGCGAGATCCGGCAGGTTGGCGAGATTCACGCCGGTGTCGATCACCGCCACGGTGACGCCTTGGCCGGTGAAGCCCTTGCCGAAGGGCGTGTCGGCATGCATCGCCGCCAGACTGGGCGCGCGCTGATATTCGGCGCTGCTGGGATCGGGCAGCGGCGGCAGCGGCGGAGGGGGAGGAGGTGGCGGAGGTGGAGGCGGAGGCGGCGGCGGAGGCGGTGATGGCGGCAGGGGCGTGGTCACCCCGCCCCCGGGCGATCCGTCGCCGGCGCAGCCGGACAGCATCGGCGCGGCTGTCGCCAGGCACGCCGCCATGACCCACCACGCGGCCGGCGTGGCATGACGTCTGAAGACCGCCTCGGACATGGCGACATCCCCCCGGCTCGCCCCTTGACTCAGGCGAGTCTAGGGCCGGAGCCGCCCGCGGGAAATGGCCAAGCTGGCGGCGTCAGTCCTGCCAGAGGTCGTGGACGACTTCCTTGCGGTTCAGCATGCGCACGGCCCGCTCGACGACGCTGAGCAGGTTGGTGGAGCGGGCTTCCGAATCATAGGCCAGGGTGGCGCGCGACAGCCCTTCCAGCAGGAAGCGGGCGAGGTCGCGGCTGGCCTGGAAGCGGCCGCCGGAACCGGCGGTGGCCAGGGCCATGAAGCCGGCGCCGACCTGGGCGCGGTCGAAGGCCTCCTCGGCCTCGGCGATCCGTTCGCGGACCATCGGATCGGTGCGCGCCACGCCCTGCAGTTCGGCGAAGGCCACGAAGGGCGTCTCCGACAGCATCCGCCAGTAGGCCTCGATGGCGTGGGTGGTGGCGTCGGCGCCGGGGGGCGGCTCCTGGGCGGCGGCGTCCAGCATCCGCAGCCGGTGGGTCTGGATATGGGCCACGGCGGCCTCCACCAGGTCTTCGCGGCTGGGGAAATGGTAGAGCATGGCGCCGCGGGTCAGCTCGGCGGCGTCGGCGATCGCGCCGTTGGTGGCCGCGTGATAGCCGATCTCGGCGAACAGCCGCATGGCCGAGTCGAGGATCCGCTCGCGCGTGCGGCGCGACTTGGGCGTATCCTTGCTGGGCCGGTATGTGAGCGTCATGGTCATGCTAAGAGATAGAGTGTCGATATCGCAGTGCAACATCGGCGCCTAGGCTACGCTGCGTCGCAGCGGCGGTCGCGACAGATTTCATAAAACCGACAAGCAATCAGCTTAAGGCCCGGGCATATCAGGGGCCGGAGTGCGACAATCATGGACGGCGAGGACGCTGCCGTTCGGTATCGCAGCATCTTCATTTCCGACATTCACCTCGGCACGCGGGGCTGCCAGGCGGAATTGTTGCTGGATTTCATCCGCCAGGTCGCCTGCGATCGGCTGTATCTGGTGGGCGACATCGTCGATGGCTGGAAGCTGCGAAGCGGCTGGTTCTGGCCCCAGGCCCACAATGACGTGGTCCAGAAGGTGCTGCGCCTGGCCCGCAAGGGCGTCGAGGTGATCTATGTGCCCGGCAACCACGACGAAGTGGTGCGTGACTTCTGTGGCGTGCACTTCGGCGGCGTGATCGTGGCGCGCGACACAGTCCATGTGGCCGCCGACGGCCGGCGGTATCTTGTGACGCACGGCGACGAGTTCGACGGCGTCGTGCAGTACGCCCCCTGGCTGGCCTTTGTCGGCGACTGGGCCTACCGCACGGTGCTGACGCTGAACACCATGCTGAACCGCATCCGGCGGCGGCTGGGCTTCGGCTACTGGAGCCTGTCGGCGTTCCTCAAGGTCAAGGTCAAGAACGCCCTGCAGTTCATCGAGGACTTCGAGGGCGCGGTGGCCGCCGAGGCGCGGCGGCGCGGGGTGGACGGGGTGATCTGCGGCCATATCCACAAGGCCGAGATGCGCGATATCGACGGCGTCACCTACATCAATGACGGGGATTGGGTGGAAAGCTGCACCGCCCTCGTCGAACATTTTGACGGACGGATGGAAATCCTGCATTGGGCGAAGCAGCGGTCATGGTCCATGATCGACCGTGCTCGCCGGGTCTCCGGCGCGGAAATCGAGAGCCCGGAACCCTCACTGGCTTGATGCGGATTCTTTTGGTCACGGACGCCTGGGAGCCCCAGGTCAATGGCGTCGTGCGCACCCTTACGCGGGTGGTGGCTGAACTGCGCGAGCTGGGCGACCAGGTCGAGGTGATCAGCCCCGACCAGTTCGCCACCTTCCCCATGCCCACCTATCCCGAGATCAAGCTGGCGGTGGGCGCCCACGAGAAGGTGCAGCAGCGCTTCAAGTCGTTCGAGCCCGAGGCGATCCACATCGCCACCGAGGGGCCGCTGGGCCTGGCGGCGCGGCGCATCTGCATCGAGTGGAAGCTGCCCTTCACCACCAGCTACCACACGCGGTTCCCGGAATACGTCTCGGCCCGTGCGCCGATCCCGCTGGCGGCGGGCTATGCCTACATGAAGTGGTTCCACAAGCCGTCGGGCCGGCTGATGGTGGCGACGCCCACCATGCGCGAGGAGCTGGAGCGGCACGGGTTCCGCAACCTGTCGTTCTGGTCCAAGGGCGTCGACACCGTCCTGTTCAACCCCGACAAGCGCGGCAATCCGGACGTCTACAAGGACCTGCCGCGGCCGATCTTCCTCAACGTCGGACGCGTGGCGGTGGAGAAGAACATCGAGGCCTTCGCCTGCCTGGACCTGCCCGGCACCAAGGTGGTGGTCGGCGACGGGCCGCAGCGCGAAGAGCTGATGGCGAAATATCCCGAGGTGGTGTTCGCCGGCATGCGCCATGGCGAGGAGCTGGCCGCCTATTTCGCCGGGGCCGACGTCTTCGTCTTCCCCTCGCTCACCGACACCTTCGGCCTGGTGATCCTGGAGGCGATGGCCTGCGGCACGCCCGTGGCGGCGTTCTCGGCCCCCGGCCCGATCGACATCATTCCCAATTCCGGCGCCGGGGTGCTGGCCGAGGGGCAGACCGACGGGCTGAAGGAAGCCTGCATCGCCGCCCTGGATGTCAGCCGCGAGCGCACCCGCGCCTTCGCCAGCCAGTTCTCGTGGCGAGCCTGCGCCGAGGAGTTCCAGCGCCTGCTGCAGCCCTATCCGGAGCCGGAGAAGAGCCGCTTCTGGCGCCGCCTGCGCCGGCTGGCCCGGCTGCGCCGGCCACGGCCGGTGGAGCCCGAGCTCTAGCGAGGCTCAGTTGACCGCCCCTGCGTCAGCGGCGCATTGGTAGGGGCGATCCGCGCGACGACAGCCCTCCCGAAACCTGGAGGCCGGCCGACCCGCCCGGCCCGAAGTCGCGCGTCTCCATAACAACATCATTGATTTAGCGAGGGAATTTCCAAGATGCTCAAGACCCGCCTGACCGAAATGTTCGGCGTCGAGACGCCCATCGTGATGGGCGGCATGACCGGCGTCGGCTATGGCGAGCTGGTGGCCGCGGTGGCCAACGCCGGCGCGCTGGGCTTCATCGTCGCCCACATGTTCCCCACGGCCGAGGCCCTGCTGGAAGAGATCGAGAAGACCCGCGGGCTGACCGACAAGCCGTTCGGCGTCAACCTGACCCTGCTGCCCTCGCTGAACCCCATCCCCTATGACGAATACCGCCGCGCCATCATCGAGAGCGGGATCAAGATCGTCGAGACCGCCGGCCGCAGCCCGATCGAACACCTGCCCGACTTCAAGGCCGCGGGCGTGAAGGTGATCCACAAGTGCACCTCGGCCCGCCACGCGGTCACCGCCGCGCGCCTGGGCGTGGACGTGATCAGCATCGACGGCTTCGAATGCGCCGGCCACCCGGGCGAGGACGACGTCGGCCTGGTGGTGCTGCTGCCCTCGACGGTGGATCAGGTGGACATTCCGGTGATCGCCTCGGGCGGCATGGCCGACGGGCGCAGCCTGGTGGCGGCCCTGGCCCTGGGCGCGGACGGCGTCAACATGGGCACCCGCTTCATGGCCACCCGCGAGTGCAAGATCCACGAGAACGTCAAGCAGGGCATCGTCGACAACACCGAGCGCGACACCCTGCTGATCAACCGCACCCTGCGCAACACCTCGCGCGTGGCCCGCAACGCCATCTCCGAGGAAGTGCTGCGCATCCAGCAGGACACCAGCAAGACCATCGACGACGTCAGGGAGCTGGTGGCCGGCGTGCGCGGGCGCACCAACGTCATGAAGCAGGGCGACCTGGACGGCGGCATCTGGACGGTCGGCCAGAGCCAGGGGCTGATCCACTCGATCCCCACCTGCGCCGAGATGGTGGCCGCCGTCATGAAGCAGGCCGACGACATCATCCGCAACCGCATCGACCGCATGGCCTCCGGCGGCCAGGCAGCCTCGGCGCGCGTGCCTGTGGCGGCGGAGTAGCCTTCCGGCGTTCGCGGGCGGCGCTAGAGCAGCCGCCCGCGGATCAGCTGCGAGAGAAGGTCGATCCCGGACACCGCCACGGCGATGACGATGACGATCGCGCTGGTCTGGTCGTAGGCGTAGCTATTGATGGAATCGAACATCGCCTGGCCGATGCCGCCGGCGCCGATCAGGCCCAGCACCGTCGCCGAGCGGGCGCTCGATTCGAAGCGGTAGAGGGCGTAGCTGGTCCACAGGGGCGCCACCTGCGGGATGATCGCCCAGACGATCTCGTGCAGGGGCGTGGCGCCGGTGGCGCGCACGCCCTCGACCGGACCGCGCTCGATGGATTCCACCGCCTCGGCGAACAGCTTGCCCAGGACACCGCCGGTGTTGACGGCGATGGCCATGACCCCGGCGAAGGGCCCCAGGCCCACGGCGGCCACGAAGATCGAACCCACCACCAGGTCCGGCACCGCGCGCAGGGCGTCCAGAAGCCGGCGGACGGGAAACTGCAGCCACGGCGGGGCGACGTTCTTGGCGCCGGCCAGGCCCAGGGGAATGGCGATGATGATGGCCAGGGCCGTGCCCCAGAGCGCCATCTGGATCGTCAGCCACATCTTGCCGATGTAGTCGCCGATCTGGCCGAAGTTCGGCCGCACGAACTCCGAGCCGAACTGGCGCATGTTGTCGGAGCCGGCGAACAGGGCGCCGAACTTCTGCACGTCGGCGGCGTGGAAGCTGAAGATCAGCACCAGGGCGACGCCGCCCCAGATCACCCAGTCCAGGGCCTGGGCGCTGAGCGGCTTCTTCGGCGGCGCGAGGGAGGCGCCGGTCTCGGCCCCCGTCATCCTATTGCGCCGCGGCGGGGGCGCGCGTGCGGGCCTCGAGGGCCACGCGCTGGGCGGTGATGGCGTCGAGGGCCTTCTTGGCCGCGTCGATCTTGGCCTGGTCGCCGCCTTCCTTGGCCAGCAGCCAGTTCTGGGTCGCCTCCATCTCGCGCACGGGCAGCAGGTGGGTCTCGTCGGCCGGCTTGAAGCCGCCGATGTTGATCTTGGCCATGTTGGCCCGCTGCCGCGCCGCCTCGGGGGTGTCGCCCTTGCCGTAGGTCAGGAAGAACTGGCGCAGCTTCTCCTTGATCGCCGGATCGAGGTCGCGGCGGTAGATGATCGGGTCTTCCGGCAGGGTCGGCGATTCCCAGATCACCCGGACCTCGGCCGATTCCTTCTCGCCGCGCTGGTGGTTGAGCAGCAGGGCGGTGGAGTTGTTGGTGGCCACGTCGAGCTGGCCGTTGGCCACGCTGAACAGGTTGTTCTGGTGGCTGCCGCTGCGCACGGTCTTGAAGCAGGTCTCGGGCTTGATGCCCTTGGGCGCGAACAGATAGGTGATCGGCGCCAGGGTGCCGGAGGTCGAGCGCGCGTCGCCGATGCCGAAGCTGAGGGACTTGTCGCACTTGAGCACCTTGTCGAGGGTGAGGTTGCTCTTGGCGTTGACGATCAGCACCGACTTGTAGCCGTCGATGCCCGAGGGATCGAAGGTGCGGGCGAACACCTCGCCGTTGGCGCGGCGCACGGCGTCCAGTCCCGGCAGGTTGGAGAACCAGCCCACCTCGGTCTGCTTGAACTGCATGGCCGTGACCAGGGTGGTGTAGTTGCTGGAGAAGTAGGGCTTCACCTTGAGGCCGGTCTGCTTCTCCATGTCGGCCAGGATCGGCTTCCAGTAGCCGCCCATGCTGGTGGCCGACTCGGTGGACAGGATCGAGAAGCGGACCTCGTTGGGTTCGCGGGACTCGCCCGGGGCCTTGGCCTTGCCGCAGCCGGCCAGGGTGACGGCGCCGGCGGCCAGAGCGCCCATGAGGGCCAGGCCCGCGAGGTTGCGACGGGAGATCATTGCGGCGCTCCTTCCCAGAAGACGTCTTCGAATTCCGGGCCATAGATGTCGATGAGCCTGTCCTTGCCCAGGCGGCTCGGCGGACCATCATAGACGATCTTGCCGGCCTTCAGGGCCACCACCCGGTCGCAATAGCGCAGGGCGTAGTCCACCTGGTGCAGGGTGACGATGACGGTCAGGCCGTCGGACTTGTTCAGTTCACGGAGGATTTCCATGACCCGCCGGGCGGACACTGGGTCGAGCGAGGCGACCGGTTCGTCGGCGAGGATGATCTTGGCCTTCTGGACCAGGGCGCGGGCGATGGCCCCGCGCTGCTGCTGGCCGCCGGACAGGGTGTTGGCCCGCTGGCCGGCGTAGTCGGCGACGCCCACCCGGCCCAGGGCGGCCATGGCCGAGGCCTTGGTCTCGGCCGGCCACTGCCCCAAGAGCCCGCGCCAGAAGCCGATCCGGCCCAGGGAGCCCAGGGCGACGTTGGTGAACAGGTTCAGGCGGCCGACCAGGTTGAACTGCTGGAAGATGAAGCCCATGCGGATGCGCGCCTCGCGCACCTGGGGGGTGACCTTGCCGCGCGCCTGGATGCGCTTCTCGAAGGCGTCGATCACGCCGTCGTTGGCGTCGATCGTGACCAGTCCGGTGATCGAGCGCAGCAGGGTCGACTTGCCCGAGCCCGAAGGCCCGATGAGGGCGATCATCTCCCCACGGGCGACGTCCAGCGACACGCCGTCCAGGGCGTGTCGGGCGCCATAGGTCTTGGAGATACCCCGCACGGAAAGGACGGCGGCTGACGTCATCTGCGGCGGAAATCCCCCAGGCAAACTCAACGCAATCGGCAAGCCGGATCACCCTGGCGTTCTGGCCGGGCGAAGCAACGGTTTCATGACACGCGGGCGGAGGGCGGTCCAGCCGAGTCGGCGCGGCCGGGCGGTCAGCGCTTTGCGCTTTACATCGGTGGACAACTTCCCTATGTCGCACGGCTCCGGCGGACCCCGATGTCCATCAGCGCTGCTAACGCCGGTCTGGGTTTAACAATTTGCAGGGGGTTACGTGAATTGCACACGTACCATTCGCCCCTGGACCTGGTCCGCGAGCGGTCTCCGGAACGTCCTGTCGCACTCGTGCGACCGGGCGCCGTGGCCCTAGCGGCGCGCTGGTTCAGAGACAACTTCAAAGGCGACGTCCATTACGCGGTGAAGGCCAACCCTTCGCCGTGGGTCATCGAGACCCTGTCGGACAATGGCGTCGTTTCCTTCGATGTGGCCTCGATCCCCGAGATCGAGCTCGTCCGCGCGCATGCGCCCGGCGCCCGCCTGGCCTACATGCACCCGGTCAAGAGCCGCCGCGCCATCGCTGAGGCCTACTTCGAGCACGGGGTGCGCACCTTCGCCCTCGACAGCCACGAAGAGCTGGCCAAGATCATCGACGCCACCGGCCAGGCCCAGGACCTGAACCTGATCGTGCGCCTGGGCGTCGAGGCCCAGGGCGCACAATACTCCCTGGCCGGCAAGTTCGGCGTCTCCGCGCACGAGGCCCCGGCCCTGCTGCTGGCGGCGCGCCGCGCGACCCAGGACCTGATGGGCGTGTCGTTCCACGTGGGCAGCCAGTGCATGCGCCCGTCCGCCTTCCAGGCGGCGATGTCGCAAGCCTCGCGGGCCCTGGTCCGCGCCGGCGTGTTCGCCGACGTGGTGGACGTGGGCGGCGGCTTCCCGTCGATCTACCCGGGCATGGTCCCGCCGGACCTGGACGAGTACCTGGCGGCCATCGACCGCGGCTTCGCCGAGATGATGGTGCACGAGACCACCGAACTGTGGTGTGAGCCCGGCCGCGCCCTGGTGGCCGAGAGCACCAGCCTGCTCACCCGCGTCGAGCTGAAGAAGGGCGACGCCCTGTACCTGAACGACGGCGCCTATGGCGCGCTGTTCGACGCCGCCCACGCCAAATGGCCCTTTCCGGCCAGGATGCACCGGGCGGACGACGAGGGCGCGCGCGAGCCGTCGGCGGTGCTGCGGCCGTTCAAGCTCTATGGCCCCACCTGTGACGCCATCGATGTCATGCCCGGCCCGTTCTGGCTGCCGGAGGACATCGACGAGGGAGACTTCGTGGAACTGGGCATGATCGGCGCCTATGGCGTCGCCATGGCCACCCGGTTCAACGGCTTCGGCGACATCGAGACGGTGGAAGTCACCGAGCCGCCCATGGCCTCGATGTACGGCCTGGCGCCGCGGTCCATCCCAACGCCCAAGACCGACACGGCCGACGTCGTCCGCCTGGTCGCCAAGACCCGCGGCAAGAAGCGCCGACGAAAGTAGCCATCAGGGTCGAGCCCCGCGCTTGGCCAGCTCCCGGAGCCCTTGGGCTCCGGGAGCGCGCTGCTTTTTTCCGACAACGCTTCGAGATCACATTCCCATGCAACAAGACCTGATCATGCGGGCCGAGGAGGCGACGCTGAACGCCTGGCCCGCCCCCAGCCAGATCCTCCTGGACGGCTGGGTGCTGCGCTTCGCCGACGGCCACACCAAGCGGGCCAATTCGGTCAACCCTATCCGCGCCGGGGCGCGCCGGGACCTGCGCGAGAAGGTCCGCGCCTGCGACGCCCTGTTCACGGCCAACGGCATCGAGCCGTGCTTCCGCCTGCCGCCCTTCGCCGAGGCGGGGGTCGAGGCGGCCCTGGACGCCGAGGGCTATGGCCCGGCCGAGGACGTGACCCGGGTGGTCTATCGCCCATTGGGCGCCGGCGTCGGCGGCTGGGAGGCGGAGATCGTGGAAGGCCCGCCGACGGACGAGTGGCTGGACGCCAAGGACCGCCTGCAGGGCGACAGCGCCGCCGACGCGGCCGGCCGGCGGCGGATCCTCAAGGGCGCCGTGCTGCCGGGCGCCTTCGCCGGCGTGCGGGGCGACGACGGACGCCTGGCCTCGCTGGCCTATGGCGCGATGAGCGACGGCATGCTGGTGCTGAACATGGTGGTCACCGACCCGGCCCAGCGCGGCCGGCGGCTGGCCGAGCGGGCCTGCGGGGCGCTGCTGGCCTGGGGCGCGGGCCAGGGCGCGGACGGCGCCTGCCTGCAGGTGGTGGCGGCCAACGACGCCGGAAACGCCCTCTATTCGCGCCTGGGATTCGCCGCCGAGCTCTACCGCTATCACTACCGGCGCAAGGCGGCGTGAGCGGGCAATGATTGACTTCGAGCGGCGCTGGAGACAACAGAGCCGCCCAACCGACAATTGTCACCTTTGGGGGCTATCCCCCGGTCTTCCGCCGTCGCGCCGTCCGGCCAAGATCTCTCAGACCGACGGGCGCTCACCTCGAAGGGAAACCCCGCGATGAACGCTCCCGCCCCCAACACCAAGGCCGAGCTGCTTTCCAAGACCGTCGAGCATGTCGACATCACCGCCTATGACGCCCGGCCGGTGATCGACGCCATGCGCAAGATGAGCTTCACCAGCCGCGACACCGCCCGCGCGGCCGACATCCTGGACATGGCCATCGGCGACGCCGGCTGCTCGCCCTGGCTGATCCTGGCCGGCTCGACCTCGGCCGGCGGCTGCATGCACGTCTACCGGGACATGGTGAAGTTCGGGATGATCGACGTGGTGGTGGCCACCGGCGCCTCGATCATCGACATGGATTTCTTCGAGGCCCTGGGCTTCAAGCACTACCAGGCCGCCGGGCCGGTGGACGACAACGTCCTGCGGGCCAACTACATCGACCGCATCTACGACACCTACATCGACGAGGAAGAGCTCCAGAACTGCGACAACACGATCTACCAGATCGCCAACGCCCTGGAGCCGCGCCCCTATTCCAGCCGCGAGTTCATCCACGAGATCGGCAAGTGGCTGGCCGCCGGCAACGCCAAGAAGCCCGGCTCGCTGATCCAGACCGCCTATGAGGAGGGCGCGCCGATCTTCTGCCCGGCCTTCGTGGACAGCTCGGCCGGGTTCGGCCTGGTGAAGCACCAGAAGGAGCGGATCGCCGCCAAGAAGCCGTACCTGACCATCGACGCCGTGGCCGACTTCCGCGAACTGACCGACATCAAGATCGCCGCCGGCACCACGGGCCTGTTCATGGTCGGCGGCGGCGTGCCCAAGAATTTCGCCCAGGACACCGTGGTCTGCGCCGAGATCCTGGGCGTCGAGGCCGACATGCACAAGTACGCGGTGCAGATCACCGTGGCCGACGTGCGCGACGGCGCCTGCTCGTCCTCGACGCTGCAGGAGGCCGCCTCGTGGGGCAAGGTGCAGACCACCCACGAGCAGATGGTGTTCGCGGAAGCGACCTCGGTGGTGCCGCTGATCGGCTCGGACGCCTATTTCCGCGGGACCTGGAAGAGCCGCGAGAAGCGCCGCTGGGCCAAGCTGTTCGCGTAAGGCGCGGCCGTGCGCCGTTCTCTTCCCCCTAGCGCAGCGTGGGGGAAGAGAGCCTCAATTAGATCCCCGCGTAGCGTTCGTAGCCGCGGTCGGGCCAGAAGCCGCCCTTGCCGGCGCCGATGTGATCCAGGCTGTCCACGGCCTCGATGCGCATGACGTACTTGGCCTGCTTGTAGCCCAGGTGTTTCTCGGCCCGCAGGCGCAGGGGCGCGCCGTGGGGGATGGCCAGGGTCTCGCCGTTCATCTCGTAGGCCAGGAGGGTCTGGGGGTGCAGGGCGTCGACCAGGTCCAGGCTCTCGTAGTACTTGCGCTGCCCCTCGGGGGCGCCGGCGTCGAAGGTGTCGGCGCAGTGCAGGACGATGTAGCGGGCCGTGGGCTTCAGGCCGGCGGCGGCCAGCAGGGCCGTCATCCTGGCGCCTTTCCATTCGGCGATGGCGCTCCAGCCCTCCACGCAGTCGTGGCGGGTGACCTGGGTGCGGGCCGGCAGGGCGCGGACCTGGTCGAGAGTGAGCGACAGGGGGTGATCCACCAGCCCGTCGACCACCAGCCGCCAGTCGGCGAATCCGCCCTCGGCCAGGGCCCGGTAGTCGGCGTCGGCCGGGTTGGTGGTGCCGTTGGCGCGGAAGTCGCGCGAGATGGACGCGCGGGAGAACTCCGGGGCCAGGGTCCGGCGCGAGGACAGCAGGCGCTGGGCGCGGCGGTTCAGCCCCTCGGCGGCGTCGATGACGCCCACGAGCTTGGGGTTCTCGGCGATGCGGTCGCATCCGGCCAGCACCACGCCCAGCAGGCTGGCGCCAGCGGCCTTGAGCCAGCCCCGGCGGGAGGACGGAAGGGCGGTCATGGGGCGGTCTCCTCGACCTCGATCGCGTAGCGGCCGGTGATCATCGAGCGGATGTTGTTCCAGAGGCCCGACAGCACCACCATCGCCAGGTGGACGATGACGAAGGCCACGATCAGGTTGGCGCAGATGAAGTGGATCGAGCGCGCCGACTGGCGACCGCCGAACAAGGTCAGCAGCCAGGGGAAACTGGCGTCCAGCGACGGGCTCATGGTCATTCCGGTGAGCACCATCAGCGGCAGCAGCACCAGGGCCACGCCCAGGTAGGCGCCCTTCTGCAGGACGTTGTAGCGGCGGGCCTCCTCGCCCCTGGGGAAGCGCAGGCGGGCGTGCTCGACGATCTCATGCCAGATGTGGCGGGGCTTGAGCTGGTCGCGGGTGGGCGCGAGATCGCGCCGGAAGTGGCCGCTGAGGAGTCCGCTGGCCAGGTAGATCGCGCCATTGATGACGAACAGCCAGGCGAAGAAGAAGTGATAGCGGCGGCCCAGCGCCAGGTACTTTTCCGACGGCAGGGTGATCCAGGCGGGAAAGCCCCGCACCTGCCAGACCCCGTGATATTGCGACGCCCCCAGGACGCCGGTGGTGTCGAAATGCCAGCCGCCGACGGTGGTCATGCCCACCAGCCGGCCGCCCTGGACAAAGGCGCCGGTGGCCAGCCAGGGATCGGAGAAGGTCGAGGCGTTGCCCCAGTAGAGGGCCGGGTGGGCGTTGAAGATCTGCAGGCCGCTGAGCAGCAGGAAGGTCAGGCTGACGGCGTTGACCCAGTGGGTCAGGCGGACAGCCAGGCTGTGGCGGCGCACCAGCACCTTGCGGGGTGATGCGGCGCGGGGGCGCGGAACGGCGGCGACGGCGGTTTCGGTCACGCAGGGGTCCTCTGCCAGGCTTGGCGGTCACGATCTATTCGCGTGCGGCGCATCGGTGGTTACACTCCCCGTCTCGGGGCAAGGGGTTAGAGCCCGGCTCGTCTTCCCGCCAATGTGAGTATTGCATGGACTTCAGACCTTTTGCGCTGGCCGTCTTGCTGTTCGCCGCCGGCGCGGCTCCGGCCCAGGCGCCGGCCGTGCAGCCCTACCTGGCGCCGGACCGGGCGCCGGACACCGCCCGCATCCTGCCGCCGGCGCCGGCGGCCGACTCGCCCCGGGCCAGCGCTGACCGGGCAATCTTCAGGGCCACCCGGGCGTTAAAGGGCACGCCGCGCTGGAGCCTGGCCCAGGGCGACGCCGACGAGCGGGCGACGGCCATGCTGGCGGACTTCAGTTGCGCGGTGGGCGCGCGCCTGACCGAGGCGGACGCGCCCCGCCTGGTCTCCCTGCTGCATCGCCTGCGGCTGGACGTGGTGGCGGCGGTGAACAAGCCCAAGGATCTCTACCGCCGCAAGCGCCCCTTCCTGATCGACAAGGGCGACATCTGCCTGGACAAGACCCCGGCCCTGGCCCTGAGCCCCGACTATCCCTCCGGCCACACCACCTGGGGCTGGACGGTCGGCCTGGTGCTGGCCGAGGCGGCGCCGGATCGAGCCGCGGAGATCCTGAGCCGCGCCCGGGCCTTCGGCGAAAGCCGGGTGGTCTGCGGGGTGCACAACGCCAGCGCCATCGAGGCCGGCCGCACGAATGGGGCGGCCCTGTTCGCCGTCGTCGACGGCGACGCCGCCTTCCGCGCCGACCTGGACGGCGTGCGCGCCGAGCTGGCGGCCGCGCGCGCGGCGGGGCCGCCCCCAGACGCCGGCGCCTGCCAGGCGGAAGCCGCCCTCACCGCCAAGAGCCCCTGGTAGCGGCATGGCGGACGTGAGCGAGACCAAGCCCGACGGGGCCATCGAGGTATGGCGCGGCGGCGTCAACACCTGGGAACTGGACGACATGGGGCACATGAACGTGCGCTTCTACGTCGCCCGCGCCGCCGAGGGGCTGGTGGGCCTGGCCGCCGCGCTGGGGCTGCCCGACGCCTATCGCCCCAGCGCCAGCTCGACCCTGCTGATCCGCGAGCAGCACATCCGCTTCATGCGCGAAGCCCGCACCCGCGCGCCCCTGCACATGACGGCGGGCGTGCTGGAAATGGGCGAGAGCGAGGCCCGGGTGCTGCAGCTGCTGGTCCATTCCAACACCGGCGAGATCGCCGCGGCCATTCAGACGGTGCTGGCCCATGTCACCGCCGCCGACGGCCGGGCCTTTCCCTGGTCGGCCCGCACCCGCGCCCTGGCCGAGGGCCTGCGCACGAGCGTGCCCGCCCATGCCGCGCCCCGCAGCCTGACCTTAGGCCCTGTCGAGAGCGTCGCCAGCCTGGCGGCCGCCGAGCGCATGGGCCTCATCAAGCTGGCCGCCGGCGCCTTTTCCGACCAGGAGTGCGACGTCTTTGGGCGCATGCGGCCCGAACAGTTCATCGGCCGCGTCTCCGACGGCATTCCGCGCCTGGCCTCCGCGTTCCGGGAATCGGTGGCGGAGGCGGCGGCGGAAAAGCCGGCCAGGGTCGGCGGGGCCGTCCTGGAATATCGCATCCTGCACCTGGCCTGGCCGCGCATCGGCGACCGCTTCGAGGTGCGTTCGGGCGTCGCCGGGGTCGATCAGCGCGCCCAGCGGATGGTGCACTGGCTGCTGGATCCCGAGACCGGCCGGCCCTGGGGCTCGTCCGAGGCGGTGGCGATCTCGTTCGACCTGGACGCGCGCAAGATCATCACCATCACCGAGGAGGCCCAGGCGGTGATCCGCCGGCGCATCACCCCGGGGCTGGCGCTGTAGCGCCGGTCAGGGCGGAGCGGACCGCCTCCGGACGCTCCATGGGCAGGAAGTGGGTGGTGCCGGCCAGGATCTCGACCGCGATGGCGCCGGACGCCGCCAGGGCCTCCATCCGCGCGTCCATGCGACAGGTGCTCTCGATCTCGGCCTTGAGGATGCGCGCGGGACACTTGAGCGCCTCGAAGGCGGCGACGGTGTCGTGGGCGTGGGAGGTGAAGTTGGAGGCTTCCCATTCCGGCGCGCAGGCCAGGGTGACCTCGCCGTCCGCGGTGTCATTGAAGCCGCCGGCGACATAGTCCCGCAGCACGGCGTCGGGCCAGGTGCGGAAGGCGCCGCGGCCGCGATAGGCGTCCATCACCGCCTGGCGGCTGGGAAACAGGGCCCGACGTCGCCGCGCGCCCGCGACGAGGGGAGAATCCGCCAGCTCGCCCCGCCGTGCGGCCGCGGTGGTGTCGGAGGTCATCACCACCGGATCGAAAAGGACCAGACTGCGCACGCGCGAGGGCGCGGCGGCGGCGGCCATCACCGAGGCGGCGCCGCCCATGGAGTGGCCGGACAGGACCACATCCGTCAGGTCCAGCGTCTCCAGCAGGGCCACGAGGTCGTCCCTGAGGTCGTACCAGTTCGTCCGGCCCTCGGCGACGGCCGGCAGGGTGGTGGCGCCATGACCACGCTGGTCCACGGCGAGGATGCGCAGACGCTCGCCGAGAGGGGCCAGCAGGGTGCGGTAGGTCAGGGCGTTGAAGCCGTTGGCGTGCAGGAAGACCACGTCGGCCGGCCGGTCGCGGGGCCCGAAGTCCAGGACGGCCATGGCGCCGTCGCCGCGCCCAGGCAGGGCGATCTCGCGGCGGCGGAAGTGGTCTGGAGAATCGCCGTCCATGAGGTCTCCTGGACGCGTCTGCGCGTCAGCCCCTTGCTAGACAGGCTGACGTAGCGTCGTCCACGGCTAATGCGGGCGGCTAGACTTCGAGTTCGGCCCCGGCCAGGTCGGCGTTCTCCATCTTGGAGAATTCCCGGTCCGCCTGCAGGAAGCGCGTGCGGCGGGCGCGGGCGCCGCGCAGGTCCGCGTGGCGCAGGCAGGCTCGGGAAAGGTCGGCGCGCAGAGCCCGTCCCTCGCCGATGACCAGAGGATCGAGCACCGCCGCGCGCAGGTCCGCGCGATTGAGCAGCGCGCCCACCAGCTTGACGCCGCGCAGGTCCGCGCCGCGCAGGTTGACGCCGCGCAGGTCGGCCCCGGAAAGGTCGGCCCCCTGGAGCTGGACGCCTTCCAGGTCCATGCCGAAGAACACCGCCTCGCGCGCCATCAGGCCGGACAGGCGGCGGCCGCGAAGCTGGCCGAGGATGCGGAAGTCGACCTGGCCGAGACGGGCCGGCTGGCCTTCGCGGCCCTCGGTCTCGCAGAAGCGTTCGTGGTCGGCGACCACGGCCTCGAGCGCCCGGTCGTCGATGTCCACGGCCCCGGGCGGGCCGCGCAGGACGGCGGTGAGGTCGGCGTCCTCGATATTGGCGTCGTCGACATTGAGGCCGGTGATCACCGCGCCGCGGAGCGAGGCGCCGCAGAGGTCGGCGTGGAACACGTCGGCGCCGGACAGGTCAGCCCCGTCAAGCACGGCGCGGGCCAGCTTGGCCCCCACCAGCACCGCGCCGGAGAGATTGGCGTCGGTGAAGTCGGCGGCCGTGGCCCAGGCGCCGGTCATCTGGGCGCCGGAAAGGTCAGCCCCCTGCAATACCGCGTAGGTGAGCTCGCCGGCCCGGGCGCCCGGGGCGCCGGGGCGCGCGGCGCGATCGGCGGCCCGCACGGCCATGCGGCCCTCGCGCAGGTCGCAGCCGGCCATGTTCGCGCCGGCGAGGTTGGCGCCCACCAGGCAGGCGCCGCGAAGGTCCGCCTTGGCGAGGTTGGCGCCGCGCAGGTCGGCGTCGCGCAGGTCGCAGCCGTAGAGCACCGCGCCTTCCAGATTGGCGCCGTTCAGCGACGCGTCGCGAAAGACGCAGCCGGTGAGCTCGGCCTCCGACAGGTTCACGCGGTCGAGTTCGCGCGCCGACAGGTCCACATAGCCCAGGACCGCCCGCCGACCGCCCGGCTTGCGGGCCAGGAAGCGCCAATGGGCGTCCAGGACCTCGTGCAGCACGTCGGAGCCGATGGTCTGGACGATGGGCGCGAGGACGGACATGCGGACGAAATGACCGGTTGAACGGGAGGCCCCACTATCGCCAAGTCACGCTTAAGGAACCGTTCGACGGACGTGGAATTCCCTGCGACCGGGCGTCTCAGCCGGCGGCGAGGCGCCGCATCAGGCCAGGTCGCGCAAGGCCTCGGCGATCTTGAGGACGGTGTTCCAGTTGCGGCCGGTGGCGGGGCCGAGCCGGCGCTCGATGACGGCGGCGGTGAGCCTGGAGGTCCCGATGCCGTCCGGATAGACGAAGTAGGCTTGGCGTCCCCTCACCTCCACGGTCTCGCGACCGCGGATGGCGTCACGCAGGGCCTGGACCGCGTCCTCCGACGGCTCGGCCTCGAGGGCCATCATCACCAGGTGTCCGGGGTCGTCGCGGGCGGCGTCGGCGTAGGGATTGGCGGCGACGGCTGCAGTCCATGACGCCAGGTCGCGCACGAAGACCGTCGTGGAACATTCGAACCGGCCCGCCACCGCCGCCTCGAGCGCCGCCTCGAAGACCTTCGGCTCCTGTCCGGGCGCCTGGAACAGCAGGTTGCCGCTCTGCAGCAGGGTGCGCGCGCCCTGCCAGCCGAGATCGGCGGCGATCTCGCGCAGGGCGGCCATGGACACCATGGTCTTGCCGCCGACGTTGACGCCGCGCAGCAGGGCGACCCAGGGCATGGAGATCAGACCCAGCCCTTGCGGCGGAAATAGAGGATCGGGCCGATGGACGCGCCCAGCATCAGGATAACGGCGCCGAAGTAGCCCCACTCCCAGTCCAGCTCGGGCATGTGGTGGAAGTTCATGCCGTAGATGCCGGCGATCAGGGTCGGCGGGATGAACATGATCGAAAAGATCGAGAACCGCTTCAGGATCGAGTTCTGCTCGATGTTGATCAGGCCCATGGCCGCGTCGAGCAGGAAGGTGATGTTGCCGGACTGGTAGCTGCAGTGGTCGGTCAGGGACTGCACGTCACGGTGCAGGCTGGTGAGGTGGTCGCGGCACTCCTGGCTGGTCTCGATCTGGTCGGCGAGGCCGGCGAAGCTGATCATCCGGTGCAGGGAGACCAGGCTGTCGCGCACCTTGGAATCCACCACCTGGGCGCGGCCCAGGCTGTCGATGATGTCCTCGAAGGCGGCGGTGCGGGGCCGGGAGAAGACGTCCAGGGACGTCCGCTCCACCTGGGCGGAGGTGCGCTCCAGAACGTCTGCCAACCGGTCCACGATGGCGTCCAGCAGGCCGATGAACACCTGGGCGCCGCTGACGGTGGCGTCGGGCAGGCGGTCGGCCTGGCTGGCGAAGGCGTCGAAGGCCCGGGGGCGGACATAGCGGATCGTCACCAGGCGATTGCCGACCAGGACAAAGGTCACCGGCGAATTGATCGGCCGCGGCGTGTCCGAGGCGGTGAGCACCGTGGCGATCAGGATGGTGGCGCCGTCCTTCTGGTAGAGGCGGCTGGAGGGCTCGATCTCGGCCATTTCTTCGCGGGTCGGCAGTTCGACGCCCAGGGCGCGCTCCACCGCCAGCTCTTCCTCGCGGGAGGGTTCGATGAGGTCGACCCAGACGTCGTCGGCGGCGAGGCGCAGATCCTGGGGCGCTGTGACGGTCTTCAGACCGGCGCCGCTGTGACTCAGGACCTTCAGCATGGTTCGCCCGACTCCCTAGGTTCAGGAACCTTGGGGACAATCTAGGCCCGCCCGCTCGCTTCAGCGCAAGCGGGGTCGCCGGCTTTTTTGGCCGCCCGGCGAGATCGGGCGGCGTCGCGGGCTACTTGCTGTCCTTGGCCGGGCTCTGGCCGGTGGCGGCCGCGATCAGGGCGGCGATCCGGTCGGTGGAGTCGGCGGCCTGACCCAGCATGCCCATGGGCGAAGCGCCGGGACGGACGGCGGCGGCGACCTGGTTGGCGGCGTTCTGGGCCATGGCCAGGGCGGCCGTCTGGGCCTGGGCGATCTTGGTCGCGGCCTTGGCGGAGGCGTCCTGATAGATGAAGCCGTAGGTCGGATAGACCGTGGTGCCGAGGTTGCCGTTGGGGTCGTACCAGACCTTGACCTGGCTCCAGTCGCCCTGCGGGGAGACGTCGACCACGGTGACGTTCTTTTCGACCTGGCCGCGCGAGCCGTCGATCAGCGACCAGTTGGCGTGGGTGATCTGGATGACGCGGTCGGTGAGCACCTGGCTGACCACGGCGACGTGGCCGAGGCGCATGCGGCCGGTGGGCTTGAAGCAGAGCACCGCGCCTGCGCGCGGGGTGAATCCGGTCTCGTACTTGCCGGCGGCCTGCTGCCACCAGGTGTAGGCGTCGCCGAAGATCTGGATGCCCGAAACCAGACGGGCGAAGGGCACGCACTGCCAGTAGGGGTCGGCGAAAGCGCCCCCGGGAGCGAGGGTCACAACTAAGGCGGCGGTGAGCGAACCCACGAGGGTTCTCATCCGTTGACGCATTACGAAGGTACTCCCCCGGTTCACTGGGACCTGGGATAACCCTGCATCACACGAATGAAAAGAGCGTTTACCCCGCTCGAGCGGTCGCAAGTCCGTGAGCGACCCGCCGCTGGGCGATGAGTTTCATGCGTTCGCGGGCCGGCTTCTCGATCAGATGGTACGATGCCGCCGACAGCGGAACCACAGCAGCGACGAATACAAGCCAAGCATACCAGGGCAGTTTCTTGTCGCTCAAATGCATCACCTTCGTGGCAACGTTTACGAACACAAGCTGCCAGGGGATGCAGATCATATAGACGGAGTAGCTGATTTCTCCGAGATACACGAAAGCCGGGTTTGAACCGAATGAAGAGCCGGACCGCGCAAGTTTCGCCAGCGACAAGATCAGTCCCGCGAAACCCGCCACGATGAGGGCGTCAGGGGCGCCGAACTGGGCCGCTACGACGATGCCGGCGCCGAAAAAAGCGGCGCCCGCTGCCGCCTGATCGCGGCGATCCGCCACGCCCAGCTCGCCGCCGCGCCGCCAGACCAGGTAGGTCGCGCAGCCCAGGGCGAAGCAGGGAATGATTCTGAGCGCGCCCCAGGCGATGGTGGCGCGGGTCAGGGGAAAGCCGGCCAGTCGCTCGAACACCACATAGATCAGCGCCAGAAAGGCCACCGCGCCGGCGGCCGCGACATAGGGCCTGTGGCGCAGCCGCCAGGCCGCCCAGCCGAAGGCCGGGAACATGAGATAGGCGAACCACTCGGCCGAGATCGACCACGACGGATGGTTCCAGCCCGCCTGGGGCGCGAACCCCCAGGCATGAATCATCAGCAGGTTGGCCGGCAGGCTGCGCCAGGACAGAATGTTGCCGTCCACCGGCAGGCCGAGGCTCAGCGCCGCGAGCGCCATCGCCCCGACGCCGAGCAATGTGGCGATGTGCAGGGGATAGACCCGCGCGAGCCTGGCCCACAGGAACGAGCCGTACTTGAAGCGCCCTTGCCCAAGGCCGGTCAGATAGACGTGGCAGAGGATGAAGCCGGACAGGGTGAAGAACAGCTCCACCCCCAGATAGCCCTTCTCGACGAAGGCCGGCGTGCCCGGAACGGCCAGGTTGCGCCAATAGTGGAACAGCACCACCCACAGCGCCGCGAAGAACCGCAGACTGGTGAGGGGTTTGATGTTTGCGCCGTCCTGCATGGGCTGAAATCCGTTCCGATATGGCCAACCTAGGCCGGCCGCCCTGAACGGAGTGCAAACGCGGCGCCAGCGGGCCCGGACGCCACGAAGCCTCTTCTAGTTTGGGAGGAGCGCGCGCTATGAGTGCGCTCGTGCTTGCTGGGGAGCGCCTATGGATAGCCTTCTGGCGCTTGCCGCCGATCCGACGGCCTGGGCCGCGCTCGTCACCCTGGTGGTCATGGAAGTGGTGCTGGGCGTCGACAACCTGGTCTTCGTCTCGATCATCTCCAACAAGCTGGCGCCGGAGTATCGTTCGCGGGCCCGGCGGATCGGCCTGGGCCTGGCCCTGGTGATGCGGCTGGGCCTGCTGTCGGTCATCGCCTTCATCGTCAGCCTGACGGCGCCGGTGATCTCCATTCCCTGGACGCCGCCGCCCGGTCCCGAGGGCCATCCCCCCTTCGACCTGAACTTTTCCTGGCGCGACCTGATCCTGATCGCCGGCGGCCTGTTCCTGATCTGGAAGGCGACGCGCGAAATCCACGAGAACGTCGACCCCGGCCATGACGAGGCGGTGCACGTGGGCCGGCGGGCGGTGGAGACCCTGGGCACGGCCATCGTCCAGATCCTGCTGCTGGACATCATCTTCTCCATCGACTCGATCCTGACCGCCGTCGGCATGACCGAGCACCTGCCGATCATGATGATCGCGGTGGTCATCGCCGTGGGGCTGATGCTGCTGGCTTCGGACCCGCTGGCCGAGTTCATCCGCCGCAATCCCACGGTGGTGATGCTGGCCCTGGGATTCCTGCTGATGATCGGCGCCACCCTGATCGCCGACGGCTTCGGGGTGCACGTGCCCAAGGGCTACATCTATGCCGCCATGGCCTTCGCCGGCGGCGTCGAAGCCCTCAACGGCCTAGCCCGGAAGCGGACCAAGCCCTCGGAGGCGCCGGTGGAGCAGGACAGCCAGGAATAGGCCGCAGGCCCTACAGGAAGCTGTAGGGATCCACGTCGATCGTCATGCGCACGGATGACGGGACCCTGATGCGCGCCCGCCAGGCGCCGAGATAGGCCTGCAGGTCGACGGTGCGGTCGGCCCGGACCAGGAAGCGTTTGCGGCGCAGCCCCCTGACCAGGCTGAACGGCGGGTCGGCGGGCCCAAAGACATCGACGCCGGCGGCGTTGGGCGCGGCCGCCGCCAGGTCCTTGACGAACCGTTCCAGCGCCGCCGCGTCGGGGCCCGAAGCGATCACCGCCGCCAGGCGCCCGAACGGCGGCAGGCCGTCCGCTTCGCGCTCGGCCATCTCCACGGCCACGAAGCCGTCGCGGTCGCCGGCCTTGAGCGCCTGCATCACCGGGTGGTCTGGCATCCAGGTCTGCAGCAGGGCCCTGCCCGGCCGCTCGTGCCGCCCGGCCCGGCCCGACACCTGGGCCAGCAACTGATAGGTGCGCTCGGCCGCGCGCAGGTCGCCGCCCCTCAGGCCGAGGTCGGCGTCCACGACCCCCACCAGGGTCAGGTTCGGAAAGTTGTGCCCCTTGGCGGCGGCCTGGGTGGCCACAAGGATGTCGATCTCGCCGGCCTGCATGGCCGCGATAAGGGCCCGCGCCGAGGACGCGTCCGGAACCGTGTCCGACGAGAACACCGCCAGCCGGGCGTCGGGGAACTTCAGCCGGGCCTCCTCCTCCACCCGCTCCACGCCAGGCCCGATGGAGACGAAGCTGTCGCGGGCGCTGCAGTGCGGGCAGCGGTCCGGCTTGGGCATGGAGAAGCCGGTCAGGTGGCAGACCAGACGGCCGGTGTAGCGGTGCTCCACCAGCCAGGATTCGGTGTCGGGCGCCCTCAGCCGCTCCCCGCAGGCCTTGCACAGCACCAGGGGGGCGTAGCCGCGCCGGTTCAGGAACAGCAGGCATTGCTCGCCGCGCGCCAAGGTTTCGGCCATGGCCGCGGTCAGCTGTGGCGAGAGCCACTCGCCCGTCTGGGGGGGGTGTTCGCGCAGGTCCACCAGCTCGATCGCGGGCAGCTCCGCCGCGCCATGCCGGTCCGACAGGCGCAGCCAGCGATAGCGCCCCGCCTCGGCGTTCCACAGGCTTTCCAGCGATGGCGTGGCCGAGGCCAGGACCACCACGGCGTTCTCGATCTTGCCCCGCGCCACCGCCAGGTCACGGGCCTGATAGATGAAGCCGTCTTCCTGCTTGTAGGACCCGTCGTGTTCTTCATCGACGATGACCAGCTTCAGGTCTTTGTAAGGCAGGAACAGAGCCGAACGGGCGCCGACCACGATGCGCGCCTCGCCGGACGCCACCGCTTCCCAGGTCAGCCTGCGGCGGGGCGGGGCGACGCCGGAATGCCACTCCGCCGGCGCGGCCCCGAAGCGGCGCTCAAAGCGATCGATCACCGCCTGGGTCAGGGCGATCTCCGGCAACAGCACCAGCACCTGGGCGCCGGGGTCGCGCTCCAGAGCCCGCGCCGCCGCCTCCAGATAGACCTCGGTCTTGCCCGACCCTGTCACCCCGTCCAGCAGCGCCACGGCGAAGCGATCGTCGTCGACCATGTTCTTGAGGGCTTCCGCCGCGGCGGCCTGGCTGGGATTGAGCGCGGGGCTCGCGCAAGTCAGGTCGGGCGGCGCGAAGGGCGACGGCGGCTCGACCAAAACCACGTCCAGGACCCCCTCGTCCACCAGCCCCTTGATCACGCCGGACGAGACCGCCGCCGCCCGGGCGAGATCGGCGGGCGCCAGCAGGCCCTCGGCCGCTTGCAGCACCCGAGCTCTGGCCGGCGTCATCCTGGCCGGAACGACGCCGGTGGCCCGCACCCGACGCTCGGGCCTGGGCCTGGGCGCGCGAAGACCGCGCAGGGCCATGGCCAGGGGCTGGCCGGGGGCGTCGACGGCGTAGCGGGCCGCCCATTCCACGAATTCCAGGGTGCGCGCCGGCAGGGGCGGCTCGTCCAGGCGCTCGGCGACGGGCTTCAGCGGACGGTTGCCGCCGGCGGCGTCCCTCAGTCCCGTGACGACGCCGCGAACGATCCGCGGGCCGAGCGGCGCGGCGACAATGTCGCCGAGGGCGAGGTCCATGCCCTCGGGCTCCGCGTAGTCGAAGGCCTCGGGCAAGGGCATGGGCAGCAGGACGGAGGCTATGCGCGCCATGGCCGTCCCATTCTCAGGGGCGAACGGCGTCGACGCTGGCGCGCGAAACGCTTAGAAGTCGCCGCCTCAACAGCCGAGACCCTCGTAATGCAGATTTTCCTCGATTCCACCGACACGGCCCAGATCCGCGACCTCGCCGCCACCGGCCTGGTGGACGGTGTCACCACCAACCCGTCTCTGATCGCCAAGTCCGGTCGTCCCATGCTGGAGGTCATCGCCGAGATTTGCAGCATCGTCGAGGGGCCGATCAGCGCCGAGGCCGTCGCCAAGGACGCCAAGACCATGCTGGCCGAGGGCCGCAAGCTGGCCGGTGTCGCCCCCAATGTGGTGGTCAAACTGCCGCTCACCCGCGACGGACTGGTCGCCTGCGCCGAATTGGCCCGGGAAGGGATCAACGTCAATGTCACGCTCTGCTTCTCGGCCACCCAGGCCCTGCTCGCCGCCAAGGCCGGCGCGGCCTACATCTCGCCCTTCATCGGCCGCCTGGACGATCATGGCGCCGACGGCGTGGGCCTGATCGCCGACATCCGGGCCATCTACGACAACTATGGCTTCGACACGGAAATCCTCGCCGCCTCGATCCGAAATCCCGAGCACGTCAGGGCTTCGGCCCTGGCCGGGGCCGACTGCGCGACCATCCCGCCGGACGTTTTCGCCGCCCTCTTCAAGCACCCGTTAACCGACAAGGGGCTTGATCAATTCCTCAGCGACTGGGCGAAGACCGGCCAGTCGATCCTCTAGGGATTGAGCAGCGGCCTTCAGGTCGCGGGGCGGGGGCGATGGACGGAACGGCGATGGCGGAGGCTGAGCCTCTGCACGAGGAACTCAAGGACTACCTCAAGGCCAATCCCGAGATTCTGACCTCGGACCCCGACCTCCTGGCCGAGCTCGGCCTCAAGGCGATCCCGCCCAATGTCGTCGAGTTCGGGCCCGTCGCCCTGTCGCGGGTCAGCGCCGCGCACCGCAAGGAATCCAGCGAGCGGCGCAAGCTGGAGGCGGTGGCCCAGGCCAATTTCGCCGCCCAGGCCCAGACGCACGCGGCCGTGGTCGACCTGCTCGAGGCGCGCAACCACTCCGACCTCGCCCGCCGTGTCGACGAGGTGGCCCGCCTTCGCTTCGGCCTCGCCGCCGGCGTCCTGGCGCTGGAAGGCCCGGGGCGCGTCCCCGCCGGCTGGCGCCCCCTGGTCGAAGGCCAGGTCGACCTGATCCTCGGGCCGCGCAAGCTGGCCCTGATGGGCCATACGCCCACCGCCCTCGGCCTGTTCGGCGACGCCGCCGCCGAGGTGAGGAGTTGCGCCCTGGTGCGACTGGCCATCTGGGAGCCCGCCCGGGAAGGCGTCATCGCCTTCGGCTCGGCCGACGCCAAGGCCTTCACCGCCGACATGGGCTCGGACCTGGTCGCCTTCCTCGCCCGGGTGGTCGAGCGGACCGCCGAGCGATGGCCGGTGATCTGACCGCTTCCGATTCGACCGGGCACGACGCCCTGGTCGCCTGGCTGGCGCACCTGGCCAAGGAACGCCGCGCCAGCCCGCGCACCGTCGAGGCCTACCAGGCCTGCGTGCTGGCCTATCTGGGCTTCCTGGCCCACCATCGCGGCGGCCCGCCCACGGTCGGCGACCTGGCCGAGGTTTCAGCCGCCGACCTGCGCGCCTATCTGGCCTCGCGCCGGACGGGGGACAGGCCCTTGTCGCCACGCTCCCTGTCGCAGGCCCTGTCGGCGATCCGCACGTTTCACCGCTTCCTGGATCGCCGCCTCGGCGCGCCCAATCCCGCCCTGGCCCTGGTTCGCGGCCCTCGCGTGAAGCCAGGGGCGCCGCGGCCGGTCACCGAGGACCAGGCGCTGGGCCTGATCGGCGAGGCGGGCGACGACCTGGATCTCCCGGAATGGGCGGGGGCCCGCGACGCGGCGGTGCTGACCCTGCTCTATGGCTGCGGCCTGCGGATCTCGGAAGCCCTGTCGCTCAAGCGATCCGACGCCCCCCTCGGCGAGGCGCTGCGCATCACCGGCAAGGGCGGCAAGACCCGCATCGTGCCCCTGCTGCCCGCCGTCCGCGAGGCGGTGGAGACCTACCTGGCGCACCTGCCCTTCGTCGTGACCGCCGACGAGCCGCTGTTCCGCGCCGCCCGGGGCGGGCCCTTGAGCCCGCGCCACGTTCAGTCCACCGTCCAGCGCCTGCGCGGCCGCCTGGGCCTTTCGGATCGCGCCACGCCGCACGCCCTGCGCCATTCCTTCGCCACCCACCTGCTGGGCGCGGGCGCGGACTTGCGCTCGATCCAGGAACTGCTGGGCCACGCCAGCCTCTCGACCACCCAGCGCTACACCGCCGTGGACGCGGCCGGCCTGCTCAGCGCCTACGCCAAGGCCCACCCGCACGCCTGATGGGCGTCAGGCCGTCCTCGCCTTGATCCAGGCCCCGGCCTCCTGGCTGGCCCGGACGCCGGCGTCGAGCTGGGCCGAGAAGAAGTGCCAGACGTGGATCATCTCGGGCCAGACGCGCAGGGTGACGTCGCCGCCGCCGAGGGCGATCTTCTCGGCCAGGGTGGTGGCGTCGGTCAGCAGCACCTCCTCGCCGCCCACCTGGATCAGCACCGGCGGCAGGCCGGCCAGGTCGCCAAACAGCGGCGAGGCCAGGGGCGCGCGGCCGTCCTGGCCGTTCAGATAGGCGGCCGCGAAATTGTCCAGCCCGGCCTTGTCGAGCATGGGATCGCCGGCCGCCTTGGCGACATAGGCGGCGCCCGATTGGGTGAGGTCGGCCCAGGGGCTGATGGCGTAGAGCCCGCCGGGCGCGGGAAGTCCCGCGGCGCGGATCGCCAGGGCCGTGGCGAAGGTCAGGCCGCCGCCGGCGCTGTCGCCGCCGATGACGATGCGGCCGGGCGCCACGCCGGCGTCCAGCACCGCGCGGTAGGCCGCCACGGCGTCGTCCACCGCGGCGGGGAAGGGGTGCTCCGGCGCCAGGCGGTAGTCGACCACATAGGCGACGGCGCCGGCCGCCTCGGCGATCCGACCCACCAGGGCCCGGTGGATGGTCGGGCTGCCCAGGCAATAGCCGCCGCCGTGCACGTAGAACAGGATCCGTCCAGCGTCGGCGCCGTTGGGCGTCAGCCGCTCGGCGGGAACGCCGCCCAGGACCAGGGTCTCGACCTTGAGGCCATCCGGCAGGGGCGAGGCGGCGCCGAAGGCGTCCATCGCCGGGCGACGCTCGGCGTAGCTCAGTTCCGGCGCCTCGATCTGAGGCGTCATCGCCGCCAGCGCCTGGCGCACGGCGCCGATCTGCGGATCCTTGTAGTCGGCCACGTCGTTCTCCCGGCTGGTCCTGTCTGCCGGGAACCGTGACCCATCAGGCCTGCATGGTCCAGCCCTCGACGCCCATGGCCGCCTGGCGCAGGGCTTCGGAACGGGTGGGGTGCGGGTGGCAGGTGCGCGCCACGTCCTCGGACGCGGCGGCGAACTCCATGGCCACGCAGTATTCGCCGATCATCTCGCCCACGTCGGGGCCGATCATGTGGACGCCCAGGACCCGGTCGGTCTTGGCGTCGGCCAGGACCTTCACGAAGCCCTCCGCCTCGTGGTTGATCTTGGCGCGGGAGTTGGCGGTGAAGGGGAACTTGCCCACCTTGTACTCGACGCCGGCGGCCTTGAGGTCCTCCTCGGTCTTTCCGACGGAGGCGACCTCCGGGAAGGTGTAGGTCACCGACGGGATGATGTCGTAGTTCACGTGTCCGGCCTTGCCGGCGATCAACTCGATGCAGGCCACGGACTCATCCTCGGCCTTGTGCGCCAGCATCGGGCCGCTGGTCACGTCGCCGATCACCCAGACGCCCGGGACGCCGGTGCGATAGTGATCGTTGGCGATCATGCCGCGCTTGTCGGGTGTGATGCCGACGCTCTCCAGGCCCAGGCCCTCCGTGTACGGACGGCGGCCGATGGCCAGCAGCACGTAGTCGGCGCTGAGCGTCTCGGCCGCGCCGCCGGCCACCGGCTCGACGGTCAGGTCGACGCCGTCGGCCCGGGGCGTGGCGCCGGTGACCTTGGAGGCCAGCTTGAAGGTCATGCCCTGCTTGGTCAGCGACCGCTGCAGGGTCTTGGCGGTCTCGGCGTCCATGCCCGGGCAGATGCGGTCCAGGAACTCGACCACCGTCACCTTGGCGCCCAGGCGCCGCCAGACCGAGCCCAGCTCGAGGCCGATGATGCCCGCGCCGATGACGATCAGCGTCTTGGGAACCTCCGGCAGCGACAGGGCGCCGGTGGAATCCACGATGCGCTTCTGGTCGACCGCGACGCCCGGCAGGCCGGCCGGCTCCGAGCCGGTGGCGATGACGATGTTGGCGGCCTCGAGGGTGCTGACGGTTCCGTCCTCGGCGGTGACCTCCACCTTGCCGGCGCCGGCGATCTTGCCCGCGCCCTTGACCCAGTCGACCTTGTTCTTCTTGAACAGGAATTCGATGCCCTTGGTGAGCTGGTCCACGGAGGCCTGCTTCTGGGCCATCATCACCGGCAGGTTCAGCTTGGGCGCCGGCAGGTCGATGCCGAGCGCGCCGAAATCCTTGGCCGCCATCTCGAAGAATTCCGAGGCGTGCAGCAGCGCCTTGGAGGGCATGCAGCCGACGTTCAGGCAGGTGCCGCCCAGGGTGGCGCGCTTCTCCACGACGGCGACCTTGAGGCCCAGCTGGCCGGCGCGGATGGCGCCGTTGTAGCCGGCGGGCCCGCCCCCGATGATGACGACGTCGTACTGCGCCATGGTTCTCTCTGATGCGGTGGAAATCGACCCCGTCATATAGGCGCTCGGGCCGCGCTTGGTGAGGCTTTTTCGCCCCGCCGCGCCGCCATTCGTCAAACGTGGCGGTTCTGGACAAAAGCCGCCGCGGCCGGCGCGCGGAAGAGATAGTCGCCGGCGCCGGCGAAGGCGTCGGTCGGCGTCATCTCCGGCGAGCGCCAGGCGCGGTAGCCCAGCGCTCCAAGCCACCGGAACAGACTGTCCGGATCGTCGCCCGCCCGGGCCAGCATGGCCGCGTCGACCTCCAGGAACAGGGTGGGCATGAACCGGGCCAGGGTCTCGCGCCCGCCGGCGAGGGCCCGGGCCTCCCAGCCCTCGATGTCCATCTTGACGAAGTCCAGGCGGGCGAGGCCCCGGTCCCGAGCAAAGGCGTCGAGGGTGGTCAAGGGCACGGTCTGGTCGACCCCCTTCCCGTCGGGCGTCCCGCCGAGATGGGCGATGCCGAAGCCCAGCCCGCCTCGCCGCTTGATCGGCGTGTGCAGGACGAGTTCGCCAGGCTTGTCCGACAGGCCGGCGGCCACGATCTCGACGCGGCCGCGGCCCCCGACAGCCAGGGCCGGCGCGAGCACCGAGCGGGCGTAGTCCGACGGCTCGAAGGCGTAGACCCGCCCCCGGGGCGCCAGGGCGGCGAACAGCTTCGAGAACTGGCCGGCGTGGGCGCCGACGTCGAGAATCACGGCGTCGTCGGGAATGAACGGCGCCAGCGCCGGGGCGAGGTCACGATGGTGCTGCTGGGTCACCGCCTTGAAGACGTGCGCCAGCCAGGAGGCGCGCTGGCGCGGGGTCAGGCGCATGGTTCCGCGTCCCGTTCCCGCCCCGCCCCCGGTTGCGCCTCGCCCATGCCGCTCCCCTCGCTTCGCAGGCCCGGCGGGAGCATAGCCCAAGGCGGGCGGGCGCGCGGCGCGCTAGTGCGCGCTTTCGTGCTTTTCCCCGCTGATCAGGAACACCGAGCCCTGCAGGTCCGCCACCGCCGCGGCGCGGGTGGTCTCGACGCGGGCCGGGCGAGCGCCGCCGATGTCCGGCAACTGGTCCAGCAGGGCGCGCACATAGGTGATCTTGAGCGCATAGTTGACGTTCTGGGCCGTCTCGTTGGCGCCGGCGGTCTGCATCCTGGAGACCACCATCCCGATCGCCCGGCCATCGTCGGTCATCACCGGCCCGCCGCTGCTGCCGGACTGGATCGGTGCGGAGATCTGCAGGAAGCGCGCATCGTCGGTGCGTTGGCTGGCGGCGTCGTTTCCGGCCAGGGCGCTGATCTCGCCGGACGTCATCTTCAGCGACAGGCCCAGGGCGTCGGGGGCGGGAAAGCCCAGGGTGAACACCCGCTCGCCCAGCAAGGCCGCTTGCGGATAGAGGCCGATCGCCGTGTGCGGCCCGGCGGCGATCTGGGGCTTCAGGATCGCCACGTCGTTGGCCGGATCGGCCACCACCAGTTCCGCCGTGCCCACCGTCTTGCCGTCCTGCATCAGGGACAGGTTCTCCGCGCCGTCGACGACGTGGTTGGCGGTGATCAGATAGCCCTTGGGGCCGATCCAGGCCGTGCCGCTGACCAGGGTCACCGCATCGTCGCCGTCGGCCGCCTCGCCGGTGGGCAGTTGCGAAATGGCCGGCCGCGTCACGCCGGCCCGGCAGGCCGCGTCGATCATCTTGCCCAGAAGGGTCTCGTCGGCCGCGGCCATTTCCACGTCCGCGAGGGTCGGCGCCCTGGACGAGATCAGCAGCTTGCGGCCGGCGTCGTAGTAGTCCGACACCGCCACGCCGTCTGTGCGCCGGTCGCAGTTGACGACATGGGTCTGGTAGAGGCTGCGATACTCGTAGCCGTCGGGGCGGCGGAGCGGCCCTTTCGACGTCGCCTTGGTGATCAGGGCGACCCTGGACTTGTCGAGCTGACCGATACTGCCGGGCAGGAGATAGAGGGTGACCCCGTCGGGCCGGGCGCCCAGCCGTCGCCAGCCCTTGGTGGACGGTCCCACCTTGAGACCCGGGCTGAGGTCGTAGTCGAGAACGGCGGCGCCCCGGCTCGCCGCGAAGGCCGGGGGCGGCGCGCCGACCTTGAGGCCGGCGGCCTCGGCCGCCTGGCAGATTTGCGTCTGGAACGCGGCCCCGACGCCGCCCGGCGCCGGGGCGACGAAAGCCAGATCCGCCTCGGGCACGTCGTAGGACGACACCACCGCGCCGCGAGCGTCGTAGAGGGTATAGGCGATGGTCGCGGAGACCTTGCTGACGCAGTTCTGCAACTGGCGTGCGGCGACGGCGACATAGGCCTTGCCGCTGAGGTTGTCCCTCGCCGGGGCCTTCAGCCGCGCGCGGGTCATGGCCTCCACCGCTCCGCCGCGCATCCACAGGCTGGCGGTGTCGACCTCGAACTGATCGCCGCGTGAATCGGTCGTGACGGCGGTCCAGGCCGGCGGCCCCGCCCCGGCGCCCAGGGCGGGCCCAGCCAGCGCCGCCGTGGCCGCCGCAGCGAGAGCCGCCCCGCGTTTGCCGATCCATCGGCCGAACATCCCGCCCCCCGGGCCCGCAAGAGTGTTCACGTAAGGTTCCACCTTCGCGCCCTGGATGCAATCGCCGACCTCAGGGCTTCGCCTCCTGAGACTCGGTGGCGGCGGCCTGCTGGCGGACCAGGGCCGGAAGGTCTGTCCCCAGGGGGCAGTAATAGGTCGCCTCCCATGCCGGCCCGGCGCGGGACAGGCGCGTCATCCGAACCACGGCGCAGCCGAGCGGTCGCACGAGGTCATTCGCCGCGGACCGCCAGTCTGCGTCGGGCCAGTAGAGCGCTGCGCGGTTCATGTCCGCCGGCGACGGTTGCAGCAGAAAGGTGTTTCGTCCGCCATGGATGTAGATCCGAAGGGCGTGTGTATTCGACTGGGCGCTGATGTCCGCCTGGCGTGGGTAGTCGCCCACGGTGTTGGCCCTCGCCGCGCCGGCCAGGCCAGCCAGGCCGGCGACGAACGCCATTCGGACGGTCCGGCGCATGATCCCCTCCCCAGCATGGCCCGCGGAGCGAAGCCTAGACGCGATCAGGGCGTGCGTGAAGGGCTGCTACAACCTGCTGAGCAGGGCCGCCACGGCGACGGCCAGGAAGATCGCCGCGATGAGAATCAGCCGGCCAAGGCCCCAGCGGTCGGGCGGCGGGGCGTCGGCGAGTCGCGGGCTGGAGCCGGGCGGGCGGTCCTGCGCCTCCACCTGGCGCAGCAGCGCGCGGGCCTGGACGACCTGATCCCTGGGCGCGCCCAGCCGGTAGCCGCCGCCGCCATAGGGCTCGCGCCAGGCGCCGGCGATGGGGTCGGCGTCGATCAGCACGGCGTCGACGCCGGCCGCGCGAAGGGCCGAGCACGCCACCTGGGCCTCCGAGAAGCCGGAAAAGCGCGCCGCCTCTTCGACCGGCTCGCCGCGCATCGCCCGGGTCCTAGATGTCCAGCAGCAGGCGCTGGGGATCCTCGATGTGTTCCTTGACCTTGACCAAGAAGGTCACCGCGCCCTGCCCGTCCACCACGCGGTGGTCGTAGCTGAGCGCCAGGTACATCATCGGCCGGATCACCACCTGGCCGTTCACGGCCATGGGGCGGTCCTGGATCTTGTGCATGCCCAGGATGCCGGACTGCGGGGCGTTGAGGATCGGCGTCGACATGAGCGAGCCGTAGACCCCGCCGTTGGAGATCGTGAAGGTGCCGCCCTGCAGGTCTTCCAGGGCCAGCTCACCGTCGCGGGCCTTCTTGCCCAGTGCGCCGATGGCCTTCTCGATGCCCGCCAGGCTGAGGATGTCGGCGTCGCGGACCACCGGAACCACCAGGCCCCGCTCGGTGCCGACGGCCACGCCGATGTCGTAGTGGTTCTTGTAGATCAGGTCCTGGCCGTCGATCTCGGCGTTCACCGCCGGCACGTCCTTGAGGGCCGCGATGCAGGCCTTCACGAAGAAGCTCATGAAGCCGAGCTTCACGCCGTGGCGCTTTTCGAAGACGTCCTTGTACGCATTTCGCAGGGCCATCACCGCGCCCATGTCCACCTCGTTGAAGGTGGTCAGCATGGCGGCGTTGGACTGGGCCTCCTTGAGGCGACGGGCGATGGTCTGGCGCAGGCGCGTCATGCGCACCCGCTCCTCGCGCTCGTGCACTTCGCGGACCGGCGCCGGGGCCGGGGCCGGGGCGGGAGCGGCCGCGCGGGCTTCCAGGGCGGCCAGGGCGTCGCCCTTGGTGATGCGGCCGTCCTTGCCCGAGCCGGCGATGTCGGCGGGGTTGAGGTTGTTCTCGGCCACGATGCGCTGCACCGAGGGCGCCAGCTGAGCCGGCGGCGCCGCGGCGGGAGCCGGCGCGGGGGCCGGGGCAGGCTTCGGCGCGGGCGGCGGCTCGGCGACAGCCGGCGCTGGAGCGGCGGCTGCGACGGCCGGCTCCTTGGCCTTCGCCGGAGCCTTTGCCGGAGCGGCGCCGGCGCCGCCGATGCGGCCCAGGATCGCGCCAGGCTCGATGGTGGCGCCTTCCTCGGCGACGATCTCGCTCAGCACGCCGTCCTCGGGCGCGGCCACCTCGAGGCTGACCTTGTCGGTCTCGAGCTCGACCAGGATCTCGTCCTTCTTGACCTGGTCGCCCGCCTTCTTGGTCCAGCGGGCCACCGTCGCTTCGGTGACGGATTCACCGAGCGCGGGGGTCATGATGTCGGTCATCGGAAAGACGGCTCCTTGTAAGTCTTATCTGTGGTGCGAGGGCGCTTCTTACCCCCAATTCCCGTGAGAGGCGAACGCCCCGTTCCGGTTCGGCGTCCCTAGGCGAACGCCTGTCCCAGGAAGGTCTGTAGCTCACGCAGGTGACGGCTCATCAGGCCCGCGGCCGTGGAGGCCGAGGCCGGGCGGCCGACGTAGCGCGCGCGCTTGGCCGTGATGTTCATCTTCGCCAGGGTCAGCTCCAGCCAGGGGTCCACGAAGGTCCATCCGCCCATGTTCTTGGGCTCTTCCTGACACCAGACCAGCTCGGCCGTCTTGAACCTTGAGAGCTCCGTGGTGAGGCTCTTCACCGGCCAGGGATAGAATTGTTCAAGGCGCATCAGATAGACATCGTCGATGCCGCGCTTTTCCCGCTCGTCCAGCAGGTCGTAGTAGACCTTGCCCGAGCAGAGGACGACCCGACGGATCTGGTCGTCCGGCTTGAGCACGATCTCGGTGTGCTGGTGGCGCTCGGCGTCGTCGTGCAGCACCCGGTGGAAGGACGAGCCCTCCGCCATGTCGGTGAGCTTGGACACCGCCTTCTTGTGGCGCAGCAGGCTCTTGGGCGTCATCAGCACCAGGGGCTTGCGATATTCGCGCAGGAGCTGGCGGCGCAGGATGTGGAAGTAGTTCGCCGGCGTCGTGCAGTTGGCGACCTGGATGTTGTCCTCGGCGCAGAGCTGCAGATAGCGCTCCAGGCGGGCGGAGGAGTGCTCCGGCCCCTGCCCTTCGTAGCCGTGCGGCAGCAGCATGACGAGGCCGCTCATCCGCAGCCACTTGCGCTCGCCCGACGAGATGAACTGGTCGACCACCACCTGGGCGCCGTTGGCGAAGTCGCCGAACTGGCCTTCCCAGAGGGTCAGGGTCTTGGGGTCGGTGAGCGAGAAGCCGTACTCGAAGCCCAGCACCGCCTCTTCCGACAGGGCCGAGTCCAGCACCTCGAAGTGCGCCTGGCCGGGGCCGAGGTGCTGCAACGGGGTGTAATGTTCTTCCGTGGTCTGATCGATCAGGTCGCAGTGACGCTGCACGAAGGTGCCGCGCACGCTGTCCTGGCCGGACAGGCGCACCGGATAGCCCTGGTCGAGCAGGCTGGCGAAGGCCAGGTGCTCGCCCGTGCCCCAGTCGATGTTCTCGCCGGACTCGATGGCCGCGCGGCGGTTGTCGATCACTCGCTTGACTGTCTTGTGGACGTCCACCCGCTCGGGGATGGAGGTGAACTTCAAGCCGAGGTCACGCAGCTTCTGCAGCTTCACGGCGGTGTCGCCGCGGCGCTCCTCGTTCTCCGGCGCCAGGCCCGCCCACTTGCCGTCAAGCCAGTCGGCCTTGTCGGCCTTGAAGCTCTTGCCGGCCTCGAACTCCTGGTCGAGGAAGGTGTCGAACTCGGAGATCAGGGTGCGGAACTCTTCCTCGCCGATGACCCCCTCGGCGATCAGCCGCTGGCCGTAGAGCTCGCAGGTCGAGGGGTGGTTCTTGATCTTCTGGTACATCAAGGGCTGGGTCATCGTCGGGTCGTCGCCCTCGTTGTGACCGAAGCGCCGGTAGCAGAACATGTCGATGACCACGTCCTTGCCGAACTGCTGGCGATATTCCGTGGCCACCTTGGCGGCGAAGGTCACCGCCTCGGGGTCGTCGCCGTTGGCGTGGAAGATCGGCGCCTCGACCATCAGGGCCGTGTCCGACGGATAGGGGCTGGTGCGGCTGTAGCGCGGGCTGGTGGTGAAGCCGATCTGGTTGTTGACGATGAAGTGGATGCAGCCGCCGGTGCGGTAGCCCTTGACCCCCATCAGATTGAAGCACTCGGCGATGACGCCCTGGCCGGCGAAGGCGGCGTCGCCGTGCAGCAGCAGCGGCAGCACGTGGCCGCGGCCGGCGCGCGGGTTCTCGCGCAGGGCGAAGGCCTGCTTGGCGCGCGCCTTGCCCAGCACCACCGGATTGACGATCTCCAGGTGGCTGGGGTTGGCCGTCAGCGACAGGTGCACCTCGTTACCGTCGAACGCGCGGTCCGACGAGGCGCCCAGGTGGTACTTCACGTCGCCGGAGCCCTCGATGTCCGACGGGGTGGACGAGCCGCCCTGGAACTCGTGGAAGATCGCCCGGTAGGGCTTGTGCATGACCGCGGCCAGGACGTTCAGGCGTCCGCGGTGCGGCATGCCGACGATGATGTCCTTCACGCCCAGGGCGCCGCCGCGCTTGATGATCTGCTCCAGCGCCGGGACCATGGCTTCGCCGCCGTCCAGGCCGAAGCGCTTGGTGCCGGGGAAGCGCTTGTGGAGGAACTTCTCGAAGCCCTCGGTCTCGATCAGCTTCTTGAGGATGGCGACCTTGCCCTCCTTGGTGAAGGTGATCTCCTTGTCGCGGCCTTCGATGCGCTGCTGCAGCCAGGCCTTCTCGGCCGGGTCGGTGATGTGCATGTACTGCACGCCGACATTGCCGCAGTAGGTGCGGCGCAGGATCGACAGGATCTCGCGCACCGTGGCCGTCTCCAGGCCCAGCACGAAATCCAGGAAAATCGGCCGGTCGTAGTCGCTCTCGGCGAAGCCATAGGTGGCGGGATCCAGCTCGGTGGCGTCGCCGGCGGTCACCGCGATGCCCAACGGGTCCAGGTTCGCCTTCAGGTGGCCGCGCATGCGGTAGGCGCGGATCATCATGATGGCGCGCAGGGAATCCAGGGTGCGCGCGCGAACCTCGTCGGGGCTGGCCGCCGGCTGGGCGACCTGAATCTTGGCCTCCAGCTTGGCGTCCATGGCCGGCCACAGGCCGTCGATGGCCGACAGCCACTCGGGTCGGGGCTGGGAGATCGGGGGCGGGGTCCAGGCCGGCGGCGCGCTCGACTTGCGGATGGCGTCGGCGCCCTCCGAAAGCTGGGCGAAGAAGGCGCGCCACGACGGCTCGACGGAATTGGGGTCCTTCGCCCACCTCGCATAGAGGTCTTCGACGAAGGCCGCGTTGCCGCCATAGAGAAATGAAGTCTCGGCCAGAACCTCGTTCAGCCGTCCAGCGTCGTCCGCCATATTCTTCCTGCCTTTGGGCGCCGGGCCCGGGGAAGATCAGAGGGTCCGGGCGCAGCCCGCTAGATATGTATGACCTGAACCGAGTCCAGGCGAAGGTCCCGCCCAATCGACGCGGGCGGGCCTTCCAGCAACAAACTTGGGCAATTCCTGGTCAGCCCCTCCTCGGGTTTGGCCAGGTCCGCCCCGCAAGTCGTCAGGCGCCTTTCAGCACCTCCAGCAGCGTGACGCCCAGAGCCGCCGGCGACGGAGACACGCGGATGCCCGCGGATTCCATGGCGGCGATCTTGTCTTCGGCCCCACCCTTGCCGCCGGAGATGATCGCCCCGGCGTGGCCCATGCGGCGGCCCGGAGGCGCCGTACGGCCGGCAATGAAGCCCACCATAGGCTTCTTCACCTTTGAAGACTTGATGAATTCCGCCGCGTCCTCCTCGGCCGAGCCGCCGATTTCGCCGATCATGATGATCGACTCGGTGGCCGGATCGGCCAGGAACATCTCCAGGATGTCGATGAACTCGGTGCCCTTCACCGGGTCGCCGCCGATCCCGACCGCGGTGGTCTGGCCGAGGCCGACCTGGGAGGTCTGGAACACGGCTTCGTAGGTCAGGGTGCCGGAGCGCGAGACCACGCCGACCGAGCCCTTGCGGAAGATGTTGCCCGGCATGATGCCGATCTTGCACTCGTCCGGGGTCAGGACGCCCGGGCAGTTGGGACCGATGAGGCGGGACTTGGAGCCCGACAAGGCCCGCTTGACCTTGATCATGTCCTCCACCGGGATGCCCTCGGTGATGCAGACGATCAGGGGGATCTCGGCGTCGATGGCTTCCAGGATGGCGTCGGCCGCGAACGGCGGCGGGACGTACATCACCGAGGCGTCCACCTGACCGGCCGCGACGGCCTCGGCCACGGTGTCGTACACCGGCAGGCCCAGGTGCGTGCTGCCGCCCTTGCCCGGCGAGGTGCCCCCCACCATGCGGGTGCCGTAGGCGATCGCCTGTTCGGTGTGGAATGTGCCCTGGGCGCCGGTCACGCCCTGGCAGATCACGCGGGTGTCTTTGCCGATGAGAATGGACATTCGTCTCGCTTGCGGTCGGTTGGGGGCTGGCCGGCGGACCGGGGCCCTGAGAGGGGAGGAAGGCGGCGGGCCGTTACCTCTTGAGCGCCACCAGGTCGATCATCGCCAGGCCGTTACCCTTGTCGACAACGGACATTATCATGTAGCCCCCGCCGGCCAGGGCGGCGTTCTGGCCGCCGGCGGCGACAGCCGACACGGCCGCCCCATTGGGCGTGTAGTGAAAGGCGACGGCGCTCGAGCTCGAGGTCGCCGGGGCGATCGCCAGCCAGCTGCCGGCCAGCTTGGCCACGGCGGAGAAGTCGGCCTTGGCGGTCACGGTGCAGGTGGCGACCTTGATCACGTCGCCCGGCTTGCCGGCCGTGCCGCGGGTGACCGACAGCGCCATGGCCTCGGCGCCGGCCACCTTGTTGCGCGTCGCCTTGTCCGTGATGGTCACCCCGGCCATGGTGTCGGAGGTGAACGGCAGGGTCTTCCAGCCGGCCGCATCGGCCTTGTCGAGCGCCCCCTGATAGTCGCCCTGGGCTCCGCAGAAGTCGTGGAAGCTGGTGAAGGCGTCTTCGGCGGCGCCGGCGAAGGCCGGGCCGGACATGGCGGCCAGGGCCAGGACGGCCAGGCTGAAGGTCTTGAAATGCACTGTTCCTACCCTTTCACGGCCCGGACGATTTTCTCCGCCCCGTCAGCCAGATCGTTGGCGGCGATCACATTGAGGCCGCTCTCCGAGATGATCTTCTTGCCCAGTTCGACGTTGGTGCCTTCCAGGCGCACCACCAGCGGAACCTTCAGGCCGACTTCCTTCACCGCCTCGACCACGCCCTCGGCGATGATGTCGCAGCGCATGATGCCGCCGAAAATGTTGACCAGGATGCCCTTCACGTTCGGGTCGGCGGTGATGATCTTGAAGGCCGCTGTGACCTTCTCCTTCGAGGCGCCGCCGCCCACATCCAGGAAGTTCGCCGGCTCGGCGCCATAGAGCTTGATGATGTCCATGGTCGCCATGGCCAGGCCGGCGCCGTTGACCATGCAGCCGATCTCTCCGTCGAGGGCGATGTAGGAGAGGTCGTGCTTGGACGCCTCGATCTCCTTGGCGTCCTCTTCGCTCTCGTCGCGCAGGGCCTGCACGTCCTTGTGGCGGTAGAGGGCGTTGTCGTCGAACGACACCTTGGCGTCGAGCAGCTTGAGGGCGCCGTCGCCGGTGATGATGAGCGGATTGACCTCCAGCAGGGCCATGTCCTTTTCGACGAAGGCCTTGTAGAGCGCCGGCAGCAGGGTGCGCGCCTGCTTGGCCGCCTCGCCGCTGAGGTTCAGCGCCTTGGCCAGGGTCAGGGCGTGGTGCGGCCAGGGACCGGTGGCCGGGTCGATGGAGAAGGTGTGGATCTTCTCGGGCGTGGAATGGGCCACTTCCTCGATGTCCATGCCGCCCTCGGTGGAGGCGACCACCGCCACGCGGCTGGTCTCGCGGTCCACCAGCAGGGACAGGTACAGTTCCTTGGCGATCGAGGCGCCTTCCTCGATGTAGAGCCGCTGCACCAGCTTGCCCTTGGGTCCGGTCTGGTGGGTCACCAGGGTCATGCCCAGCATGCGGGTGGCCTCGGCGCGGACCTCATCCAGCGACTTGCAGACCTTGACCCCGCCGCCCTTGCCGCGGCCGCCGGCGTGGATCTGCGCCTTCACCACCCAGACCGGGCCGCCCAGCTTCTCGGCCGCCGCCACCGCCTCATCGACGCTGAACGCGGGATAGCCGCGCGGGACGGGGACGCCGTATTCGGCGAGGACGGCCTTGGCTTGGTGTTCGTGGATGTTCATAAAAGGTCCGATCGCTGGGGCGCGGGATAAGTCGCGGCCTTCATAGCAGGGCGCGCGCCCTGGGCAACCGGTGACGGCGCGTGAGCTAGCCTGCGCCCATCGCCGCCGTCGCCCGCCGCTCCAGCTTGCCCCAACCGACGCGGTAGCCGCGGATGGCCGTGACCACCGACTTGACCACCACATAGTACATCAGCTGGCGATAGCCGAACCGCTGCACCGGCAGCCAGACCAGGTCCTTCCAGGGCGCGCGCCGCTCCAGCGCCATGCCCAGCGCACCGGCCGACAGGTCCAGGAAGATGAAGGCGGCCCAGTAGAACACCGAGCGGAAGAAATCGTCCGGCGACCATTCCACCGGGTGGTAGGCGCGCCCGTAGATGGCCCAGATCAGGCTGGACACGATGGCCAGGTCCACCAGGGGCGCGGCCACGGTCAGGAAGATCTGGAACAGCCAGATCTGCGGCAGGGCCACGAATCCCAGCACCGGCTGCTTGGGATTGAACAGCCCGGCGCGATGCTTCCACAGGCACTGCAGGGTGCCGAACGACCAGCGGAAGCGTTGCTTGAGCAAGCCCGAGACGGTGTCCGGCGCCTCGGTGTAGGCGCGCGCCTCACTGTCGAACTCCACGCGCCAGCCGTGACGCTGGCAGGCCAGGGTCAGGTCCTGGTCCTCGGCCAGGGTGTCGGCCGGATAGCCGCCCAGCTCGTCCAGCGTCGTGCGCCGCCAGGCGCCCACGGCCCCCGGCACCACGGTCACCGCGCCAAGAGCCGCCAGGGCCCGCCGCTCCAGGTTCTGGGCGGTGATGTACTCCAGCGCCTGCCAGCGGGTGACGACGTTGAGGCGGTTGCCGACGATGGCGTTGCCGGCCACCGCGCCAACCTTGGGATCGACGAACCAGCGCGCCAGGCGTCCGATGGTTTCCGGCGCGAACAGGGTGTCGGCGTCCAGGGCCACGACGATGTCGCCCTTGGTTTCCTTGAGGCCGCGGTTCAGCGCCCGCGCCTTGCCGCCGTTCTCGAAGGTCAGGAGCCGCACGCGCGGCTCGTCCTTGTAGGCCTCGGCGACCACCCGCGAGGTGCCGTCCGACGAGCCGTCGTCCAGCACCAGCACCTCGATGTTCTTCCATTCCGAGGCCAGGATCCGCGCCACCGAGGACACGATCACCCGCTCCTCGTTGAAGCAGGGGATCAGTACGCTGACCAGCGGGCCGCTGGCGGGATCGAGCATCTTGGGCTCTCGGCCGGGCGCGAGCGCGCGATGCCACAGGGCCAGCACCGCCATGAACGCCAGGCGCAGCAGGCCCAGCACGATGGCGACGATGAACAGCGCCTGCATGCCCATGCTGATGTAGCGGAAGATGCCGAAGCCCAGGCGGTCCAGCAGCAGCTCCACCGAACTGCGCGACGTGGGCGGCAGGGCCTGGGCGCGGGTCATGCCGGCCAGCTCGTCGATGGTCACGAACTTGTAGCCCTTGGCCTGCAACTGGTCGATCAGGCCGGGCAGGGCCTCGACGGTGCGGCTGCGGTCGCCGCCGGCGTCGTGCAGCAGGATCACCTGGCCGGCGTGCGGACCGGTGTCGGCGGCGCGATCGATGGTGCGCTGGATGATCAGGTTGGCGTCGGGCTTTTGCCAGTCGTCCGGGTCGATGCGCAGGCCGACGCTCATGTAGCCCAGCTTCTGGGCCAGCAGCAGGGGCGCCACCTCATTGGGCGTCGAAGGCTCCGCGTCCCCGAAGAACGGCGGGCGGAAGAACCGGATCGAGCGGCCGGTCAGCACCTCGAACAGGCGCTGGGTGGTGTTGAGCTCCAGGTCGGTCTGGCCGACCGGGGTTTCGCCGATGTTCGGGTGGGTCCAGGTGTGACTGCCGACCATGTGGCCCTCGTCCACTTCGCGCTGAACGAGGCCGGGGGAGGCCTGCATGTTCTGGCCGATGACGAAGAAGGTCGCCTTGACGTGCTTGGCCTTCAGGATGTCGAGGATCTTGGGCGTCCAGCGCCCGTCCGGCCCGTCGTCGAAGGTCAGCGCCAGCCAGCCGGGATGGGCCCCGTAGCGCTGGATCACATAGCTGGTCGGCATCACCTTGTAGGTTTCACCGGAGATCAAGCCGGTGTCCGGATCGATCTCGATGGTCCGCGTGCCGCCGGTGGGTGTCGAGGCCACATGCAGCACCTCGCCGGTGCCGTCGAAGTCGACGCTGGTCGAGGGATCGACCGTCTCCAGGCCCAGAGGCTTGAGGCTGCCGTACGGCTGGCGGAAGAACTTCCACACCGCCGGGTCCTCGGCCCCCATGCGCCACAAGGCGTAGCCGCGCGGGCGATAGTCGTCGGCCACCTTGATCTGGTTGAAGGTCGAGGTGGCGTCCAGGAACCAGACGATGTGCTTGCGGCCGTCGTCGCCCAGATAGGCGTAGGTCGGATTGAGGGCGTTGTCGTCCAGCTGCACGTCGGCGCCGGCGTCGTGCGCAGCCTGGGTGGCGTCGTAGAACACCACGGTGTCGGCCCGCGCCGGACCCTTGTCGTCCTTGAGCGTCCAGTCGTAGCCATAGTCGCCCAGGGCCACGATGGTCCGGGCCGGATCCAGCTTGGCCATGTCGGTCTTGAGGATGCCCTCGAACCAGTCCTGGGAAGCGGCCGGGCCGGGAGTCCCGTTGGCCCAGTGCTCGTCGTAGGCCATCAGCACCACGGTGTCGGCCACCGACTGGAATTTCCTGAGGTCCCAGGTGGTGTCGGCCACCGGCACGGACACCCAGACTTCCCGGCCCAGTGGCTTCAGCGCCGCGCGCGCCTCGGCCAGCAGTTCGGGATAGTGGACCAGCGACGGGTAGGACATGTTCTCCAGGTCGAAGACATAGCCCGCATAGCCCTTGGTCTTGGCCAGCGTGACCAGGTTCTGGACCAGGGCCGTCCGCGCCGCCGGATTGTTCAGCAGGGCCGTGGCCACCGGCCCGTCCGACAGGCCGTCATGGGCGTTGTGGACCATGGGCAGGATGGGCGGCGGGTTCTTGGCCCTGGCGATCAGGGCGTCGGCCTGGGGATCGGAGGTCACCGTCACCAGCCCGGACGAGCCATTGAGGCCGATCCACTGCGGCGAGATCACATCCAGCTCGTCGATGTGCTTGGCCAGGGAGACGCGTGAGCTCTCGTCCCACGAGACATAGAAGCCCACCGAAAGCGGCCGCACCGGACCGCCCGTCGCCGCCGCCTTGGGCCGCTTGGGCACCTTGCGCCAGGCCGGCTCGCGCACCACCCGCTTGGCGTTTTCCACGTGCATGGCCTGCAGGACGCGCGGGTCCTTCATGGTCAGGCTCGGCAGCCGCGGCGCGAAGGCCAGGGTGGCGAAGAAGGCGGCCACGATCAGGGCCAGCAGGGAGATCAGGACCCCGACCCCGAAGTTGGCGCGTTTCGCGCGCCGTCCCGTCGGATCGTGAAATACGAAGTCTTCCATGGTCGGCCCTGTACGAGTCGCCCTCGCGGACGCCTCCTTGAACCGCGGAACATGGCGGAAGGGCGGCGCGATGCAAGGGGCGCGACGATCCGCCCTGCCGACGCCCGCGGCCGGCGCCCGACTCTGGCCCGGCGTCCCGGGGCGCCCTAGATACGGACGACGCGCCTCCGCCCAATCGCGAGCCCCCTTGGCCGACCCGACGCCCCAGCCCAGTCCGCCCCCGTCCAGGTCGCCCCAGCAGTGGGACCGCGGCGGGCTCTTGGCCGTCTGGCTGCAGATTGCCGGCGTCTGCGCCCTGATCGGCGTGGTGATGACCGTTTCCGGCGCCTTCGGCTCCGACCGTCTGCACGTGGTTCCGCGCTTCCTGTTCTGGATGATGCAGATGACCGTGGGCGCCTCGGTGGGCGTGCTGGTGACCCGCTTCGTGATCCCCGACGCCTGGTTCCGGGTCGGCGGCTACCGGGGCTATTGGGTCGCACTGCCCATAGCGCTCGGGACCGCCCTGCCGATGAGCGTCCTGGTGGCGGCGATGGAATCCCTGGCGCGCCGTCAGGCCTTTCGCCTGGGCCTGGTGGCGGATGTCTTCCCCACCACCCTGGTCACCTCGCTGGCGATCACCGCCCTGGCTCTGATCATCCGTCGGCGCGGGCCCACGCACACCCACGCCGCGCCGGCGGGCGCCCCCGCGCCCAAGTTCCTCGGCCGCCTGCCCGACAAGCTGAAGGGCGCCGAGGTCTGGGCGGTCGAAGCCCAGGACCACTACCTGCGCCTGCACACCTCGGCCGGACAGGACCTGATCCTGATGCGCCTCTCCGACGCCATCGCCGAACTGGAAGGGATCGAAGGCGCTCAGACCCATCGGTCCTGGTGGGTGGCCAGGGCGGCGGTGACCGAGACCGAGCGCGCCGAGGGACGGGCGATCCTGACGCTGAAGGACGGCTCGAAGATTCCGGTCAGCCGCAGCTACGCCAGGCTGCTGCGCGAGGAAGGCTGGCTCTAGGCGGCGGCCAGTTCCGGTCGCCGCCGCCTGGCCAACAGCAGTTCCGCCACAGCCAGGTTCGGGACCCAGCACAGGAACGAGATGGCCGGATAGGCCAGGGCCATGTCCAGGCCCAGCGCGCCGGCCAGGGGCAGTTGCAGGCGCAGGGTCACGGCGGCGAAGGTCAGGGCGAAGCTGCGGATCATCCAGCGCTGGTGCGCCGCATAGGCGTGGGCGCGAGCCAGCCGCCAGGCCCGCCAGGTGACGCCCGCCCAGGCCAGGGCCAGCAGGCCGAAGCCGGCGCTGGCGACCGGGCCCGCGGTGGTCCCGAAGGCCAGGGCCAGTCCTCCCGCGGCGCCGCCCAGACAGCAGGCGACATAGAGCGTTCCGTTCCACCGGTGCAGCCGGGGCCAACGGGTCCTCAGCCCACCCAGGAACTGCCAGGGGCCCAGCAACAGCGCCGTGGCCGCGAGGCCCGCGTGAAGCGTGAGCGCGCCCATCCGCGCCGCACGGTTGGCGAGGATCGCCGGTCCGCCGCCGGGGGCGCCGGGAACCAGATAGCGGTAGGACATCAGGGCGATGAGGATGGCCGACGCGGTCATCACCACCAGCCACGCTCTACGCCATCCTTGCGCCGTCGCCCCTTGCGCCATCGCCGTCGTCTCCCGTCCGGCGGCGAGTATAGTCGGGGCGCCTCAGCCTCCCAGTGACATCGCGTTCATGCCACGCGCAGGGCGGCCTGCGCGAAGGGCAGGCCGGAGCGGCGCGCACGCCAGTCTTCCCGGGTCTGGAACCAGATGTCGACCAGGTGGTCCTGGTACGGCGCCGGCAGGGGTTCGGAGCGCACGACGGCCGAGCCCAGCCGCTCGGCCACGCGGCGCGACGCCAGGTTTTCGCTCTCGATGGAGTGGATCACCTCGGTCCAGCCCAGGTGGCCAAAGGCCCAGTCGATGGAAGCGACCGCGCCCTCCATGGCGTAGCCCTTGCCCCAGGCGTCCCGCGACAGGCCCCAGCCGACCTCGGTCCCCGGCCAGCCCTCGGGTTGCCAGGGTCCCAGCCGCCCGACCCAGCGGCCGGTGGCCTTCTCGATCACCGAGAACATCGAATAGCCCTGCACCGACCAGGCCCCGGCCACCTGCAGCATGCCCCGCCAGGCCACCGACCGGGCCTGGACGCCGCCGAGGTACCGCGTCACGTCCTCGTCGGCCATGAAGGCCGCCCAGGCCTCGAAATCCGCCGCCGCCGTCGGGCGAAGGATCAGCCGCTCGGTCTCGAGCGTCGGGCCCGGGGCGGTGAAGACCAAGGGGTTCAGGCCAGGGTCTTGTCGATCTCCTTGCAGGCCGCGATCAGGCCCTGCACGGAGTCCACCGACTTGGCGAACATCGCCTTTTCTTCGTCGTTGATCGGGAATTCGATGATGCGCTCGGCGCCGCCGGCGCCGATCACCACCGGCACGCCCACATAGAGGTCCTTCAGGCCGTACTGGCCGTTCAGGTAGGCCGCGCAGGGCAGGACGCGCTTCTGGTCCTTCAGGTAGCTCTTGGCCATGGCGATGGCGCTTTCGGCCGGAGCGTAGAAGGCCGAGCCGGTCTTCAGCAGGGCGACGATCTCGCCGCCGCCGCCGCGGGTGCGCTTGACGATGGCGTCCAGCTCGTCCTGGCTGATGGCGCCCTGCTTGACCAATTCCGGAAGCGGCAGGCCGCCCACCGTCGAGTGGCGCACCATCGGCACCATGTCGTCGCCGTGGCCGCCCAGGGTCCAGGCGTGGATGTCCTGCACCGACACGCCCAGGCGCTCGGCCAGGAAGAAGCGGAAGCGGGCCGAGTCCAGCACGCCGGCCATGCCGATGACCTTCTCGTGCGGCAGCCCCGAGAACTCGCGCAGGGCCCAGACCATGGCGTCCAGCGGATTGGTGATGCAGATGACGAAGGCGTTCGGGGCGTGCGTCTTGATGCCCTCGCCGACGGCCTTCATGACCTTCAGGTTGATGCCCAGCAGATCGTCGCGGCTCATGCCCGGCTTGCGCGGCACGCCGGCGGTGACGATGCAGACGTCGGCGCCGGCGATGTCGGCGTAGTCGCTGGTCCCCTTCAGCAGGCTGTCCTTGCCGAACACCGGCGTGGCTTCGTTCAGATCCAGGGCCTTGCCCTGCGGCACGCCGTCGACGATGTCGAACAGGACCACATCGCCCAGCTCCTCGCGGGCGGCGATGTGGGCCAGGGTGCCGCCGATCATGCCGGCGCCGATGAGGGCGATCTTCGCGCGAGCCATTGCGTGTCGTCTCCGAGAGTGTGCGGTGCAAAATTCGGGGGCGGTCTAGACCGGCAAAGCGCCCCCTGCAAGGCTCGGCCATGTTCCGACCCGACCCCGCCTTCGCCGCCGGTTCGCAAGCCCTTGCCGAACTTGGCCTTTGTCACGTCCGGCTGCAGGACGACGCGCGCTGGCCCTGGCTGATCCTGATCCCCCGCGTGGAGGGCGTCCGCGAGCTGGAGGACCTTCCTCCCGCCGATCGCGCGCGGCTGGCCGAGGAGGCGGTGACGGCCGGGCGGGCGGTCCGCGCCCTGGGCCAGGCGACCGGGTTCGCGGTGGCCAAGCTCAACATCGCCAGCCTGGGCAATCTCACGCCCCAGCTTCATGTGCACGTGGTGGGCCGCCGCCCCGGCGACGCCGCCTGGCCGGGACCGGTGTGGGGTGTCGCCGCCGCCGTGCCCCTCGCGGCGGACAAGCTGGCCTCGGCGCGGGCGGCCGCCCTGGCGGCGCTGGGCGCCTGATCCTACTGGATCGCCTTTCCGAAGTGCTCCACCACCAGGCCGGCGAAGGCCTGGCCGAACCAGGGCACCGTCAGGATCAGGGCCGAGGCGCCCAGCCGCACCAGGATCGTCTGGTCGAACGGCCACTCCGGCGCGGCCGCGATACGCGCCTCATAGGCCAGCAGGGACTGCAGCTTGGCCGGGGCGGCCGGGTCGTCGTGCAGCCGGCTCTTCAACGCCGTGATGTCCGTGCGCAGGCCGTCCAGGGCCGCCGCCTTGGCCTCGCGGATGCGGTGGTGCACCAGGCTCAGGGTTCGGGCGAAGACCAGCAGGCCGATGCCGGCGCAGCTCAGCAGAAGACCGACGGTGTAGAGCGTCAGCTCGCCGCCCACGAACAGCAGGCACGTCGCCGCGCTGACCGTGAACCAGATCAGCGAGGTGCGCGCCGCCGCCCGTCCCCAGGGATAGAGTTCGTCCACGCGCAGCAGGTCGATCTTCAGGGTGCGGACCACCGTGCTGGCGTGGCGCGAGCCCATGCGGGTCAGCTCGACGCCCCGGAAGAAGAGCACGCTCAGCAGGGCCGAGATCAGGGTGAACCACAGGTAGGTGGCGGCGCCGCCGCCGCGGGGCAGGTAGAGCAGGCTGATGACCAGGCTGGCGACGACGCCGAGGGCGGTCATCAGCCAAAGGCGCTTCACCGGCGCGCCTTGCGGCGACCAGGTCTGTCCCGGCCCCAGGGCGCGCGCCATGGCCGGACGCTCCTCGACCTCCTTCAGATAGGACCAGCGCTGGAGCCCGAGGATGGCGCAGACGATGAAGGTCAGGACGAGGGCGATCTGGGTCTCGCGGCCCAGGGCCGGGCCGGCGGCCGTGCGGATCATGAGCGCGCGGCCATCCAAAACGGCGGCCGCGGCGTAGGCTCCGGCCAGGACCAGGTAGATGAGCGCCGTGGTCAGCCAGACATTGAGCGGCGACAGGGCGAAGAGGCGCTGTTCGGCATAGCGTTCGCCGCCGACATTGCGCCCCGCCGCCGGAGAAGTCTGCTCGGTCGTCCCGGCCATCCGGACCCCGCCGCCAAGAACGCGCGTCCCTGGCTGTGACGCGCGACCCTACAGTCGGCGGTTCCGGTGCGGTTTGTCGAGACCGCCGAAACCGGCGTCCGCTAGTTGCGGGACGCCTTGCGCTGCTCGCGCTTGGCGCGGGCGTCGGCCTTGAGCATGGCCTTGCGGTCCTTGCGCTCCTGGCGCTTGGCCTCGAGCTGGGCGGCCTCGTCGTTGGCCAGGGCGTCGCGGCGAGCGGCCTCGGCTTCCTCGGCGGCGCGGCGGGCGGCCGCCTTCGCCTCGGCGCGTTCGGCGCGGACGCGCTCGAGTTCGGCCAGGCGCAAGGCCTCGCGCTGCTCGAACATGGGATCGGGGATGGCCGGCTTGGGCTTGAACTTGGCCAGCAGGGCCTTCTTGGCCTCGGCCGAGGTCTTCATGCGGTCGGAGAAGGTGGCGCCTTTGAAAGTAGCGTTCATGGGTCTTTCAGTGTGCAGACCGGCGGGAGGTCGGCCGGCGTGCCGAGTTGCAGAGGGCGCACGAGGGCGCTGGGGCTGAGGAGCGCGGGGGACTACGGACTTGAAGCCGCGACCGCCCGGCCATGGTCCGCAGGCGCCAGCACGAACAGGCGTGCCGACAGCGGCGGGACGGGCGGGCGATAGCATGGCCAGAGGCTGCGGGCGAGGCTTTTCGGGCCCGTGAGCCGCGGCTCTTCAGCCTAGTTGCGGCGAAGGCTCACCTTCTGCACGGCGCCGGCCTCGGTCATTTCGCCGTCCCAGGCGCCGCTGGCCTGGCCTTCGAGGCGTATGGCGGTCGCCGCGGCGCCGGCGCGGGGGGTGAAGTCGAGGGTCAGGTTGAGGCCGGCGTGGTCGAGCCTGTCGACCACGCCCAGGTCGTCGCTGCCCCGGGCGCGGCGCGGGTCGCGCCAGGCGCCTTCGAGGACGCCCCGACCACCGGCGGGATCCACGAAGATGAAGATGTAGAGCGGCCGCCCGGACCGGTCATACAGCGTCCACCGGCCGTCCAGCGGCCCTTGCAGCCCCTGAGCCGCGGCCACCGACTGGCGGATGCGGTTCTCGAACGCCAGGTCGGTCTCGGAAGGCGGTCCGTCGGGCGAGACCCCGGTCTGGTCCACCAGCGGCTGCGGCCTGGCGGGCGTGGCCGGGGCGGCGCCGGGCGGCGGCATGGCCGGGGGCGGGCCCGCGGGCGGCAAAGGGTTTGAGGCTTCGGCGGATCGCGGCGGCGGAGGCCCGCGTCCCAGCAGGGCGCCGATGCCGTCCGACTCGTCCTGGGCCAGGGCCGGCGCCGCCGCCAGGGCCAGGAGCAGAAGGATCACCGGCGAGCGCATCGCCCCCTCACGCCGTCCCAAGGCCAGACTCGACTCCGGACTCGGCGCCGGCGATGGCGTCGGCCACGGCCACCAGCTTGCGGGCCTGGTCGCGGTGCAGAAGCTCCGCCAGCTTGCCCTCGACCCTCAACGCCCCGCGCCCGGCGTTGGCCGGATCGTCGAAGGCGGCGATCACCGCCCGGGCCCAGGCCACGTCGGCCGCCGGCGGCGTGAACACCCGGTTGGTGATCTCCAGGTGGGTGGGGTGGATCAGGCTCTTGCCGTCGAAGCCGAAATCGACGCCCTGGCGGCACACGGCCTCCAAGGCGGCCAGGTCCTCGATCTCGTTGTGCACCCCGTCCAGGATGATCAGGCCATGGGCGCGCGCGGCCATCACCGACAGCGACAGGGCGGCCAGGAACGGAGCGCGGTCCGCGACCTGCCGCGCGCCCATCTCCTTGGCCAGGTCGTTGACCCCCATGCAGAACCCCGACAGCCGCGACGACGCCGCGCAGGCCGCGATGGCCTCCAGGCTGAAGATCGCCTTGCCGGTCTCGATCATGGTCCACAGGCGGGTGCGCGCCGGCGCGGCCGCCAGAGCCGCGTCATAGGCGGCCACGTCCGCCGGCCCGTCGATCTTGGGAACCAGGACGGCGTCCGGCCCGGCCTCGGCGATCGCGGCCAGGTCCTCGGCGCCCCAGGGCGTCGACAGGGCGTTGACCCGCACCACCACCTCGCGCCGGCCGAACCCCCCGGCGCGCACCGCCGCGGCGGCGGCCTGGCGGGCCTCGGGCTTGGCGTCCGGCGCGACCGCGTCCTCGAGATCCAGGATCACCACGTCGCACGGCAAGCTGCGCGCCTTCTCCACCGCGCGGGCGTTGGAGGCGGGCATATAGAGGGCGCTTCGGCGCGGCCGGGCGGGGCTGGTCATGGGGACTCTGATCGGGCTGGCGAAGGACCAGTGTAAAGCCTTAATCTGTCGGCATGACCACCCGTTACGACGCGGACGCACGCAATGTTCTGGGCGGGGAGCTCAAGCCCTGCTCGATGGACCCCGTCACAGGGTTCTTCCGCAACGGCTGCTGCGAGACTGGGCCGCACGATGTCGGCCTGCACACCGTCTGCGCGGTGATGACCGAGGACTTCCTGGTCTTCTCCAAGAGCGTCGGCAACGACCTGTCCACGCCACGGCCGGACCTGGGGTTCGCGGGCCTCAAGGCGGGCGACCGCTGGTGCCTGTGCGCCCCGCGCTGGAAGGAGGCCCTGGACGCCGGCGTCGCCCCGCCGGTGGTGCTGCAGGCCACCCACGAAGAGACCCTGGCGATCACGCCCCTGGGCGTGCTCAAGGACTACGCGGCGCCGGTGGACTAGGCGCCCCGCCGGCCGCCCCTGGGGCGGCGCTGAAGTCCCTTCCGCGCTCGCGGCGCGGCCGCTACCTTGGCGTGTGGGTGGGGCTGGGCGTCGGGGCATCAGGTGATCGTCGGTTCGATTTGGTCGGTCCTCGGGCTGGCCGCCACGCGTGACGCCAGCGCCATCCGCCGGGCCTACGCCGCCAGGCTCAAGGTGGTGAATCCGGAGGACGACGCCGAGGGGTTCCAGAAACTCCGCGCCGCCTATGAGCAGGCCATGGCCCTGGCCAGGGCCAAGGTCCCCTTGGCGGCCGACGGCGACGACGCGGAAGACGAGCGCCCGGAGCCGGTCCTTGAGCCTTCGGTCTTCGAAGAGCGGCTGCCCGAGCCGCCGAGGGCCGCGCCGCCCGAACCGGAACCGCCCCGCCCCGCGCCGCCTGAACAGCCGGGGGGCGACTACGACCGCCTCTGGAGCCGACTGGAGAGCCTGGTTTCGGCCGGAGAGACGCCGCCGGAGTTCGAGCTGGCCGATGCGCTCGAGGCGCTCCTTCGCCATCGCCGGCTGGAAGACGTCGGCGAGCACATGAGCGCCGAGTCGCGGCTGGCCCACCTGATCGCCCGCGGCTTTCCCCGCACGGACCCTTTGATCCAGCCCGCGGCGGAGCGCTTCGGCTGGGTGGAGGCGGCCCAGGAACGCTATCCCAATCCCACCGTCGTCCGCGTGGTGCGCCGCGGCGTCGAGGCCCAGCATCTGAAGGCCCTCGCCGCCCTGGAGGCCCTGGCGCGCCAGCCGACCCCGCCTCTGACCTTCGAGCTGGACCGCGCGCTGAACGACGTCACCACCACGGCGCTGAACGATCCGGAGATATTCCGCCACACCGAGGCCGAGCTGGTCCGGATGATCCTGGCCTATGCGCCGCGCCTGGACGACCTGATCGCGACCATCGCCGGACGGCTGTCCTGGGATCGGCGCGGTTACGACGACGTGGTGGGGCCGGTCCTGCGGCGGCGCGACACCATCGCCGCGCGTCGTCGGCTCGAGGCCAGGAGCCATGAACTGCACGAGGCGTGGGAGCTGATCCATCGCCCGCCCTCGGCCTTCGAGCCTCTGCGCCAGCTGGTGGCGCCCCGGCGACACGGACGAATTCGCAAGCTGATGGCCAGCCTGCAGTCGAGCTATCCGGACATCTGGGCGACCCTCCCGCGCGACGCCACCGCGGCCTGGGGCCGCTATTTCCGGGTGGCGATCCTCAATCCGTTCGCTGTGGGGGTGCTGGTGGTCCTGGCCCTGCTGGTGACCACCTGCCAGATGGGGCTGGCTCGGCAGCGGGCCGCCGACGTCGCACGGTACTATCCGGCCGAGGCGCTGAAGGCCGGGATGAACGGTACGGTGACCCTGCGCTGCCGCGCCTACGACGAGAGCACGCTGCACGACTGCAAGGTGATCGCGGAAGATCCGTTGAACCACGGCTTCGGCCAGGCGGCCTTGCGGATCAGTCACGACGGCCGGTTGCGGGCCGAGGCCGGCGACGCGGATCAGGCCTGGGCCCTGTACGACGCCCGCGTCCTGTTCACCAGCAGTCCGGGCGGCAGGCGGGCCGGCATCATCCTGGACTACGGCCGGCGCGCAGACCGGGACCAGGCCTTGCAGGCGCCGCCCGACGTCTCGCCCGGCTTCGTCGAGGTCTCCGGAACGGTCACCTTGCGCTGCCTGCGCGGCGGCGGCGACAAGCTCAGCCAGTGTTCGGCGGTGGCTGAGGATCCAGCCGGCCAGGGACTTGGCGACTATGCGGTGATATACGCCGAGGACGGTGTCATCAAGCCGCCGCCCGCGCTGCGGCCCGACGCCCAGGGCTGGATTCAGTTTCAGGCCCCGGTGAGGATCGAAAAGGCCGCGACGCCGACGACGCTCGCACCGCGGGCCACCGTTGCGCCCCAGCTCGCCGAGCGCAGCGGCAGCGCCATCCTGGAGTGCCGGCGCACGCCGAACGACCACCTGTCGGCGTGCCATGCGCTCTGGGAGTCGCCGCGCGGCCAGGGCGTCGGCGCCCAGGCGGCGGCGCAGTCGGAGCAGGGCCGCATCCACGTCCTCAGCCCGCCCCCCGCCAGGCCCCAGATCGTCCGGTTCAACGTGCGCCTGGGACCGCACCCGCCGCCGATCCCGCTGGACGCCCTGGGCAGGCTGGACGACCCCGGCCCGCAGCAGGTGGATGCGCCGCGCCTGCGAGCACCGCCGGTGGTGGAGCTGAAGCCGATCGAACCTGGCAAGCCCTTCGACGGCCCGTCGCCGTCGACGACCGGCCCCGACCAGGTCCCGCAATGGGTGCGCGACGCTCGCAAGGCCGAAGGGGGCGCCGACAAGCCCTAGCCAGCCCTTTCTAGCCCAGGGGGTAGAGCGCTTCTTCGCGGTAGGTGGAGCCGTCGCTGGTCTGCCAGCTCGAATACAGACCGAAGCCCATCACCCTGAAGCTCGGCGACTTCAGAAGGTTGTGGCTCTGGATCCAGGCCGCCACCTTGGCCGGGTCCGGACGGCGCAGATAGGCCAGGGTGACATGGGGTTTGTAGGCGCGGGTGTCCGCCGCCAGCCCCGCCCGGCGGGCGGCGGTCTCGCAGCGGGCGGCCAGGTGGCGAAGCTCGGCGCTGTCCTCGACCCCGGCCCAGACAGCGTGGATGTCCTGGCCCTCGCCGAAGGCCCCGACGCCGGCCAGGGTCAGGTCGAAGGGCCGGCCGCCGATCACCGACAGCTCCGTCTCGAAGTCGTCGGCCTTGTTCTCGGGCAGGTCGCCGGCGAAGCGCAGGGTGATGTGGAAGGCGTCCAGGGGCCGCCAGCGGGCGCCATCGAGGCCGGTCTGATGTCGGATCAGGCCCTCGCCGATGTGCTCGGGCACGGCGATGGCGGCGAACAGGCGGATCACGCGCGCGCCTTGAGCGCCCGCGCCACCACCGGCGCCAGGCGGCCGGCGATGATCTCCACCCCCTGGGCGTTGGGGTGGATGCCGTCGCGCTGGTTCAGGTTGATGATCTGGCCCACGCCGTCGAGCAGGTTCGGATAGAGGGGCACACGCTCCTGGCGGGCCACGGACGCGAACACAGCATCGAAGTCGCGGGCGTAGCCGCGGCCGATGGCGGCCGGCGCCTGCATCCCCGCCAGCAGCACCCCGATGCGGCGCGCCTTCAGACGCTTGACGATGCGGTCGAGATTGGCCTGGGTGGTTTTCGGATCCAGCCCCTGCAGCAGGTCGTTGCCGCCGAGCGCCACGACGCACAGGTCGGTGTCCGCCTGGACCGAGAAATCCACCCGCGCCAGGCCGGCCGCCGAGGTGTCGCCGCTGACCCCGGCGCCGCGCACCCGCGCCGGCGCGCCGGCCTTGGCCAGGGCCGCCTCGAGCCGCGCCGGCAGGGCCTGGGCGGCGGGCAGCCCCAGGCCCGCGGTGATGGAATCCCCCAGGATGGTGACGATGCGCGCGCCCTTGGCCAGGCCAGGGCCGGCCACGCCCACGGCGCCCGCCGCGAGGCTGGCGACGAGCCATCCTCGCCGGGTTAAGAAAAGGTCAGGTGTAGTCGCCATGTCGGAGCCCTATTTAGTTCGGGTTCGCCGTCCCACAATGTGAATTCCCCTTCACGGAAAAGAGGTCCGATGTTTGACGCCGCAGCGCCCGACGCGCCGCTCGCCCTGGAGGCGGTGACCCTGACCCTGCCGTCGGCCGCCGGGCCGGTGGAAATCCTCAAGGGCGTCGACTTCGTGGTGGTTCCCGGCGAGCGGGTGGCGGTGGTCGGACCGTCGGGGTCGGGCAAGTCGTCGCTGATCGCCGTGGCGGCGGGCCTGGAGCGGCCCACCAGCGGCCATGTGCGCCTGCTGGGCGCGGACCTGGCCCGGCTGGACGAGGACGGCCGCGCGCGCCTTCGCCGCGGCAAGGTCTCGCTGGTCTTCCAGTCGTTCCACCTGCTGCCCAACATGACCGCCGAGGAAAATGTCGCCGCGCCCCTGGAGATCGCCGGCGAGCCCGGAGCCGCCAAGACCGCCCGAGACTGGCTGGACCGGGTCGGCCTGTCCGGGCGCCTGACCCACTATCCGCACCAGCTTTCGGGCGGCGAGCAGCAGCGCGTCGCCCTGGCCCGCGCCCTGGCGGCCCACCCGACCCTGCTGTTCGCCGACGAGCCCACCGGCAACCTCGACGGCCACAACGCCGCGTCCGTGGCCGACATGATGTTCGCCCTGGTCGCGGAGACCTCCGCCGCCCTGGTGCTGGTCACCCACGACGAGGCCCTGGCCGCCCGCGCCGACCGCACCGTGCGGATGCTGGACGGGCGGATGCTGGACGGCCGAAGCCTGGATGGGCGAATCCTGGATGGGGCGGCGCGCGCCTGATGCCCCGCTTCCTGCGCTTCGCCCTGAGGGAAATGCGCGCCGGCGTGAGGGGATTTCGGGTCTTCCTGGCCTGCCTCGCCCTGGGCGTCGCCGCCATCGCCGCGGCGGGCTCCACCGCCGAGGCGTTCCGCCAGGGGCTGGCCTCCCAGGCCCGGGAGATCCTGGGCGGCGACATCGCCGTGACGCTGGAGCAGCGCCGCTTCACCCCCGCCGAGCGGGCCGCCTTCCAGGCCCAGGGCGCCACTTCCTACGCCGTCGCCTCCCGCGCCATGGCCCAGACCGCCGCCGGCGACCGGCGGCTGGTGGAGCTGCGCGGGGTGGAGGGGTCCTATCCCCTGGCGGGGACGGTCACCCTGACGCCGGCCATGCCTCTGAGCCAGGCCTTCGCCGTCCGCGACGGCGTGCAGGGGGCGGCGGTGGAGCAGGCCTTGCTGGATCGCCTGCATCTGAAGCTCGGCGAGACCTTCCAGGTCGGCAATGTGCCCATGGTGGCCCGCGCGGTGCTCACCGCCGAGCCAGACCGGCTGTCACGGGGATTCGCGCTGGGGCCCCGGGTCCTGACCACCCTGTCGGCGGTGGACAAGGGCGGCTTCCTGGCTCCCGGCCTGCCCTTCGGCGAGACCGTGCGCATCGCCATTCCGACCAGCCACAACCCGGCCGCGGTGGCCGCCGCGCTGAAGAAGACCCTTCCCTCCGGCGGCTGGCGCATGCGCGACCGCAACGACGCCACCCCCGGCATTCGCCGGCTGATCGACCAGCTGGAGTACTTCCTGGGCTTCATCGGCCTGGCGTCGCTGGTGGCGGGCGGGCTGGGCGTCTCCGGCGCCGTCAGCGCCTATCTGGAGGGCAAGAAGCCGTCGATCGCGGTGCTCAAGGCCCTGGGCGCCGAGGGGGCGCTGATCCGCGACACCTACCTGCTGCAGATCGGCCTCCTGGCGGCGCTCGGCGTTGTGATCGGTCTCGTCGTCGGCGCGGCGACGCCCTTCGCCCTGGGCGCCCTGGTCAAGGACAGCCTGCCGATCCCGGCCCTGTTCGCCCTCTATCCAGAGCCCCTGCTCAAGGCCGCCGCCTTTGGCCTGTTGTCGGCGGCCGCCTTTTCCCTGGCGCCCCTGGCCCGGGCCCGCGCCACCCCGCCCAACGCCCTCTTCCGCCACGACCTCACCGGCCGCCTGACCGTCAGCGTCGAGACCGTCGCCGCGGTCCTGGCCGGGGCAGGCCTGGCCGCCCTGGCGGTGATCACGGCCCCCACGCCCATGGCCGCGGCGATCATGATGGCCGGGGTGGCGGTCAGCTTCGTGATCCTGTGGGCCCTGGGCGTGTGGGCGGCGAGCCTGGCAGGGCGCCTGAGGGCCGGCACGCGAGGGCCCGTGCGCATCGGTCTGGCGAACCTCGCCGGGCCGCACAGCGCCGCGCGCACGGCCAGCCCCGCCATCGGCCTGGGCGTGGCCCTGCTGTCGGCGGTGGTGCTGATCCAGTCGAGCCTGCTGGCCCAGGTGGCGGTGGTGGCGCCGCGCAGCGCCCCGGCCCTGGTCTTCACGGACATCCCCGGCGACCAGGCGGCGCAGTTCGACGCCGCCCTGGCCAAGGCCTTCGGCCGGCCCCTGTCCCAGAAGGACTATCTGCGCGCGCCGTTCGCCACCGGCCGCATCATCCGGGTGCGCGGCCAGCCCGTTGACCGCGAGAAGATCGATCGCGCCGACCGCTGGGCCTACGACAACGACATCACCCTCTCGGCGATCGGGCCCGAGCCGCCCAACGCCGGCGTCACCGACGGCGCCTGGTGGCCGGCGACCTACGCCGGCGAGCCCGAGGTCGCCGTGTCGCTGGATGCAGCGCGCGGCGGGCGCCTGAAGGTGGGCGACCAGATCACCCTGTCGATCCTCGGCCGCGAGATCGACGCCCAGGTGGCTGTGCTGCGCAAGGTGGACTTCGGCGGCTTCGGGGCCAGCTTCCCCCTGGTCCTCGACCCGGCCGCCCTGGCCGGCGCGGACCTGCGCCACGTGGCCATCGCCAAGGCCAGCAAGCCCGAGGAGGACGCCGCCACCCGCCAGCTCGGCCAGAGCTTTCCGCAGGTCAATGTCATCAGCGTGCGCGAGCAGCTCGAGGCGGCCACCGACATGTTCGGCCGCCTGGCGCTCGCCATCCGCGGCGCGGCCGCCGTCGCCGCCCTGGCCGGGCTGCTGGTGCTCGCCGGCGCCATCAGCGCGGGCGCCCAGGGCCGGGCCAAGGAGGCCGCGACGCTGAAGGTTCTGGGCGCCGCGCGGGTCCAGATCCTGACGGCCTACGCCATCGAATACGGCGCGGTCGGCCTGATCGCCGGCGTGGCCGGGGTGGCCCTGGGCTACGCCGCCGCCTGGCCGGTGGTGGTCAAGGTGTTCGAGGCGACCTGGAGCGTCGACTGGGGAGGGGTGGCCGCCCTGGTGCTGGGCGCGGCGGGGCTGGCGGCGGCCGGAGGCCTGGCCGCCGCGACCGTGGCCATGGGTCGCCGCCCGGCGGCGACCCTGCGCGCCGGCGAATAGTCGCCCTGTCCTAGGATCCTTGCCCCACGCCGGGATTGTCCTGCTCGGAGGAGTGGGCGAGCCCGTGGTTCATGGCCCACACGCCGACGGCGAAGATGACCACGCCGACCACCAGCCCGCCGCCGAATCCGGCCGGCGTCGCGAACCAGAGCGTCAGTCCCGCGATCAAGGAGCCCAGGGTGATCGACACCCATTTCAAGCCCAGCATGAAGCGATGATAGGACGTCGCGTGGGTGGTGAAGGCCGGATCGACCAGGTTTGCCTGCGTCGCCATTGTTGTTCTCCTTGGCGTTTCCTCTGCCGCCGGCGAGCTTGACTTGAGCCCCTGGTTCCCGCCAGGCAAAAGACCGTGAGGACCATTGGCCCGCAAGGTCCTGCCCCGCATCGTTCGCTGAGCCCGCGACCGCCGCCCGCCTTGCCGGCGCTTGACCCACCTCAAGGCGCAAGCTCCTGACCCGGCACATCCTGGCGACGATCAGAGGGAGGCGTTCATGGACGTCATCGAGGCCATCCGCACCCGGCGGGCCGTTCGCAACTACGCCAACGAGCCCCTGCCGCGCGAGACGGCCAAGGCCCTGATCGAAGCCGCGGCGTGGGCCCCGACGGCCCGGGACCAGCAGGCCTGGGGTTTCGTGGTGGCGCGCGATCGCGCCAAGCTGCGGATCTGGTCCGAAGAGGCCAAGGCGCACATGCTTCGGGTGATGGGCGGCGACCTGGCCCAGGTCGGATTCCGCGCCATGGTCGAAAGCCGAGACTTCAACATCTTCTACAACGCGCCGGCCCTGATCGTGGTTTGCGCCACCAGCCCTGATCCCATGGCGCGGGAGGACTGCTGCCTGGCGGCCGAGAACCTGATGCTGGCGGCGCGGGGCCTGGGCCTCGGGTCCTGCTGGATCGGCTTCGCGGAGGCCTGGCTGAATCTGCCGGAGGGCCGGGCGGAGCTGGGGTTGCCGGAGGCATGGACCCCGATCGCGCCCATCATCGTCGGCAAGCCGGCTGGCGACTGGCCGCCCGCGCCGGCGCGTCACACGCCGGAGTCGATCTGGATCGGCTAGAATGGATTGAGGAAAAGGGGGGGTGCCGGCGTTCCGCCCGCGATCCGCTCCAAGTGTATAGAGTCGATCACGCGCCAAGCGGCATTCGGCCGCACAGCCGGACGGCCCGGCATTAACCGACCGTGGCCTCATGGCCCGCTAGGACCATTCTCGCATAGGGAGTGATCATGTCGGCGCTCAGCAGCCATCCGACCTCGACAGCCAGACGCGCCCGCGTCGCCTGGCGCAGACGGACACGAACCCTGATTGGCGCGGCGATGGCCGGACTGGCGGTGTTCGTCCTCAGCTACTTCTGCATCGCGATCTTCGTGCAGGACGGGCGCGCGGCGGCCATCTGGCCCGCCAACGCGGTGGTTGTCGTCTGCCTTCTGCGGGCCAATCCGCGGGTCTGGCCGCTGTTCCTGGCGGCCGGCTTCGCGGGCAACCTCGCCGCCGACCTGTCCATGCATGACAACCTGGGCCTGGGCCTGGTGCTGAGCTTCAGCAACAGCCTCGAGGCGCTTGGGTTTGCGGCGGCCGTGCGCCGACTTCTGGGCCGCGCCCCGGACCTGTCGCAGATGCGCCATCTGTTGATCTTCGGCGGCCTCTCGCTCGCCGCCTCCCTGGTCTCCGCCTTGCTGGCCGCCGGCGCGTTGCGCCTGGGCGCCGAACCGGACTTCGGGCGGACCCTCGCGATCTGGAGTCTGGCCGACGCCCTGGGCCTGATGATCGTCTGCCCGGCCCTGCTGGCCCTCGACCGCAAGGGACTGGCCCGTCTCCTGGCGCCGGGCCGGCGGTCCCAGAACATCGGCCTGCTGCTGCTGCTGGCGGGGGTGACCACCGCCGTCTTCACCCAGTCCAGCGTCCAGGTGCGCTTCTTCGTCATCTGCGCCCTGATCCTCGTCGCCTTCCGGACCGAGACCGCCGGCGCGGCCCTGGGCCTCTTGATCACCAGCGCGATCGCCGTGGGGCTTTCAGCGGCCGGCCTCGGGCCCTCCGCCCTGACGCCGGGCGTTTCCCAGACCAACGCCCTGATCCTGCAGCTTTTCCTGCTGGCCAGCGCCGCCACCTCCTTCCCCGTCGCCGCGGCGGTCACCCGTCAGCGCGAACTGGAAACGTCCCTGGCGCAGCGCGCCCTGGAGTTCCAACGCCTCGCCGACCACTCCACCGACATCATCCTGCGCCTGGATCGCGACGACACCGTCCTCTATGTCTCGCCCTCCTGCCGGCGCTATGGCTACGAGCCGGAGGCCATGATCGGCGGCATCGGCTACGACCTGATCCATCCCGACGACATCGAGCATGTGCGCCACCTGGTGGCCGACCTGTTCTCCGGCGCGCCGGTGGATCCGCACGCAAACCGCGAACAGCGCCTTCGGGCCGCCTCGGGCGAATGGGTCTGGATGGAGGGCAGCCCTCAGATCGTCCGCGGCCCCGACGGCGAACCGGTCGAGGTGGTCACCCAGCTGCGCGACATCAGCGTGCGCAAGGCTCTGGAGGCGGAGCTGGAAGCCAAGCGGGCCGAGGCCGAGGCGGCGGCGGTGGCCAAGAGCGAGTTCCTGGCCAACATGAGCCATGAAATCCGCACGCCCCTGACGGGCATCATCGGCTTCGCCGGACTGCTGGAGGGGGTTGAAGGTCTTCCTGCGGCCGCGGCGACCTACGCCAGCCGCATCGTCACCGCCAGCCAGACGCTGCTGTCGGTGGTCAACGACATTCTCGACTTCTCCAAGATCGAGGCCGGCCAGGTCGAGCTCGACCCGCATCCTTTCGATCCGGCGGCCTTCGCGGGCGAGACCCTGCATCTGGTCGAGGCCCAGGCCCGCGCCCGGGGCGTGGCCCTGAAGCTGGACCTGCGGGAGGGCCTGCCCGACACGGTGCTGGCCGACAGCGCGCGGCTGCGGCAGATCCTGCTGAACCTGCTGACCAACGCCATCAAGTTCACCGACCGGGGCCGGGTCACCGTCGGCGTCAGCTACCTGGCCGCCGGCTCAGGGGCCCTGCGCATCGCCGTCACCGACACCGGCGTTGGCATCGCGCCGGAGCACATCGAGCATCTGTTCAAGCGCTTCTCCCAGGCCGACGGCTCGATCAGCCGTCAATTCGGCGGCACCGGCCTGGGCCTGGCCATCTGCAAAAGCCTGGCCGAAATGATGGGCGGCGCCGTCGGCGTCGAGAGCCAGCCGGGCAAGGGCTCGACGTTCTGGTTCACCGTCGCCGCGCCCAGAGCCCCCGCCGCCGCCACGCCGGCCGGCGAGGCCGCCGCCAACGCCGAAGGGCGCCCGGCGCGCATCCTGGTGGTCGACGACGTGGCGGTGAACCGCGAACTGGTCTGCGCCATCCTGGGCGCCTTCGGCCACGAGATGACCGAGGCCGGCGGCGGCGCCGAGGCGGTCGACGCGGCCATCCACAGGCCCTTCGACCTGATCCTGATGGACCTGCAGATGCCCGGCATGGACGGCCTGGCGGCGACACGGGCCATTCGCCAGACGGCGGACGCGAACCGGGACACCCCCATCGTCGCCCTGACCGCCAACGTGATGCCCGACCACCTGCGCGCCTGCCTGGAGGCCGGGATGGACGACCACATCGGCAAGCCCATCAATCCCGGCGAGCTGATCGCCCGCGTCGTGCGCTGGACCGATCCCGAGCCCGCGGAGGCCCAGGCCGAAGCCGGCTGAGCGCCAGGCGTCGCAACATTCGGGCTGCGCGCGGCGCGGAGCGGGCTATGGTCCCGGCCCCGCCAAACGGAGCCTTACCATGGACGAATTCGACGCGGCGCTGAGCCGGGCGCGCGAACACGCCCTCGCCTTCCTCTCGGCCCTCGATGAACGGTCCGTCGCCGCTACGATCAGCGCCGCCGACTTGCGCGCCCGCCTGGACGGCCCCCTGCCCCAGGCCGGCGTCGAGCCTGCCCGCGTGGTGGACGAGCTGGTGGCCGACACCGAGGGCGGACACCTGGGTTCGGCCGGCGGCCGCTTCTTCGGATGGGTGATCGGCGGCCCCCTGCCCGCGGCCCTGGCCTCCGACTGGCTGGTCTCGACCTGGGACAACAACGCCGCGATCCACGCCTCCGGCCCGGCCGTATCGGTGGTCGAGGAGGTGGCGGGGGCCTGGATCAAGGAGATTCTGGACCTGCCGCGCGACGCCTCGTTCGCCTTCACCACGGGCTGCCAGATGGCCCACTTCACGGGCCTGGCCGCGGCCCGCAACGCGGTGCTGGCGGCGCGCGGCTGGGACGTCGAAGCCAGGGGCCTGGCCGGCGGGCCCGCCATCCGCGTCCTGGCCACCGAACATCGCCACGGCACGGTCGACCGGGCCCTGCGGCAACTCGGCCTCGGCACGGACTGCATGGTCGCCCTGCCCACCGACGCCGACTCGCGCCTGACGCCCGAGGTCCTGGGCCGGGCGCTCGGCGACAGCGACGCCCCGACCATCGTGGTGCTGGACGCCGCCGACCTGAATGTCGGCGCCTTCGATCCCTTCGAAGCCCTGGCCCCCCTGGCCCGATCGGCCGGAGCCTGGACCCACGTGGACGGCGCCTTCGGCCTGTGGGCGCGGGCCAGCCGCCGCCACAAGGACAAGACCCTGGGGATCGACCTGGCCGACTCCTGGGCCACCGACGCCCACAAATGGCTGAACACGCCCAAGGACATCGGCGTCGCCGTGGTGCGCGACCGCAAGGCCCATCAGGCCGCCATGGGCCTGCAGGCCAGCTACATCGTCCGCGCCGCGGATGGCGCCCGCGACGCCATGGACTTCACGCCCGACTGGACGCGCCGGCCCCGGGGCGTTCCGGTCTACGCCGTCCTGCGCGAACTCGGGCGCGAGGGGGTCGAGGCCCTGATCGACCGCTGCTGCGACTTCGCCGATGCGCTGGCGGCGGGGATCGGGGACCTGGACGGCGCCGAGCTTGTCGGCGGCCGCCCCAGCCTGAATCAGGCCATCGTCCGCTTCCTGGACCCGCGTCCGGGGGCGAGCGACGCCGACCATGACGCCTTCACCCTGCGGATGATCGCGGCCATCAACGCCGAGGGCACGGCCTTCTTCAGCGCCGGCATGTGGCGCGGCCGGCGGACCATGCGCATCAGCGTCGTGGGCGCGCGCACCACGGCCGAGGACATCCGCCTGACCGTGGCCGCCGTCAGCCGGGTGCTCGCGGCCGAGCGCGCGGCGCTGCAGTCGGCCTAGCGACGTTCACACAGGATCAGGCGGCGCGGCGCGCGACGTAGAGGTGGGTCTCCCAGGGCAGGTCGATGCGGTCGCCAAGGGATTCCACGGCGGCCTGCAGGGCGTCGAACAGACCGAGCCGGGTCTCGTCCGGCAAGGACCGGTAGCTGGAGTCCGTGCGCAGGTACTTGCCCAGGGTCCGTCCGTCGATGGTCCAGGTCCAGCCGTAGCCGCGATGGGTCACCGGGCCGAACAGGCCGCTGGCGTCGATCATCCCGGCGAACGGACCGGCGGGCAGGTACGCCGACTGCGGCGGCGGCAGGCCCCAGACGCCGGGTGCGTGGACGGCGAAGACCTTTTCAAAGGCGGCGAAGAAGGGCTCGGGCGGCGGCAGGGGCACGTGGCCGAAGATCGCCAGCGCGCCGCCCGCCTTCAGGGCCTGGGCGGCCTTGGGAAAGCCCAGGGCCGGGTCGACCCAGTGCCACGCCTGGGCCGAGGCGACCAGGTCGAAGCCGCCGGGATCCGGCGCATAGGCCTCGAAGGGCGAGACCACGAAGTCGATGTTCGTCGCGCTGGCCCTGGCGCGGGCCTCGGCGATCAGTTGCGCCCCGGGATCGAGGGCCACCACCCGGGCCGCGCGAGCGGCCAGGTCGGCGGTGGCCTGGCCAGCGCCGCAGCCGATCTCCAGCACCCGGGCGGCCGGTCCCAGGCCGGCCAGCGTCCGGAGGTCGTCGTAGAGGGCGGCGGGATAGCCCTGGCGAACCTCGCCATAGAGGTCGGCGACGGTGTCGAAGGTCTCGCGCGCCTGCATGGGTTGTACTCTCGCGATCCCCTCGCGAGGCGTCAACGCCGGGCGTTGGTGCGAAGGACGAAACCGATCACCTCGGCCACGGCCCGGTAGAGGGCCTCCGGGATCTCGGTGTCGAGCTCGACGCAGGAAAGGGCCTCGGCCAGGGCCGGATCCTGGCGCAGGGGGACACCATGCTCGCGCGCTGTCTCGATGATCTTCTCGCCCAGCCAGCCGCGCCCCATGGCGACCACGCGCGGGGCGTCCGGCGCCGCGTAGCTCAGCGCCACGGCCAGGGGGGGCGCGGTCGGCTCTTCGGCGTCGCTCATGAGGTGCGGTCCAGAAGCTGGCCGGGCGGCGGCGCGGCCTGCCCCGACGCGGCGGAGGGGGGCGGCGCGCCCGGCATGACCCGCACCGCGGCGTCCGCGCCGTTCGGGCCGGCCAGGGCCGCGACCAGATCCTGACGGCCGGCTTCCAGGTCGCGCAGGGCGCCGTCGCGCTCGGCCCACAAGATGACCCGTGTGCGCCCCCCGCTGAGGCTGACCTCGGCGTGCACCGGGCCGCCCGGCTCCACGTCGAGGGAGAACCTGGCCCGCCAGGTCGGCGCCCCTTCGTCGGCGGCGCCCCGGCCGCCGTCACGGCTGATCTCGAACTGGCCGACGCCCGGTCCGGACGGCGTCTCGACCGGCAGGTCGAGCCGCCAGCCCGTCGGGGCGGACCGGCTGGGGATCGAGGCGGCCTGGGACAGGGCCAGTCTCGCCAGGGCCGACTCGGCGTCCTGACGCAGGCGCGCGCGAACCTGGGCGGGCGACCCATGCACCTCCGGGCTGGGTCGCGACGCGCCTTCGCCGCCGGTGGGCGCGCCACGGACCGGCGGCGGCGGACGGCCCGGGCCTTCCCGGTGGCTGGACGGGCGCGGCGCCGTCTGCAACGCCTGGGCCTCGACCCCCGGATCGAGTTCGGCCGCGAAGCGGGTCAGAAGCGCCTTCAGGTCCCGTGCGAAGATCGGCGGCGCGGCGGCGTCCGGCGAGCGGAGCGACGCGGCGATCGACGCCTCCAGGAACAGTCCCGACGAGTCCACGGCGGCCTTCAGGGCGTCGGCCGTGACGTCGACGCCGAGGGGGGTCTGGGCGGCGAGGATGCGCTGGGCCAGGTCCCGCGCGGCAGGCGTCAGGATGTCCGACGCCTCGCCCGGCTGCACGACCACGGCGAGGTCGGCCAGCAACGGGGCGAGGCTGTCCTGGGCGGCCAGGGCTTCGCCGCCGAGCAGGGCCAGCGCCGCCTGCGCGGCCGGCAGGGCGCTCGGCGCCGGCGTTGTCTGGGGCTGAAGCCCGGCGCCGGCGGCGTACGCCTGCTCCCCGGCGCCCGGCGCGGCGGCGGTGACGGCCCCCGTCGCGACGGGCTGGACGCCGGTTCCGCCGGCTGGCGGCGTGATGGGGCCCACGCTCATGATGGCGGCCTCGCAGGATCGGATAGGGGGAGGCTAGACCTTTTTCGCCGGAAGGAAATGGCGGGCGCGAGCCGGCGTCGTTTGCAGCTTTGACGACGCAATGCGATCGGCTACCACTTCGCAAGAACAGTGTTTCCGGATCAGGGGCGACGCGGACACAATGGTTGAACTGCCGATCGGGGAATGCGCGCTCAGCGGGCCACGCTTCATCCTTCGCAGGCCCGGCGTGGTCGCCGCCTGGATGGCGATACAGATCCTCATCAATCTCATCGCCAGCGTGGCGATGATCGCCGTGATGGGCGGACCGCTGCAGTCGTTGATGCGGGCCAGCCGCGACAAGGCCGATCCACAGGCCACCCTGGCCGCCTTCGCCGCCCTGGCGCCCGCCTATTTGGTGTCCATGCTGATCTCGCTGGTGATCTACGCGGTGATCTATGGGGCCATGAACCGCGCCGTGCTGCGTCCCGATGAAGGGCGCTTCGCCTATCTTCGCCTCGGCGGCGACGAATTCCGGCAAGGGGTGCTGATGGTCGCCTTCGGCTTCATGGGCCTGCTGGTCTACATCGCCGCGGTGCTGGTCGGCGTCATCCTGGCGGGGATCATCGGCGTCGCCGCCGGCGCTATGAACGCCCCCTTCGTCAGCGTGATCCTGATGGTGCTGCTGTTCGTCGGCATCTTCGCCCTCTACGCCTTCCTGGGCGTCCGGGTCTCCCTGGCGTCGGCGATCACCTTCGACACCAGGCGGATCGATCTTTTCGGGGGCTGGAGCATGAGCCGCGGCCGGTTCTGGCCGATGTTCGCCATCTACCTGCTGGCCGGCCTGATGGCGGCGGCCCTGGTGGTGGTCGGCGGACTGCTGGTCTGGTCCGCGGTGGCGGCGACCGCCCCCGGGCAGTCCATCGTCCAGTTCATGGCTCAGCCGAACCTGGGCACGGTGAGCAGCTACTTCACGCCCGCGCGGGTGATCTATGTGCTGGTGTTCGGCGCGCTTAGCACCTTGATGCTGCCCATCCTGCTGATGCCGGGCGCGACCATCTATCGCCACCTGGCGCCCAGCGCCTCGGCCGCGGCTGGCGGTCAGTCGATGGACGAGGTCTTCGCCTAGACCGTCGCCGCGGCGGCCATGCGCGCCGCGAACCAGGGCGTCAGGCGCTTCAGCGCCTCCTGGATCTCCGGCGTGGAGACAGCGAACGACAGGCGGATATAGCGGCCGCCGTTGACCGGGTCGAAGTCTATCCCCGGCGCCGTGGCGACCCCGGTCTCGCTGAGCAACTGCTTGCAGAAGGCCAGGCTGTCGTCGGTCAGGTGGCCGATGTTGGCGTAGATGTAGAAGGCGCCGTCCGGCGGCGCGATGTCGGCCAGGCCGAGGCGCGGCAGGGCGTCCAGCAGCAGGGCGCGGTTGCGGCGATAGACCTCCAGGTGCCCTTGCAGCTCGTCGCGCGCGTCCATGGCCGCCAGAGCCGCGTGCTGGCTCAGCGACGGCGCGGTCAGATAGAGGTTGCCCACATAGGCCCGGGCGCGGTGCACATGGTCCTTGGGCGCCAGCAGCCAGCCCAGCCGCCAGCCGACCATGCTGAAGTACTTGGAGAAGCTGTTCACGATCAGGGCGTCGGGGGCGAACTCCAGCATGGAGTGGGCCGGCTCGACATAGCTGAGGCCGTGATAGATCTCGTCGGAGACGATGCGGATGCCCCGCCGGCGGCAGACCTCGGCGATGGCGGCGAGCTCTTCCTTGGGGATGATGGTGCCGGTGGGATTGGCCGGGCTGGCGACGATGACGCCGGCCGGGGCCGGGTCCAGCGCCTCCAGATGCGCGGCGGTGAGCTGGAACCGGCTCTCCGGTCCGCAGGCGATCTCCACCGGCTCCATGTGCAGGGCCTTGAGGGTGTTGCGGTAGGCGACGTAGCCGGGCCGGGCCAGGGCCACCCGATCGCCGGGATCGAAGCTCGAGATCAGCGCCAGCACCAGGGCCGGCGAGGCGCCGCAGGTGAGGATCACCCGCTCGGGCTCCACCGTAACGCCATAGCTGTCCTGGTAGTGCCGGGCGATGCGGGCGCGCAGGGCCGGGCTCTCCCAATAGCCCATGCCGTCGGTGTCCAGCACCTGGTGGGCGGCGGCGATGGCGGCGGCCGGGGCGCCGGTGGACGGCTGGCCGAACTCCATGTGCACGATGGAGCGGCCCTCGGCCTTGAGCTGATGGGCGAGGCGACTGACCGAAATGGCCTGGAACGGGTCGATCTGGGCGGGCATGGCGGGCAGATACCTCCAAATGGGCGGCAAGGCCATTGCGCGAAAAGGCCTCATCGCGCCATCTCCTTGCCAAATTCGCGCGACAGGCGAAGGTGCGGCGCGACGCGTGGAGGCGGCATGACGGGCGGTTGGGCGATCTGGCGGCGGCTGGGGGTGGCGGCGATCGCGCTGACCGCCCTGACCGGGGCCGGCACCCTGGGCGCCCCGGACGAGCTGCACTACGGGAGCTGGGGTTTCGATTCAGCCGGCGAGGACGCGGCCACCAGGCCCGGCGACGGCTTCTTCCAGTACGCCAACGGCGGCTGGCTCTCGAAAGTCGAAATCCCGGCCGACAAGCCGGGCGCCAGCCTGCGCCTGGCCATGACCGACCGGGTCGAGGCCAATGTCCATGGCCTGCTGGAGGACGCCGCCGCCCACGCGGTCAGCGACCCCACCACCGTCGAGGGCAAGGCCGGCGCCTTCTACAAGGCGTTCATGGACGAGGCGCGCATCGAGGCCCTCGGCGCCCAGCCCATCGCGCCGGAGCTGACCGCCATCCGCCAGGCCAGGGGCCGGCCGGAGCTGGGCGCCCTGATGGGCCGGGCCAACGCCGACTTCCATGGCACGCTGTTCCAGGCGGCCATCGACGCCGATCCCAAGGCCCCCACCCGCTACGCCCTGTTCATCGACCAGGCCGGCCTGGGCCTGCCCGACCGTGACTACTATCTGCAGCCCGGCTTCGCCGCCCAGAAGGCCGCCTACCAGGCCTATGTCGAACGCCTGCTGACCCTGGCCGGCTGGCCCGACCCCGGCCCGCGGGCGGCCGAGATCGTCGCCCTGGAGACCCGCATCGCCGAGGCGAGCTGGAGCAAGACCCAGCAGCGCGACCCGGACAAGACCTACAATCCCATGTCCGTCGGCCGGCTGGCGGCCCTGGCGCCGGGCTTTCCCTGGAAGGCCTGGCTGCATGAGGGCGGCGTCGACGGCGGGGTCGGCGGCCAGGTGATCGTCGGCGAGCGCGCCGCCTTCCCCAAGCTCGCCAGGATCTGGTCCGAGACGCCGGTGGAGACCCTGAAGGCCTGGATGGCCTTCCAGGTCGCCGACAACGCCGCCACCTATCTGTCCTCGCCGTTCCAGGCCGCGACCTTCGAGTTCCGCGACAGGACGCTCAGCGGCCAGGCCGAGCCGAAGGCCCGCTGGAAGCGCGCCGTCCGCGCCGTCGGCGGCGGCGACTACGGCGCCGGCGAGCGGCTGGACCGGTTCGGCGACATGGGCTGGGGCGTCGGCCAGATCTATGTCGAGCACTACTTCCCGGCCAGCTCCAAGGCCGCCATCGAGACCCTGGTGGCCGACCTGAAGGCCGCCTTCCACGCCCGCATCCAGGGCCTGGACTGGATGGGTCCGGCGACCCGGGCCGAGGCGCTGAAGAAGCTGGACACCTATGTCGTCAAGGTCGGCTACCCCGACCATCCGCGCGACTATTCGGGCCTCAAGATCCGCGACGACGACCTGGTCGGCGACGTGCGCCGGGCCGCCGCCTGGGACTGGGCCTTCCAGACCGCCCGCCGCAAGGGACCGGTCGATCGCGCCGACTGGCAGATGACGCCCCAGACCAACGACGCCTACAACGGCGCCCTGCGCGACATCGTCTTCCCGGCCGGCATCCTGCAGGCGCCGATCTTCGATCCCAAGGCCGATCCGGCCATCAACTATGGGGCCATCGGCGCGGTGATCGGCCACGAGATGACCCACGGCTTCGACGACGAGGGCCGCAAGATCGACGCCGCCGGCCGCCTGCGCGACTGGTGGACCAAGGCCGACGCGGCGGCGTTCGAGGCCCGTGCGGCCAGGCTGGGCGCCCAGTACTCGGCCTTCGAGCCCCTGCCCGGCGCCCACGTGAAGGGCGAGCTGACCATGGGTGAGAACATCGCCGACCTGGGCGGACTGACCCTGGCGCTGGACGCCTACCACGCCTCGCTGAAGGGCCGGCCGGCGCCGGTGATCGACGGCCTGAGCGGCGACCAGCGCGTGTTCCTGGGCTGGGCCCAGGCCTGGCGCGGCAAGATGCGCGAGGACGCCTTGCGCCGCCAGCTGGTCAGCGACCCGCATTCGCCGCGCCAGTATCGGGTCGACGGCGTGGTGCGCAACATCGACGCCTGGTACGCCGCCTTCGACGTCAAGCCGGGCGAGCGGCTCTATGTCGACCCCAAGGACCGCGTGCGCATCTGGTGAGCCGGCTCAGCCGAACACCGCCACCATCTGCCGCGCCGCGATGAGCGGTCGGCCGGCCGCGGCCCAGAGGGTCATGCCCTGGGCCGAATAGCCGTCGGCGATGGTCTCGGCCCGGCTCGACATCAGCAGCCAGCCGTCCGGCCCGACGGCGGCGCAGTCGCCGACCACGTCCACCATCCAGGTCATGGTGCTGATCGGGGCCGGGGCGGTGAAGGCGGACATGGCCGCGGGCGGGGTGGCGTCGGCCAGGGCCAGGAGGCCGGTCAGCGTGGTTCGCGCCGGCAGGTCGTGGTGGCGCAGCCACACCAGGACGTCCGGGTCCCCGGCCCCGGTCACCGGTCGGGCGCCGCCCGCGTTGCGGACATCGAAGTGCTGCGAGAAGGTCGGCCGGCCATCGTCACGGAAGAAGGGTCCGCAGGTCTCCGGGGCCGGGACGGCGGGCGCGGGCAGGTTGGTCCGGGCGTAGGCGCTGGGTCGCCCGGCGCCGAAGGTGAACAGGGCTCGGGTCGCCAGGCCCGCCTCCCCGGCCAGGTCCACGGCCACCGACGTCGCCGACTTGCCCTGGCGCAGCAGGGCGGGTGCCGCCCGGACCTCGCCGGCGGCGGGGCCGACGAAGGCGAACTGCGCCGATCGCAGCGGCGGCAGGTCCGCGAACGCCTCCAGCGCGGCGTTGAGGCACAGCGCCGCCGAGAGGCCGCCGTAGAGGGTGCGCCCCTGGCGCCAGTCCTCCGTGACGTGGCTGACCCAGGCCTCTCCATCAGGGTGCGTCTCGGTCAGGAGGTCGGTGAACGCGGACATGCCCAATCTCGGTAGCTGAAAAAGACCCTTTGCGGCCTATGTGGGGGGCGGACGCCGCGTAAGGCCAGGGCCGGACTGGCGAAAACGCCCGCAGGCGCCTAACTTCGGGTCAGCCTTGCCGTGGGTTTCCCCGGCGGACTAAGGCTCTGGCTCCCACCGCGTCCATCCGTCCGCAAAGGCCCTCGATGACCGACCTGTTCTCGCCGCTCGCCTTCGTCCGGGGCCCGGGCCTCGCCAACCGCATCATGCTGGCGCCCCTGACCAACCAGCAGAGCCACGCCGATGGCCGGATGTCGGAGGACGAGTTCCACTGGCTGACAATGCGCGCCAAGGGCGGCTTCGGCCTGACCATGACCTGCGCCGCCCACGTCCAGCGCAACGGCCAGGGCTTTCCCGGCCAGATGGGAATCTGGTCGGATGACCACATCGAAGGCCTCACCCGCCTGGCTTCGGCCATCAAGGCCGCCGGCAGCATCTCGGCGGTGCAGCTGCACCACGCCGGCATGCGCTCGCCCGCCGAGGTGATCGGCGAGACCCCGGTCTGCCCGTCGGACAACGAGGAGACCAAAGCTCGCGCCCTGACCGGGGCCGAGGTGGAACAGCTCACCGAGGACTTCATCGCCGCCGCCGTGCGCGCCGAGAAGGCCGGCTTCGACGGCGTCGAGATCCACGGCGCCCACGGCTATGTGCTGTGCCAGTTCCTCAGCGGCGAGATCAACCAGCGCACCGACCGCTGGGGCGGTTCGCTGGAGAACCGTTCGCGGATCGTCACCGACATCATCGCCGGCGTGCGCGCCCGTTGCCGGCCCGACTTCACCCTGGGCCTGCGCCTGTCGCCCGAGCGGTTCGGCCTCAAGCTGGCCGAGATCCGCGACTTCGCCCAGGAGGTCCTGCGCGGCGGGGCGCTGGACTATCTCGACATGTCGCTGTGGGACTTCCGCAAGGCGCCGGTGGAAGCGGATTTCCAGGGCCGCAGCCTGATGTCCTATTTCGCTGAACTGGACCGCGGCGAGACGCGCCTGGGCGTGGCGGGCAAGGTGCTGAGCGGCGACGATGCGGCCGAGGCCCTGGCGGCCGGCGCCGACTTCGTGCTGGTGGGCCGCGGCGCCATCCTGCACCACGACTGGCCCCAGCGCGTGCGCGCCGACGCCCATTTCAAGCCGATCAGCCTGCCGGTGACGCGCGAGCACCTGCGCGCCGAGGGACTGGGAGAGGCCTTCATCGGCTACATGGGCGGTTGGCCGGGGTTCGTGGCCACCGAGACGACGCCGACGCCGGCGCCCGTCTCATAGGGCTGGAAGTTGTGGCGGGCGATCCGCCCCAGCCGGGCCACGATGGCCGGGATTTCCTCGCCCGTCTCCAGGATGAAGTCGAACCCCTGGTCGCGCCGCTCCTCCATGATCTCGAGCGTGCGCTCGGTGTCCTGGCGGTCGTCCGCGGTGATGCCGGGAGTCTTGAGGCTGGCGCGCACCTGGGTGATCTCGGACGTGGCGTCCAGCACCCCGTCGACGGACATGGTGATGCGCACGATCAGGCCGTGCAGGCTGACCCGCAGGCGCCCGTCCCGCAGCTCGTATAGCGTCTCGCGATTGCGGTCGTAGACGTCGATCTCGCGCCGGCAGGCCCGCACCATGCGCATGGTGATGGGACCATAGGGATCGCCGACGCCGCGCGTCTGGCCGGCCAGGCGGACCAGCACATGCAGGGTGTTCAGGATCTCGCCGAACATCAGCGCCGCGTCGCGCTCCCGTTCGCGGCGACGGATGCGGGTCTCGGTCTGGGTGGTGACGATCCCGCCCACCGTGGCCAGGAAGGCGCCCGTGAAGACCGCCCAAAACGTATTGGCCTGCTGCGCGAAATCGACGTCTTCAACCCGCATGCGTGTTCCCCGCCGAACCCGGCCCGTCAAGGCGAGGTTAGGCGCGGGCGGCGCGCAGCGCTAGCCGATGGTGTTCGGCGCGAAGGCCAGGCCGGCGTCTAGCTTGCCGCCTTCCAGCGGAAAGCCGTCTCCCTTCCGCTTAGCTCGCGCCTTTCCAGCGGAAAGCCGTCTCTTGTCCGCTTAACTCGCGGCTTTCCAGCGGAAAGCCGCCAGGGGCATGACCCAATCGGCGCCGCGCGCGTCGTCGCGCAGGCGGGCGGTGCGGTCTTCCAGGGCCATGACGCGGTAGACGGGCATGCCGCCGGCGTCGGCGGAAACCAGGTCGCCGACCTGCGGGGTCTGGCCGTTCTTGGGGTCGATCAGGACCCAGTCGAGGTGCCGTGAGGCGGTTTGCATGAGAGCCATCGTTCTGATCACAACCCGCCTACAAGGCGGGACATTGCGGAAGACCCTAGGCCGCGTCGTCTGAAGAAGAGACTAACGGGTCGTTAATCTGCCGTTCACCTGGGGGAGAACGCGATGCTTGGACTGACGATCGTGGAGGGGCTGGCGTTCGGCGCGGCAGGCCTCTGCGGCTTGGGGATTGCTTTGGCGGGCCGCCTGACGATGGGCGTGATGCGCGAACGCAAGCGGCCTTTGAGTCCCTGACGGGGCGGGCTCTTTAGCAAAAGAGGCGGCGAAGGAACCTGCGGCAAAGTCGACGCGTTGGGCGGTCGAACTTTGTCCAGGAGACGACCATGACCAACGCCAAACCGACTCTGCGCAAGCTCGCCTGCGGGGCCTTGGCCCTGGCCACTGTGGCCGTGGGCCTGCCCCAGAGCGTCGACGCGCACACCTATCGCCACCGCGTGGTGCGCCACACGACCTACCACCACTACGCCTCGAGCTGCCATGACCACCGCCAGCGCCGCGGCGCGAACGGGGCGATCATCGGCGCCATCGGCGGCGGCATCGTCGGCAACGCCATGGCTGGCGGCAACCGCCTGCCCGGCACCATGCTCGGCGCCGGCGTGGGCGCCCTGGCCGGCCACGCGATCGGCAAGAACAGCACCCGCTGCTGATCCCGGCGTCCGGGATTCAAGCATGACCGGTTGACGGCGGCCGCCGCCTCTGGGCCAATCCATCGCAGACGAAGTTCAGTCCTGAGGGGAGCGAGGACATGAGCGTTGAGCTGACGATGCTGGCCTATGCGGCCGGCCTGCTGCTGGTGCTGGTGCTGATCCAGGCGACGGTGGGGGTGCAGGCCCAGGGCCTCATGCCCATGGCCGGGCCCAGGGACAACCTGCCGGCCCCCAAGCCCTTCCAGGCGCGGACCAAGCGCGTGGTCGACAATCACCGCGAGGGCCTGACGATCTTCGCGCCCCTGGTGCTGATCGCGGCCGTCGCCCACATCTCGAACCCTTCGACCGTGCTGGGCGCCCAGCTGTTCTTCTACAGCCGGGCGGCGCATGCGGTGCTCTATCTGGCCGGCGTGCCGCTCGTGCGGCCCCTGGCCTGGGGCGTCGGCCTCGCCGGCACGGTGATGGTCCTGGGCGCGGTGCTGGGCTGGTTCTAGCCCGGCCCCGCGGCCCAGGCCGCCGACGATCCTGAAAATCCCTTAACCCATAGGCCCTTGCGCGGAACCTCGCGCGGCCCGATATTTGGGCTTGAGCGTCCGCAAGGGACGCATCTTAAGGGTCACGATCCTATGAGCGACTTCAACGGCGGCACGCCGCGCTTCGGCGCCGTAGCCCGCCCCGACATGGCGGTGGACGCGGGTCTGCGCGCCTTCATGCTCGGCGTCTACAACAAGGTGGCCATCGGCCTGCTGCTGTCGGCGGGTCTGGCCTGGTTCACCGGCAACTACCAGCCCGTGCGCGACATGCTGTTCCACGTCGATGTGACGGGCCGCATCGGCTACACGATTCTGGGCATGGTGGTGGCGTTCGCGCCCCTGGGCATCCTGCTCTTCCAGAGCTTCGCCCGGCGCACCTCGCCCCAGACCGCCAGCATCACCTACTGGGCCATCGTGGCCTTGATCGGCGCCTCCATGGGCATGCTGTTCGCGATCTACGCGGACGCGGCCATCTACCAGACCTTCCTGGTCACGGCGGCGGCCTTCGGCGGGCTGAGCCTGGTGGGCTACACCACCAAGCGCGACCTGACCGGCATGGGCAGCTTCCTGATCATGGGCCTGATCGGCCTGATCCTGGCCTCGCTGGTGTCGATCTTCTTCCAGTCGGCGATGCTGGTGTTCCTGATCAACCTGATCGGGGTGGGCATCTTCGCGGGCCTGATCGCCTATGACACCCAGCGCCTGAAGATGACCTACTACCAGCTCGGCGGAAACCAGGCGGCCCTCAGCGTCGCCACCAGCTACGGGGCGCTGAGCCTCTACCTGGACTTCATCAACCTGTTCCGCTTCCTGCTCTACTTCATCGGCGGCTCGCGCCGCTAACCGGGGCGGGAACGCCAAGGTCACTTCGGAAAGCCCCGGCCCTGCGCCGGGGCTTTTCTCGTTTCGGACTGATCCGCATGGCGAACTTCATCCCCGGCCTGGAGCTGGCGCGGCGCTTCTATCAGGGCTGGGCCGCGCCCCGCCTCGAGGGGACCGTCCATGCGGCGGCCCTGATCGGCGACGGTTCGGAGGTGCTGGCCAATCCGGCGCGCGCCAGCGCCCTCGGCCAGGCGGCGCTGGGCTGATCGACGGCGTCAGACCGCCGCCATCGCGTCGGCGTACTGGCCGCCGCGGCGGTAGCGATAGAGATAGGTGGGCAGGATCGGCTCCATGGCCGTGGGCGCGATCCCCAGGTCCCTGAGCCCCAGGGCGCCCGGCGCGACCACGTTGTCGGCGTGCAGCATCTCCACCTGGTCGGTGGTGATCGGCGGCAGCGGGATCAGGCCCACCATGCCGCGGGCCGCGCAGACCACGTCTCCGGCCACCGCCAGCAGCTTGGCGATCGGGAAGGGGATCGAGACCAGCGTCCGCTTGCGATGGGTCTCGGCCAGCATCAGCTCCAGCAGGGCGCGGAAGCTGTGCGCCGATGGGCCGCCGAGTTCGTAGGTCTTGCCGGCGCAGGTCGGATCGGTGATCGCCACGGCCACCGCCTGGGCGACATCGCCGACATAGACCGGCTGGAACCTGGTGTGGCCGCCGCCGATCAGCGGCAGGGCCGGCGCCATCTGCGCCATGGCCGCGAAGCTGTTGAAGAAGTGGTCATCCTGGCCGAACACGATGGACGGACGGATGATCACCGCCGAGGGAATGCGCTGGCGCACCACCGCCTCGCCCTCGGCCTTGGTGCGGGCGTACTTGGCCGGGGACTCCAGGTCGGCGCCGATGGCCGAGATGTGGACGAGGTTGGTGATTCCCCGCGCCGCGGCGGCCTCGGCGATAGTCTGGGCGCCCATGACGTGCAGGGTCTGGAATTTCTGGCGGCCGACCTCGTGCAGCACCGCCACGCAGTTCACCACCGCCTCGGCGCCGTCCAGGGCGCGGCCGACAGAGGCGGGGTTGCGCAGGTTCGCCTGCACCACCTCGATCTGGCCGACATCCCCCAGCATGCGCAGCCGATAGCCGCGGCCGGGATTGCGCACGGCGACGCGCACCCTGAGGCCCTTGCGGGCCAGGGCGCGGACGATCTGACTTCCCACGAAGCCCGAGCCGCCGAACACCGTCACCAGACCCTTCATGGCGCAGACAACCTCCCACCGCGAAAGACCCCCGGATAGACGAGGGGGGACCACTAGGCAACGGCGACGGCGGCCCCGCTTTCAACATAGGCGGTCCGCAAGGATTGACGCGCGATTTGCGGCGCCCTATGCGTCCGGCCCTCCCGCGCTGAGGCGCTGGGCCCAGGTGGCGGAATTGGTAGACGCGCTGGCTTCAGGTGCCAGTGGCTTAACGGCCGTGAAGGTTCGAGTCCTTTCCTGGGCACCACCCTCTCCCGACAGGTTCGGGGCGGGTGGGGCCGATCGTCGCGAGTTTTGCGCGGTCGGGCCAAATGTCGGCTGGACTTCGCCGTCCAAGCCCCCCATTTCGATGTGTCGCGCGCGCCCTCGCCCGTTCAGGGACGAGGGCGGCGCGATGCCGCACGTGGCCCGCGCCAGACCGGCGCCCCGGCGGACCAGACGGAGAGTTCTTGGATTTGGCCAATTACCTGCACGAAGGCGACCTGCCGGACGGCCTCTTCGCCGGCGCGACGTCGGTGGCCGTGGATTCGGAGACCATGGGCCTGCGACTGGGGCGCGACCCCCTTTGCGTGGTGCAGATCTCGGCCGGCGACGGCGACGCCCATGTGCTGCGCCTGGGGCGCCCCGGCTATGACGCGCCCAACCTCAAGGCCCTGCTGACCAACCCTGAGGTCCTGAAGATCTTCCACTTCGGACGCTTCGACATCGCCATGTTCCAGCTGGCCCTGGGCGTGACCACCACCCCCGTCTACTGCACCAAGATCGCCTCCAAGATCGCGCGCACCTATACCGACCGGCACGGCCTCAAGGACGTGACCAAGGAATTGCTGGGGATCGACATATCCAAGGCGCAGCAGAGTTCGGACTGGGGCGCTGACAAACTTTCGCCCGATCAACTGGCCTATGCAGCCTCGGACGTTCTTAACCTGCACGCGCTTAAGAACCGTCTTGACGCAATGCTGGTCCGGGAGGGCCGTATGGACCTGGCCAAGGCCTGCTTCGACTTCCTGCCGCACCGCGCGGCTCTGGACGTGGCCGGCTGGGAAGACCAGGACATCTTCGCGCACACCTGAAGGGCAAGGCAGACGCCGTGAGCATCACCAACTCCAGCGCGGCCCTCGGGCCGCCCCCCAGGGCCAAGGCGCGCCAGCACAGCCGCCTAGTCAAGGTGCTGCGCTGGGCCCTGCCCATGGGGATGGTGGCGGTGCTGGGAATCCTGGCGGGGCTGATCGGCCAGCATTCGATCAACCGCCGCGGCCAGACTCACGAGCCGGTCAATCAGATCGTGATGACCAACCCGCACTTCTTCGGCCGCGACAGCCAGGGCCGCGCCTTCATGCTCAGCGCCCGCGAGGCCGCGCGCGACCCGCAGGACTTCCAGAAGGTGCTGCTGAAGTTCCCGCACATCACCCAGGACGTGGACGGCGCCAATCCCTCCACCCTCACCGCCGACAGCGGCGTCTACCGCGAGGACACCCGCATCCTGCTGCTCAAGGGCCACGTCCACGCCGACAATTCCAAGGACTCGGCCTTCGCCACCGAGGAAGCCATCGTGAACACCCGCACCGGCTCGGTGACCGGGCCCCAGGCCATCCAGGGCCAGACCAACGTGGGCAACGTCAAATCCGGCAGTTTCGACGTCTACGACAAGGGCGACCGGGTGATTTACAAGGGCGGCGTTCACGCGCGGCTAAATCAGCACTAAACAGGGCTGTGCGTATCTGTTGGCCCGGAGACCTGATTCCATGACTGATCGCGGGGCCTCGGGCCGTCTTGGCCTGGCCGTGATGGCGCTCTTCGCCCTGATGGGCGCCGCGCCGGGGACGGCGTGGGCCCAGCTCGATTCGCGTTCGACCGCGCCCATCGACACCACCGCCAACGAGATGGAGGTGGTGAATTCCAAGTGCCTGGTGATCTTCCGCGGCGCGGCCGAAGCCCTGCAGGGCAAGTCGCGGCTGCGGGCCAACACCATCAGCGTCTTCTCGCGCACCAAGAGCGTCCAGGCCAACGGCCAGCCCAACTGCGGCGGCACCGATCGCATCGAGGCCGACGGCAACGTCTATTTCGTCACCGCCGACCAGAACGCCCGCGGTGACCACGCGGTCTACACCAACGCCTCGGACGAGGTGGTGATGACCGGCAACGTCATCGTGGTCCAGGGCAACAACGTCGCCCGCGGCGACCGGCTGGTCTACAACGTCCAGACCAAGGCGGCCCGGCTGAGTTCGGGGGCCAAGGGCGTCGGATCGGCGCGCCGCGTGCGGGGCGTCTTCTATCCCGAGCCCAAGGATCAGCCCGGGACACCCGCGTCGCCGACGGCCGCCCCGCCGCCGGGCCAGCCCTGAGGGCGCCATGACCGACACGCCCCGCCGCATCACCACCATCGCCAGCACGGCCGGCCCGCTGATGGGCGCCATCAAGCGGCCGGGCGAGGGTGAAGCCAAGGCGGCCGCGTCGGACTCCTCGTCCGCCGAGCCCGCCGAACAGCGTCCCCTGCCCCCCGGCGTGCCGGTCCAGGGTGTCGAGCGCGAGCGCATGGCGTCGTTCAAGCCGGCCGCCGCCGCCGGCGCCGACCAGTCGGGCCTGGTGGTCGACCGCATCGGCAAGACCTTCCGCGGCCGCCAGGTGGTCAAGAACGTCAGCCTGCACCTGAACCGGGGCGAGGTGGCCGGGCTGCTGGGCCCGAACGGCGCCGGCAAGACCACCTGCTTCTACATGATCACCGGCCTGATCGCCGTGGACTATGGGGCGATCTATCTGGACGGCGAGGACATCACCGCCCAGCCCATGTACCAGCGCGCCCGCGAAGGCCTGGGCTACCTGCCGCAGGAGACCTCGATCTTCCGCGGCATGACGGTGGAACAGAACATCATGGCCGTGGTCGAGATGCGCGAGAAGCGCCGCGACAAGATCCGCGCCATCACCACCGAGCTGCTGGAAGAGCTGCACATCGCCCACCTGCGCGCCTCGCCGGCCGTGGCCCTGTCGGGCGGCGAGCGGCGGCGCGTTGAAATCGCCCGCGCCCTGGCCAGCGAGCCGGCCTTCATGCTGCTGGACGAGCCCTTCGCCGGCATCGACCCCCTGGCCATCGCCGACATCCGCGAGGTGGTGGGCTATCTGAAGAAGCGCGGCATCGGCATCCTGATCACCGACCACAACGTGCGCGAGACGCTGGACATCATCGACCGCTGCTCGATCATCGCCGCGGGCGAGGTCTTGTTCGAGGGCACGCCCGAAGAGATCGTCGCCAACCCCGACGTCCGCCGCGTCTACCTGGGCGACCGCTTCGACCTCGACTGAGGCGCGGGAAGGACGGCCCTTCGCTGTCGCTGCGGGCGTTTGTCGCGGGCATCGCCTCCGGCGATTCCATACGGCCGCGCGCGGCCGTCGCTCCGCACCTGCAATTTTCCTGCCAGCATTAACCAATCGGATGCCGGTTCGCCGCTATCCCTTGAGTCGTAACTGGTTCGGGGAAGCCGCCGTTGGCGCTGGGTCCACGATTAGAGCTTCGGCAGGGGCAGAGCCTCGTCATCACGCCGCAACTGCAGCAGGCGATCAAGCTTCTGCAGCTGTCGAACCTCGAGCTCGAAGCCTATGTCGAGGGCGAGCTGGAGCGTAATCCGCTGCTCCAGCGCGACGAGGCCGACCACGATCCCGAGGCAGAACCCGTCAAGGCGGACGCCGAACCCTTCGAGACCGACCATGTGCCCGAGGGCGTGGCCGAGGCCGACATCGACGCGCGCCCGGACGACCTCTACGACAGCGCCTCGCCCGGCGACCACGCCACCGGCGACGCCGGCCCGGCCATGGGCGGCGCCGAGGCCGGCGGCAGCATCGACTGGTCCAAGGCCGGCCGCGGCGGCGGCTTCGACGGCGAGGACGGCGAGGGCCACGAGACCCACGCCCGCGAGCTGACCCTGGCCGAGCACCTGCAGGAGCAGGTGGCCGTGGCCGGCCTGACCGGCGCCGAGCAGGTCATCGCCGCGGTGCTGATCGACGCCGTCGACGAGGGCGGCTACCTGCGCGCCGACATCGCCGAGGTGGCCGAGCGGCTGGGCTGCGACCTGGACATGGTCGAGGACGTGCTGACCGTCCTGCAGGGCTTCGAGCCCACCGGCGTCTTCGCCCGCGACGTGGCCGAGTGCCTGACCCTGCAGCTCAAGGAGCGCGATCGCTTCGACCCGGCCATGGCGGCCCTGGTCGCCAACCTGGAGCTGCTGGCCAGGCGCGACATGCCGGGCCTGCGCCGGGTCTGCGAGGTCGACGACGAGGACCTCAAGGAGATGATCGCCGAACTGCGGGCCCTGACGCCCCGTCCAGGCTCGGCCTTCGGCGGCGAGCCGCCCCAGTCGGTCACTCCGGACGTCTATGTGCGCGAGGGCCTGGGCGGACTGTGGCACGTGGAGCTGAACGCCGAGACCCTGCCCCGCCTGCTGGTCGACCAGCGCTACCACGCCCGGGTCTCCGGCGGCGCGCGCAGCGACCAGGAGAAGACCTTCGTCTCCGACTGCATGGCCAGCGCCAACTGGCTGATCAAGAGCCTGGACCAGCGCGCCAAGACCATCCTCAAGGTGGCCAGCGAGATCGTGCGCCAGCAGGACGGCTTCCTGGCCTACGGCGTCGAGCACCTGCGGCCGCTGAACCTCAAGACCGTCGCCGACGCCATCGGCATGCACGAAAGCACGGTCAGCCGGGTGACCTCCAACAAGTACCTGGCCACGCCGCGCGGGGTGTTCGAGATGAAGTTCTTCTTCACCTCCTCGATCGCGTCCAGCCATGGCGGCGAGGCCCACTCGGCCGAGAGCGTTCGCCACAAGATCCGCCAGCTGATCGACACCGAGCGGGCCGACAGCGACGTCCACTCCGACGACGCCATCGTCGACATCCTCAAGGAAGCCGGCGTCGACATCGCCCGCCGCACCGTCGCCAAGTACCGCGAAGCCATGCGGATTCCATCGTCGGTGGAGCGCAAGCGGATGCTGCGCGAGACCGCTTGAACTAGAGCCTGCCGCGTTTTGATGGAACCATCCAAACGCGATCAGCAGGCTCGCCTCTTGGGTTGGCGAGCACGATTCAGCCTCTTGTCGATTCCGACAAAAGCCATCGTGCTCTAGGCGCCCGCGCTGGGGAGCCGCGGCGTCACTTCAGCTTGACACCAGACCGCTCCCGGCGCGTTCATGAGGGCATGCAAGTCCAGGTTTCCGGCAAGCATGTCGATGTCGGCGAGGCCCTGCGAGTGCGGGTCGGCGACGAACTTCTCAGCAGCATTGGCAAGTACTTCGAACGCGGCGGCGACGCCGATGTCGTGGTCAGCCGTGACGGGTACGGGTTCAGGTGCGACTGTTCGGTCGCCCTGGCGTCCGGCCAGAAATTGCAGAGCCACGGGCTGGGCGGGGACGCCCACGCGGCCTTCGGGCAGGCCCTGCAGAAGATCGAAACGCGCATCCGGCGCTACAAGCGGCGGCTGAAGAGCCACACCGCCGCCGCCAGCGCCAAGGCGGCGGAGACCGCCTCCTTCTTCGTCCTCAAGGCCCCCGAGGGCGAGGACTTCGACGAGGACTGGGACGACGCCGGCGCGCCGGCCGATTCCGTGGTCATCGCCGAGACCGAGGAGGCGCTCAAGACGATGACCGTTTCGCGGGCGGTGATGGAACTCGACTTGACTGAAAGTCAAACAATCGTGTTTAGGAACGCCGCCCACGGCCATTTGTCCGTGGTATATCGCCGGCCCGACGGCAACATCGGCTGGATTGACCCCGAACGCACCAAAGCCCTCAACGGCGCCGCGTCTCACGGGAGCTGACCGAGGCTGGGTCGCTTTCGCCAGACACGATCGTCGCGGGCCTCGGTCCAGCAGGACAGTAAGCGAGCCTAAGCCTTTGATTAACCTGGGGGAACTGCTCGAGCGCGGGACCATCTCTCCGCGCGTGAGCGCCGCGTCGAAGCGGCAGGCGCTGGGCGTGATCTCGGAGATCGCCGCGCGCACCTTTGGCCTCAAGGCCCCGGAGGTGTTCGACGCCCTGATGGAGCGCGAGGCCGCCGGCTCGACCGGGGTCGGCCACGGGGTGGCCGTCCCGCACGCGCGCCTGCCCGGCCTCGACCGCCTGCGCGGAATCTTCGTGCGCCTGGAGCAGCCGATCGAGTTCGACGCCCTGGACGACAAGCCCGTGGACCTGGTGTTCGCCCTGCTCAGCCCGCCGGCGTCCGGATCGGAGCACCTGCGGGCCCTGGCCCGGGTGTCACGCGCCCTGCGCCAGGCCGAGCTGCGCGAGCAGCTGCGCAAGGCGCACGGCGTCGACGCCCTGCGCGCCCTGCTGACCCAGGAAGCCCGTCCCTCGGCCGCCTGAGCCGCCGGGGCAGACTTTGCCCCGCCCGGGTCGTCCCGCCCGGTTTGGACCCCCCTGAATCTCCGTAGTTAACGGTGATCGGTTCATCCGGGTCTGGAAAATTCTTGCGCTCCGAGATAGGCCGCGCGGCGGCGGACGCGGAACAAATGAGGACTATTCGGCCGAATGTCGAGGCTGCGCGGCATCTCAGCCCGCAGCCCGACTTCCCCACCCTGACCGCTCGCGCGGTCGTCCCTCCCCATGGAGGGGAGGGAGGTCCGTCAATCCGCCAGCTTGACCAGCATCTTGCCGCTGTTGAGGCCGTTCATCAGGCCGATCATCGCCGCCGGGGCGTTGGCGATGCCGTCCAGGATGGTCTCCTGGTACTTGACCTTGCCGTCCTTCAGCCAGCCGGTCATGTCGGCGCGGAACTGGTCGTAGAGGTGCATGAAGTCGGTGGCCACGAAGCCGCGCAGATTGATGCGGCCATAGATGATGTTGGACAGGTTGCGCACCTCGGTGCGGGCGCCGTCGTTGTTGTAGCCGCTGATCATCCCGCAGACGGCGATGCGGCCCAGGGTGTTCATGTTGGCCAGGGCGGCGTCCAGGTGATCGCCGCCGACGTTCTCGAAATAGACGTCGATCCCCTTGGGCGCGGCGGCGCGCAGCGCCTTGCCGATGGGCTCCTTCTTGTAGTTGATCACCGCGTCCAGGCCGCAGTCGTCCTTGAGCCAGGCGGCCTTGTCGTCCGAGCCGGTGGAGCCGACCACGTAGCAGCCCTTGATCTTGGCGATCTGGGCGGCCACCGAGCCCACGGCGCCGGCCGCGGTGGAGACGAACACCTGCTCGCCGTCCTTCAGCGCGCCGATGTGCAGCAGGCCGCCGTAGGCGGTGAAGCCGGTGCCGCCCAGGGCGTGCATGTGCACCGTCAGCGGCAGGGCCGGGTCGGGGGTCAGCTTGTTCAGGCCCTTGCCGTCCGACAGGAAGTATTCGCGGAAGCCGAAGCGGTTGTTGACCAGGTCGCCCTCGGCGAAGGCCGGGTTGCGCGACTTGACCACCCGCCCCAGGGCGCCGCCGCCCATGGCCTCGTTGAGGGCCTGGCCCACCGACAGGCGCGGGCGCATGGCCGGATCCACCGACATGTAGAGATTGCGCACCAGCACCTCGCCCTCGCCCGGATCGGCGACGGTGGTCGTCACCTCGGCGAAGTCGCCGGGGGCGGGCATGCCGCTCGGGCGCTGGACGAGATGGATTTCGCGGCTTTCGGTGGCCATGACGGCGTCTCCCTCTTTTGATTTGGCGCGACCCTAGCAAGGCGGGGCGGCCAAGGGGGTGTGAGAATTTCTGGGGCGACAGGCGGGGGATCGATCCTCAGCGGCTGGCAAGATTCGAAGCCGAAAGGCCCGGACCCGGCTTTCACCGCCCCGCTCCAGGGTCCAAACCCAACCCGACGCCGCCCCACGATCCTTCTCCCCTTGCGGGAGAAGGAAGAAACGGGGGAAAGGCCCCGCGACAGAGGCGGCGCCCTACCGCGCCGCTTCCGCCGCCAGGATGCGGCCGGCGGCGTGGATCAGGGCGGCGGCGCGCAGGGCGGCCGAGAGGGCGGCGGGGGGGGCGTGCAGCCCCTTGAGCTGCGCGGCCTGCGCCTTCAGGCAGGCCTCGCAGCCGTGGATCGCTGAGGCGGCCAGGGTCCAGAGGTGGAAGTCCAGCGGGTCCACCCCCGGCTTGAAGGTCAGGCTCATGCGCAGGTGCGAGGGCTCGGCGGACAGCACCGGGTCGTCCAGCAGGTCGATGGCGCGGAAGTAGATGTTGTTCTGGGCCATCACCGCCGCCGCGCCGCGGGCGGCGTCCTGGACCGCGTCGGAGAGCCCCGCGTCGCGGGCGGCGGCCTCGGCGGCGCGCACCACGGCCGGTGTTCCCACCGCGTGGGCGCTGGCCAGGACCGCGCCCCAGAACTGCTGGCCGGTCAGCACCGTCTCCGCCTCCAGGGCGGCCAGGTTGCGGGCCACGTCGCGGGCGTAGGGCGGCAGGGCGTCGATCAGGACCTGGAGGCGCATGGCCGTTAGATGGACCCGCCCGCCGCGCCGGAAAAGAGCGATGATTCGATCAATCGAGCTTTCGAACTTGATCGATCACACCTATATGACAACCATGCTGCCGACACTGCGCCAACTCCAGTATCTCAAGCTGCTGTCCGAGCACGGCTCGTTCAGCCGCGCCGCCGAAGCCGCCCACGTCACCCAGCCCACCCTGTCGGCCGGCATCCAGGAGCTGGAGAAGATCCTGGGCACGCCGGTGGTCGACCGCAACCGCTCCGGCGTCATCTTCACCGCCGCCGGCGAGGAGGCGATCAGCCGCGCCAGCGCCATCCTGGCCAACACCGAGGACCTGGTGCAGGCCGCCCGGGGCGCCGGCCAGCCGCTGTCCGGGCGCTTCCGCCTGGGGGTGATCCCGACGGTGGCCCCCTTCCTGCTGCCCAAGGCCCTGCCGATCCTCAAGCAGCGCTTTCCCAAGCTGCGCCTGTTCCTGCGCGAGGACCTGACCCACCGCCTGATCGCGGGGCTGAAGGCCGGCGCCCTGGATGCGGCCCTGATCGCCCTGCCCTACGACATGGCGGGCCTGGACTGGGCGCACGTGGACGACGACGAGCTGCTGGCCGCCTTCCCGGCCAACCATCCGCTGACCGCCGCCAAGCGCGTCTCGGCCGAGCGCATGGAGGATGAGGAGCTGATCCTGATGGAGGACGGGCACTGCCTGCGCGAGCACGCCCTGGCCGCCTGCGGGCTGAACCCGCCCCGGCGCGCCGAGGAGGAGAGCTTCGCCGCCACCTCCCTGCCGACCCTGGTGCAGATGGTGGGTTCGGGCCTGGGGGTGTCGTTCCTGCCGGCCATGGCGGTGGAGGCGGGCCTGGCCGACGCCGCCCACGTCACCGTCCGCCCCCTGGACGCCGAGGACTCCAGCCGCGAGATCGTGGTCGCCTGGCGCGCCGGTTCCAGCCGCGCCCTGGAAGGGCGGTTGCTGGCCGAGGTGCTGCAGTCGGCGTGAGGGTCGGCGGGGCGGGGATGGGGGAAGTGTCGGGGGACGCGCTCTGATCTTCGAGGACAAAGCGCGGCGTCGATTTCGGCGACCGATTGCGGAACCGCTGACGCACCGTGTTTCGCACCCCCATCGTCGCCCGCCTTCGGCTTAGGCGACACTTCCCCCACTGCGCGGGGGAAGAGTTGGGACAGTGCGAACGCGTTCGTGTCGTTCGTGAGGTTCGTGGACAAACCTCTTCCCCCGCGACCATCGGGAGTGGGGGAAGTGGCCCGAACGCGCAGCGGAGGGTCGATGGGGGTGCGTGACGTGACGCGCTCTGATCTTCGAGGACAAAGCGCGGCGTCGATGTCAGCGTCCGATTGCGGGACCGTTGGCGCACCGTGTTACGCACCCCCATCGTCGCCCGCCTTCGGCTTTGGCGACACTTCCCCCACTCCCGATGGTCGCGG